>Ga0308159_1002066_pt1 | contig 24772 bp, 23 predicted proteins | sample PhyCR1_FD_201040 | JGI IMG/M metagenome (GOLD analysis project Ga0308159, IMG submission 201040) | Phyllosphere microbial communities from UC Gill Tract Community Farm, Albany, California, United States - DLSLC.R1 | ecosystem: Host-associated > Plants > Phyllosphere > Unclassified | place: USA...
AGACGACGGTCGCCCTGAGCGGGTTCGTGCAGAGCGTGGGGTACGCCTTCGCCGCCCTGATGCCGCTGGCCATCGGCCTCACGCACGAGGTGACCGGGGGCTGGATCGCGGGTCTCTCTCTTCTCGGTGTCGCTCTGCTGCTCGTCGTTCCCGCCGCGATCGTCATGGTGCGCCGCGAGAGCGTCGAAGAGGCGTGGGAACGTCGCACGGGCCTCACTTGGTGACGACGCAACGCGAACGCGAGCGAAGGGCGGCGACGGAAACGTCACCGCCCTTCGGCGTTCTGGCTTCTGCGGGTACGACGATCAGACGACCGCGGCACCGAGGTACGAGCGGTACGAGAACGAGCGGGAAGGCGTCAGGCCTTCTCGTTGTCGTATTCGTCGCTGTACTGGTCGGCCCACTTGTCGACGTACGCGTCTTCACCCGGAGCGGGTGCACCCAGTTCGCGCTCGAGAGCCGAGTAGTTCACCGAATAGGTGTCGTACTTCAGCTCACGGGCGATCTTGGTGTTCTTCGCCTTCTGACGGCCACGCCCCATGCGAGACCCCCTCACGATCGACGTCGAGGGCCGACTGTGGGCCCTGCGTATTGCGGTTCCGGACCGAGCCGGTAAGAGTAACAGCCAGGATATCACGGCGCATTCCGGCCGAGCCGTCGAGGGGCGGCGACCGGGCGGTGTCCGTCGTCGAGAGGAGACTCCATGACCGATCAGTCCCGCGCGAGCGTCGGTGCCGGAAAGGTGATCGCCGCCGTCGTCCCCGGGCAGTCGAGCCGGATCGTGCGCGAGGCGGCGCACTACGCGGCCCTCTCGCGCGTGGAGTTAGTCGTCGCCCACGTCGACACCACGCGATTCGTGGCCTTCGAAGACCCCGATGGATACGTGCACTCCTCCATGGTGGACGTGGCCGGGGCGGCGGCGAAGGCCGCCCTCGACGAGGTGCGCCGCGCGACGGCCGAAGCCCTTGGCGGGACCACCGTCACGTGGAGCGTGCGCCAGATCATCGGAGACCCCGCCCTGGCCCTGATCCAGCTCGCCGACGAGATCGACGCGTCGCTCATCGTGGTCGGCACGCGCAAGCGCGGTCTCGGCGAATCGCTGCGCGAGTTCCTGACGGGTTCGGTGGCGGCACGGCTGAGCCATCGGCAACGCCGACCGGTCCTCATCGTCCCGCAGGGAGAACCGGTCGGCGCCGAGGACGAGCTGCCGTGGGAGTGACGCCCTAGCCGCGCATCGCTCGTGCGACCGCCTCGGACGCCCCGCGCAGCGCCGCCTCGATGTCGTCGACTCCGGATGCCGCGAGCTCCCCGCCGCGCGCCACGTGCGCGCGCAGTTCTGAGCGCACGCGCCCTCGGAACTCGTTGATGGCGGCATCGGCCCGTGACAGCTGTTCACGGCTGCGCGAGCGCGGGTCGTCGGCCGGGGTCGGTTGCGCCTGCTCGCGCTCCTCGCGCGAGGCGGCGGCCAGATCAGCGCGGAGGCTGCGCATCGCGTCCCGGACGCTGCCGCGCACCTCTTCCGCGATGAGGCGGACGCTGTCGGCGAGGCCCGCCTGGATTCCCTCGAGGTCGCCCGCGCGTGCAGCGACCTCGGCGCGACCGGCGTCCGTGATCTCGTAGACGGTCTTGCGACCGTCGACGGTCTTGGTGACCAGGCCCTCTTCTTCGAGCTTCGAGAGTCGGGGGTAGATGGTGCCGGCGGAGGGCGAGTAGGTGCCGCCCGTGCGCTCGGAGAGGGCCTGCATGAGGTCGTAGCCGTGGCGCGGGGCCTCGTCGAGCAGGCTCAGGATGTACAGGCGCAGATCACCGTGCGAGAAGACGGGGCTCATCACCACTCCTCCTCTCCGGCGAGTTCCTCGGGACGCAGGCCCGAGATGCCACGGCGCAGCACCGTGATCTCACCCGAGACGGTGTTGGCGCGCACGTCGACGAACTGGCCCGCGAGCGCGCCCGTCGACCCGGTGAAGTTCGTCGGGCCCTTGCCGGAGCGCACCTGGCCGTCGATCTGCACGCGGCCGCTGACCGACCGCGACACGTAGTTGGCGGGCAGTGAGCGGTCGAGGCGGATCGTGGCGGTGCCGCTGACCGAGTTGAGCGAGACGGACTGCGTCGGTCCGGTCGAGTCGACGAGCATGGCACCCGAGACCGTGTCGATCGAAGCCTTCGTGATGCGGCCGGTCGCGGCGACATCGCCCGAGACGCTGTTGGCGCTCAGTGCCCCGTCGAGCTCGCGCACCTGCACGTCGCCCGAGACGGCGTTCAGGTCCACGTCGCCCGTGAGGCCGTCGACGATGATGTCACCAGAGACGGTGTTCAAGCGCACGTCGGTGTGCAGACCCGAGACGAGCGCGCTGGCACTGACGACGCCGAGGGTGAGGGCCACGGTGCGGGGCACCGCGACGCTGACCTCGGCCTTCGGGCCGCCCGCGCCGAAGTTGCGGAACACCTCGAGGAAGTTGTCCCACCGCAGTTGAGGGTGGTTGATCTCGAGACGGCCGTCGACCATCTCGATGCGCAGATCCTTGACCGTGACGCCGTGCACCTCGATGCGGGCGTCGGGTTCGTCGTGGGCGATCACGTCGACCTGGCCGCCGACGAGTCCGATCTTCAGCTCGCGCAGGGCGTCGACGTCGATGACGCGGGTCTCGCCGGGGTGGACGATCCATTTCTCCATGACAATTTCTCCTCACTCGCGATATATCGCGTTGTGTCGAGTATCGCGATATATCGCGATTTGGTCAACCCCCACTCGACGAGAGGACGTGCCCGGATTGTCAAGCCGAGTGCGACAGGGGCCCCTCCGCCCTAGCGTCGGGATTCCCGACGGAAGGAGACGGCCATGCCGCAAGGGCGAGGATCGAGCAGCCTGAAGGACCCCGACCTGTACGAGGAGCTGCGAAAGCAGGGCGACTCGAAAGAGAAGGCCGCGCGCATCTCCAACGCCGCGGCCGCCCGAGGCCGCGACGCGATCGGCGAGAAGGGCGGGCACGCCGAGAACTACGAGGACCGCACGGTCGCGGAGTTGAAGAAGCGCGCGAAGGAGCTCGGGCTGACCGGGTACTCGGGCAAGAAGAAGGCGGAGCTCATCGACATGCTCCGCACGCACTGACGCGATGGCCCGTCTCGTCCGGGTCCGCCCCTACGAAGACCCCGGGTATCGTCGGGTGCGCTCCGGCTCGGGTTTCCGTTACGTCGATCACACCGGGGCCGCCGTGCCCGAACGCGAGGCCGAACGGGTGCGCGGGCTGGTCATCCCTCCCGCCTGGCGCGAGGTGTGGATCGCCCGCGAGCCCCACGCGCACATCCAGGCCGTCGGCACCGATGAGGCCGGGCGGCGGCAGTACACGTATCACGCGGACTGGTCCAAGCGTCAGGAGAAGGGGAAGTTCGCCCGCGCCCTGCAGCTCGCCGAGGCCTTGCCCCGAGCGCGCGCCCGCGTGACGCAATCGCTCCGACGAGCCGAGGTCGACCGCGAGCGGGTGCTGGCGGTGTCGTTCCGCTTCCTCGACCTGGTTGCCCCGCGCGTGGGCAACGCCCGATACTTCGTCACGAACGGGAGCAGGGGCCTCACGACCCTGCAGAGACGGGATGCCACGGTCGAAGGCGACCTGATCCGTCTGTCGTTCCCCGCCAAGAGCGGCAAGCGCGCCGAGCTCTCACTGTGCGATGCGGAGCTGGCATCCATCGTCGAAGAACTCGCCCTGGGGCGCTCGCGGGCGGCGCTGTTGAGCTACAAGCGCGGGCGTCGACGCGTTCCCCTGACCCCCGGCGACGTGAACGCGTACGTCCGCTCCCTCACGGGCGGCCCGTTCAGCGCGAAGGACTTCCGCACTCTGCGTGGCACGATCCTCGCGGCCGAGTCGCTCGCGAACGCGGGCACGACGGGCGGGAAGAACGAGCGCAAGAAGGCCGAGGTCGCGGCGGTCCGCGCGACCGCCGAGGCTCTCGGCAACACCCCGGCCGTCGCGAAGGCGAGCTACATCGACCCGCGCGTGTTCTCGCTGTACCGCAAGGGCCGCACGATGGAGCTGGGCGGCTCGAAGGACGCCGCGATCCGGCGGCTGATCCTGGGCGAGTGAGTCGGGATCCGCGCGGGGTGCACGACGGTGGGCGGGCTCGACGGGCTGAGAGGATCGATGCGTGATGGACGACCTCTCGCCCTCGGACGAGTCGCGCCGGTCCGGCCGGAAGGCCGGTGTCGATGACCCGGACGCATTGCCCACGCGCCTGTACGCCCTGCTGACTCCGGAGGCCCGCGCGCTGTACGAGCTCGTTCCCGGTGCGCAGGCGCTGTTCCGCCCGACCGCGGCCTCGCAGGGAGCACTGCGGCGCGGACGTCGGCAGGACGACGCGTTCCGCAACCTGCTCCGCGCGGCGATGCAGGCAACGGCGGAGCCGCGCGGGTGGCAACGCCACAAATGGTCCGACGAGGAGGTCGCTCGCGCGGCCGCGGACCCGCAGCTCCTCGCGGCAGCTCGGGCGGCGTCGAAACGGGACGCGCGGATCGACTGGCGTGCGACCTGGAAGAAGCGCCGCCAGCGGGAGACGGTGATCCTGGCGGTCTTCACGTACTCGCTGTTGTCCATCCCCGCGGCGTTCCTGCTGAACATCGCGTGGCTCGCGGGCGTGGGAGCCGTGGGCGTGCTCGCGGTGGTGGGGTATCTGATCTTCCGTCGGCGCATCGAGAATCGGCGGGTACCCACGCCTCACCCCCTTCCCGCCGAGAGCGATCCCCCCGCGGACGACGGCGTTGCGCGGCCTCTCTTCATCGTCGAACGCGCCCCCTCGCAGCATCTGATCGCGCGCGGCACCGGTCTCGTCTTCCTGGTGGGCGCCGTCGTCCTCGCGGTCGGGGAGATCATCGAGGGCGGCCCGCTCGCCGCCGTCGGGGTCACCGTGTGGCTGAGCACCCTCGGCGTTCTCGGTGCGGTCATCTTCGTCTGGGCGCTCTCGGCCGGGCGCGCGCGCATCGTCGGCTTCGACGATCACCTGGTCGTCCGCCCGGGGCTCCGCCGGTCGCGGGTGGTCGCGGCATTCGAGATCGCGTCGCTCTCGTCGCTGTCGGCCGGACGGCTTCGGGGCGCGGACGCGCGGGGTCGCAGGCTGTTCGAGGCGATGAGCGTCTACGACGACTTCCTCGATCTCGCCGCCTGGTTGAAGGCCAAGACGCCGCAGCAGTGGGCCGACATGGCGCGACGCGGCTGAGGTGCGGGGGCGGCGGGCGTAGGGTGGCGCGGTGAGCATGTGGCGGGATGTGGGCCTCGTCGCCGTCGGCGGCGCGATCGGTACGGCGGTGCGTGCCGCGCTCACCCTGGCGCTCGGCGAAGACCTGGGTTCGGCGCTCGTGCCGCTGATCAACGTCGTCGGGGCGTTCGCGATCGGCATCCTGTACGGCTGGAGAGCGCGGATGCCGGAGTCCTCGCGCGCACAGCGCGTGCAGCTGTTCATCGGGACCGGCATCCTGGGCGGGTTCACCACCTACAGTTCGCTCGCCGTCGAGTCGGCCGATCTCGGCCTGCTCTGGTGGGGGGTGGCGACGGTCGTCGTCGGGACGGCGGCGGCCTGGGGCGGCGTGCTTCTCGGTCGCGGCGGGCGGGCGTCGCGCTGACGCTTGTCGAACCCGGTGAGAAAGTGGTACAAATGTGCCACTTACCGTCGTGGGTTCGCCGCGCCGGCCACCCGACCCGGAGGTTCGACGATGAACGCCGCCCCCTCGATCGTCACGCTCGGAGCCCACGTGCTCGACACGATCGTCCAGCCCGTCGATGAGATCCCCGAGGGACAGGGGTCGCTCCTCGTCGACGAGATCGTGATGTCCGCAGCGGGACCGGCCGGAGGCACCGCGCTCGTGCTGAACAAGCTCGGCGCGCGCGTGGTCACGAGCGGGGCCGTGGGCGACGACGTCGCGGGACGCGTGCTGGTGGGCCTGCTCGGCGACGCCGGCATCGACGTGTCGAACCTGCGCATCGACGAGCTGCCGACCTCGGCATCCGTCCTCCCCATCCGCTCCGACGGGTCGCGACCGGCGCTCCACGTGGTCGGGGCCAACGCGCTCGCCGCCGACGTCGTGCCCTGGGACGCGCTCGCCGCCGCCGACCACGTCCACGTCGGAGCGCCCGAGCTGCTCGGCCCCGAGAACGTCATCGAGATCCTGGAGTACGCCCGTCGGCACGGGGCGACGACGTCGCTCGACTTCCTCATCGGCGGCGACCCCGCCTTCTACGCGCTCATCGAGCCGCTGCTCGCGCACACCGACTACGTGCTCCCCAACGCGGAACAGGCCATCGGCTGGACCGGCGCCGACGACCTTCGCGCCGCCGCCCGCGCCCTGCACGCGGCGGGAGCGGCGGTCGTCGCGGTCACCAACGGCGGCGACGACATCGTGGTGGTCGACGGCGGCGACCTCGAGCTCGTGCCCATCGTCCCCGCGGAACCGGTCGACACCAGCGGCGGCGGAGACGCCTTCTCGGCCGGCTTCGTCTTCGCCAAACTCCGCGGGCAGTCATCGCGCGACGCCGCGCGCTTCGGATCGGCCACCGCCGCGCAGGTCGTCGCCGGCGTGGGTACCGATCACGGCGCGTACGACGCGGCATCCATCGACGCCCTGCTCTCGGCGGGAGTGCGGTGATCGCGACCGGTGTGCGAGAAGCCGTGGCGGACGCCTGCCGTGCGCTCGCCGCGCAGGGCCTCGTCAAGGGGACCGCGGGCAACGTCAGCGTGCGCGTGGACGGCGGGATCGCGATCACCGCGACCGGGGTGGTCTTCGCCGAGGCGGTCGCCGACGACGTCGTGATCGTCGACGACGACAAGAGGGTCGTCGAGGGGGCGTTCGCTCCGAGCTCCGAGCTCGACCTGCACCGCGCGGCCTACGCCGACGAGGCCGTCGGGGCCGTCGTGCACACGCACGCCCCCGCGGCGATCGCCCTCTCGCTCGTCTCGGACCGGCTGCCGTGCGTGCACTACCAACAGCTCGCCCTCGGGGGCGAGATCGAGGTGGTGCCCTTCTCGGTCTTCGGCTCGGCCGAGCTCGCCGCGGACACGGGGGATGCTCTCGCCGCAGCCAACGCCGCGATCCTCGCCCACCACGGCGCCGTCACCACGGGCCGTGACCTCGCCGATGCGGTGACGAACACGGCCCTGCTCGAGTGGGCGTGCGACATCTACCTGCGCGCGCGGGCGGTGGCGGTCCCCGCCGAACTCAGCCCCGAGGAGCAGGCCGCGGTGCTCACCGCCGCGGCCTCGACCGGGTACGGACAGAAGCACGGAGTGTGACATGGATGCCGTGGCCACCGACACCTTCGACTCGCTGAGCCCCCTCGATGGGCGCGTCGTCGACACCTTCCCGGTGCGGAGCCCCGCCGAGGTGGTGTCGGCGGTGGACCGCGCGCGGCGCCCGGCGCGCGAGTGGCGGTCCCTCGGCTTCGAGGGGCGCCGGCGCGCGCTGCAGGCGTGGCGGCGCGACATCGTGGCGCACCTCGACGACCTCATCGCCGTGGTGCGCGCCGAGACCGGCAAGCCCCGTGGCGACGCCCGGCTCGAGATCATGCTCGCGCTCGACCACCTGGCCTGGGCGGCGACCCACGCGCGTCCGGTCCTGCGTCGGCGCCGCGTGGGCGCGGGCGTGCTCATGCTCAACCAGTCGGCGAGCGTCGGCTACGCCCCGTACGGCGTGGTCGGGGTCATCGGCCCGTGGAACTACCCGGTCTTCACGCCCATGGGATCGATCGCGTACGCGCTCGCCGCGGGTAATGCCGTGGTGTTCAAGCCCAGCGAGTACACCCCCGCCGTGGGCGTGTGGCTGCAGCGCTCCTTCGTGCGCGCGGGCGGGTCGGCCGACGTCTTCACCGTGGTGACCGGTCTCGGGCCCACCGGCGCCGCCCTCTGCCGCGCGGGCGTCGACAAGGTGGCGTTCACCGGATCCACCGCGACGGGCAAGGCCGTCATGGCCGCGTGCGCCGAGAGCCTCACCCCGGTCGTGATCGAGGCGGGCGGCAAGGACGCCCTCCTCGTCGACGAGGACGCCGATCTCGCGGCGGCGGCCGAGGCGGCCGTGTGGGGCGCGTACTCGAACGCGGGCCAGACCTGCATCGGCATCGAACGCGTCTACGCGCACGCGAAGATCTACGACCGCTTCGTCGAGGCCGTCGCCGAGCGCACGCGCGAGCTCCGCGCCGGCACCGACGACGCCGCCACGCTCGGCCCGCTCACCATGCCGCGCCAGGCCGACGTGGTGCGGGCGCACATCGCCGACGCGCTCGCGCGCGGGGCGACGGCGCGGGTCGGGTCGGCCCCGGCTCCGGGGGCCACTCTGCAACCCGTCCTTCTCACCGACGTCGACGAGGAGGCGGATGCCGTGCGCGAAGAGACCTTCGGCCCGACCCTGGTCGTCAACCGCGTGGCATCCATGGACGAGGCCGTCGAGAAGGCCAACGCCGTGCGTTACGGGCTGTCGGGCTCGGTGTTCTCCCAGAGGCGGGGGAGAGAGCTCGCCCTGCGCCTGCGCGGAGGCATGATCGCGATCAACTCGGTCATCTCGTTCGCTGCTGTCCCCGCCCTTCCCTTCGGCGGGGTGGGCGATTCCGGGTTCGGACGCATCCACGGGGCGGACGGTCTGCGCGAGTTCGCGTACCCGAAGGCGCTGACCCGTCAGCGCTTCCCGCTGCTGACGTTGACCACGATGCGGCGCACCGCGAAGGTCGACCGTCTCGTCGAGCGCATCATCCGGCTGCTCTACGGCTGAGCGGGAACGTCGCGGATGCCGCGGGCTTCCGGCATCCGTCGACGATCACCGCACCGAGCGCACCCGCATGATGATGACCGAGCCGAGCAGGCCCGCCAGCCCGCTCGCGAGGAAGAGCCCCGAGAACCCGCCGAACAGCACCACGGCCCCCGCCCCGAGCAGGGGGCCGAACGCCTGCGGGCCGGCGAGGGCGATGTTCATGATCCCGACGTCTTTGCCGCGCGTCTCGGCCGAGGGCAGCACCTGCGTCGCCAGGGCCTGGTCGACGGCGAAGAAACAGCCCTGGCCGAGCCCGAGCAGCACGGCGCCGACGACCGCGGTCGACTCGGCCGGGGCCACGGCGAGCAGCAGGGCCGAGACGGCTTGGGCGGCCCCCGAGGCGAGGACGAACACGCGACGGCGCTGAACCACGTCGCTGAGCTTTCCGAGGGCGACGGATGCCACGATCGTCACGACCATGTAGATCACCGTCGTGAAGACGAGGAAGCCGGTCGGGTCGGCCACGCGCAGGGCGAAGGTGAAGAAGTAGAGCAGCATCGTCGTGGCGATCGCGTTGCCCAGGTTGATCAGCACGCGGCTCGCGACGGTCCACGCGAAGTCGGGGTGACGCCGGGGGTCGACCCAGATCGACGAGAGGATCGTGCGGACGGTGAGCGGGCCCAGCAGCGCCGCCTCGGATGCCGTCAGCGGAACGTCGCGCAGGACGAGCAGGAACGGCACGGCCAGGGCCACGCAGCACACGGCCAGCGCGAGGTAGCCCGAGGCCGTCGTGGTGAAGATCGCGGTGACCAGTACGATCCCCAGCAGGATGCCGATCGCGTTCGGCGCCGAGATCCAGCCCGATACGAGGCCCCGTTGCCCCGCGGGCACGCGGTCGGCCATGACGGCGGTGAGGGCGGCGGAGGCCATGCAGAAGCCCATCATCACCGCGGTCCACATCGTCACCGTGCCGAGCGTCTCGGTCTGGACGCCGAGCAGCGCGAGACCGACGGCCGCGAGCACGACACCGCCGAAGATCCAGGGGCGGCGGCGCCCGAACCGCGACCGGGTGCGGTCGCTCAGCGCGCCCACGATCGGGTAGGCGATGACGACGAACGTCCCCGCCACGGCGCTGACCAGGCCGTAGGTGACGAGCGAGACGAGCCAGTCGTCCGAGGCGTGCTGCGCGGCGATCTGCAGGGGCAGCAACACCTGCACCGGGACGAGTTGCGCCATCCACAGTCCGAGCCACACCGCGGCGAAGGCCGCGATCCAGCCCGCGCGAACGGGCCGGGTGGGTTCGGCGTAGGCGGTGAGGGTGGCGGGCGTCGCGTCAGCGGTCACCGGATGCCGCCCGTCCGTGTCGCCGCGAGCGTCGTCACGGCCCACCGGCCGGCATCCGCCACGGCGTCGCGCGCGTCGCGCAGCGCTCCGCAGGCGTTGAAGAATCCGTGGATCTGGCCGGTGTGGGTCACGATGTGCGTGGCGACGCCGGCGGCCTCCAGACGCTCGGCGTAGGCGACGCCCTCGTCGCGGAGCACGTCGAAACCCGACACCGCGACGTACGCCGGGGCCAGGCCCGAGAGGTCCTCGGCCCGCAGGGGCGAGACCAGCGGATCATCGGCGCTTCCGCCGCCGCTCAGGTAGTGCGCGGCGTACCAGTCCATCTGCGCCTCCGTGAGGAAGAAGCCGTCGGCGAACAGCTCGTACGAGCGGTGCGTGCGCGAGAGGTCGGTGACGGGACAGAACAGGATCTGGAACGCCGGTGCGCCCTCGGCGTCGTCGCGCGTGACCGACGCCACGACCGCCGAGAGGTTGCCGCCCGCGCTCTCCCCGCCGACACCGACCACGTCAGCGGTTCCGCCGAACCGCGAGGCGTTGTCGCGGACCCACCGGAAGGCGTCGACGCTGTCGTGGAGCCCCGCCGGGAACGGCGCTTCGGGGGCCAGCCGGTAGCCGACCGACACCACCGTCAGGCCCGAGGTCTTCGCGAGGGTGCGGCACGTGGCATCCGCGCTGTCGACCGATCCGAGCACCCAGCCGCCGCCGTGGAAGTAGACGACGATCCCGGATGCCGCACGGCCGAGGTCGGCGCGGTACACGCGCCCCGGAACCCGCCCGGCGCGGGTGGGGATCTCGATGTCGTCCCTCTGCGCGAGCTTCGTCGTCCCGGCGAACGTCCACGCCTCGAGTTCGATGTGCGCGCGGGCCTCGTCGAGGGGGAGCCGCTCGAACCGGGCCCCGGGTGCGTCGTTCATCACGCGCAAAGACGTCTGCACCGCGGGGTGCAGGGTGTTGCCGTCGATCACGACGGGGCGGCCGTTCACCGCGCGGAGCACCGCGGGGGGAAGCGACCCGAGGGCGCGCGCGCCCCAGCGGAGCAGGAGGTCCTGGGGACGGGGACGGAGCATCGCGGAACCCTTCTGTCGATCACGGCAGTGGGATCGACTATCGGGTCACTTTATTGCACACACGTACTGTTTTTTGTGACGAAGATGTGAATTCGTCTCCGAAGGGAGGCGAGTTACGCGAGAAACCTGTACGTTTGTGCCAACTAAGCGGGGGCGTGATCCCCCTCGCCCAGCGAAGAGGTCGCGGCGAGGGTCACGAACCCCACGATGGCGGCGCGCAGGGCGTGCGCCAGCGACTGGAACTGAACCTCCTCGGAACGGGCGATGCGATGCAGGGCGAAACCGTCGATCAGGGCGACGACCGCGGCGGCGGCGTGCGGATCGGTCACGCCGTTCGTCTGCAGCACGGCCGCCGCGAGCGCCCGCGTCTCGTCGAGGATCTTCTCGACGTGCACGCGCAGCGCGGGATGACGAGAGGCGAAGAGGTAGATCTCGAACTGCGCGACCGTGTGGTCCTGCGATTGGCTGCGCACGATCTCGACGAACTCGTCGATCGCCGCCCCGGGACTGTTCGCGCCCGAGACGAGGACGGCGCGGAACTGCTCGAGCCGCTCGAGCTCGGCCGCCATCGCGTGCGCGACGGCCTCGCCGATCATGTCGTCGAGCGAATCGAAGAAGTACGTCGTCGACGAGTGCGGCACTCCCGCCGCGGCGGCCACCGACCTGTGCGTGACGGCCGCGATGCCCCCCTCGGCGATGATCGCGATCGTGGCATCCAACAGCAGCTCGCGGCGCGCGCGACCGCGCGCCCGCATCGGCCGGCTCGTCGTCTCGCTCACGCTGTCCTCCTCGCCGACCGGGGTGGTCGGTGTCGCCTTCGGAACGGAGTAAGCCTATGACCGCGTCCTCGCCCTCTGCGGACCGAGCTCCGGCCCCCGATGTCGACGTGGTCGTGGTCGGCGCCGGGCTGTCGGGCCTGACCGCCGCTCACCGGCTTCGCCAGTTCGGTGCGACGGTGGCGGTGTTCGAAGCGGCGCCCCGCGTGGGCGGACGTGTGTCTTCTGCGGAGGTGGCGGGGGTGCACGTCGACCTCGGCGGCACGTTCGTCGGCCCCGGTCAGGATCGCATCCTGGCCCTCGCCGACGAAGTCGGCGTCTCGCGCTATCGCACCTACGCCGCGGGTCGCAACGTCATCCGGTGGCGCGGCGAGCACCGGCGCTACCGCGGCACGGTGCCCCCGGTCGGTGCGAGCCTGCTCGACGTGGGGCGGATCCAGCTCACCCTCGACCGCCTGGCGCGCACCGTCCCCCGGGGCGATCCCGCCGCCGCCCCGCAGGCCGCGAACCTGGATGCCGAGAGCCTTGGCTCGTGGTTGCGTCGCTCGCACGCCTCTCCGGCGGCGCGAGAGCTCATCGCGATCGCCGGACGGACGACGTGGGGGTGCGAGCCGGACGAGATCTCGTTCCTGCACGCTCTGCACTACATCCATCAGGCGGGCGGGCTGTCAACGATGCTCGACACCGAGGGCGGCGCGCAGGAGGAGCACTTCGTGGAGGGCTCGCACGCGATCGCCCGGCGTCTCGCCGACGCGTTCGGGCCGGCTCTGCGGGTGAGCGCTCCGGTGCGACGCATCGAGACCGTCGCCGAGAGGGTGCGCGTGTCGACGGCCGACGAGACGGTGACCGCCCGCGCCGTCATCGTCGCCGTGCCGCCGGCGCTGCGCGGCAGGATCGATTTCGAACCGGCCCTTCCCTCCTCTCACGCCCAGATGGCCCAGCGTTGGCCGGCCGGGGTGCTGTCGAAGGCCTACGCCGTGTACGAGCGGCCGTTCTGGCGCGACCACGACCTGTCGGGGCAGGGGCTGTCCGACACCGGCCCGGTCTTCATCACGTTCGACGCCGGTCCCGCTCACGCGGACGCCCCGGGTGTGCTGCTCGGCTTCATCGGCGGGGTCTATGCCCGCGAGTGGGACGAGCTGGCACTCGCCGAGCGCACAGCGCGGGCACTGTCGTCCTTCGCCGATCTGTTCGGCCCCCGGGCACTGGATGCCATCGGCTACATCGACCAGCGCTGGGGCGCCGACCCCTGGGTCGGCGGTGGCCCCACCGCCGCCCCGGGGCCGGGAGCGGTCGTGCCCTACGCCGGTGCCCTGGCTGCCCCCGTCGGGTCGATCCTCTGGGCCGGTACCGAGACGGCCGATCGCTGGACGGGATTCATGGACGGAGCCGTCCGCGCCGGTGAGCGCGCGGCGCTCCAAGCCCGCGGCATCCTGACCTCCTCCTCGACCGACCACGAATAGACGGGAGCCGACCGATGACCTGGCGCCGCGAGTACACGCACCTCACCACCGCCACCGCCGAAGCAGTGTGGAAGAGATGGACCACCCCCGAGGACTGGGCCGTCGACGATCCCGACCTGCGCGAGGCGACCTTTCGCGTGCCCCCGCGCGTCGGCGACTCCGGCCGCGTGGTCAACCACGGAGCCCCCGCGCAGCGCTTCACGTTCACCGAGCTGCAGCCGGGGGTCGCGATGAACTTCCGCATCGGGTTGCCGGGCGCGGTGCTGTCGTTCCCGCACCGCATGCGCCAGACGCCGAACGGGCTGTCGGTGACGCACGCCGTGCAGATCTCCGGGCCTCTCGCCCCGGTGCTCGGCCCCCTCGTCGGGCGCAAGATCGCCGCGGGTCTGCCGGCAGTCGTCCGTCTGGTGACGACGAACGCGCTCGCCGATGGGGCCGACGACGCGCGCGAGGGGTAGTCGGTGTCGCTGTCGATGACGCTCACCACCGCGGCGATGTGGGTGAGCGCGCGGCCGATCCGCCTCGCGCCGGCCCGCCCGCGCGGACGGTGACATAACGGGACATATGTGCAACAATCTGCCGAGGGCGCGACGACGCGCCCCGTGAAGGAGGACCGATGACCGCTCGCTACGACCTCGCCAAGATCAAGCTCGGCAAGCTCATGACCGACCCCGATGCCGAGGGCATCATCCTCGACGTCATCCCCGACCTCAAAGCGAGCCCCACCTACCTCGTGGCGCGCACGCTCACCGCGAGCGCCGCGCTCAAGCTCGCTGAAGCGCAGATCGGCGCCGAGAAGGCGTCCGAGCTGCGTCGTCGCGTCGAGGCGCTCGAGGCGTGAGGAGCCCGCGCGGCGAGGGGTAGATTGGCGACGTGATGCCGCTCGTCTTCCTCGCCGTGGCCCTCGCCGGCGGCGTGGGGGCGGCGCTGCGCTACCTGCTCGATGTGGCCGTGCGGCGCCGCACGGGGGAGCAGTTTCCCTGGGGCATCCTGGTCGTCAATCTCACCGGGGCGCTGGTGCTCGGCATCCTGACCCCCCTCCCCGCCGACGAGTCGTGGCGGTGGATCCTCGGGACGGGGCTGCTAGGTGGGTACACGACCTTCAGCGCGGTTGCCGTGACCACGGCGCTGCTCGCCGAAGAGGGGCGCACGCGCGCGGCGGTGTCGTACGCGGTGGTGTCGTTCGTCGGGTCCGTCGTCGCGGCGGCACTGGGTCTGTCGCTCGGATCGGCGGTCTGAGACCGCCGCCCGTCGGCGGACCGAGGGGCGGGAGCGCATGGGATACTAATCCCCGATACATTCCTGTATCGGACTTACCCGGAGGGTCCCCCCGTGTCGTACCTGGCCGTCCTGAGCCTGAAGAACCGCGCCCTCATCGCCCTCGTCACGATCGTCGCGGCGGTCTTCGGCGGGCTCGCGCTCACCAGCCTCAAGCAGGAGCTCATCCCTTCGATCGAGTTCCCCCAGCTCGCCGTCGTCACGACCTACCCGGGCGCGTCGCCCGAGGTCGTCGAAACCGACGTGTCGACGCCCATCGAGAACGCCATCCGCGGCGTGGAGGGACTCGAATCGAGCACCGCGACGAGCACGACGAACTCGTCGATCGTGTCGGCGAAGTTCACCTACGGCACCGACCTCGCGGGGGCGCAGCAGAAGATCCTGGCCGCGATCGCTCGCATCAAGGACCGGCTCCCCGACTCCGCCGACACCACCGTCGCGTCGGCCAGCATCGACGACTTCCCCGTCATCCAGCTCGCCGTCACGGGATTCGCCGACGCCCAGGCGACACAGTCGATCCTCCAGACGAGCGTGGTCCCCGACCTCGAAGACGTCGCGGGGGTGAACGGCGCGCAGATCGTGGGCGGCACCGCCCAGCGCGTGACGATCACCCCCGATACCACCAAGCTCACCGAGCGCGGCTTCAGCCAGCAGGTGATCACCGACGCCCTCGACGCCAACGGCGTGCTCTTCCCGGGTGGCTCCCTGACCGAGGGCGGCCAGACCCTCACCGTGCAGACCGGGTCGAAGCTGACCAGCGTCGACGAGATCTCCGCGCTCCCGCTCGTGCCCACCGACGCCGCCCAGTTCCAGGCGGGGCAGACGAAGATCAGCGATGTCGCGACCGTCGCGCTCGAACCCGACCCCGTGACCACGCTCTCGCGCGTCGACGGGCAGCCGGCCCTGACCATCGCGGTCACCAAGCTCCCCGCCGCCAACACCGTCGACGTCTCGCGCGGCGTTCTCGCTGCGCTCCCGGGTCTCGAATCGCAGCTCGGCCAGGGCGCGACCTTCACCGTCGTCTTCGACCAGGCGCCGTTCGTCCAGCAGTCGATCGAGGCCCTCGCGCAAGAGGGGCTCCTCGGTCTGGTCTTCGCGGTCGTGGTGATCCTCATCTTCCTCATGTCGGTGCGTTCGACGCTCGTGACGGCGATCTCGATCCCCACCAGCGTCCTCATCACCTTCGTGGGGCTGCAGGCCTTCGGGTACTCGCTGAACATCCTGACGCTCGGCGCGCTGACGATCGCGATCGGCCGCGTCGTCGACGACTCGATCGTGGTCATCGAGAACATCAAGCGCCACTACGTCGGCGACGCCGAGAAGATCCCCACGATCGTGCGTGCGGTGCGCGAGGTGGCGGCCGCCATCACGGCATCCACCATCACCTCCGTCGCGGTCTTCCTCCCGATCGCCTTCGTGGGGGACGTGACGGGAGAGCTCTTCCGACCGTTCTCCCTGACCGTGACGATCGCCATGGCGGCCTCGCTGCTCGTGTCGCTCACGATCGTGCCCGTGCTGGCGTCGTGGTTCCTGAAGCCCGGAAAGGTCATCCGCGATGCCGAGGGCAACGCGATCGACCCCGAGTCGCCGACCGCGCCGCCCTCGCGCTTGCAGAAGGCCTACGTCCCGGTCCTGCGCTGGACGCTGAAGCACTCGTGGGTCACCCTCACCCTGGCCGTGCTCGTGCTCGGCGGGACGCTCGCGTCCGTCCCCCTGCTCAAGACGGACTTCCTCGGCGACTCCGGTCAGAACACCTTCACCGTCACTCAGAAGATCGGCTCCGCCCCGAGCCTGGATGCCGAGGACGCGGCGGCGCAGAAGGTCGAGGCCGTGCTGCTCGAGACCGACGGCGTGCAGACGGTGCAGACCTCGATCGGCTCGAGCGGGTCGGCGCTGCGCGACGCCTTCTCGGGCGGCGGTTCGGGGATCACGTACTCGATCACCTCCGCATCGGGCGTCGACCAGGTCGAGCTCCGCGACCGCGTCCGCACCCAACTCGAGGCGCTTCCGGACGCGGGCGAGATCGAGGTCGCGGCCTCGGGCGGCGGACTCGGTTCAGCCGGCATCACCGTCGACGTCACCGCCGCCGACGGACAGTCGCTGCAGCAGGCGAGCGACGCCGTGGTCGCGGGTCTGCAGGGGCGCGACGGCATCGGTCAGGTCACCAGCAGCCTCTCGGCATCCCTGCCCTTCGTCTCGGTACGCGTCGACCGCGACGCGGCCTCCGAGCGCGGACTGTCCGAACGTGCGGTGGGTGCCCTCGTCTCGGCGACGCAGCAGCCGCGGCAGGCGGGCACGGTGGAACTCGACGGGCGCGGGGTGACCGTGTACGTCGCCACCGCCAACCCGCCGAAGACCATCGACAACCTTCGCGCCCTCGAGATCCCGAGCGCGCGCGGCAACGTCCGCCTCGACCAGATCGCCACGGTCGAGCAGAGCGAGACCCCGCCGTCGATCTCGACCTCGCGCGGGCTGCGCACGGCCACGATCACGGTGACCCCGACGACCGACGACCTGGGCAGCTCGTCGGCCAGCGTCACCTCTGCCCTCGCCGACACCTCCCTGCCGCAGGGGGCCACGGCGAAGGTGGGCGGTTCGGTCACCGACCAGCGCGACGCGTTCAGCCAGCTCGGCCTCGCGCTGCTCGCGGCGATCCTCATCGTCTACGTCGTGATGGTCGCGACCTTCAAGTCGCTGCGCCAGCCGCTCGAGCTGCTCGTGTCGGTGCCGTTCGCGGCGACCGGAGCGATCCTCATGCTGCTGATCACGGGTGTTCCGCTCGGGGTCGCGGGCATGATCGGTGCACTGATGCTCGTCGGCATCGTCGTGACCAACGCGATCGTGCTCATCGACCTCGTGAATCAGTACCGCGCGCGCGGTCTCAGTGTCTTCGAGGCCACGGTCGTCGGCGGCGCTCGACGCCTGCGTCCCATCCTGATGACGGCCCTTGCGGCGATCTTCGCCCTCGTGCCGATGGCTCTGGGGATCACCGGCCACGGCGGATTCATCTCGCAGCCGCTGGCGGTCGTGGTGATCGGCGGGCTCGTGTCGTCGACGTTCCTGACGCTGCTGGTGCTGCCGACGCTCTACAACCTCATCGAAGGCGCGAGCGAGCGGCGACGTGAGCGGCGGGCGGCGCGAGAGGCAGGGCACGTCGAGCCGACGGCCGACGACGGGCACCCCCTGAGCCGCCGAGAACTGCGCGAGAAGCACTGACGCGGAACGGGCGGGATGCCGGCACCCGGCGTCCCGTCCTTCTCGCGGCGCTCCTCCCGAGGTGCCGGCGGTCACCGGTCGGGGGGAGCGGCGATGCGCGGTCCGGGCGGAGCGACGAGCCCCCGACGGGGTGACCGGGTGCGACGCGCGGGGCGCCCTGAGCCGCCGGACCCGCGGGTCGACGGATGGCCGTCGGCCGGGCGAGTGGCCGGCGACGGCGTCGACGGGGGGCGTGGTGCGCCGCGGCGGGAGTCTGTGCTGTCTGCGTCGACGTGGCTGCCGTCGCCGCTGACGCGAGGATCTGCGTGAACATGCCCGACCACGCGAACATCGCCGCGCACGAGATGGTCTCGAACAGCGCCAGGTTGATGGTCGCCGAAACGAACAGCGTGATCGAGACGATCAGCCAGACGGTCGCGATCCCCGTGCCGATCGCCATCCGCTTGCCGAGGCGGTGGAAGAGGAACGGCGCGCTCAACAGCAGGGCGAGGAACCCCAGGACCATCGAGCCCGCGACCTTGTCGTGAAGGTCCTTGTCGGTGTTCAGCGGAATGCAGCCCACGAGAGCGAGATTGACGCCCACGACATTCAGGCAGATGAAGGCCACTGTCGCGGCGCCGCGGCGGACGGGGCCACGACCCACACGTCGCACATCGCGCCGGACGCGGAAGGCGAAGACCACGACGATCATTCCGCTGACCTTGAGCGTGGTGTTGAAGAAAGCGCTCGAGAGGTCGCCGAAGATCCCCAGCTGACTGAAGTGCAACTGCCACCACAGCGGGTCGCTCGTCGTTGCGATCGACAGCAGCAGTCCGCTGACCAAGACGATCAGGGCCGCCCCGCCGACGTGCATCGTCGGGATCGCGTCGAGGCGGCGCGCGAGGGCGCCCAGACGCGGCACCGGGAGCGAAAAGGGGACAGCGGAGCGGAGCGCGGTGCTCATGTGGGGGATCTTTCCTCAGGACGGAACGAGGATCCCCCCACACCGCGGGACCCTCGGCCCCCGTCGGCTCATTCGGGTAATGAGCCAGGAGAAAGCGTGGTCCTTTGCCTCCCCCGGCCGTGACGGAAACCGTCAGGGCACATGGTATCGTTCGCACCGCCTTTTCAGGAAAGGGCTTGTCTGGGAAATTCCCAGGTCATATGGCCAATTTCTTGTCCCCCATTTGGGGGACAAGGCCACCTCAGGCGCGGTAGGAAATCCCCCATTCCCTGGTCATTTCCGCGCCGGGTTCGAGGCGCTCCAGGTCGGTCCCGGTCACGAAGGCGTTCGCCGGCGCCGTCATCGGCTCGATCGCCACCGCGAGGGACTGCCCGGGGTAGCGGTCGGTCGTGAACACCTGCGCCCAGCGGAACCCCTCGTCCTGCCACAGCTGCACGCGCCGACCGTCGGGGGCGGTGAGGGTGTGGTGCGCCCGGCCGTCGGCATCCCGCTCCCATCCGCGGTAGCCGTTGTCGAGTGAGGCGTCACCGAGACGGCGACCCTCGCGCAGGTCGGTGGCGGCATCGACCGGCACCTCGTCGACGGGGATGTTGCGGTCGTCGAGGACGAGCGTGGTCGTCCCGGTCGAGCGCACCACCAGATCTTCCGTGGGCACGCCGCCGATCTGGAGGTAGGGGTGCACGCCCAGGGCGACGGGGGCGGCCTTCGCCCCGATGTTCTCGACGGCGTGGGTCACGTGCAGGCCGTCGGCGCGGAGGGCGTACGTGACCCGTGTGCGCAGGTGGAAGGGGTAGCCGGTCTGCGGCACCACGTCGGCGCCGAGCACGAGCTTCTCGTCACTGTGCTCGAGGGCCTGATAGATCCCGAAGCGCAGAAGGCCGTGGCTGGCGTTGCCGAACTTCGGCTCGCTGATCGCGAGCTGCAGTTCCTCGCCATCGAAGGAGTACTTGCCGTCGCGGATGCGGTTCGGCCACGGGACGAGGACGACTCCGGACGCCGCGGGCGTGGGCAGGTCGTCGGGGTAGCGCGGCACGAGGTCGACGCCATCGACCGTCAGCGCGCGAAGCGCGGCACCCACCTGGGCGATCTCGGCGGAGGAGTGCTCGCCACGGAGGTGGAAGCGGGATCCGGTGGGGTCGGCAGTCATGACGTGGCCTTTCGCGATCGGCGCGGGCGCTGCAGCCAGGGCTGCAGCATGCGGGTGACCCACGGGAGGACCGCGTAGGTCATGACGGGGGTGAGCATGAGGGTGGTGGCGAGCACGCGCAGCACCAGGGGGATCTCGGCGAACCCGGGGACGAAGCCCAGCAACCACGACGCCGCCAGGTTCGTCGGGAAGAACCCGACCCAGATCGTCACGGCCTGCTTCCACCGCGGGGGAGCCGCCGGGACCGGCTGCTGGATCGGTTGGGTTCCGGCATCCGTCACCGTCGCCGCCTCGAGGATCGAGCCGTGCGGGGCGTCGAACCAGCCCTCGATCCCGGTCCGTCGCTCAGTGCGTTCTTCGCGTGCGAAGGGGCGTCCGGAGTCGAGCCACCACTGGCGCTGCGTCGAGCTCTCCCACTCCTCGAGCGTCAGGATGTCGCGGAAGCGGTAGAGCATGTACCAGAGGTCGCTGTCTTCGCCCGCGCGCACCCACCCCGAGCCGAGGAAGCCCGGGAAAGCGGTCGCGAGGTCGGTGCCGGCCTGCATCCAGGAGGTCGCTTCGGCGGTGCGCGTCGGGTCGATGCGCCGCTCGATCGCCACCGTGATGGGGTGGGCGTCGGTGTCTGCCATGCGTCTATCTTCCGTCACGGCGACGCTGGGTCCCTCTCCCTGAAACCTGTCCCGCTCTCGACTACCTCTGTCCCTCTTCGACGAACCTCTGTCCCTCTCTCGACGAACCTCGTCCCACTCTCGACGAACCTCGTCCCACTTTCGGCGGGGTGATGTCCCAGGTATGGCTGTCTGATGCGCCGCGAAAGCGCCATAAGTGGGACACGGGTCATCCGAGGGACATGGATGCCATTCCCAGGCGCGACCTGTAACGTGGTGCGGTCGGCTCTGGACACCGTGCGTGATGCGCGGATGGGTTTGTGAGTCCAAGGGGCCGATGGACAGGACGCGATCGCGGCCTCGACCATCACTAGTGAATTGGCCCCCGGCCGACGAGAGTCCGGGTATCCCACCGCCACGAGCGGTGTCGCTGTTTCGCGCGAACAGAACCCAGGAAGTTTCTCCATGCCCAAGAATAAGAAGCCCGCCGGCGGCCGCGCCGCCAAGAACTTCGAGCCCCGCTACGGCGCCAAGACCTCGTTCCAGGACCGCAAGCGTCGTCCCGGCATCGAGGCGCCCGCCAAGCCCGGTAGCAAGAGCCCGAGCCACCGCGGTTACCGCCCCGAGGCCGAGGCCACCGCTGACAAGGGTCGCTGGAACGCCGCCGACCGCGCCGGCCGGACCGAAGCCCGCAACATCCGTACCTCGGCTCGCGACGACCGTCCGGCCCGTTCGTTCGACGACCGCCCCGCGCGTTCGTTCGACCGCAGCGAGCGCCCGGCGCGTTCGTTCGATCGTGACGAGCGTCCCCGTCGTGATGCCGGTGAGCGCCCTGCGCGTTCGTTCGATCGCAACGAGCGCCCGGCGCGTTCGTTCGATGAGCGTCCTGCCCGCTCCTTCGACCGCAACGACCGTCCTGCTCGTTCGTTCGATCGTGACGAGCGTCCCCGTCGCGACGCCGGTGAGCGTCCAGCGCGTTCGTTCGACCGCAGCGACCGTCCGGTTCGTTCGTTCGATCGGAGCGATCGTCCCGCGCGTTCCTTCGACGACCGCCCCGCGCGTTCGTTCGACCGCAGCGACCGTCCGGCTCGTTCGTTCGATCGCGATGAGCGTCCCCGTCGCGATGCCGGTGAGCGCCCTGCCCGGTCCTTCGACCGCAGCGACCGTCCGGCTCGCTCCTTCGACCGTAACGACCGTCCCGGGCGTTCGTTCGATCGTGACGAGCGTCCCCGCCGTGACGCCGGTGAGCGCCCCGCGCGGTCCTTCGACCGCAGCGACCGTCCGGCTCGTTCGTTCGACCGTAACGACCGTCCTGCTCGTTCGTTCGACCGCAACGACCGTCCCGCGCGTTCGTTCGATCGTGACGAGCGTCCCCGTCGCGACCCCGGCGAGCGTCCTGCGCGGTCCTTCGACCGCAACGACCGCCCGGCCCGTTCCTTCGACGACCGCCCCCGCCGCAACGACGGCCCGAGCCGTAGCGGTTGGAACAACACCCCGCAGCGCTCCGCCGAGCACGAACAGCGCGTCGACGTCGTGCACGAGCGCCTGCAGGCCGAGGCCGTGGACGCCACGACCGTGACCGGCGCCGGCTTCGCCGAGCTGGGCCTGGGCGACAACCTCGTCCGCGCCCTCGCCGGTCTCGGCGCAGCGAGCCCCTTCCCGATCCAGGCGGCCACGGTCGCCCCGATCCTCGAGGGTCGCGACGTCCTCGCCCGCGGCCGCACCGGCTCCGGCAAGACCATCGCCTTCGGCGCGCCGCTGGTCGAGAGCATCCTGCGCTCGCAGGCGGGTCAGCGTCGTGAGTTCGGCCGCGCCCCCAAGGCGATCATCCTCGCCCCCACGCGCGAGCTCGCGCTGCAGATCGACCGTACGGTGCAGGAGCTCGCGCGTAGCGTCGGCCTGTTCACCACGCAGATCTACGGCGGCGTGCCCCAGGCGCGCCAGGTCGGTGCGCTCAAGAAGGGTGTCGACATCGTCATCGGCACCCCCGGCCGCATCGAAGACCTTCTGAACCAGGGCAAGCTCGACCTCTCGCAGGTGCAGGTCGCCGTCCTCGACGAGGCCGACCACATGTGCGAGCTCGGCTTCCTCGAGCCCGTGCAGCGCATCCTCCGCGCGACGAAGAAGGACAGCCAGAAGCTCCTCTTCTCGGCCACGCTCGACCGCGAGGTCGCGGCTCTCGTCGACGAGTTCCTCGTCGAGCCGGCCGTCTACGAGGTCGCCGGCGAGGACCAGGACTCGAGCACCATCGAGCACCGCGTTCTCGTCATCGAGCACCGTGACAAGGCGCAGATCCTCGACTCGCTCGTCGACCGCGAAGGAAAGACGCTCGTCTTCGCCCGCACCCGCGCCTACGCCGAGATGCTCGCCGAGCAGTTCGACGACGCCGGTATCGCCGCGGTGGCGCTGCACGGCGACCTCAACCAGCAGAAGCGCACTCGCAACCTCGAGAAGCTCACCTCGGGCCGCGTCAACGTGCTCGTCGCCACCGACGTCGCCGCCCGCGGCATCCACGTCGACGACATCGACCTGGTCATCCAGGCCGACGCTCCCGACGAGTACAAGACGTACCTGCACCGCTCGGGCCGCACCGGCCGCGCCGGCCGTGCCGGCACCGTGGTCACCCTGATCACGCGCCAGCGTCGCCGCCGCATGACGGAGCTGCTCGACCGCGCCGAGATCCAGGCTCCCTTCGAAGAGACCGCGCTCGGCGACGACGTGCTCGAGGAGCTCTCGGGTCGCCAGTTGTCGAACGTCGACGCGTAACCCGTCCCTCGAAACCCCCGTCGCGACCGCGGCGGGGGTTTCGTGCATCACCGATGCCGGAACGCGGCGCTCCCGCGAGCGGCGCCCGGGGCGAGGTGTCGGGGTGCGTCTCCTGAACGCAACGCCGCCTGCTCGCGACGTGACGTCTTCAGAACAGCGTCGGCTCGCTCGCGGGCGCGACGCGCGGACGAGTGGATGCCGAGACCCCGACCGTTCGCACGGGTCCGAGGCTGCTCGTCGGCGCGGTGCGTGCCGCCAGGCCGGGCTGGGGTCGCCCGCGCGGGTGGTCGTCCTCGTCCCACCCGTCCAGCCGGTGCATGCGCAGCAGGGGGCGCATGCGTTTGCCGAGCCACGTGCGGTAGGCCTTCGGCGCCGAGGTCGAGACACCCGGGTACAGCCCCCGGTACGACGAGACCAGGTGCGGATGCTCGCGCTCGAGCCACTCGAAGAACCACTGCTTCGCCCCGGGCCGCAGGTGGAGCGCGCCGTAGACGACGCGCGCCGCGCCGGCGGCTCGAATGCGGGCCAGGGCGTCGTCGAGCGCCGCGACCGAGTCGGTGAGGTGCGGCATGACGGGCATGAGGAAAACCGTCACGCGGAAGCCGGCGGCGGTTGCCGCGCGTACGGTCTCGAGCCTCGCCTCGGCGCTCGGGGTCCCGGGTTCGATCGAATGCTGGAGCGCCTCGTCGAAGACCGCGATCGACATGGCCAATGACACCGCGACCTGTTGTGCCGCCTCGGTCAGCAGTGGGAGGTCGCGCCGCAGCAGCGTCCCTTTGGTGAGGATCGAGAACGGTGTGCCGTTGTCGGTGAGAGCCCCGACGATGTCGGGCATGAGGCGGTACCGCCCCTCGGCGCGCTGATACGGGTCGGTGTTCGTCCCGAGCATCACGGGTTCGCGCGCCCATGACCCCCGGCGCAGCTCGGTGCGCAGCACCTCGGCCACATTAACCTTCACCACGATCTGCGAGTCGAAGTCGGCCCCGTAATCCAGGTCGAGGTATTCGTGCGTTTTCCGAGCGAAGCAGTTGTGGCTGATGACCCCGTTCGCGATGAAGTCTTCGGTACCCGTCGTTATGTCGATCATGTCGATGTCGTAGCCGATGTCTTCGACTTTGACGACCCTCAGGTCCGAGCTGGTCTTGACCGCTGTCCCTGAGACGTCGACCTTGCGGGTGATGGACGGCCGGGCGATATCGAAGAAGCGCTGTCGCGAGGCTAGCCCCCCGCGAAGACGGATGTAGGACACGCCGTTCGGGCGGGCGGGTTCGCGAAGAGCATCGAAGTGGAACGCGGCGAGAGCCTCTTCCGTCAGCGAGAGGAGCTCCTCATTCGCATTGCTGATTCGCACGATCCCGCGCGAACTCGAGCCCTCCGCGTCGAAGATGCCCCCGAGGAAGCCCGCCATCCAATCCCGACTTCGTGTGCTCGGTATCGCGGTGTAG
>Ga0308159_1002067_pt1 | contig 24772 bp, 19 predicted proteins | sample PhyCR1_FD_201040 | JGI IMG/M metagenome (GOLD analysis project Ga0308159, IMG submission 201040) | Phyllosphere microbial communities from UC Gill Tract Community Farm, Albany, California, United States - DLSLC.R1 | ecosystem: Host-associated > Plants > Phyllosphere > Unclassified | place: USA...
TGGCGGCAGTAGCGCGGTGGTCCCACCTGACCCCATGCCGAACTCAGAAGTGAAACGCCGTAGCGCCGATGGTAGTGTGGGGTCTCCCCATGCGAGAGTAGGGAACTGCCAGGCATCAAATTCGTTCTCCTTTCCCCTGACAAGGAAAAATAGCGAGAACAAACTGACAGCGGACCGATTGTCCGTCGTGAGTGAAAGAACCGGTGGAGCGGTAGTTCAGTTGGTTAGAATACCTGCCTGTCACGCAGGGGGTCGCGGGTTCGAGCCCCGTCCGTTCCGCCAATTATTAAAAATTATGCCTGCTAAAATTTAGCAGGCATAATAGTAAGCAGATTTAGGGGCGTAGCTCAGTTGGTAGAGCACCGGTCTCCAAAACCGGGTGTCGCGAGTTCGAGTCTCTCCGCCCCTGCCATATTAAGAACCCTTCGCGAAAGCGAGGGGTTTTTTTTCGTCTCGACATTGTCGCGGCTTCCTTCCTTGCTCATCTTTCCCGCTAAATGGCGTAAAACTACGCGGTCGATCGTCAAATAATCCCTATTCGTGAGTCCATTAATGGCTCACCAACACGCATAACCCTAATCTCCCTCCTTTATTTCTCCTTTTTCATGACCAGTTTGTTGTGTTTTTTTAGCTGAATACATGCACGAATCGATTGTTAATCAGCTATGTGACCGTGCTCAAGATACCGTTTCTTCAAACGTCTAAAACTAAGTGTGCCTGGTGAAGCTCTGCTCACCCGTTAAACACGGTTTTAGTGTCTCTCTATGCCGCACCCTACAAGACTCAATTGAAAGTAGCTCAGACTACGCATGAGGAAATAACAATGTATAAACGTTTAATCCTGGCAGCAGCAGTGGCAACGGCATTTTGTGGAGCCGCACAGGCAGCGCCGTTAGTCGTCGGTTTTTCTCAAATCGGTTCTGAATCTGGTTGGCGTTCTGCGGAAACCAAAGTCTCCAAACTCGAAGCACAAAAACGCGGCGTCACCCTGAAAATTGCCGATGCGCAACAGAAACAAGAGAACCAAATCAAGGCAATACGATCCTTTATTGCGCAGGGTGTCGATGCCATTTTCATCGCGCCTGTGGTCGCTACCGGCTGGGCTCCCGTTTTGACAGAAGCCAAAGAAGCCAAGATCCCCGTCTTCCTGCTGGACCGCACAATTGAAGTCAGCGATCCGTCTCTGTATACCGCCGCCGTAGCATCGGACAGCGTTCACGAAGGTAAGGTTGCAGGGGACTGGCTGGTCAAAGAAGTGGCCGGAAAACCGTGTAACGTCGTCGAACTGCAGGGAACAGTAGGTGCAAGCGTGGCACTGAACCGCAAAAAAGGATTTGCCGATGCGCTGACTTCTGCCTCCAACGTAAAAATCATTCGTTCGCAATCCGGTGACTTTACCCGCAGTAAAGGTAAAGAGGTCATGGAGAGCTTTATCAAGGCCGAGCAAAACGGCAAAAACATCTGCGCCGTTTATGCCCATAACGACGATATGGCGATCGGTGCCATTCAAGCCATCAAAGAAGCCGGGCTGAAGCCGGGATCGCAAATCAAGGTAGTGTCCATCGATGGCGTACCGGATATCTACAAGGCCATGCTCAATGGTGAAGCCAATGCCTCCGTAGAGTTGACGCCAAACATGGCGGGTCCGGCTCTCGATGCGCTCATCAAGATGAAAAAAGACGGCACACAACCTCCGAAATTTATCCAGACTGAGTCCACCCTCGTCCTGCCCGATATGGCGCAGAAAGAGTACGACATGAAAAAAGACATGGGCTACTAAGCGTATTACCGGCCTGGACCTGATGCCAGGCCGGTTCCATCATCCCATTTTGCACAGACAGCGGTCATGGTGCGGATGCAGTCGGGGTAAAGAATCACATGGATAATCTTCAAACAACTGCCTTACTCGAAGTCCGTGGCTTGTCCGTCGAATTTCCCGGCGTGAAAGCGCTGGAAAAAGTCGATTTCACTCTCAATCGTGGCGAGATAGTCGCCCTTCTCGGCGAGAACGGGGCGGGAAAATCTACACTCATCAAAGCGTTGACCGGCGTTTATCAACGTTCCGAAGGTAGCGTCTTTTTAAACGGCGAGCCGATTGAGGCTAAAAGCACGGCCCACGCGCAGGCGCTCGGTATCGGAACGGTTTATCAGGAAGTAAACCTGCTACCCAATATTTCGGTGGCCGCCAATCTGTTTATCGGACGCGAACCCACCCGTTTCGGTCTGGTCAATCAACGCAAAATGGACCAGCAGGCACGCACTCTGCTGGCAGGTTATGGCCTGACACTTGATGTCAGCCAGCCGCTTTCTACTTATTCGATAGCCATTCAGCAGATTGTCGCCATTGCACGTGCCGTCGATCTCTCTGCTCAAGTGCTGATTCTCGATGAACCTACCGCCAGCCTCGACGCCAAAGAGGTCAGCATGCTGCTCGACATCCTGATGCAGCTCAAGGCCAGCGGCATGGGCATGGTGTTTGTCACCCACTTCCTCGATCAGGTCTATCGCATCAGCGATCGCATTACCGTATTGCGCAATGGCAAGCTGGTCGGCACTTCACTGACCCGCGATCTGCCACGCATCGATCTTGTGCCCATGATGCTGGGGCATAGTTTCGACGAAGCCCTGCTGAAACGCGGTGAACATCGTGCGGTCACCGGCGATCCGCTGGTCGATTTCAAAGACTACGGGCGACGTGGGCTGGTCGAAAACTTTGATCTTAACGTCAGGCGCGGGGAAATCGTGGGTTTGGCCGGATTGCTCGGCTCGGGCCGTACCGAAACGGCGCAGCTTATTTTCGGCATCAAGAGCCATGATACGGGAACCGCCAAAGTCGATGGCAAAGCGGTTAGCATCCGTACCCCGCGCAAGGCGGCTCATCTCGGATTTGGCTACTGTCCCGAAGACCGCAAAACCGACGGGATTATCGGCGCGGCCACCGTGCGGGAAAATATCATTCTGGCGTTGCAGGCCCAGCGCGGCTGGCTTCGTCCGCTGTCGATGAAAGAGCAAAACCAGATTGCCGATAAATTTATCAAACTGCTGGGCATTCGCACGCCGAGCGCCGAGCAGGAAATTCAATATCTGTCCGGCGGCAATCAGCAGAAGGTATTGCTCTCGCGCTGGCTGGCGACGAATCCCCGTTTCCTTATTCTCGACGAACCTACGCGCGGCATTGACGTCGGCGCGCATGCCGAAATCATCCGCCTGATTGAAAAGCTGTGCGACGAAGGCCTGGCGCTGCTGGTTATCTCCTCCGAACTGGAAGAGCTGGCCGGTTATGCCGACAGAATTGTGGTGCTCCGCGACAGGAAGCACATCACGCAAATCGAGCAGGACCAGATCTCGGTTCCGGCCATCATGACTGCGATTGCGGTCCAATAGGGGGATATCCATGACGAACAGGAGTCTGCCGATGACGGGAAGACCGCGCAAGGTCCGCTGGGTATTCCCCAAAGGGGCCACACAGGTCGGGGCGTTTCTGGCTATTTTGGTAATTGATAGCCTGGTGGCCCCCGGTTTCTTCAACATTCATCTTCAGGACGGCCGACTGTTCGGCAGTCTGGTCGATATTTTCAATCGCGGTGCGCCTGTCGCGATTCTTGCGCTGGGCATGACGCTGGTGATTGCCACGGGCGGGATAGACCTCTCCGTCGGGGCGGTCATGGCGATCGCGGGCGCGACAGCGGCCACCATGACGGTTCACGGTTATCCGTTGACGACGGTGGTGCTAACGGCCGTTGCGGTCGGCGCGGCCTGCGGATTATGGAACGGTTTTCTGGTCGCTGTTCTGCAAATCCAGCCCATCGTCGCCACGCTGATGCTAATGGTGGCCGGTCGCGGTATCGCTCAGCTGATCACCGAAGGGCAAATCGTGACGTTCGAGCATAACGGCCTGTCACAGTTTGGCAGCGGTTCGCTGCTGACCTTGCCCATGCCGATTATTATTGCCGCCGCCATGCTGCTGCTGCTGTGGCTATTAACGCGTAAAACGGCGCTGGGGCTGTTTATCGAGTCGGTAGGCATCAACGTACGCTCATCTTACAACGCGGGTGTCAACGCGCGTCTGGTGCTGATTTCGGTGTATGTCATCTGCGGGATCTGCGCCGCCGTGGCCGGTGTCATCGTGACGGCCGATATTCGCGGAGCCGATGCCAACAACGCCGGTCTGTGGCTGGAGCTGGACGCCATTCTTGCCGTCGTCATCGGTGGCGGATCGTTGCTTGGTGGCCGTTTTAATCTGCTTTTGTCGCTGATTGGTGCGCTGATTATTCAGGGAATGAATACCGGCATTCTGCTCTCGGGCTTCAAGCCGGAGTTTAATCTGGTGCTCAAAGCCGTGGTGGTGTTGGCCGTGCTGGTTGTGCAGTCACCGCGCGTTTCCCTTGGCACGCTGTTTCGGAGAAAAGAATAATGCTTAAACGCAATCTCCCCCTGCTCATTACCATTCTGGTTTTTCTGGCCGGTTATGGTTACTGCTTTACCCAGTTTCCGGGCTTCGCATCGACCCGAGTCCTGTTTGACCTGCTGACCGACAACGCCTTTTTGGGCATCGTCGCCGTCGGCATGACCTTCGTGATTCTGTCCGGCGGTATCGACCTCTCCGTGGGCTCGGTGATTGCCTTTACGGGGTTGGCGCTGGCCAAGCTGATTGGCGTCTACGGCGTGCCGCCTTTTTACGCCTTCGCAATCGTCCTGGTCATGGGCGCGCTGTTTGGCGGGCTGATGGGCTGGATTATCGATACCTTGAAGCTGCCCGCGTTTATCATCACGCTGGCGGGCATGTTCTTTGTTCGCGGCATGAGTTTTATCGTCTCCGAAGAGTCACTGCCTATCAACCATCCGCTGTATACCACGCTCGCCAACTTTGCCTGGAAAGTGCCGGGCGGCGGACGCTTTACGTTACTGGCGCTGGTAATGCTCTGTGTCGTATTGATAGGGATGGTGCTGGCGCACAGGACAAAGTTTGGTAACAACGTCTATGCCATTGGCGGCAATATGTTGTCTGCGGGACTCATGGGCGTGCCGGTCAGGAAAACCACGATTTCGATTTACATGCTGTCGAGCACGCTGGCGGTACTGTCGGGGATCGTCTTTTCGCTCTACACCTCGGCCGGTTATGCGCTGGCGGCAAGCGGCGTCGAGCTGGATGCCATTGCCGCCGTGGTCATTGGCGGAACCTTATTGAGCGGCGGGGTAGGCACGGTGCTGGGCAGCCTGTTTGGGGTAATGATTCAGGGCCTGATTCAGACCTATATCACCTTCGACGGCACCCTGAGTTCATGGTGGACCAAGATTGTAATGGGGATTTTACTGTTTATCTTTATTGCGCTGCAAAAAGGCATGGGCTCCTACTGGACCACACGCCGAGCCCGCCATCCACAGCTGAAAACGACGTGAACTGCCGCGAAAATTCATCAACCTTCTGTTTCGAGGGGAGTTTTAAGAAGTTGACGGATTAATACCTGTTGATCGCTGTTTTGCAGCCAGACGGCATACAGCGGCCTGACCACCGGCGGCACATCGGGATATACCGACAAATGCGGATAGTCTTTCTCCCAGTGGCTTGGCAGGAAGGCGCATCCGCCCGTCGTTTCAAGCAGCTGGCGTGTCAGATGGGCCGACGTGGTGGTTAATACCGGCTCCTGATCGCTTGCCTGCATTCTGCTCTCCTGCTGCGGAAAATCCGCGCCCCATTCCAGCCTGATGTAAGCACTCTGTGCGGTTTTATCCTGATTCTGCGAACAGTAGAGACGGAGCGAAAAATTACCCAGCAGCTGACTCGACAGTTCATCCATCTTTGGCGGTTCGGTGGTTATCAGTAAATCGAGCTGTCTTTCGTGCAGTTGCTTGACCAGCGAATGTCGTAGTGCGACCCGCGCTTCAAGGCGCAATGCCTCGCGCTGCTGATATAAAGCCTGCAACCAGGGAGTGAGGTAGGATTCCCAAAGTGATGCCGTTGCGCCAATCGACAATTCTGTGTGCTGGAGTGAACGCACAACCTCTTTTTTGGCAATTTGCCACGTCGACATCAGGTTTTCCGCATAGGGCAGCAGACGCTCTCCGGCGGGCGTCAAACGGATGTTATTTCTATGACGTGTAAACAAATTTGCCCCCAGCTGGGTCTCCAGCTGACGGATGCGAAAGCTCACTGCCGACTGCGTCAAATACAGAGATTCAGCCGCCCGACCAAAGTGACGAGTTCTACTGACCTCCAAAAAGGTTTTCAGTAATTCCGTGTCCACTACCATCTCCAAAATTTTTTGTCGTTAAGATTTAAATGTTTTGTTTTACAGATTGTCAAGCCTATCTAATACTCCGCGCCATAACAGCACGACCATGAGAGAATTAGGAGCGTGTCAGATGGCGGAAAGCTTCACCACGACAAATCGTTTTTTTGACAATAAACATTACCCTCGCGGGTTCTCCCGGCATGGCGATTTCACCATTAAAGAAGCGCAATTGCTAGAACGTCACGGCTATGCTTTCAACGAGCTGGACCTTGGAAAACGCGAACCGGTAACCGAAGAAGAAAAGCTGTTTCTGGATGTTTGCCGCGGGACCCGCGAGCCGGCAACCGACGCTGAAAAAGTGTGGAACAAGTACATCATCCGCACCCGTCGTCCGAAGAAATTCCATACGTTGTCAGGCGGTAAACCGCAGGCTGACGCGGTGGAAGATTACACCGACAGCGACGATTAACGAAACGGGGCTTGTCCCCGTTTTTTTATGCCAGATTTTTGTGCAACGTTAACAATAGCCGATCCATACAGCGATAGCTTAATGCTTCGGCTAATTGCGCCTTTCCAATACCCTCTTGTCCGTCGAGATCGGCCAGCGTTCTGGCGACTTTGAGGATCCGATGCCACGCCCGAACCGACAATCCCAGCTTTTGTAACACACTTTCCAGAAACTCCGCATCCTCTCGCGTCAATTTGCAGAATTGTTGCACCTCGCGGCTGCTCAGATGGGCATTCAGCTTTCCATTACGCGCCCGTTGAACCTCACGAGCTGCCACTACCCGCGCTTTCACCTGTTGGCTGCTCTCCCGAGGCTTTTGCGTCTGTTGCCTGTGTTGCTGGCTCAGCAAACCGGGCGGCAACAGCGGGACTTCCAGCGAGAGATCAAAGCGGTCCAGAAACGGCCCTGAAAGTCGACTGAGATAGCGCAGAATCTGCCGGGGCGGCGTTCTGTTGTGCGGGCCCTGATAATGCCCGGTCGGGCTGGGATTCATCGCCGCAATCAATTGCATTCGCGCCGGAAAATTTACCTTGGCGCGGGTGCGTGAAATCGTGATTTCACCAGACTCCATCGGTTGTCGCAGGGCATCCAGCACCTTGCGTTCGAATTCAGGCAGCTCGTCTAGAAACAATACCCCGTTGTGTGCCAGCGAAATCTCGCCGGGACGCGGGATTGAACCCCCGCCTACCAGCGCCGTCAGCGAAACGCTGTGATGCGGCGCGCGAAAAGGGCGCTGCCGCGAGTAGGCCGCCTGATGGGCATCTTGCCCTTGTGGAGCATAAACCAGACTGACTATCGCCGCGGTTTCCAGCGCTTCCTGTTGTGTCAGCGGCGGCAGAATGCCGGGCAGACGACTCGCGAGCATGGTTTTGCCGGTGCCGGGCGGCCCAAGCAGCAACAGGTTGTGCCCGCCTGCCGCCGCCACCTCCAGCGCGCGTTTCGACTGCTCCTGACCGATAATCTCGCACAGGTCGCCAACCGGCGGTTCTGGAAAGGGGACGGCGTCACGTTTTACCGCCTGCAATTCGCCTGCACCCTGCAAGAAGGCACACACTGCCAGCAGATGCTCGGCCACCCACACGGTGTCTTCTTCCAATAGCGCCATCTCGCGCTCATTATCCACAGGCAGAATCAGTCGCCTTCCGGCTTTCTGCGCCGCCATTGCCGCGGGAATAGCTCCGTTAACGCCGCGTAACGCGCCTGAAAGGCTTAACTCCCCAATAAACTCGTATTGCCCTAGCCTGTCCGTTACAAGCTGCTCAGAGGCCGCGAGAATGGCCAGCGCGATGGGCAGATCATAGCGGCCACCCTCTTTGGGAAGATCGGCAGGGGCGAGGTTCACCGTGATGCGTTTGGGCGGAAAGGTGAACCCGCAGTTGATAAGCGCACTGCGCACTCTGTCACGCGCCTCCTTGACCGTGGTTTCAGGTAGGCCCACCAAGGTAAGCGCAGGCAGACCATTGCTGATATGCACCTCGATCGAGACACGCGGCGCGTCTACGCCCAGCGAGGCTCGAGTATTGACGACCGACAATGACATGCCGCTTTCCTGTTTGCCCGAAAAACGCAGTATGTCGGAGAAAGAGAGGGGAAAACGACGTCTAAATACTTTTTCTCCGCGAAATGCCGCAAACAATTCCTGCAAATCTCTATGTCATTGCAACGTGCTGCGAAGCCTCTCCACACGAGGCGAAACACAAACTAACACTTCGCCTTTTTTGGATACAAATTAGCCCGCTAATAATCTTGCTGCTTATTTCACCCGCATGTATTACTTAACGTGAGCAATTAACAAAAAATAAACAAAACATCTTCCCTGTCGCAGTTGTTTCCCTGCCTCTTCGAATAAGGTAAATCACATGTTTGGTTGGACCGCCCGACAACGTAATGTCGCCATTGCCAGTTTCCTGAGCTGGACGCTGGATGCCTTCGATTTTTTCCTGCTGGTATTTCTGCTGAGTGATATCGCAACCTCCTATCAGGTTGATATCAAAGACGTGACCCTGGCTATTTTATTGACCCTTGCCGTCAGACCGATAGGCGCACTGCTGTTTGGTCGTGCCGCGGAAAGGTTTGGCCGCAAGCCTGTGCTGATGGTCAATATCCTGTTCTTTTCGTTTTTTGAATTGTGTACGGCGGCCGCGCCGTCCCTCACCATATTCCTCATCCTGCGCGTGATATACGGCGTGGCAATGGGCGGGGTGTGGGGTGTGGCCTCGTCGCTTGCCATGGAAACCATTCCTGACCGTTCGCGCGGCCTGATGTCCGGTATTTTTCAGGCGGGATATCCGTTTGGTTATCTGCTGGCGGGCGTGGTTTACGGGTTGCTTTATAGCGTGGTGGGCTGGCGTGGCATGTTCGTGATTGGCGCCGTACCGATTTTCCTGCTGCCGTTTATCTATTACAAAGTGCAGGAATCGCCGGTCTGGCTGGCGGCGCGTGAGCGCAAGGAAAGCACCGCGTTGCTGCCGGTGCTGAAAACGCATTGGAAACTCTGTGTTTATCTGGTGGTGTTGATGGCGGCATTCAACTTCTTCAGCCACGGCACGCAGGATCTTTACCCGACGTTCCTTAAGGTCCAGCACGGCTTCGATGCCCATACCGTCAGCATTATCGCCATCTGCTACAACATTGCCTCCATCATCGGCGGTGTCACTTTCGGCACTCTTTCAGAACGGATTGGCCGCAAGAAAGCCATTATCATTGCCGCGCTGCTCTCTCTGCCGGTGTTGCCGCTGTGGGCGTTTGCGGGCGGTTCCTGGACGCTGGGGCTGGGCGCTTTCCTGATGCAGTTCATGGTGCAGGGTGCCTGGGGCGTGATCCCGACCTACCTTACCGAACTTGTTCCTGCAGGAACCCGCGCCGTGCTGCCGGGCTTTGTGTATCAGCTGGGTAATCTGATTGCTTCGGTGAATGCGACCTTGCAGGCTTATATCGCCGAAAGTCATGGTCACAACTATGGCCTGGCGATGGCGATGGTCGCCGGTACGGTCGCGATTATTATTTCGGTTCTGGTGTTCTTCGGACGCGATACTCAGGGCAAGGTTATAAATGCAGCATCAAATGCCAATGCCGCCGATGTCCGCTCCAGCGCCTGAAAACCCTGAGTTTTTCATGATTTTTTGTACGAAAACCTGAAATGATAACGCAAGAAAAGTGTTGTCATGCGATATCTAACTGTGATAACTCTGTAGGTAATCGTTCGAAAGAAGAATTTAAGAAACCTAAAAATGAAAGCCCTTCTCCAAGTACTAAGCCTAGTCGTGATTAGCGTGGTGGTGATTATTATCCCACCGTGCGGGGCTGCACTTGGACGAAGAAAGGCTTACTAAACAAGCCTGAACCTGAAAAGAACCCCCGCACCGAAAGGTCCGGGGGTTTTTTTTTGGTCAGGTTATTTTCTAGCGGATTAAGGCGGGAGGAATTATGAACAACAGCATAAAATTCTGCGCTGGTAGCCAAAAGGCAGGAGAATAGAGATGAATGGAGCACAGTGGGTAGTACAAGCTTTGCGTTCACACGGGGTAGATAAGGTGTTTGGTTATCCGGGCGGAGCAATCATGCCGGTGTACGATGCACTTTATGACGGCGGCGTGGAACACCTACTGTGCCGCCACGAGCAGGGCGCGGCGATGGCTGCCATCGGCTACGCGCGTTCCACCGGCAAGGTCGGCGTCTGCATCGCCACCTCGGGTCCGGGCGCAACCAATCTGATCACGGGCCTGGCCGACGCCCTGATGGACTCTGTTCCGGTGGTCGCCATCACCGGTCAGGTAGGGTCTGCGATGATAGGCACCGATGCCTTCCAGGAGATTGACGTACTGGGGCTGTCTCTGGCCTGCACCAAACACAGCTTCCTGGTCGAATCTCTGGATGCCCTGCCGGAAATCATGGCCGAGGCTTTTGCCATCGCCACCAGCGGTCGTCCGGGTCCGGTGCTTATCGACATCCCCAAAGATATTCAGCTGGCTGCCGCCGATCTGGTTCCGCACCTGATGCCGGTGGAGCAGGAATTGCCGCATCCTACCGCGGATCTGGCGCAAGCTTATGAAATGATTGCCAACACGCAGAAGCCGATGCTGTATGTCGGCGGCGGGGTTGGCATGGCCGGGGCTGTCTCCGAGCTGCGAGCTTTTATTCGCGCCACGGGAATCCCGTGCGTTGCTACACTTAAGGGATTGGGCGCACCTGATGCCAACGACCCGTGTTATCTGGGAATGTTGGGCATGCACGGCACTAAGGCCGCCAACATGGCCGTTCAGGCCTGTGACCTGCTGATTGCCGTCGGCGCGCGTTTCGATGACCGCGTGACCGGCAAGCTGAATACCTTCGCGCCACACGCCAGCGTTATCCACATGGATATCGACCCGGCCGAATTAAACAAACTGCGTCAGGCGCACGTCGCGTTGCAGGGTTCCTTGTCTGCCATGCTGCCCGCGCTTGAACAGCCGTTGTCCATCAATGCCTGGCGCGACGACGTCATGACATTGAAAGCGGCAGGCGAGTGGCGCTATGACCACCCTGGCGAAGCCATCTATGCCCCGCTGCTGTTAAAACAAATTTCCGATCGCATGGACGCCAACACCGTGGTGACAACCGACGTGGGCCAGCATCAGATGTGGACCGCGCAGCACATGACCTTCTCGCGTCCCGAGAATTTCATCACCTCGAGCGGTCTGGGAACGATGGGGTTCGGCGTTCCGGCTGCCGTAGGCGCACAGGTTGCTCGCCCCGATGACACGGTTATCTGTGTTTCTGGTGATGGTTCATTCATGATGAATGTTCAGGAGCTTGGCACCATCAAGCGAAAACAGCTGCCGGTGAAAATCCTGTTGCTGGACAATCAGCGACTGGGCATGGTTCGCCAGTGGCAGGAACTGTTTTTCGATGGACGCTACAGCGAAACCAACCTCTCGGATAACCCCGATTTCATTATGCTGGCCAAGGCATTCGATATTCCTGGCCAGTGTATCAGCCGTAAAGATCAAGTCGACGCTGCTCTGGACGCTTTCTTCAATAGTGAAGGCCCCTATCTGCTTCAGGTCTCCATCGACGAAAACCAAAATGTCTGGCCGCTGGTGCCACCGGGCGCAGGCAACGAAACCATGTTGGAGAAAATGTCATGATGCAGCACAACGTCTCGATTCAGGCCCGTTTCCGTCCGGAAGTACTGGAGCGCGTCCTGCGCGTTGTTCGCCACCGTGGATTTCAGGTCTGCGCCATGAACATGCGCTCCGGCGTCGATGCCGGGAACATCAGTATCGAACTGACCGTTGCCAGCCAGAGGCCGGTCGATTTACTGTCGGTACAGTTAAGTAAACTCATGGACGTCGGCAGTGTCGAAGTTCAGCAGCAAACATCACAATCGATCAATCAACAAATCTGCGCCAACGCGTAAGTTAAGGAAGAGAACAATGTCTACGAAGAAAGCTGATTTTATTTGGTTCAACGGCGAGATGGTCAAGTGGGAAGACGCCAAAGTCAGCGTCATGTCTCACGCACTGCACTACGGTACCTCCGTTTTCGAAGGCGTCCGTTGCTACGACTCGCACAAGGGCCCGGTAGTTTTCCGCCATCGTGAACATATGCAGCGTCTGCATGATTCTGCAAAGATCTATCGATTCCCGGTAAAACAGTCAGTTGAAGAGTTGATGGAAGCCTGCCGCGACGTGTTGCGTAAAAACAACCTGAAAAGCGCATACATCCGTCCTCTGGTATTCGTAGGCGATGTCGGTCTGGGCGTAAACCCGCCAGACGGTTATGAAACCGACGTGATCATTGCGGCGTTCCCTTGGGGTGCCTACCTCGGCGCCGAAGCGCTGGAAAACGGTATCGATGCAATGGTCTCTTCCTGGAATCGCGTGGCTGCCAACACCATTCCAACGGCGGCAAAAGCCGGTGGTAACTACCTGTCCTCGCTGCTGGTGGGCAGTGAAGCACGTCGTCACGGCTATCAGGAAGGTATCGCACTGGACGTCAACGGTTACGTTTCCGAAGGCGCAGGCGAGAACCTGTTCGAAGTGAAAGACGGCATTCTGTTTACGCCGCCATTCACCTCTTCCGCGCTGCCGGGCATCACCCGTGACGCTATCATCAAGCTGGCGAAAGACCTGGGTATCGAAGTGCGCGAGCAGGTATTGTCTCGTGAATCCCTGTATCTGGCCGACGAAGTGTTCATGTCCGGCACGGCGGCGGAAATCACCCCGGTTCGCAGCGTAGACGGCATTCAGGTGGGCGCGGGCAAACGCGGTCCGGTCACCGAGAAGATTCAGAGCGCCTTCTTCGGCCTGTTCACCGGCGAAACCGAAGACAAATATGGTTGGCTGGATCAGGTAAACCCACAGTAACGATAAGAATACGATGGGCGGCGGTTTCGCCGTCCACAAACCAGCATTAATTGGAGTGAATAGAGCATGCCTAAGTACCGTTCCGCAACCACGACTCAAGGCCGCAACATGGCCGGCGCCCGCGCATTATGGCGCGCAACCGGGATGACCGATGACGACTTCAACAAGCCTATCATCGCCGTCGTCAACTCCTTCACCCAGTTCGTTCCGGGTCACGTTCACCTGCGCGACATGGGCAAACTGGTCGCCGAGCAGATAGAAGCTTCCGGCGGTGTGGCGAAAGAGTTCAACACCATCGCCGTGGATGACGGGATAGCCATGGGCCATGGCGGCATGCTGTATTCACTGCCTTCGCGCGAGCTTATCGCCGACTCGGTGGAGTACATGGTCAACGCGCACTGCGCCGATGCCATGGTCTGTATCTCCAACTGCGACAAAATCACCCCGGGGATGCTGATGGCGTCCCTGCGTCTGAACATTCCGGTTATCTTCGTGTCCGGCGGTCCGATGGAAGCCGGTAAAACCAAGCTGTCCGACAAAATCATCAAGCTGGACCTGGTCGATGCGATGATTCAGGGCGCAAACCCGAAAGTCAGCGACGCCGACAGCGAGCAGATTGAACGTTCCGCCTGTCCGACCTGCGGTTCGTGTTCCGGGATGTTTACCGCCAACTCGATGAACTGCCTGACCGAAGTGCTGGGTCTGTCCCAGCCGGGCAACGGTTCCCTGCTGGCGACGCACGCCGATCGTAAAGAGCTGTTCCTGTCGGCCGGTACCCGCATCGTGAGTCTGGCAAAACGTTACTACGAGCAGGACGACGAAAGCGTGTTGCCGCGCAGCATAGCCAATAAATCGGCATTCGAAAACGCCATGACGCTGGATATCGCGATGGGCGGCTCGACCAACACCATTCTGCACCTGCTGGCCGCCGCGCAGGAAGGCGAAGTCGATTTCAACATGACCGACATCGACGCACTGTCCCGCAAAGTGCCGCACCTGTGTAAAGTTGCGCCGAGCACGCCGAAATATCATATGGAAGACGTGCACCGCGCCGGTGGCGTGTGGGGCATTCTGGGCGAACTCGACCGCGCAGGCCTGATGAACCGCGACGTAAGCAATGTGCTGGAGATGAAATTCCCGGAAACGCTGCAAAAGTACGACATCATGGTGACTGAAGACGAGAGCATCAAAAAGATGTTCCGCGCCGGTCCTGCCGGTATCCGCACCACCAAGGCGTTCTCGCAGGATTGTCGCTGGGACACGCTGGACGATGATCGCGCCGAAGGCTGTATCCGTTCCATCGACCATGCGTTCAGCACCGAAGGCGGTCTGGCCGTGCTGTACGGCAACATGGCGATTGACGGCAGTATCGTGAAAACGGCGGGCGTCGACAAAGACAACCTGATCTTCCGTGGTCCGGCCAAGGTTTACGAGAGCCAGGATGCGGCAGTTGAAGCCATTCTGGGCGGCAAAGTGGTGTCCGGCGATGTCGTGGTCATTCGCTACGAAGGGCCGAAGGGCGGGCCGGGCATGCAGGAAATGCTCTACCCGACCACCTATCTGAAATCGATGGGACTGGGCAAGGAGTGTGCGCTTATCACCGACGGCCGTTTCTCCGGCGGCACTTCGGGTCTGTCTATCGGCCACGTTTCTCCGGAAGCGGGCAGCGGCGGTCTGATTGCCCTGATTGAAGACGGCGACATGATTGCCATCGATATCCCTAACCGCTCGATGGAACTGGAAGTCGAGGACAGCGAACTGGCGCATCGTCGTGAAATCGAACTGGCTCGCGGCGACAAGGCCTGGACGCCGAAAAACCGTGTACGTCAGGTCTCCTACGCGCTGCGCGCCTATGCGCTGTTGGCCACCAGTGCCGATAAAGGCGCAATCCGCGACAAGAGCAAGCTGGGAGGCTGACGGCATGGCGGTATCACAACCTTTGCCCGACCAGCCCGGCGGCGCGGAATATCTGCGCGCGGTGCTGCGAGCGCCCGTTTACGAGGTGGCGCAGGTCACCCCGTTACAGGTCATGGAGAAAATCTCGAGCCGACTGGATAACGTGATTCTGGTTAAGCGAGAAGACCGTCAGGCAGTGCACAGTTTCAAGCTGCGCGGTGCCTATGCAATGATTGCCGGACTGAACGAAGAGCAGGCGGCGCGCGGCGTGGTGACGGCTTCTGCCGGTAATCACGCGCAGGGCGTTGCCTTGTCGGCCAGCCGAAAAGGGATTAAGGCGCTGATTGTGATGCCGGTCGCGACCGCCGATATCAAGGTGGATGCCGTGCGTAATTTTGGCGGCGAAGTGCTGCTGCACGGTGCCAATTTTGACGAAGCCAAGGCGCGCGCCATTGAACTGTCGCACACGCAGGGCATGACCTTTGTGCCGCCGTTCGACCATCCGGCGGTGATTGCCGGACAAGGTACGCTGGCGATGGAACTGCTTCAGCAGGACGCGCACCTCGACCGGGTTTTCGTGCCGGTCGGCGGAGGCGGTCTGGCAGCGGGTGTCGCCGTGCTTATCAAACAGCTGATGCCGCAAATCAAGGTGATTGGCGTCGAAGCCGAAGATTCTGCCTGCCTGCGTGCCGCGCTGGACGCAGGTGAGCCGGTAGATCTGGCGCGCGTCGGGCTGTTTGCCGAAGGCGTGGCGGTCAAACGCATCGGTAACGAAACTTTCCGTCTGTGTCGCGAATATCTCGATGACGTGATAACGGTGGACAGCGACGCTATCTGCGCGGCGGTCAAGGATCTGTTCGAAGACGTACGGGCCATTGCCGAACCTTCCGGTGCGCTGGCGCTGGCGGGATTAAAGAAGTATGTGCAGGAGCATAATATTCAGGGCGAGCGCCTGGCGCACGTGCTGTCGGGGGCGAACGTCAACTTCCACGGCCTGCGCTATGTGTCCGAACGCTGCGAACTGGGCGAACAGCGTGAGGCGCTGCTGGCCGTTACCATTCCCGAGCGCAAGGGCAGCTTCCTGAAATTCTGCCAGCTGCTTGGCGGCCGGTCGGTAACCGAATTCAACTACCGTTATGCGGATGCCGACAACGCCTGCATTTTTGTAGGAGTGCGGTTGACGCGCGGCCACGCGGAGCGCAAGGAAATTATCGACTTGCTGAGCGAAGGCGGTTATCAGGTGGTGGATTTGTCCGACGACGAAATGGCGAAGCTTCACGTGCGCTATATGGTCGGAGGGCGTCCAAGCAAACCGCTGCACGAACGTCTCTACAGCTTTGAATTCCCGGAATCACCCGGCGCATTGCTGAAATTTCTGCACACGCTCGGCACCCACTGGAATATTTCGCTGTTCCATTATCGCAGTCACGGCACCGATTTTGGCCGCGTGCTGGCGGCTTTCGAATTGACAGAACAGGAACCCGAGTTCGAAAAGAATCTTTCGGCGTTGGGCTACGACTGTCATAACGAATCCGATAACCCTGCCTTCCGCTTCTTCTTGCAGGGCTAACCTCTCCGGTCGATCCCGACGATCGTTATACTCGGGATCGATCCTTGTCAGCCTGCATTTCTGTGCAGCAATAACTGCCAGAACGCCTCAATCAGCGGCTCGTTGAGTCTCTTGCGCTGCACGCAAACGCCGAGCGGCAAAGGCACGCCCACCGTCACGTTGTCCAGCACCGAAATACGGTCGCGGATCAGGTCGGGACTGTTTTCCAGCACTACGCCCGGGATAAGCGCTACGCCGCAGCCCAGCGCAACCATTGACACAATCGCCTCATGCCCCGATACAGTGGCGTAAATCAGCGGATTATTCAGTCGATGATGGCGGAACCAGCCGTCGATACGCTTACGCGCGGGTCCGTGTTCCGGAATGATAAACGGAATTTCCGACCAGTTCGGTGAAGGCTGCATCACCTGCGTGCGCACGGCGCAGGGCAGCGAAGGAACAATCAGCACCATCGAAATCTCGCCTATCGGCGTAAAGTCTATACTGGTTGGCAGGGTTTCAGGATGGCCGGCAATGCCGAGATCCGCTTCCGTGGACTGGACTTTGGCGACCGCATCGGCGGCATCACCCGTTGTGAGCTTGATTTCAACCAGCGGATGCTGCGCGCGGAAACGGTCGAGTATCGGCGGCAGATGGCTGTACGCCGCCGTCACCGAGCAAAACAGCCGCAGTTCGCCGGAAAGCGTGGGGCCGTTCTGGCCCATTGCGTGACGCAACTGCTGGTATTGCAGCAGTGTCTGCTGGGCAAAGTCTTTCAGCTGATCGCCCGCCTGCGTCAGCTGCACCGTGCGGTTATCCCGCTGAAACAGCGCCTGCCCGAGCTCTTCTTCAAGACGCTGGATTTGCCGCGAGAGGGTCGACGGGCTGACGTGCATCGCCTTGGCGGAACGGCCAAAATGGCGGCTTTCGGCCAGATTCAAAAACAGTTTCAGATCGCGTAGGTCCATAGGTTTTTCCAGCATTGTGATGCGCAGGTCAGGGATTCGTCGACGTTGCATAAACTGCAATATCATCTTCTTAATATATCAATTTAAGCAATGAAACACTTGTCATATAGTGTCTAAACCAACTCGAAGTATCGGGTTAAACCATTTCTGAAGTACCTAACAACCGCGAACGGAGTTTTATCATGGCTAACTATTTCAACACATTGAACCTGCGTCAGCAGCTGGCGCAATTAGGCAAATGCCGCTTCATGAGCCGCGATGAATTCGCCGACGAAGCCAGCTTCCTAAAAGGTAAAAAAGTGGTGATCGTTGGTTGTGGCGCACAGGGCCTGAACCAGGGTCTGAACATGCGTGACTCCGGTCTGGACGTCTCCTACACCCTGCGTGCCGAAGCCATTGCCGAGAAGCGTGCTTCATGGCGCAAGGCGACCGAAAACGGCTTTAAAGTCGGCACCTACGAAGAACTGATCCCGCAGGCCGATCTGGTAGTTAACCTGACGCCGGACAAGCAGCACAGCGCGGTGGTCAAAGCGGTTCAGCCTCTGATGAAAGACGGCGCGGCACTGGGTTACTCTCACGGTTTCAACATCGTTGAAGTGGGCGAAGAAATCCGTAAAGACATCACGGTCGTGATGGTGGCGCCAAAATGTCCGGGCACCGAAGTTCGCGAAGAGTACAAACGTGGTTTCGGCGTGCCGACGCTGATTGCGGTACATCCTGAAAACGATCCGAAAGGCGAAGGCATGGCGATTGCCAAAGCCTGGGCGGCGGCAACCGGGGGTCACCGTGCGGGCGTGCTGGAATCCTCTTTCGTTGCGGAAGTGAAATCCGACCTGATGGGCGAGCAGACAATTCTGTGCGGTATGCTGCAAGCCGGTTCTCTGCTGTGCTTCGACAAGCTGGTAGCGGAAGGTGTTGACGCGGCCTATGCAGAAAAACTGCTGCAATTCGGTTGGGAAACCATCACCGAAGCGCTGAAGCAGGGCGGTATCACCCTGATGATGGATCGCCTGTCCAATCCGGCGAAACTGCGTGCCTTCGCGCTGTCCGAACAGCTGAAAGAGATCATGGCACCGCTGTTCCAGAAACACATGGATGACATCATCTCCGGCGAGTTCTCAAGCGGCATGATGGCTGACTGGGCGGCGGACGACGTGAAACTGCTGACCTGGCGCGAAGAGACCGGCGCAACCGCATTCGAAAACGCGCCACAGTTCGAAGGCAAAATCTCCGAGCAGGAGTACTTCGACCACGGCGTTGTCATGATTGCGATGGTGAAAGCAGGCGTTGAGCTGGCCTTCGAAACCATGGTGTCTTCCGGCATCATTGAAGAGTCTGCCTATTACGAATCACTGCACGAGCTGCCGCTGATTGCCAACACCATTGCCCGTAAGCGTCTGTACGAAATGAACGTGGTTATCTCCGATACCGCAGAATACGGTAACTACCTGTTCGCCAACGCCGCCGTGCCGTTGCTGAAAGAGTTCATGACGACGCTGCAAGCCGGTGACCTGGGTAAATCCGTTGCCGCGACAGAAGTCGACAACGCTCAACTGCGTGACGTGAACGAAGCCATTCGTGCCCACGCCATCGAAGCGGTGGGTCACAAACTGCGTGGCTACATGACCGACATGAAACGCATTGCGGTTGCCAGCTAACCGTTAATCCAAAGCAGGCTGTACCCGAGAATAAAAAGAAAACAAAAAGCACCGCGCAGGCGGTGCTTTTCTTTTATTACGCAATGGATAATGACGTAATACGGCTATCACGCGCAACGAGGCGTGATTAGTTGCGGTACAGCACTTTGATCAAGTGATAACCAAACTGGGTTTTTACCGGGCCCAGCGGTTTCAGCAGTTCGCCGCTGAACACCACTTTATCGAACGCCGGCACCATGTCGCCTTTGCGGAATTCGCCGAGCGATCCGCCGTCACGCTTGGACGGACAGGTAGAGTGCTTGCGCGCCAGTTCCTGAAAATCCGCGCCTTTTTCCAGCTGTGCCAGCAGGTCGTTGGCTTTGCTTTCGTCAGCCACCAGGATGTGTAATGCAGATGCGGTATTCGCCATAATAGTAGAACCTTTATAGAGGATTAATTAAAAACTGCTCAGGCGCGTAATGTAACATCTGCAACGGCAGAAGTGGATTGCGCGATAACGCCCGGCGTTGAACTTGAGAGTTTTGACTGTCATTTCCAGCGAAAGTTTCTGCTACAATCCCCCTCCGCGTCTTTCAAGTGAGCAGAAATAACCCAATGCGATTAAATCCCAGCCAACAACATGCCGTCGAATTCGTTACCGGACCCTGCCTGGTTCTGGCCGGTGCCGGCTCGGGGAAAACGCGGGTCATCACCAATAAAATCGCTCACCTGATCCGCGAATGCGGCTATCAGGCGCGGCACATTGCCGCCGTGACCTTTACCAACAAGGCCGCGCGCGAGATGAAAGAGCGCGTGTCGCAAACGCTGGGCCGCAAAGAGTCGCGGGGATTACTGATTTCGACTTTCCACACGCTGGGTCTTGAAATCATCAAGCGCGAATACGCGGCGCTCGGCATGAAGTCCAACTTTTCACTCTTCGACGATCAGGACCAGCTGGCGCTGCTCAAAGAGTTGAGTGAAAAGTGGCTGGAAAACGACAAGACGCTGTTGCAGCAGTTGATCTCGACGATCTCCAACTGGAAAAACGATCTGATTGACCCGAGCGGTGCCGCCAAGCTGGCGCGATCCGAACGTGATCAGATCTTCGCGCTGTGCTACGGCCTTTATCATGATCATATGCGTGCCTGTAATATTCTCGACTTCGACGACCTGATCCTCCTGCCGACGCTTCTGTTGCAACGCAATGAAGAAGTGCGCGAACGCTGGCAGAACAAGCTGCGCTATCTGCTGGTGGATGAATATCAGGATACCAACACCAGTCAGTACATGATGGTGAAACTGCTGGTGGGCAATCGCGCGCGCTTTACCGTGGTGGGCGACGATGACCAGTCGATTTATTCGTGGCGCGGTGCACGGCCGCAGAATCTGGTGTTATTGAAGGAAGATTTTCCGGCCTTGCAGGTTATCAAGCTGGAGCAGAATTACCGCTCTTCGCAGCGGATCCTGAAAGCCGCCAATATCCTGATCGCCAATAACCCGCACGTGTTTGAAAAACGGCTGTTTTCCGAGCTGGCTTACGGGCAGCCGCTCAAGGTGATTACGGCCAACAATGAAGACCACGAGGCCGAACGCGTGGTCGGTGAATTGATTGCCCACCGTTTCGTCAACAAGACGCAGCACGGCGATTACGCCATCTTGTATCGCGGAAATCACCAGTCGCGGCTGTTTGAAAAAATGCTGATGCAGAACCGCATTCCGTATCGTATTTCGGGCGGAACCTCGTTCTTCTCGCGTCCCGAGATTAAAGATCTGCTGGCCTATCTGCGGGTATTGACCAATCCCGACGACGACAGCGCCTTTTTGCGTATCGTGAATACGCCGCGCCGTGAAATCGGTGCCGCCACGCTGCAAAAGCTCGGCGAGTGGGCCAATCAGCGCAATAAAGGTCTGTTCAAGGCCAGCTCCGATTTTGGGCTGAGCCAAACCCTGACCGGTCGCGGTCTGGAATCGCTGCAACGTTTTACTCACTGGATGGGCAGTATTGCCGATCAGGTTGAACGCGAGCCAATCGCCGCCGTGCGCGACCTGATTCACGGCATGGATTACGAAAGCTGGTTGTTTGAAACCTCGCCCAGCCCGAAAGCGGCGGAAATGCGTATGAAAAACGTCAATCAGCTGTTTAGCTGGATGACGGAAATGCTGGAAGGCACCGATCTCGACGAGCCGATGACGCTGACGCAGGTCGTCACGCGTTTTACCCTGCGCGACATGATGGAGCGGGGCGAAAACGACGAAGAGCTGGATCAGGTTCAGCTGATGACGCTGCATGCCTCGAAGGGGCTGGAGTTTCCGTATGTCTTTCTGGTGGGCATGGAAGAAGGGCTGTTGCCGCATCAGAGCAGCATGGATGAAGACAATGTCGACGAAGAACGACGTCTGGCGTATGTGGGCATTACCCGCGCGCAGAAAGAGCTGTTTTTCACTCACTGCCGCGAGCGCCGTCAATACGGAGAAATGCTGCGCCCCGAGGTGAGCCGATTCCTGCACGAACTGCCGCAGGACGACCTCGCGTGGGAAAGCGAGCGTAAAGTCGTGTCGCCGCAGGAGCGCATGGTGAAAGGGCAGAGCCACCTCGAGAAAATCCGTGCGCAGCTCGCCAGTGCCAAAGCCGCCGGGCAAAACAAGAGCTGATTTCTACGCCCGGCCTGTTTCACACAGCCAATAAAAAAGGGAGCCGATGGCTCCCTTGTTATTTTGCACCCTAAACACCAATTTATGGCGATTAGGCGACTATTTGCTGGCTTCTTCGATATACAGCGGCCAATGCACGTAACTTTGCCAATGGCTTTCCTGTTCCAGCTCTTCGGCCCGCAAAGGATGCTGCTCCAGCCATCCCGTCGGTACCAGCACGTTCAACTCGTCGTCGTTGGCGCGCAGACGAACCGCAGGCAACGTGTCGTCGCGACGGCGGCTGGCAAAGATAATCGCCAGACGCATGATGCGACAAAGGCGCTCCGCCTGACGTGGCGGCAGCGCGTTTTGCTGATTCAGCAACGGCAAATCAAGATTGCTGCTCTGGTTTTGCAGCAGCGTGGCCAGCAGTTTTTTCTGCGCAGGCGTAAAGCCCGGCAAATCGAGATGGCGAATCAGGTAGGCGGCATGGTTCTGCGCCTGTTTGAAATCGACACTCAGCCCGATTTCATGAATCAGGCAGGCGCTGGTCAGCAACTCGCGGGCGCGAGCATCCAGTTGCCAGGTGCTCGAAACCTGCTGCGAAAAGTTTTCGGCCAGTGCCGCCACGCGGTTTGCCTGCTCGACGTCGAGCAGATAACGGCGTTGCAGATTGTGCAGCGTGCGTTGACGAATATCCTGTTCCACCGGCAGATGCAGCATGCCGTACACCAGACCTTCGCGCAGCGCGCCGCCTGCCAGCATCATCGATTCGATGTTCAGCGTCTTGAAGATGGCGATGAGAATCGACAGTCCGCTCGGGAAAACCAGCGCACGTTCCAGCGTCAGACCTTCGATTTCCAGCTCTTCGAGCTTGCCGCACTGAATGGCGCGCTGTTTAAGCTGTTGCAGTTTGGATAAGGTGATCCGCTCGTCCATGCCCTGCGCGACCATGATTTCCTGCAACGCCTGAACGGTGCCGGACGCGCCGACGCAAACCTGCCAACCCTTGGCAATCAGTTCGGGTGCAACGGGCAAAATCATCTCGATGGCGGCCTGCTCGGCCTGCTCGAAGTTCTCCCGGGCCAGACTGCGGTCGGAGAAATAACGTTCGAGCCAGGTGACGCAGCCCATCGATAGGCTAAACAGCGAGTTGGCCTGCGCACCCGTGCCGGTTACCAGCTCGGTGCTGCCGCCGCCAATGTCGACGACCAGACGCTGATCGGGACCGCCGGTAGTATGAGCGACACCGTGGTAGATCAGCCGCGCTTCTTCTTCTCCGCTAATCACCTGAATTTCACAGCCCAGGATCTGTTCGGCCACTGCAAGAAACGCATCGGCATTTTTCGCCAGACGCAGCGTTGCCGTCGCCACCACGCGAATTTGTTCGCGCGGAATATCCTGTAAACGTTCGGAAAATAATTTCAGGCACTGCCATCCGCGCTGCATGGCTTCCGCAGAGAGATGACTGTTTTTATCCAGTCCGGCAGCCAGACGCACTTTGCGTTTGATTCTGGCCAGCGTTTGAATACTGCCTGCCACCTCACGGACCACCAGCATATGAAAGCTGTTGGAGCCCAGATCGATCGCTGCATAAAGTGAGGTGGAACTCAGCATAGTTTTCAGCCCGAACGTTTGCGGTTGTTACGTGGTGCATTACCACCGCGTCGTGAAGAAGATGAGGAGGACGAATTACGGCGCGGGCCGTTGCCGTTGCGGGTACGTGCAAGACGTTTCGGCGCAGGCAGGCCGGTCAGCAGGGCGTCGCTGTTGTATTTGCTGACAGGAATGCTGTGACCGGTATAGGTTTCGATAGCAGGCAGATTCAGTGCGTACTCTTCACAGGCCAGGCTAATCGAGTGACCGCTCAGGCCGGCACGACCGGTACGGCCGATGCGGTGAACGTAGTCTTCGCAGTCGTCGGGCAGGTCATAGTTGAAGACGTGGGTTACTGCAGGAATGTGCAGACCACGGGCAGCGACGTCGGTCGCGACCAGAATGTCGAGATCACCCTTGGTGAAATCTTCCAGCACGCGCAGGCGTTTCTTCTGCGCCACGTCGCCGGTCAGCAGGCCCACGCGGTGTCCGTCGGCAGCCAGATGGCCCCAGACATCTTCACAGCGGTGCTTGGTGTTGGCGAAGATGATGCAGCGGTCTGGCCACTCTTCTTCTATAAGGGTTTGCAGAAGACGCATTTTCTCTTCGTTCGAAGGATAGAAAAGCTCTTCCTGAATACGGTGACCCGTTTTCTGTTCCGGTTCGATTTCAATCGACTCGGCATTGTTCATGTTTTCGAACGCCAGCTCTTTAACGCGATATGAAAGCGTTGCGGAGAACAGCATGTTGAGACGCTGGGTGGCAGGCGGCATCCGGCGGAACAGCCAGCGGATGTCTTTGATAAAGCCGAGATCGAACATGCGATCGGCTTCGTCCAGTACGACGACCTGGATGGCACCCAGATTAACGTGGTTCTGTTTTGCGTAATCGATTAAACGGCCGGTGGTGCCAATCAGGATATCAACGCCGCTTTCCAGCACTTTAAGCTGTTTGTCGTAGCCGTCGCCACCGTAGGCCAGACCGAGTTTCAGTCCGGTTGATTCAGAAAGCGCTTCGGCATCTGAATGAATTTGTACTGCCAATTCGCGCGTCGGTGCCATAATCAAGGCACGCGGCTGATTGGTCTGGCGACCTTCAGCAGGCGGGTTGGAAAGCAGATAATGGAAAGTAGACGCTAAAAAAGCCAGCGTCTTGCCGGTACCGGTTTGCGCCTGACCTGCAACATCACGTCCGGAGAGTGTGATGGGGAGTGCCAATGCCTGGATAGGCGTGCAGTAATGAAACCCTTTCTTTTCAAGGGCTTCGACTGCCAGCGGGTGCAGGGCGAAGTCGGAAAACTTCTGTTCGGTTAAGTGTGTTTTGCTCATAGTGTGGTAGAATATCAGCTAACTATTGCTTTACGAAAGCATATCCGTTGAAATAAACGTGGTGAAATAGAGTCAACCT
>Ga0308159_1002069_pt1 | contig 24760 bp, 24 predicted proteins | sample PhyCR1_FD_201040 | JGI IMG/M metagenome (GOLD analysis project Ga0308159, IMG submission 201040) | Phyllosphere microbial communities from UC Gill Tract Community Farm, Albany, California, United States - DLSLC.R1 | ecosystem: Host-associated > Plants > Phyllosphere > Unclassified | place: USA...
AGCGTCAGGTCCTGATCGGAGGTCGAGACACGCGCATAACCAACCAGCATGAGTCCCGTTATCCCATCTCAAACAGCGAATTTCGGGACTCATATTTCGGGAACATATTTTGGGAAAGCCCCGGCGGGGATACAGCGGATTTTTCTGCCGGTGACGGTCGTCCCGTTGGAGGTTCCCTTATGAGACGGCTTCGGCCGTCCCGATCGCCGTTCCTCTGTTGTATACTGATCTCGATTTCAGTCCGCTGACGGACCAGATGGCACAAGCTCATCCGTCTGTGTCCGCAACCTTTCAGAAGCATCCTGCGACATAGGCGGTGTCCGGCGGCGCAGATAATGCATCGTGAGAAGGGACAGAGCTATTTCCGGTATGATTTCCAGGCGGAGGATCATGGACGGCGTGGGACCGTCCGCGAGTAAGCTCCAGGCGCGTCCAAGCACGAATGCCGAGAGCATCACGAGGTTGATCCATAAAGCGTGTCGCCGGAACTCGGCTTTGAATGCGCCGGTCAGCAACGCCGCCCCGCTGACCAGGAGCGGCCCGCCGGCGGAGGTGCGCACGAGATGATAAGCGTTGGCGCCGGAAAGCGACTCGCCGTAGAGCGCATACATGAGCGGGGGATCGATCAGATAGATCGCGCCTACCACGATGAACATCGCGCCGGTCAGGCCAAGCAGTATCTGCGCTCCGTCCGGTTTCATCATGTCCTCACACCTTCCGATCGGCCGGGCGTCCATCAGTCGTCGAAGCCGTCCACCTCGATCACCAGCCGCTTGGGCCCGCGTGTTTCCGGGCTCGGCTTGTATTCGAGCTCCCGTTCGACCAGCCGCGGGTTGCGCAGCCGGCGGATCAGTTCGCCGAGCGCGATCTGGCCTTCCAGCCGGGCGAGCGGCGCGCCGAAGCAAAAATGGGCACCGCTGGCGAAGCTCAGATGCGGATGCGGCGCGCGGTGGATGTCGAACACGTCGGGATTGTCGAACCGGGCGGCGTCGCGGTTCGCCGCCGCAATCGCCGGCATGAGCTTGGTACCCGCCGGGATCGGCAGACCGGCGATCTCCATGTCGTCGAGCGCGTAGCGCACGCGATATTGGATCGGCGGCTCGAAGCGCAGCACTTCCTCGACCAGCGGCGCCACCAGACGGGGATCGGCGCGAACATCCGCCATCGTGTCGGGATGACGCAGCAGCTGCACCATGGCGTTGCCGATCAGCGTGATCGTCGTCTCGTGCCCGCCGGCGAGCAGGATCAGCATCGTCGACATCACCTCCTCGTCGCTCATCGCGTCGGGCGCGTCGTCTGCCAGCAGTCGGTTGAGGATGTCGCCGCCGCGGGGGTTCTGCTTGCGGTCCGCGACGGTCTTCATCAGGAACCCGCCGAGCGCCTCAACCCCCTTCGCCTGTTCGCGCTGGATCGATCCGTCGGTATCGAGCAGCTTCATCGCCTCGGGCTCGAAGATGATCGAGGCCAGCCAGCGACCGATCTGGTTCTGCTCTTCGATCGAGATGCCGGTGATCTTGGCGATCACCTCGACCGGCAAGCGGTTGGCGAAGGTCGAGATCAGCTCGAACCGCGTCTCTCCCTTGAGTTCGTCGATGAAGCGCTGGACGAAGCCCCGGATGTCGCCGGTCAGGCTGTCGACATAGTCGCCGCGATCGGGCGGCCCGAAATGCTTCATCGTCAGCCGCCTCAATCTGTCATGATCGGGCGGGTCCATCAGGAAGAAGGGCGGCGCGAACGGCGCCTGCGGCTCGTCGCGGACCTTGCTCGCATCCGAGCTCACGCGCGGGTCCTGGAACAGGGCGACGCAATCGGCATGGCCTGGCACCAGGCAAACGCCATTATCCTGGAAAGCAGGGCCGTGGTCGGCAAGCTGCCGCCACAGCGGATAGGGATTGGGCCGGGTCTCTGGCTTGGCGAGCTCGGAGAATATCTGATTGGGAGCGATGTCCGTCATAGACGAGCTTCCTTCTTTGGCTGGTTCTCAGGATGGGCGAAGCCGGGATCGAAGCGAACGGCCGCCCCGCCTTCGACCGTCTTGATGGCTGCCTCGAACGGGGCGCGATTCCTGATCATCCGCGCGTAGAAATCGAGGTAGCGTCCGCGATCGAGCGAGATCGCTCCCACCGTGCGGCCCTCGCGGCCGAACAGCGCGACGAAGCCGTCGCCGTCGAGCGAGCCCTGCACGACCGCCGCGCTGTCGGCGATGCTCGGCATGCCCACCGCCTTGATCGTGACGCGGGCCTGATTCGACCAGAAGGTCGGCAGATAGTCGTGCTCTCGCATCGCGCCGCCGGGAGCCACCATGTTGAACGCCGCGGTGCGTGCCTGCTCGTCGGCGTTGCTCCAATGCTCGATCGCCATCTGCTGGCCGAACAGACGCGAGGGCCAGACGGCGACATCGCCGGCGACGAAGATGTCTTCAGCCGGAGAGCCGTCCTCGCGCAGCGCACGGCAATATCCGTCCGCATGCAGTCCGAGCCTGTCGGTCCTGAGGCCGCTGCCCGCCAGCCAATCGGTATTGCGCGCCGCGCCCAGCGCCATGATGCACAGATCGGCATCGACGAGATTGCCGTCGGTGAGCCGCACGCCGGTAAAGCTGCCATGGCTGTCATCGAGCAACGCGGTCACACCGATGCCTGTCCTCAGGTCGACGCCCTGAGCCCGGTGCCGGCGGGCCATCAGATCGCCAAGAGTGCGGCCGAGCCCCCGCAGCATCGGGGCCGAGCCTCTCTCCAGCACCGTCACCGGCCGACCCAGATGGCGGCAGATGGTGGCGATCTCGCATCCGATGAAGCCGCCGCCGACGATCACAATCCGCCCGTCGGTGGCATCGAGCCGGCTCTTTAGCGGCGCCACGTCGTCCCGGTCACGCAGCGTGAACACACCCGCGAGCCCGGCCTCTTCCCTGTTCGGCCAGGGACTGGCCCTCGTGCCGGTGGCGACCAGCAGGCGATCGTAGCTGAGTGCGCCGCCATCGGAGAGCCGGAGCGACCTGGCGGCTGAATCCAGCCCGGTTGCGGCGACGCCCAGTCGCCAGTCAGCGTCAATCGATCGCCGTTCCGGCAGATCGATATGATCTGCGCCGATCTTTCCGGCGAGTACGGCCTTCGACAACGGCGGCCGGTCGTATGGTCGATAACGCTCCGCGCCGACGAGCACGATCTCGCCGTCATGCCCAGCATCGCGGAGCCCCTCGGCCGCGCGCAGGCCGGCGAGCGACGCCCCGACAATCACACAACGCCCGTTCATCGCCCGGCGCCGATCGGCTCGAAGCGAGCTTCGCCAAGACCTTGTTCGCGCAGCGTCTCGCCGTCCACGGTGATTGCGTGCATCGGACAGGCTTGGGCCGCTTTGATCACCTTGTCCGCGTGCACTGGGTCAGGGGCGTAATCGAAATAGAGCGCCTCGCCCCCTTCCATCCAGAAGGCTTCCGGCGCGGCGAAGACGCACTGGCCGTATCCCTGGCAGCGGTTCAGATCGACCAGAACCTTCATGCTGTTCTCCGTTGCATTGGACATTCGATTGCTTCGCAAAGATCATCGATCTCGCGCAACAACATGACACTGTGTTGCGTTTAAACCCCAATCGCAAGAGAATCGTTCCGGAGACAGGAGATGACAGATGGCGGAGGCAGGTGGGGTCGCCGCTCCAGATAGGAGCATCGACGAAGTTGCAGTCGAAGCGCGTCGCCGCAGCGGTCGCCCCTCCCGCGAGGAGGAAGGCGTGCTTACCACGCGAATTCTCGACGCCGCGCTCGATGAGTTCCGGTCCAAGGGCTATGCTGCGGCGTCGATCGAAGCGATCGCGGCGGCAGCACAGGCGTCACGCAATGCCGTGTATCGCCGCTATCCGGACAAGCACGCCCTTTTCCGCGCCGTGCTTCTCGTCCAGATCGCGCGATTGCAGAAGGAAGTTGAGCTTCTGGTCCACGATGAGGAAGATCCGCTCCTCGCGTTGAAGCGCACCATCAGGATCTATTTCGACTTCTCGCTCCACCCGCTTGCGCTGGATTTGCTGCGGATCGTCGTCTCGGAGGCGCGGCAGTTTGCCGATCTCGCGGCCGAGATGACGTCGCCGCTCGCAGCTGGCTTGGGCGAGCGGCTGTGCGTGCTGATCAGGAGCGCGCAAGCGGCCGGACTGCTGAAACTCGGCCCGCCCGAGCTGTGGCGCGACGTTCTGAGGCGTCTGATCGTCGATGGTCCTCGGTGGCAGGCGCTCGGCGGGTGGGACTGGAACGAGGCCGCCATCCAGGCGGAGTTCGAGCGGATGTGGCCGATATTCCTCGGCATCGCAGGGAAACACTGATGCGGCCCGATTTCCCGCAGGGTCGGCGACTGACTCAGGAGGTGTGATGAGCGATACGAAACCCAGGGTCATTATCGTGGGCGCCGGGTTCGGCGGCATGGCTGCCGCGAAGGCGCTGCGCGGCAGCGCTGCAGAGGTGACGCTGATCGATCGTACCAACCACCATCTGTTTCAGCCGCTGCTCTACCAGGTCGCCACGGCCGCGCTGTCGCCGGCCGATATCGCCACGGCTAACCGCGTCCTGCTGAGGGGTAGTCCAAACGTCCGCGTGCTGATGGCCGAGGTGGCGGGCGTCGATGCCAAAACGCGCGAAGTCGTGCTGGGGGACGGAGGCAGGCTCCCATACGACTATCTCGTTCTCGCAACCGGCGCCGCCTACAGCTTCTTCGGCAACGATGCGTGGCGCGAGCACAGCCTGGTGCTCAAGTCGCTCGATGACGCGCTCGCCATTCGGGCGCGGCTGCTCGAGGCGTTCGAACGGGCCGAGCAGTCCAGCGACCCCGCCGAAGTGCGGCGGCTGCTGACCTTCGCGATCGTGGGCGGCGGGCCGACGGGTGTCGAACTGGCGGGCACGATCACCGAGCTTGCCCGCACCACCCTCGCGCGCGACTTTGCCCGCATCGACCCGCGCAAGACGCGTGTGGTGCTGTGCGAAGCGGGCGAGCGGCTCCTGGCCGCCTTCGATCCGTCGCAATCCGCCTACGCGGCTGACGCGCTCGCCTCGCTCGGCGTCGAGGTGCGCACCGGCACGGCCGTTCGGGAGATCGACGCCACCGGGCTGATGTTGGGCGACGAGCGCATCGACGCCGCGGCGGTGCTCTGGTGCGCCGGGACCGAGGCGAGGCCGGTGGCCCGCTGGCTCGGTGCCGATGCGGCCCGAAACGGCGCGGTGAAGGTCGTCGGCGATTGCTCGATTCCCGAGCATCCGAACATCTTTGCCATCGGCGATGTCGCCAGTTTCATCGCCGGCAACGGCCGGCCGCTGCCTGGTCTTGCTCCCGTCGCCAAGCAGCAGGGCGCCTATGTCGGTCGGCTGCTCGCGGCACGGATCTGCGGGCGGCGCGAGCCTGAGGCATTCCGATATCGCGACTACGGCACCATGGCGGTGATCGGCCGTTCCCGCGCCGTGGCTGTGCTAGGCGGCTTCAAGCTCAAGGGCTTTCTCGCCTGGCTGGCCTGGTCGCTGGTGCACCTAATGCTGCTGGTCGACTTTCGTAGCCGCCTGCTGGTCTACGTCAACTGGTCCTGGGCGTGGTTCACCTATGGGCGCGGCGCAAGGCTGCTGACGGGAGAGACGCGCCCCGGCACGCGCTCGCCGCCGCCGCTCGACGGGGTCGCAAACAAGGAAGGAAAGTCCTGATGGCCACCAAGATACGCCTCAAGCCACTGGCTGAGCAGGTGATCGTCGTCACCGGTGCGAGTTCGGGCATCGGCCTCGCCACCGTCCGCAAGGCGGCCGCCGCAGGCGCCGCCGTGGTGTTGGCCTCCCGCGACAGTAAGACGCTGGCCCGCATCGCGCATGACATCGAGGCGGAGGGCGGCCGGGCGCTTGTCGTCCCGACCGATGTCGGTGACGAGGCTGCCGTCCAGGCGCTGGCGGACGCGGCAGTAACGCGGTTCGGACGGATCGACACCTGGGTCAACAACGCCGGGATCGCGGTCCATGGCGATCCGAGCGCGCTCTCCACCGCCGATCATGAGCGGGTGCTGCGGACCGACTATTGGGGCACGGTGTTCGGCTCGCTCGCCGCGCTTTCTCACTTCCGCGCGCGCGGCGGGCCCGGTGCGATCATCAACATCGGTTCGATCGCATCGGACTTTTCCTCGCCACTGCTGACCGTCCACGGCGCAACCAAACATGCGGTGCGTGCCTATACCGATTCGCTCAGGCTGGAGGTGCTGGCCAGGCGGGAACCGATCTCGCTGACGCTGGTGAAGCCGAGCATGATCGGTACCCCCGGCATCCACGAACATGGCCGCGACCTAGGCGACTGGCAAATCGCCATGCCGATCGCCTATGCGCCGGAAATCGTGGCGGACACCATCCTGAGAGCTGCCGCGCGGCCGCTGCGCGAGGTCACCGTGGGATCGGCAGGCATTCTCGTCACTGGTTTTGCGCGCACCTTCCCGGCGCTCTACGAGCGGTTGGCTGCATCGGGCCGCGGCGCCATGAAGCAACCGCGCCAGCGTCCACAAGGCGACAGCCTTTATTCGCCAATCGCCAACGGCCGGGTGGAATCCGATATCCCGGTCCGCCGGACCAGCATCGCCACGGCGTTCCAGACCCGCCCCGGCGTGAGAATGGCAGTGAGTGCGCTGATCGCCGGCACGACCGTCGCGGTCATTCTTCGTCGTCACACTCAGAACTCGGCACGTTAATGTCGGAACGGCGCCCTGTACATAACAACGCGGGTATTCGAGCCACTTGGTGAAGCTGAACCAATGGCAGGTTCTGGCAAGCGGAGAATCGGAGTTGCTCGTCTTGGAACGCCATACGGCGTGCGGGCTGTCGTCGGACTAGAAGCGCTCAGCCACGACTTCGTCCTGGATGACTGAAAAGCCCGGCCGGACCTTCCGTTTTCCCGAAACACCATCCCATGCGAGACGGGATCGCTATGCTTTGGGGTGTCATTCCGCCCCCAACCGGACCCGGCTACCAGCGGCACATTTTTCAACAGCCCCGGCCGTTTGATGCACACCATCGGCAGCAGCAGGAAAGTCGGCGTTTCGCGGCATTGAATTGTTCAATAACCCGTGCGAAAAACTGCGATCAGAAAACTCCTGTCGCAGGTTGATTGTTGAACATAGCTGTCACCCCCCTGCCCGGCCAGGCTGGCACACGTCGGATCGGATATGCGCGCGTGTCCACCGCCGACCAGGACCTCGCTCCGCAACTTGACGTGCTGCGCGCCAAGGGATGCGAGCCGATCTATTCGGAGCACGCATCCGGCAAGCACGCCGACCGGCCCGAGCTGGCGCAGGCGATGAAGGCCTTGCGTGCCGGCGACACGCTGGTGGTGTGGCGGCTCGACCGGCTGGGCCGATCGCTCCCGGACCTGATCGCGACGGTGAACGAGTTGGCGAGCCGCGGCATTGCCTTCGAGAGCGTCACCGAGGCGATCGACACGACCACGGCATCGGGCAAGCTGGTGTTCAATATCTTCGCCAGCCTCGCTGACTTCGAGCGCCACCTTATCGGCGAACGTACCCGTGCCGGTCTGGCGGCAGGGCGCGCCCGCGGACGCATGGGCGGGCGCCCCCCTGCCCTCACCTCCCGTCAGCTCCGCGAAGCCCGGTTGCTGTTGACCGACCCCGACGCGACCGTGACAGCCGTAGCCGAAAGGTACGGCGTGAGCCGCACGACGCTCTACAAGGGATTGCGGGAGCTGGCGGACAAGGAGGCGGCGGCATGAGGGCCGTATTCATCCGTCACGGGCAGAGCACCGGCAACGCCGGCGTGCCCTGCCATGACCTCGCATCCATCGAGCTGACCGAGCTGGGATGGCGTCAGGCGCGGGAGGTAGCGCGGGCGTGGACCGAGACGCCCAGCCTGATCGTGACCTCTCCCTATCTTCGCACCCGTCAGACGGCCGAGGCGACGATCCAGCGCTTTCCGGCCGTCCCGGTTGAGGTGTGGCCGATCGAGGAGTTTACCTATCTCCAGCCCTCCCGGTGGAACGGCACACGTAGCAGCGAGCGAATGCCCCATCTGGAGCGGTACTGGACCGACGCCGATCCCGCTTATTGCGACGGCGAGGGTGCGGAGAGCTTCGGGGCATTGCTTCGCCGTGCCGAAGCGACGCTTGCGCGGCTTGCCACCCTGCCCTCCCCCGGCCTCGCCTATGTGTTCGGCCACGGGCAGTTCATTCAAGCCGTGCGTGCCGTTGTCACGGAATCCGATTTGGATGACCGAGGCAAGATGCGGCGCTTCTGGCGGAAGGGTGAACCGCCCGCGATCGGCAACGTCGAGCTGGTGCAGTTCGCGTGGTCCAATGCCGGTTGGCACCATCAATCCTCGCCGGTCGCCAACAGCCGATCAATCAACTAAGCGAATAATATACTAAGCGACTAAGCTGTACGCCAAGCGCTTGCCGTCTGGCGTTTCTCCTGGAAGCGTGTTTCACTCACATTATGGGGAAGGGGCATTATCCAGGTGGCAGTACGCTGATTGGTCGAGGAGCCATCGCGAAGGCCAAAGGCCGAAGCGGCGGCATCGGTCAGTCTGGTGCCGCATTGCGTGAACAGCGGCGGGTGGTTGAACGGAAGCGCAAACAGGAAGCTGCCGAGAAGATCAAAGCAAACGAGAAGATCGTGCGCGAGGTCGGAAGGCAGTGGGCTGCAGAAAAGGGCCGTAGGCATCACGAGCGGCTTGTCCTCGACCAGCGAGCGAACACCGCGCCGCTTGCGGCAGCATTACGGGCGGCACTCGAAGCCAAGGACAAGCAGGACTAAGCGACTAAGCGACATAGTTGCACTAAGCGGATAAGCGGTATAAATCGCTTAGCCGCTTAGTAGGAGTTCGTATGCAGGTCTGGGCCGTAATCGCGCAGAAGGGGGGGCAGTCCAAAACCACCCTCTCTACCGGATTCGCCGTAGAGGCAGCCCGGGAAGGAGCCGCCGTCGTGATCCTTGATGCCGACGATCGGCAGGGGTCCGCGCTCTATTGGTCGGAGCGACGCGACAGCGACGACGTAATGGTCAAGGACAGCAGCGTTGCCGGCCTCCCGCTCCATGTTTCTCGCGGGCGAGGCAGCGGCAAGATAGACCTCATCATTATCGATACGCCGGCGAACTCCAAAGACATTGCCATGTTGGCGGCCGAGCAGGCGGACTTTGTAATCATCCCTGTCGCGCCCCGTGGGCTCGACGTTCATTCGGTTCTGCAAACCGTGAAGCAGGTCCAGCAGGCGGGCACCCCGTTTGCTGTCATTCTGACCCAGGTTCCGCATCAGGGCGGGGAAGGGCAGGAGGCACATGCCGGCTTCGCCGCGAAGGGAGTGACTCTGTTCGATAGCCGCCTTCATTTCCGCAAAGACTTCTACAAGGCTACGCCACTCGGGAAGACGGCAGCGGAGACGGAGCCCGACAGCAAAGCCGCAGCCGAATTGCGTGCCGCATACGACGAGGCTAAGCGACTAAGCGGCTTTACGACTAAGCAAGTACGCGAGGTGGCATGATGGCGAAGAAGCCTTCCGCATTGGCTGGTATCTTCGATGACGAGCCTGAGGTGGTACCAGTGCCCGAGGAGATTGCGCCGGTTCCAGAGCCTGAGACGCAGATAAAGCGCTCGCCTGCGAGTAGGTCTCGCCGTTCGGTCGAGGTAGCGGCGCCCACTCGGCGCAGCAGCCATCCGGGCAAGAAACCGGTATTGATCCACATTCCTGAGGACATGCACCGCACCCTGCGTCAGCTTAGCGTTGAAGAAGGCGGCGAGCCCCTTACCGTCATCACCGAACGCCTGCTGCGCCAGTACCTGGTCAAGCGAGGCCACACGAAGTTTGCCCCGTGAGCAAGCGGCGCGATCCGAACCCTGAGTTCGACCTGTTCATTCCCGCGCTGGGCGACCTCCCGCTGAAGGATCAGCGGGAGGTGATGGAGCGGCCGTTTTTCTCGCTCCAAAAGCGCAAGCGATTGAAGCCGATCGAGTACCGCAGCCCGGATGGCGAGGCATGGGTGCGTGTGCAGGCAATCCCCGACTACGGCATGGCGACGATCTGGGACGCCGATATCCTGATCTGGGCCGCATCGACGCTGAATCGCATGAAGCAGCAAGGCGTGAACGATCTGCCGCGAACGCTGACAACCACCCCTTATGACCTCCTGCGCGCAATCAAGCGCAGCACTGGCGGGCGGGACTATCAGGAGCTGCAAGCGGCGCTCCTGCGGCTTCAGACGACCTCCATCACAACATCAATTCGCGCGACTAAGCGCCGGCAGAAGGCCGGCTTCAACTGGCTCGATAGCTGGACCTTCGACACCGATGCAGAGACGGAGCAGCCGCGAGGCATGACGCTGACCCTCTCGGATTGGGTTTACGAGGGGATTGTGAACGAGAAGTCGCTGCTCACGATGCACCCCGATTACTTCCTGCTGTCAGGAGGGCTGGAGCGGGCATTGTATCGCATCGCTCGCAAACACGCTGGCACGCAGCGAGGTGGCTGGTTGTGTCGGGTGGAAGTGCTTCGCGACAAGACCGGCAGCGATGCCAAACCCAAGGAGTTCAACCGGATGCTGAAGCGGGTGATCGAGGCCGATCAGCTACCCGAGTATGGCATGGAGTTGACGGAGACGGCTGATAAAAGCCCGGCCGTGCTGTTCCGCTTGCGGGGTGAGGCTGAGGCATTAGCTTTGGCTGAGAAGAAGCGCGCGGAGGAAGAGCGGCGCGCTCAGTTCATCGCCGATCGCCAACGAGCCGATGAAGTTGATGCACGCATGGACAAGCTCGCTCGCGGACGCTGACTATCGGGGTTTCACACACCTGCGGGCCAACTATCGGGGTTTCACACACCCGGCGTCTGACATCGTCATGGCATCCTTCACGGCAAAGGAGGCACTGGCTGCCGCCCGCCCTGTGGATAACTGCCGCCTCGCGTGTTTTTCAGCATCCAAATGTCGGGGTTTCACACACCTCAGGCTCGGGGGATCACACACCGGACTATCGGGGTTTCACACACCGAATCACGGGGTTTCACCCACCAGGTCTTCTCTGAAAGCCGCAGAAATCCGGGCTTTTTTGCCCCGTTTTTTCGGCTTAACCTTCTTAACGATTCTTATTTAACAGAATCTCTTAACCCGCCAGCGCTTCGCATTCCGATAGCTCGGACACGTACGGAATTGAGCCTTCGGGCCAATACGCCTTGGTTACGTGCCGGCTATCGCCGTCATAAGGGCGGCCTATCGGCCGCAGGCTTCCGGGAGAAGCCAAGCGGATGGGGCGGTGTGTGCCTGTGAGCGTCGGGGCAAGCGGACAGGGCAGGTGAGGCGATACCCCAAAGCTCACCGTTGAACCTGCCGGGTGTGTACGATCACGCCGGATCGAACAGGCGGGCGAAATCGCGCTGATCGTAATAGCGGATTTTCTTCGCCCAGAGCGGCCGTTCGCCCTGGCGCAGCAGCAGGAGGGTGTCCGCCGGCATCCGCATGATTTCGTCGGGCGTCACCAGCCTCCGCGCCGCGACGTGGCCGCTGACGCTGGTGGAATGGTCCGGGCTGTCGAACCAGCTCGTTTTCCGCGAGGTGCTGACGGTCTCATATTCGATGGTAGTGTCGCCGATCGTGCGCGAGAGCATGTCGGCCGTCGCATGATCGTTGACCCCGAACGTCTGGACCACGCCGGCATTGGACAGGAAGGTGCCGGCGCGCTCACCATAGAGCGCGCGGAGCTGGTGCATGTCCTGGAGGATCGGCCAGAGCTGGAGGCCGTAGCCCGCCATCAGCCCCATCGCGCGCTCCACCGGCTCCAGTCGGCCGAGGGCGGCGAACTCATCGAGCAGGAACAGCACCGGGTTTGCCGGACGGGCAGGGGACCGTGCCATGTCGATGACGGCCTGCCCGACCAGCAGGCGCAGCCAGCGCGCATAGGTGTCGAGCCGATCGGGCGGGAGGCACAGGAATACGGTGCCCGGCCGCTCCTTCAGGTCGGCGAACCGGAAGTCGGACGCCGAGGTGCTGTCCACCAGGCGCGGGCTGTCCATGAAGTGGGTATGGCGCTGCGCCGAGGAGAGCACGCCGGCGGCCTCCCGGTTCGACTTGCCGAACTGGCGATTGGCGGCGCGCGCGATCAGGCCGCCGGCGCCGGTGCTGGCCTGCATGTCAGCGAGCAACGCGGCGAAGCCGGCGGGATCGCGCGTGAGCTTGTCGCGCACGGTCGCCAGTGTGACGCGGACAGGGGATTCGTGGACGACGGTGTGCAGGATCACGCCGGCGATCAGCGCCTTGGCTTCCTCGTTCCAGTGCGCCTCACCCGATTGCCCCGGTGCGTCATGCACCAGCGCATCGGCGATCGTCTGCGCATCCTCCGCGAGGTCAGGGCTGGCGGGATCAAGCCACGCCAGCGGGTTGTAGCGGGCCGCAGGACGCCCGGAGACGCCGAAGGGGTCGAGACACCACACCTCGCCCTTGCCGGCTCTCGCGCGGGCCGTGACGCGGGCATTCTCGCCCTTGGGGTCGATGCAAACCACCGAGCGGTCGAGCGTCAGCAGGTTGGGGATGATGGTGCCGACGCCTTTCCCTGAACGGGTGGGGGCCATCGTCAGCAGATGGGCGGGGCCGTCGTAGCGCAGCAGCTTGCCGCCTTCGATGGCGCGGCCGACCAGGAGATCCCCGTTTCCTTCAAGCCGGCGCACGTCTCTCCGATCGCCGAAGCGGGCCGAGCCGAGCAGCGAGCTGCGCCGGTTCGCGGCGCGGCGATTGACGCGCCAGGCCAGTAACAGGATCGCGCCGGCGAGCAGGAACGGAATGTCGGTGGCAATCTCGCCATAACCGAAGATGCCCTTGAGCCAGCTATGGCTGGCGAACAGCACGACCGCAGCGACAAGCACCGCGAACAGCGGGCTGATCCGCCGGTCGGGCATCAGCCGACCCGCTCCAGCGGCGTGATCGCCAGCCCCGGATCGGCGTCGGGATGATCGTAGAGCTTGAGGATGATTTGCGTGGCAAGGGGAGGGGGCACGGCCTCGTCGCGCATCATGTCGAACAGCGCGTCATCCTCCGCGTTCAGGTCCATGCCCTCGATGGCGAGATTGGCGCGGGAGTCCGCGTCATCCTCGCGCCACATCGCGGCTTCCGCAGCCGTGCCACGTACATAGTCAAGCGCGCGAACTTCCGTCCGGAGCGCGTCAAGGTCGAGCGTCGTCATGCCACCGGCTCCTTGCCTTCGGCTTCCGCGTCGAAGGCTCGCTTTCCGCGTCGCTTCCAGAGCGTCAGCGTGTCGCTGGCATCCCCCTCCCGCGCACGGCCGACCAGCTCCAGCAGCGCGCCGTAAATGGTCGCACGATCGTCGTCGGCCAGATCGACCAAACCGGCCTTCTGGACGAGGCCGCCCAGCTCTATCAGATGGCGGGTGCGTTCGCGCCGTTGCACGACCCAGGCTCGCGTATCAGTCCGACGCTGCGCCGCTTTCAGACGTTGGATCAGCGCCCGGTTGCGTACCTGTGCCGTCGCTGTTGCTGCCAGCAGTCCGCCCGCCTTTGCGCCCGCGTCGTTGAAAGAAGGCGGCGCCCTTTGCACGCCATGCCTCCTTCGCTTCCGCGTTCTGTGACGCGACGGCATCGAGCAGCACGCCGGCAAGCGTTTCCATGTCGAGCGCGTCGGCACCCGTGGCGGTGACGAGCTGGCCGAGCTGTTCGACCCGGCGTGCCTTCAGGCAACGCGCCTTGTCCTCCAGCGCCTTCAGCTCCGCGTTATAATCACGCACCTTGCGCATGGTGCCTCCATCGTCCGCGTCTTGATCGCAGCAGCCTAGCAAACCGACAGGGCAGGGCAACCCACATCAGAAGGCAGAACCAAGTCAATCAGGAGATGCAAAGCAGATCATGAGTGCGCGCTTATACGTCGTTGCCGACGTGCGCTAAGAAGTGCATCATGCCGCTCACGATGGCGATCTATCATTTCAGCGCCAAGGTTATCAGCCGTGCGAACGGCTCCAGCGCCGTTGCGTCTGCGGCCTATCGCTCCGCATCCGAGCTGCACGATGCGCGGCTTGGACGTGCCCATGACTTCTCCAACAAGGCGGGCGTCATCTACTCAGAAGTGCTGTTGCCGAAGGACGCACCCGAGCGGCTGTCGGATCGCACGACGCTGTGGAACGAGGTGGAGGCCGGAGAGAAGCGCAAGGACGCGCAGCTTGCCCGTGAGGTGGAGTTCTCGATTCCACGCGAGATGAGCCAGAAGCAGGGCGTACAGCTCGCTCGTGATTTCGTGGAAAAGGAGTTTGTGAAACGCGGGATGGTCGCCGACCTCAACGTGCATTGGGACAAGGCGAAGGATGGCAACCCCAAGCCGCACGCGCATGTCATGCTGGCGATGCGCGAGGTGGGGCAGGAGGGGTTCGGCAAGAAGGTCCGCGACTGGAACTCGACGGAGCTGTTGAAGGGCTGGCGCGAAGCGTGGGCTACGCATGTCAACGAACGCATGGCGGAGCTGGGGCTGGAGGGGCGGATTGACCATCGTTCCTATGAAGACCAGGGCATTGAGCTGGAGCCGCAGCACAAGATCGGGCCGGCAGGAATGCGCAGGCTCGCCCGCGGCGAGGACGCCGAGCGTGCCGAGGATCACCGGCGGATCGCGCGCGAGAACGGCGAGAAGATCATAGGTGATCCGCGTGTCGCGCTCGACGGCATCACCCGGCAACAGGCGACCTTCACCACTCGCGACCTTGCCGCGTTCGCCTTCCGCCATTCGGACGGCAAGGAGCAGTTCGACCAGGTGATGGCGGCGGTGCGCGCCAGTCCTGAGCTGGTGGCATTGGGCAAGGACGGGCGCGACCAGGAGCGGTTCACGTCCCGCGAGATGATCGCGACCGAGGCGCGGCTGGAGAGGGCCGGCGACGAGCTGGCGCGGCGCGACGGACATGGCGTGTCCGTGCCGCATCGCACGGCCGCGCTGGACCCCGCTGAAGGGCGCGGGCTGGTGCTGTCGGGCGAGCAGCGCGATGCCTTCGATCATATCACCGAGGGTCGCGGGCTGGCGTCGGTCATCGGCTATGCCGGCACCGGCAAGTCGGCGATGCTGGGCGTCGCGCGCGAGGCATGGGAGCGCGAGGGCTATCAGGTTCGCGGCGCCGCGCTGTCCGGGATTGCGGCCGAGAATCTGGAGGGCGGATCAGGCATTCGGTCCCGCACCATCGCCAGCCTTGAGCATGGTTGGGCACAGGGGCGCGATCAGCTCACCCGCAATGATGTGCTGGTGGTGGACGAGGCAGGCATGATCGGCACCCGCCAGATGGAGCGGGTGCTGTCCCATGCCCGCGACGCCGGCGCCAAGGTGGTGCTGGTGGGCGACCCCGAGCAGTTGCAGGCGATCGAAGCCGGCGCGGCGTTCCGGTCGATTGCCGAACGTCATGGCGCGGTCGAAATCACCGAGGTGCGCCGGCAGCGTGAGGACTGGCAGAAGGACGCGACCCGGGCGCTGGCGACCGGCCGCACGGCCGAGGCGATCCACGCCTATGCCGATCGCGGCATGATCCAGGCGGCCGACACGCGCCAGCTGGCGCGCGCCGAGCTGGTGGAGGGCTGGGATCGCCAGCGCCATGCCGACCCGGACAAGACGCGGATCATCCTCACCCACACCAATGCCGAGGTGCGCGAGCTGAACCAGGAGGCGCGCGAGCGGGTGCGCGCGTCGGGCGGGCTGGGCGAGGACGTGGGCGTTACCGTTGATCGGGGCCGGCGCGACTTCGCGGCCGGCGACCGCATCATGTTCCTGCGCAACGAGCGTTCGCTGGGCGTGAAGAACGGCACGCTCGGCACGCTGGAGCGTGTCGAGGACGGCCACATGGCGGTGCGGCTCGATGGGGGCGGACGCGCTGCGTTCGACCTCAAGGATTATGCTGCGGTCGATCACGGCTATGCGGCGACCTTCCACAAGTCACAGGGCGTGACCGTCGATCGTGCCCATCTCCTCGCGACCCCCGGCATGGACCGGCACAGCGCCTATGTCGGCATGTCGCGACACCGCGACGGGGTGCAGGTCCACTACGGCCGCGATGACTTCGCCGACCAGCGCCAGCTTGCCCGCGTGCTGTCGCGCGACCGCGCCAAGGACATGGCCGGTGATTATGCCATGCCGTCCGATGAGGACCGGGCGCGCAGCTTCGCCGAGCGACGCGAGATACGCTGGCCCGAGCGCGCGCGGGAGATCGTCCACCAGGTCCGCGACAAGGCCAAGGGCATGTTCGCCGGCTTCCGGCCCAAGCCTGCCGCCACGCCCGAAAAGGCATCGGTGCCGGATCGCACCGAGGCGGCGATCGGCGGCAAGCCGGATCAGGCCAGGGCGATCGAACGCTACGCGCGCGCTGCGGCCGATATAGGCCGGATGCGCACGCGGGAGCTGCCGGTGCTGCCGCATCAGGAGAGCGCGTTGCGCCGCGCCGGCGAGGCGTTGGACCAGGTGCGGCCCGATGGCGCGCGTGACCTCGATTTCGCGTTCCGCCGCGATCCCGGGCTGATCGGGCAGGCGGCCGAGGGCAAGACTGGCGGCGCCGCGCGCGCGATGGCCGAGGAGCGCCGGGTGCGGCTCGACCCCGACGCGCGCGCCGATCGGTTCGTGGAGAGCTGGCGGGGACTGGCGCGCGAGCGGGCAGGCGGCGACCAGGCGCGGACCGACAAGGCCACCACGCGCATGGGCGCGATGGCGGAAGGCCTGCGCCGCGACCCCGAGCTGGCCAAGGCGCTGGAGCGCCGCGCGCCCGAACTGGAGCTGAAGCTGGAGCGAGGCCGGAGCATCGAGAAATCGCTGGAGCAGTCGATCGGGATCGGCCGCGAGCGCGACAGGGGCATGAGCCTATAAGGGGATGACGTGTGACGGATGAAGAAGGGCCGAATGAAGCCGCGCAGGCGTTCGAGGAGCTGCGCGCCGAGGTGACGCTGATGCGCCGTGCCGTCGAGCGGCTGACGGCCGAGCGCATGGAGGTGCCGGAACCGCCCGACTATTCCGAAACGCTGGGCGTCATCGCCAACAACATCACCGCGACCGCGCAGCGCGTCGATATGCTGGTGAAAAGCCCGATGCTGGCGATGACGCCCGAGCTATTGGCCGGACGGATCACCGCGGCGGCGGGCACGGCGCGCCAGGAGGACCGGCAGACGATCGCCACGGCGCGCACCGGCCTGGAGGACGTGACCCGCCAGCTTCACGGCTATGTCGTGTCGGCGCGGCGAGGCGACGAGCAGAACCGATGGCTGATGTGGAGCGCGATCGGCGGTGTGGTGGTCGGGATAATATTGTGGGTGGTGTTCGCCGGCATCGTTGCGCGCGCCGTGCCGGCAACCTGGCAATGGCCGGAGAAGATGGCGGCGCGCTCGCTCGACCTGCCGATGTGGGAAGGCGGCCAGCACCTCATGCGCGCCAGCGCGCCGGAAGCTTTCGCCAATATCGCAGCAGGCGATCGGATCGTCACCGCTAACCGGCAGGCGCTGGAGGCGTGCCGGAAGCGCGCGGATAAGGCGCGAGAGGCGGTGCGCTGCACGATCAAGATCGAGCCCGAGGCGAGGCGTTAGGGTGGCGGACACCCTCACCCCGGCAGGCCGCTCCGAACGCATGAGCCGCATTCGGGGCAAGAACAGCAAGCCCGAAATGCTGGTGCGCCGCATCGTGCATGGCATGGGCTACCGCTATCGGCTTCACGACAAGCGTCTGCCCGGTAGCCCCGACCTTGTGTTTCGCGGCCGCAAGAAAGTCATCTTTGTCCACGGATGTTTCTGGCATCGTCATCCCGATCCGAATTGCAAACTGGCGCGAATGCCAAAATCCCGGCAAGATTTCTGGGGGCCGAAGCTGGAGGGCAACCGCGATCGAGACGAGCGCAATCGTGCAATGCTGATTCAAGAGGGTTGGCGAGAGCTGGTTGTCTGGGAATGCGAATGCGGGCAAACGGAACACTTGAAGAACGAAGTACGTGGATTTCTCGATGACGACCAAGGAAATGCCCATGCGGGCGATTGAGCTATTTGCCGGCGCCGGCGGGCTGGGCATGGGGATCAGCAAGGCGGGATTCTGTCCCATGCAGGTGGTCGAATGGGATCGCTGGTGCTGCGACACGATTCGGGAGAACCGCAAGGTGAGGGCGGGTGGCATCAGCCATTGGCCGCTGCCAACCGAGGGTGACATTCGAGCCGTCGATTTTCGACAGCACGAAGGCAAGATCGACCTTGTGACGGGTGGACCACCTTGCCAGCCATTCTCCCTTGGCGGGAAGCATCGAGCACATGCCGACGCGCGCGACATGTGGCCGGAAGCCGTCCGGGTTGTGCGCGAGACGCGCCCGCGCGCGTTCGTGTTTGAGAACGTGAAGGGGCTGACCAGGGCGAGCTTCGCCACCTACCTTGCTCATATCGTCCACCAGCTCACCTATCCCGAACTCACGTTGCGGCCGGGTGAGACGTGGATGGAGCACATGGCGCGCCTAGAGCGTCACCACACCGCCAAGGGCGGTTCGGATGAACTGCGTTACAACGTCGTGTATCGGGTGCTCAACGCAGCCAATCACGGGGTGCCACAACGGCGTGAGCGTGTCGTGTTCGTCGGCTTCCGCGCGGACCTTGGCATTGAATGGTCCTTCCCGGAGGCAACCCACTCGCTCGAAGCGTTGCTATGGGAGCAGGTACGAACGGGTGACTATTGGGAGCGGCACGAGATCGCCAAGCGCGACCGGGTGCTTGATCCACGCTTCCGCGCCCGCGGCATGGCGCTGTTGGAGAAGCCGGCGGACAAGCCGTGGCTGACCGTGCGGGACGCGATTGGAGATCTTCCTGATCCGGAGCTTCAGCCGGAACTCGCGGCTGCCTGCCTCAACCATAGATTCCAAGGTGGCGCCCGCAGCTATGTGGGCCACACTGGCAGTCCGCTTGATGAACCAGCCAAGACGCTTAAGGCGGGCGTTCACGGTGTCCCGGGGGGCGAGAACATGCTGCGTCGCGCGGATGGCAGCGTGCGCTACTTCAGCGTTCGGGAGAGCGCCCGGCTACAGACCTTCCCTGACAAGTACCGCTTTCATGGTTCATGGACCGAGTCCATGCGCCAGCTCGGTAACGCCGTTCCGGTGAAGCTCGCGCAGGCCGTTGGAGAGAACGTGGCGAGGCATTTGACCGCCGCATGAGCCGTAAACCCACACCCGCGCCCTCGCCGATCGCCGAACTGCGCGCTAATCTCGACCAGCTCATCGAACAGACGACCTCGACCACCCTGTCGGCGCCGCGGCGACGGACGCTTGAGAAGGAAATCCGGGGTGTCATCGAGGAGCTAGGCTCTTTTCTAAACACGCTGGACCCGATCCGGCAGCCTTCGGCAGTGTTTGATCCCAGCAATCCCAAGGTGGTGGGGCGGTTCGTCTCGCTTGCGCTGGTCGCGCAGCAGCGTCACCCGCTGGCCGAGATACCGCGCTTCTATGGCTCCGGCATCTACGCCATCTACTACAACGGCCCATTTCCACTGTATGCGCCCATCAGCGGAAGCGAGACGCCGATCTACGTCGGCCAGGCCGCGCCCGCGATCAACAATGCCCGTACCCCGCTGGAGCAGGGGCCGCGACTTTGTGGGCGTCTTTCAGACCACCGTAAGAACATCGGTACGGCCATCACCACGCTCGACCTTGCCGACTTTCAGTTCCGATCGCTGGTCGTTCAGAGCGGCTGGGAAACGGCGGCCGAGGATTACATGATCCATCTGTTCCGGCCGATTTGGAACAGCGAGACGAGCATACTCTATGGCTTGGGCAAGCATGGAGATGACGCGACCACCCGAGCCAATAAGCGCTCGCCGTGGGACACGCTCCATCCCGGCCGGAAATGGGCGGAAAAGTCCAAGGAAGATGCCAAATCGCCGGCAACGATCGAAACGGAGCTAAGCCGGCATTTTGAGGAGCACCCGGTATTTCCGGACCTTGAGCATGTGCTGACCAGCTTTTTGGACGAATTGCGTCAGGTGTAATCAACAGAACCCAATTAGGGGGGAGATCGAAGGGGCGATCACAACAATGAGCGAAGCACAGGCACTCGCGAACATCGTCACTTGGTCGGAGGATAGTCCTGGCTGGCAGCGTGACGCGCTTCGTCGGTTAGCTACAGGACATAGCCTCACCGACCATGATGTCGATGAGTTGGTTGCCATCTGCAAGGGCCAGGTAGCGGCCGACCCCGTGTCTGCTGACAACTTCCGTGATCCCGCCCGCATTCAAGGCCAAGTCAATCTCCGCCGCGTCCATGGCGTGAACCACGTTAATGCGCTGGCGCCCGACCAGCGGTTGGCCTTTCAGCCGCATGGCCTAACGATCATCTATGGTGACAATGGATCAGGAAAATCCGGCTATTCGCGCATTCTGAAAAAAGCTTGCCGTGCCAGGACGCCCAATCGCGAAGACATCATCCCCGACATTTACGAGGCTGTTCCCGGCATTCCCACGGCAACGATCGACTATACAATAGGAGGCGCTGAACATTCCCATGTGTGGCGGCTTGGCACTTTAGGCGATGCCGCGCTCACCGCTGTCAGCGTCTTCGACTCTCGTTGCGCCAATATCCACGTCGAGGAAACGAACGACCTCGCCTATACACCCTTCCCACTGAAGCTACTGGCCTCGCTCGCGCAGCTCTGCAAGTCGGTCAAGGAAAAGCTCGCTGGCGAGATTTCAACGATCAAGGCTCGTACGCCGCAAGCTATCTCGGCGCCGACATGCAGCCCGACAAGCGAAGTAGGCCGTCTCCTCGCCGGCTTGGCCGCGGGTACTAATCCCGCCACGGTGGAAGCCCTAGCGACCTTGAACCAGGGCGAGTTGGATCGCCTCGCTCAGATTACCGCTGATCTCGCGGGTGATCCCGCGCGTGCCGCACGTCAGCTCGCCGCGTTGAGGACAAAGGTTGATAACCAGATCGCATCATTAGACCGCCTGTTCAGCGCCCTCGCTCCCGCGAATGCTGAAAGGCTGCGTCAGCTTGCCACAGCTAGGGAGGCGGCTCGGGAGGCGGCCATAGCGGCATCAGGAGCCCTGTTTCGGGACGAGCCCTTGCCGGCGATCGGCGGCGACGCATGGCGTGCGCTATGGGAAAGTGCTCGAACCTATTCCGAGCGGGAAGCATACCCAGCCCAGCCGTTCCCGGCGATCGAGCCGGGTGATGTGTGCGTTCTGTGCCAGCAGGAACTCGCGCCGGAGGCGGCAGATCGCCTCGGTCGCTTTGAGGCATTCGTTCGGGACGATAGCCAGCAACGTGCCGAGGCAACGCGCGTTGCGCATGAGGATGCCGTGGCGACGTTCCGCGGCAGCGCGCTGAGTGGTTCGGATGCGCGCGCCATTGTCGCGACCATACGTGACGAGCTGCGCCAGGATGATGTAGCGAATGATCTACGCCGGAACTTGGTGGAGGCTCGCTGGCGTCACCGTTGGGTCGCTCGCCGCCACGCTAATCCGGCACTGGTGCTTGAGGCCCCCATCCTCGCCTATGACCGCCAAGCCATCATCAATCTCGCGGCGGAAGTTGAGGCCAGGTCCGCCGCGCTCATTGCCGAAGCAGGCTCGCCGGCCCGTGCCGCTTTGATCGCCGAAAAAGCGGAGCTTACCGATCGCCAGTGGCTGGCTGGCGTGAAGGACGACGTGCTTGCGGAGATCGCGCGTCGCGGTGAGATCGCGCAGTTGGAGGTAGCGCAGCGCGCGACCACGACCAATCGTATCACGGGGAAGAGCACCGAGATCGCGCAGGCGCTCGTCACAGACGCACTTCGCGCGCAATTCGCGGTTGAGGTCGCGAGTTTTGGGATAGCGAACCTAGCCGTCGAATTACGTCAGCAGAACAGCGCACAAGGCATTCCCCGCTTCAGGGTGGCGCTTGTCAGGCAGCCCAGGGCCGCTGTGGGTGAGGTCTTGAGCGAAGGGGAGCATCGTTGTGTTGCTCTAGCGGCGTTCATGGCCGAGCTGGCGACCGCCGGCAATCAGTCCGGGATTGTCTTCGATGATCCCGTGTCATCGCTCGACCATATGCATCGAGAGGCTGTGGCGAAGCGTCTCATCGATGAAGCGTCGCGCCGGCAGGTGATCGTGTTAACCCATGACCTCGCTTTCCTGTTCGAGTTGGAGCGAGCTGCCCAAGAGGCGCAGCCACGTCCGCAAGTGTCGATGGGATCAGTGTCGCGGGGAGCGGACAAGGCTGGATTTTGCCGCAACGAGCCTCCTTTCAAAGCGCGCCGCGCCGTCGAAATCATGGGCGCCCTTACCCGCCAGCTCGCAAACGAGCGGCGTCATTTCGAGCAAGGTGACGAGGATAACTGGCGCGTTACCGTCAAATCGATCGCCGGTGTTCTGCGCGATACGTGGGAGACCGCTGTCGAGGAAACGGTGGGGCATGTCTTGCGCCGGCTATCCTACAAGGTCAGCACGGGCGGCCTCATCAAGCTTACGGTGATTAGCCCTGCCGATTGCGAAGCCATGCGCGATGGTTTCGGACGATGCTCCGAGCTGCTTCACTCAACGGCGAGAGAGTTGAACCGTCCCTTGCCCCGGCCCGAGGCCTTGGCCGCTGAGATTGATGCACTCAATCGTTGGGCGACTGAACTTCGCCAGCGTCAGGACGCGATTAGGCTCCCCTGAGTATAACGGGAGCTTGCAATTAGCTTGTCCAGAAAAAGACCGGGGCTGTTGAAAAAGGCCGGGTGATCCGATCGCGTTCCTAACGGGTTCCCGGCTTCGACACATCAGGAGCAGCGGCCATGATGGGTGAGCAACAGCGAGGCGGCAAGGGCGCAAGTTGGCGGGCGCTGGGAGTAATGATCCCCGCCGATCACATCCTACGCAGGATAGACGGGCTGATCGACCTGGGTGAACTGCGCGATGCGCTCGCGCCGCACTACAGCCGCCGTGGGCGTCCCTCGATCGCGCCCGAATTGCTGGTCCGCATGGCGCTGATCGCTCGCCTCTATGGCATCACGTCGGAACGCCGTCTGTGCGAGGAAGTCCGCTTCAACCTCGCCTATCGCTGGTTCTGCCGATTGCCGCTCGACGCGCCGGTGCCGCACCACTCGACGTTCAGCAAGAACCGGCATGGCCGCTTCCGCGATGCCGGCATCTTCCGCATCCTGTTCGAGCAGACTGTTCGACGCTGCGCCGACGCGGGGCTGATCGCCCACAAGGATGCCGCAATCGACGCATCGTTCGTCGCAGCCGATGCAAGCTGGCAGCGCAAGATGCGGGATGCCGACATGGCCGCGACCCGGCTTTCCCGCCCCGTTTGTGAATGGCTGGCGGATCAGGCCAATGCTCCACCGCAGGAACATGGCGTACCGCGTGGCAAGCCGGCCGAGGTGTCACGCACCGATCCGGCGTCGGCATGGTCTGCGCGCACGGCGCGGGGCCGGTTCGGCTATGCCTTCAATGTCCTGATCGACACGCCGGGAGGGGTGGCGATCGACGTGGAGGCTAGTCCCGCCCGCTTCGCGGCGGAAGTCGATGCGGGGCGGACCATGCTGACACGGGCCGACGATCGGTTCGGCTACCGGCCAAAGCGTGTTGCGGCCGACACCGCATATGGCAGCGCCGCGTTCCTGGCGTTCGCCTCCGGTCGCGACACCATCCCGCATATCCCGGTGCTGGAACGATCCGAACAGACCAAGGGCAAATTCCCCCGCGAAGCCTTCCGCTATGAGCGGGAGCAGGACCGCTATGTCTGCCCCGCTGGGAAGATACTGCCCTTTCGCGGTGCCGATCGTCGGGCCGGCTTTCTCCGATACAGCGCCAGCCCCGCCGATTGCCGCGCCTGTCACCTCAAACGGAAATGCACCGCAGGCAGCAACAGGTCGGTCACGCACAGCGAACATGAGGACGTGCGCGAGCTGGTGCGCGCCGAGATGCAAACGCCGCTATTCAAGCGGTCGATGCGGCTGCGCCGGGGCGTCGAACGTGTGTTCGCCGATGCCAAGGGCAAGCGGGGGCTAACCCGTTTGCACCTTCGCGGCCTGCGCGGTGCCGAGGAAGAGTTTCTGTTGGGCGCGGTCATTGCCAATCTCGTGCTATTGGCCCGTCCTGACGCACGACCGGCACGGACCCGCCGCCCGCCCCCGGAACGGATTGACCACATGGCTCGGATCAGCCGGGGCGGTTCGAGCAATCCTACTACGCGACAATCTTCTGACACCGATTAGCCGGGTTCGCGTTCGGCCGCAGGGAAATGGCGATAGAAGGTGGAACGGCCGACCTGTAGCAGCTTTGCGACCTTCGCTGGTTTGTCGCCGGCCTTGAGCAGCTTACGGGCGGTATCGAGCATGTCGGGCGTCATGACGGATTTGCGGCCCCCGCCTGTGCCGCCCTTGGCCCGTGCCGCTGCCAAACCGGCAATCGTCCGTTCCTTTATCAGTTCGCGCTCCATCTCCGCGACGGAAGCGAGGATATGGAACAGCAGCCGGCCCGATGGGGTAGCCGTGTCGAACCCGTCCGTCAGCGATCGGAAATCAATCTTGCGAGCGGACAAGTCCGCCGCCAGTTCGATCAGTCCCCCGATCGAACGGCCAAGGCGATCGAGCTTCCATATCACAAGCGTGTCACCGGCCCGCACGAAATTGAGAGCTTCGGTCAGACCGGGACGGTTCAGCTTCGCACCGCTCACCTTGTCGGTGAACAGCTTTTCGCACCCTGCCTTGGTCAGCGCATCGGTTTGTAGCGTCAGGTCCTGATCGGAGGTCGAGACACGCGCATAACCAACCAGCATGAGTCCCGTTATCCCATCTCAAACAGCGAATTTCGGGACTCATATTTCGGGAA
>Ga0308159_1002070_pt1 | contig 24759 bp, 20 predicted proteins | sample PhyCR1_FD_201040 | JGI IMG/M metagenome (GOLD analysis project Ga0308159, IMG submission 201040) | Phyllosphere microbial communities from UC Gill Tract Community Farm, Albany, California, United States - DLSLC.R1 | ecosystem: Host-associated > Plants > Phyllosphere > Unclassified | place: USA...
TTTATCGCCGCCCACAACGAAAAACCCAAGCCCTACAAATGGGTCAAGTCCGCCGACGACATCCTCGCCTCGGTCAAACGCTTCTGCCAAAAAACAATGAGCCGAATTTCAGACTCAGGTGACTAGGAGATTGATCCATTATGGATGAGGTGGCTGCCACAGCCGTGTTCCTCTCCGCCGGCAGCGCGAAGTTACTCCCTTTCTAAGCGCTGCCGGCAGCACGGTTGCATTCCAGTGCAGCTTGCGAGAGCAGCGAAAGCAACTCCACGATGTGGCTGTGGCAGCTGGCGGAACGTCGATCGAGGCCCCCGGTCCTCGCCATACGGTCTCGATGGGCACGGTCGAACTCAGCTATGTTCGCGACCCGGATGGTAACAAGCTTGGCGGCATCCATTTCCCTGCATGACCGAACAAGAGTTGAGCTTGCTATAAAGGCTGCGGCAAGCTTGACCCACTTCCGGCCATTCAGACTCCGCTGCTCCCTCTCCAGCTTCTGCCATTCGTTCAGGTCGGCCTGCGGCGGCTTTCGGCGAACCGTATCAGCCGCCTTGACGTCCCGAGTTAGCCGCGCCGGCGGCGGGCTGCGCCAGCTCGCCACCAACGCTGAACCAATATCTCACTAGACGCCGCCAGGGGTGAGACCTTCTCTGCCCTTCAGACGGTGGCTTCCTTCAGTTCATCGTCGCCCACCAGCCGCATGATCATCGTGTACGAGCTGAGAACCGGCGTACCCGAGGAGTAGGAAATATGAATGGCGTCCTCGAGGCGATGCTGCGTCGTCCCGGCGAAAGCCTCGAGCGGAAGCGGGAATTTGGCATTCGGGTTGTGAAAGATCTGCAGTTCGTCGGACCAGCCTTCCTCGTTATCCGCGACCACCTCTTCGCTGAAAACCGTACCGATGAGCTGCTGCCGGTTTCGCGGACACGAGGTTAAGCTACCTGCGCCTGCCGCTCGAAGTCCATGGGGCTGAGATAGCCCAGGGTCGAGTGGCGTCGCGTCGGATTGTAGAAGCGCTCGATGTAATCGAACACGTCGGCCTTTGCCTGATTGCGCGTGCGGTAGGTTTTGCGCCCGATCCGCTCGGTCTTCAGCGACGAGAAGAAGCTTTCCATGGCCGCGTTGTCCCATACGTTGCCCGACCGGCTCATCGAGCAGGTCACGCCGTTGCCGGCCATCAGCCGCTGGAACTTCTCGCTCGTATATTGGCTGCCCTGGTCCGAGTGGTGCAGCAGGGCGTCGGGCTTTCCGCGTCGCCAGATCGCCATCATCAGCGCGTCGGTCACAAGCTGGGCGGTCATGGTGTCGCTCATCGACCATCCGACCACCCGGCGCGAGAACAGGTCGATGACGACAGCGACGTAGAGCCAGCCTTCGGCCGTCCAGATGTAGGTGAAGTCGGCGATCCACCTCTGGTTGGGCGCCTCGGCGGTGAACTGGCGGTCGAGGATGTCCGGAACGAGGCCGGATTGATGACCCCGTCACCTTGTCGGTCCGCCGAGTTTGTTCTAGCTTCGTTCGTTGAGGAGCGGCTAACGCATCGGGATGGCAATGGACCCATTGATGACAGGTGCCGCAAAGTCTGCGGCGAGTGCCGCCATCCGGCCGACCGTAGGTTTTCTCCGTAGGCAGCTCGCGCGACGTGGCGCGCCGTTCGCCGACATAGCGTCGCTCAGTGGCGCCGACCGAGAGTTGGACGAGGCAATTGCGGTCCTGCGTGGCAGCTCTTCAAGCCTTCCGGCCACGCTCGTGGCGAAGCTCAAGGGGTGGATATCCGATCGACCGGACACGTTCGCCGACATTCAGGCTCGATCGTTCGTTGATGACCCACGTGTGGTGGAACTGGTGAAGTCCGGCGCCCGCCGCACGCTGCGTGACGACGCGATCGATCTCGAGCGGGCGCGTGCCCGTGAACTGCACGCCGAAATGATCGGCGGCGACGGCATCTTCGGCGAGACGCTGATCGAGGACGCGATCGCCTTTGCCGCGCTGACGCTCCTCGCTCACCTCACTCCCGCTGACCGCCTTACCATGGAGCTGATCGTCGACCTCCGCGAGGAGATGCGCGACGGCTTTGATCAAGTCATGGAGGGGATCGGCGCGCTGAGGGCGTCGCGTTTCGACGGGCCGCTGGAGGAGGAGCCGTTCGACGCCGTCGTCCTAGCAGGGATCCGCGGGCTCCGGCGGCGGCGGATGCTGCCGCTTACTGGATTGCCGGACGAAGCCACCGCATTCGGTCAGCGGGTCAGGACCGGATTGCGGCTCGCGTCGAGCGAGGTTCGCGGCGAGGCATTCAAGGAGGTCGCGACGCTACTCATCCGGGTCGAACGGACGCCGGAGGCGCTGCCCTGGATCGCGGAAGCCGAGGCTCTCGGCGCCGACACCGTCAACGAGCGGGCCCGTATTGCCACGGCGGAGGGACGCGTGGATGATGCTCTGCGGCTGCTGCGGGACCGCGGCGACGCGCTCTCCCGCGGCCTGCTGCTAGACGCGATCGCCCGGCGCGATGGGGACGGGGCGGCGCTGGCTCACTTCTCGGACAACTTTCGCGGCCAGGACCTGAACGGGCATGCGCTGCAGGTCACGTCGACGCGCTTCCTGATAGCAGGCGACACCGATAAGGCCGCCGCCCTGGTTGAAGGCGCGACCGACGCGCAGCTCGAGGAGAACCCAATCCTGCTCTACATCCGCGCGCGCCATCGCCTTTCGCGGGCGGTCGCGCCGGACGTCGGCGCCCGTCTGATGGAACACGAGGGCATGCTGCCCCGCCCAAGTGACCTGCGCGACGATACGGAGGGCCGACGCTTGCTCGCGGGCGCGACGAATGACCTGGAGCGGTTGACGCTCGAGCTTCCGACGCTGGACGCGCCGGACCTATCCGAGTCAGTCGACGTGAATCTGGCCGCCCTACGGCTCAGCACCGCGGACGCCGCAGAGCGCGAGTTGGCCAGGGCGGAGTTCGTCGGGAGGATGGCTGACCCTGCCGAAGCTATGCGCCTTGCGCCCATCGCGAGGATGTACGGCGTCGAGATCGACTGGGCGTCGCTCAAAAAGGCCCTTGCCGACGCGGAGAAGCTGGGCGGGTTCGACGACGTGCAGCTGCGCGCCGCCTTCACAATGGTAATGGACGAAGGCGAGCCGGCGCAGGTTGCCAACTTCGTCCACCGGCACCGCGAACGTCTCGAACCGTTCTCCACGCACGGTAGCGTCGTCGCCATCGAGATCGAAGCACTGGCCAAATCCGGCCGGCCGGACGAGGCTAAGGCGTTGCTGGCGGCGGAGCGAGCGAAGCTCGGTGGGGAGACGGCCGCCTTCCTTGAAACGACCTTAGCGGAGCTGGAGGGTGCTGACACCGTGCAGGCCCGCCTCGACCAATTCGAGGGGTCTGGCTCCACGCACGACCTAGAGGTCCTCATCGCGACCATGCGGCACCACGATGACGCCAGGCTTGGCGATCATCTCGCTAAACTCTGGCGTGTCCGGCGGCGGCTAGTCGATGCGCGACGGGCATGCGACGCGTTCCTCGAGTTCGGCCAGGAGCGAGAGGTCGAGGCGTTCCTCGACGAGATCGGTGATGAGGCGTTGTCGGATTCCCGCCTTCGAACCCACCTCGCTTGGGCCCGCTATCGCGAGGGGCGACTTCGCGAGGCCAGTGCCGAGCTGGCGGCGCTTGGCCGGATGGGCGTCGACGATCAGAACACGCGTCATCTGACGGTGCTGATCGCGGTCGAGACCGGCCGCTGGCGGGAACTAGAGCCCTACGTCCAGGCGCAGCTGGCCGCGCAGGCGGACAGGAGTGCGGCGGAGATGATCGCCACGGCTAGAATCGCGAAGGCGATAGGAAGCGCTGCGACTATGGATCTGTTGCGCGCCGCCGTTGCCAAGGACCCGGCCGACGGCGGCATAGGGGTGCAGGCCTACACTATCGCCACGGAGGCAGGCATCGAGCGTTCAGCCGAGGTGGGGCGATGGCTGGCGACGGCCATCGCGGACAAGGAGCGCAGCGGCCTGATCCAGTCGACAGGGCTCGACCAGATCATCGAGATGATGTCGAACTCCCGCTCCGAGGCCGACCGGATCGGCGGCCTGATCAACACCGCCGTGGTGCCCATGTTCATGGGCATCGGTGCGCTGGGCGGCACGCAGAGCGCCCTAGTGATCAGGCAGATGGCGCACAACGCGGTGGAGACCGACAGCAGGCGGAGGTCGGTGGTGCCGCTGTTCGCCGGCAACCGCGCTCTGCGCCACAACCTGCGCCCGACCTCCATCTCGCTCGATCCGCTTTCCATATTAGTTCTCGACCAGCTTGGGCTCCTCGAGACCGTGATCGACGCGTTCAAGGACGTAGTGCTCCCCTCAGGCACGCTGAACAGCTTCTTCGAGGACCTCGGCAAGGCGGCCCATTCGCAGCCCAGCCGGGTCGTGCAGGCGCGGCGGATCCGCGACGCCGTTTCCAGCTCTCTGCTCATTGTGGACGACCAACGGACTCACGCGAGTTCAGGCGAGGTCGATGACGAGTTCGCGGAACTGCACGCGGGTGCGGTCGAGCTCGATGGATACGTGGTGGACACGGCGCCGCTCCACCCGCCCGGTCGGCTAGACGCGACGGTCGATCCGGCGCCCTACGCGGACCGCCTACTCAGCCCGGCGGGCATCGTCGCGGCGCTGGCTGCGAACGGAGCGATCAGCCAAGCTGTGGCGGGCAAGGCCGAAGCCGCGGTCGCCGGTGCCGGGGACCCGTTCGATTCCGAGCCTGCGCTTATCCGCGGCCATCCGTTGCTACTGTCGAACCTCGCGGTCCAATACCTGTCCGATGCGGGGCTGCTGCCAGACCTTAAGACCTATGCGGGCGAACTGCGCACCTCCAGGCACGCCGTTGACCTCGCCGAGCGGGAGATTGCGAGCGGTGCGGCTGCGGAGGAGGTCCGGGCGGGCATCGAGCGCGTTCGTGCGACGCTCGCAAAGGCGATCTCCGAAGGCCGTGCGCGTGTCGGACCTGCCCGCCGGGTCGATGACGAGGACGCTCGCGAACGGACGCGCGGCCACAATCTGGTTAGCATGAGCCCGGTCGTGAGTGTGCTGCGCGACGCTGCCGGGATCGACGCCTTCGTGTGCGATGATCGAGCAATGAACAAATACCTGGAGACGACCGACCGCACCGGTCGGAAGGTCGCCTTTGTAACCACGGCCGATCTTCTCGGCATCCTGCGGGAAGTCGGGGCCATCGATGACGTGGCCGTGGACGCAGCGCGCGAGCGGCTCCGCCGTTCGGGAGCAGGCATGGTGCCGGTTGATCCGGAGGAGCTCAAGCGGGCGATGCTGGGCTCCGGCTGGAGCGTGGGGCCGAATGCAGAGCTTCGGGCCATCCGGGACTCGATCCACCTCCCCATCGCCCGCAAGGTCCTCCAGCTGCCTGAGGAACGCCCGTGGCTGCGGACGGTATCGCTGTCGATCGCGTATGCGATCCGCAGCGCATGGCTCGAGGTCGAGGACGACGACGATGCAGAGCGGGCTGCCAACTACCTGCTGGACCTTCTGCCAGACCCGGCGGCGCTGAGCGCGGAGGACCAGTCCCCGGACCGGCAAGCCTGGATCACCGAGGTGACGCGATACTCGATCTGGGCGTTCGCGGCCTTGTTCGACCAACGCGATAAGCGGGTCGAGCGGCACCGCCGGTGGTTCGCGACCAGGGTGGAGCCGCTAGCTGAGACCCGCGACCCAGGCGCCATCGCGGCGGTCGCCCGCACGCTATACACCTCGATGATCGAGCCGATGGATCTGGACGAAAATGACGAGGCCTGAGGACGCTGTATCTCTGGACGAGGAGCATCGCGCCTTCGTCGTGGCGATGCTCCAAAAGATGCCGGAGTCGCTCAGCAAGGCGATGTTGGCCGAGGAGTCGACCAGAGCGGCGCTGGGTCTGCCGACCGGCGGCTCGATCATCATTTTCAACGCGCGGTTTGAGGCCAGCGCCGTCATGGCGTTGCTTCGCGCCGTCGCGAACGGGGTGGAACCGGAGCTGCGGTCGATCAACGGTGCGGTCAGCGTCGATGAGGCCCGTCTTGATCCGGACGGCGCCGCGATCTTAATCGCGGGCGATCAGGGGGCAAGGTTCGCCTCAGTCGGTCTACTCGCGGACGACGTGGACGTGCGGCGGCGTACGCTTGAGGCCGTCCTGACGGACGAAGACCTCGAACCTACGGACGAGGCGAGGCTGAGGACGGCGGTCGAGGCGGGACCGGTCGGCGAGGGCCTCTTCGTCGAACTCGAGACAATGGTCGAGGCGACGCCGAAGGCCGTCTACCGCCGTATGGCAGCCGATGCGGCTGAAGGGGTGGCGTACGACGCGCTGGTGCCGGAAGAGGAACAGTTCTTCAAGGCGCTCCTCGGCTTGCCGCCTCCCGCGACCATGGGTGAATACCGCGCCGGCTGGCTTGCGCGGGCCGCCTTGCTCGATCCGGTCCGGCGCGCCCGCTGGATCGCCCTCACCGCACCGCTTTCGATCCTCCGAGGCGACCTGCCGGTGCAAGCGGCTCGCGAGCTGGATCGCGAGGTCCGGTTGCGGCTCGCAACGTTCCTGGCAGGAGCGCCCGATCCGATAAGCCGGCTCGCGGCATTCGAACTGACAGCCGCGGAATCCGCGGATTCCGATTTCAAGGCGATCGGGGATCGTCTTCTGCCAGAACTGCTCGATCGGCAGAACGAGCGGACGGCCACCGGACTCTCCTTGCTCAACTCGGCCGTTATCCTCACCTCGACCGTCTCCGCGAGGCGCGGCACCTTAAGCCATTGGCCGGTCTACGCCCGGAGGCTGGCCTGCTATTTGCACGCTAGCGTGCTTATCCGCACGTTTGGGAACGGGGCAATAGACGCCGGGGAGATGCTGCGATTGATCGGTCGTCCGCTGGAGGGGAACTCCCGGCTGGTCGAACTCTGCGACGCGCGGCTCGCGCCGTTCAACCAATGGGGTGCGATATCGCCGGACCGGCTCCACGCGACGATCACAGCGCGGATCGGCCGCACGGTCGCCGGCCTGCCGGACGAGCGCAGGTCTCAGGATTGGTCGGACGCGGTCGACGCGGCAACCACACGTCCCGATGCCCTGTTACAGCTCGCGGCCGGTCCGCTCGATCCGTTCGAGGACGACTGGGCCGGCCTAGTCCAATTGACGGGTGATATGGTCGATGAGACGATCGGGCGGCTCGATACCGGCGAGAACGACGAACGGGCGCTCAGCGACCTCTTCAACATCGCGGTAGCGTTCGACGTCGAGCCCGAGCGGCGGCCGGAGGTCGCCGACCGCGTCCCGAAGTTTCTCGAAAGACTGCCGGACGAGACGTTCACGCAGGCGGCGGACCTGTCTCTCCAGCTCGCCGCACGTTGGAAGCTGCCGGACCTCGCCGAGCGGACGATCGATCTGACGTTGTCCAAGAGGGCAGCGGGAACCGCGATGAATCCCGGCGCCCCGGCGCGGTTCGGTCTCCTTGGCGGCGCGAGCAACGCCGATGCCGGGATGTGCGCCAAGAAGACTGGCGAATACTTCAACAGTTTCGCGTTCGCTGCCAAGGCTGGCATCGAAGTCGACAACATGCTGGCGGCGATCGATCTAATCGGCGATTTTGCGCCCTCGCTTCGTCCGGCGCTTGCATCGGCGCGTTCCTTCGCTTTGCTCGGGCACGACGCGGTTCGGACCAAGGCATTCCACGGACCAGAGGCGCAAGGCTCCTCGGCAGAAATACGGAATTGACTAAGCCGAAGGATTAACGGCGGGCGCTGCCACGATGCCTGTCTCCCGAAAGCGCGTCTCGAACGCGTCCGCTTCGGGGGACTAGAGAATCGTCGTCAGCCGGCGACATTGAGGCGCGTAACTGCTGTCTCGACGTAAGTGAACGAAAGGCCAGAACTGCAGTCACGCGCTCCGAAGCGACCGGGCCGTGATCCACCATAGTTGTCCTAGTTCCGGACAGCGTCAGAATAAGGAGCCTATCCAGATGCTTCCGGTTCGGCGCTTCGCCTCCGCATTACTAATGGACAATTCGTGACCACCAAAATTTACCTGTCCGCTGATCGCCTGCTGGAAGACTCCTTCCGCCTCGCCAATCTGGTTTTCGACGATGGCTTTCGACCGACGCATATCGTCGGCATCTGGCGCGGCGGGGCGCCGGTCGGCATCGCGGTTCAGGAGCTGCTCGCATATCGCGGCGTGGAGAGCGATCATATTGCGATCCGGACCGCGTCCTATACCGGAATTGACCAGCAGGAACCACAGGTCCGCATTTACGGTTTGGGCCATCTGGTAGACGTCCTCAACCCCGAGGACCGTCTGCTATTGATCGACGACGTCTTTGATTCTGGACGTTCGATCCGAGCCTTGCTGCGGGAACTTAAACAACGGTGTCGGAACAATCTCCCGGACGAGGTGAAGGTCGCAACCGTCTACTACAAGCCGTCGCGCAACGTGACCGACCTCAAGCCGGATTTCTTCATCCACGAGACGAATGACTGGCTCATTTTCCCGCACGAGATCAGTGGCCTGACAGAGGATGAAATCCGGGCGCACAAGCACGGCGCCGACATCATTCTAAGGTAACGATCGACAGATAGCGGGCAGAGAAAACTGTAACCGGTCCCGGACCGCCGGCGGCTATCCACTGCGGACAATCCGCCCTACCGGATCACTCATTCAGCCCCCTGCCCCACAGCTCAATCGAGATGTTCGCGCCCGGAGCTCAGAAGCAGTTTGCCGTTCGCCTAACAATGGACATTCCTGCCCGCTCTCCTAAAACGGTGCTTTAGCGCTCGGTTGAAACGACCGCAGTTAGGATAGCGTCGTACTCTTCTCGATCGCGAACACGCCACAGCGCGCCCATCCAAGCATCAAGCACGCCCAGATGGTCGGCGACGACGCGATCGAGATCGCGCACCAGCGCTTCGTTGGGGGATGGGCAAGCCTCGTCCGTGGCTGCCTCGGGGGCGCAAAGGGTCGTTCGCACTGGTTTGTCCTGTAATCGCTGCCGCCCGTCCGCCGGGGGTAACGACGGTCGGGATCGCCAGAAATGAGCGATACGCAAGTGGATCAACGACGCGGAAAAGTATCCAACATCCGGTTGTTGGCGAACGTACGCCACTGCCTGCAGCGTTAGCAACCGACAGCAACCTAGCAGATTCAGACACTTCCTACTGCTGGACGCAGCGTGATGTGTGCTTCCTGACCCCCTTCACTCGTCGTGACAGGGTGTGCGGCTGCTCGTCGATTGTTCGGAAGTGGCTTCAGATTTCCAGCGGGGTACTGAACCGGACTGCAGTCCGGAACATCCGACTGAAATTCAGCTTTCGCGCGGAAGCGAGCTTTTCAACCCAGCAGCGATCAGCAATCGGATCGCTTCGGCACGAGTAGGAACCCGGTTCCCGAAGCGCCAATCGTCAATTGCCTTTGCCTCGGACCGCGTCACCATCACTGGCAAGCGGACATCTTTTGGTTCGTCGCTCATGTCACATGATTTACCAACTTGTGCATCTTGCACAAGTGGCTTGACGAACCCGTCTCAGCGTTTAGTTATTACCCAACTTGTGCAAATTGCATAAGCGGCGCAACCCCCTGTTCCAGCAGGTGGCTGCGCCTAACCAGTACCAAGGATCTACCCATGGCACAGGCTGCTGCTCAGAATACCCGGCGTTCCGCAATCGAGGAAGGCCATTACGCCCTCACCGAAAATGAGTTCGTGAACCTAACGCTAGTTCGCGACGCACTGGCTGGCGTGGCCGAGCTCGCCTTCGACGGACGCCTCGACCGCGCGACCGAAACGCCGGAGATCACCTGTCAAAACCTTTCGGCACTAATGCTGGTCCTCAGTGACCGCTTGGGTACCATGATCGGAGACATGGCCTTCACCCATGGCCGCCGCAGCTGACGCTAGATCAGCAGGAGGAAAGCCATGACAACCAGCGTAGAGCTCGTACCATTCGACGGTCACCAGATCGCAACTATCCGGCAAGACAATACGGTCTTCATCGTTATGAAGCCGATTGCAGAGGCGCTCGGCCTAAATTGGGCATCCCAACACAAGCGGATTCGAGGGCATCCAGTTTTATCGAAAGGTATCGTCGTTACGACGATACCTTCTCTGGGTGGCGAACAGGATAGCGTGACGCTGTCGTTGGAGTATTTCCATGGATGGCTCGTGACCTTGCATCCTGATCGGGCTCAAGATGCCACCACGCGCGAACTCATCATCCGCTACCAGGAACGCGCCTTCCGGGTGCTGTTCGATCACTTCCACGGGGCTGCCCAGCTACCGGCAGCCATGCCGATCCAATCGCGCATCGCCATCCAGAACCAGGTGCTGCGGCTGACCGCGAAGCTGCAGCACACCCGCAATCGCACCGAACGCCGCGTCATCCATGCGATGGTCAGCGACCTGTGCCGTGACATCGGCATGGCCCCACCGGCGATGGACGATCTCGGCTTCGATGCCCCGCATCCCTCTGATGCCGTTGCACCTTTCTGGGCAGGTATCGCCGAACTGAAGCGACGCGGCGTCGTGTTCAACCACAGCCGGACGGGTAGTCTGCTCGCCATCAATCGCACCGCGCTCGCCGAGGAGTTCAAGCGAGCGGGGATCACGCTGAAGGTCGACTCTCGCCTCGGCCGTGCGCTACGCGCCAGCGACCCGCGCTACATCGCCGCCAAGACGGTCAACAGCCGACTAACTGGTGGCGGCATCCACTGCTGGGTGTTCACCGACACCGACTGAGCGTTGCTCGATCGAGCGAACACGCTAGAGTGACGAGGCCGGGACGCAGATGCGCGCTCCGGCCTTTTCGCTGCGCGTGACCCATGCCGCCAGCGCCTCGCGCCCCGTCCTGAAACCAGGACCGGGAGGGGGGTCGGGAAACCTCTTATCTCAACTACTGGGCCGCTCGGCACCCCGGAAAACGGCGGAAATCTGCGGTTTCCGATGTAATTCGCTCGGCGTTATCGCTTCCTACATGGCACCACCGAAAACACTTATCCCACTGTAAACCCACGATATTTCTAAACCTAAATATTCGAAACTTTACCTATTATCAGTAACGTCGGGATAAGCGTCGATGTAGTGGTGCAAGTCATTGAAAACGTTGAACCGTTCTGAATGTAAGAGGTTTCCCGCCACCCCCCTGCCTACTAATCCACCTGGCGATACGACCCCAAAACCGGTGATTTCACGCTAAATCACGCTGGCTTTTCCCCTCGGATGACGCGGCCGGATCCGCACCGTTTCGGCCCTTCCCACCGACGCTGCCGAACGACGCGTCCAGCTGCGTCTTTTTGATGCTAGTGGGCACGCGGAAATGGCGGCATCCCGCCGCGGATTTCTGCGGGTTTGGCGGGTGTTGGTGCATGCGTCGCAAGCGCCACGAAAAGTGCGCGGGCGAGGCGGGGGGAAAAGCGTGTAATTTGGGGTCGCAACGCCGACCGGGCCCCGCCCGCCAGCGGGCCCAATTGGGCGGCTCCCCTACCCTCTCCCTCGGCACTCGGCCGTCGATGAGCGATGCCGTGACTATCGGCCGGGTCCCGGCGCGAAGGTGCGCTAAATCGCACTACGGCCCCTGAGCCCGCAGACGCCCTTGGAGCACGGGGGCGTCGCCCATGCTTTGGCTGCAGATGAGTGCGCTAAAAGCGACTTAGGAAGCATGCGGGCGAGGCGGGGGAAAGAGCGCGTAATTCGGGGTCGCAACACCGGGCCCCGCCCCCAGGGAGATACCCGGCCGTGCGTTGACTATGGTCGATGACGTTGCGACACCCGCCGCCATGCAAAAGCTCCGTATCGCGCTCGAATGGTTCCTGAACCCCGATCACCTGCCACTGATCGCGGCGCGCGAACGGCTGCGGGATGAAGGGCTCGAGGTCGAGCTCGTTGTGCCCGACGATCACTATGACGGGTTCGAGGCGCTCGGCCGGGGCGAAGTCGACCTGGTCGTTAACGAACCGCTGCACCTGGTCGAGCAGCGCGATCTGCGACTGACGTCCTATGGCTGCTTCTTTGCGACCGACGGCGGCGTGCTGATGCACGTGGCCGCGCTTGCGTGATCTTGTCGTCCTTCGGATAGTAGAAATCGGATGCCTGATTGTTGTCGACGGTCTTTGCCGGTCCCTCCGCGCGACTTCCAGTCCAGCGGCACCGAACTTCGTTAACGAACCTGCATCAGGGGCAGGTGAGCTGCCCGTAGCGGATGACAGCGTGCCCCGAGCGGACCTGCGAGCACGACAGGTCCTCGCGCCCGTTGGAGCATAGCGCGACGACGCGGCCGTAGTGGTCGACGTCGGTCTGGCGGCAGGTCATCGATCTGCCTTCGACCAGCGCCCGCAGGTGGTCGGTGCTCGCGAAGGGATCGCCGGGCGTGCAGGCGCGCCCGCGCCTGCAGTGGCCCGGCATCTCGGGCGCGTCGATGCTGGCGAGCCGGACGCGCACCGGGCCGCACCGCAGGGTGTCGCCGTCCGTCACCCTGGGCTCCGGGCAGTCGAACGCGTCGGGTCCGGCGGCCGTGACAAGCCGCTCCGGCGTCCCGCGCTCGGGGCCGGGTGGCGCGTCTGCCACGGCAGGTGGCGGGAAGGCGTCGGCACGCTGCGAGGCGTATGCCGTCCGGACCGGGTCGCCGTCCGGTCGGGAAGCCGGCGGCCGTGAGAACGTGTAGGCGATCAGCCCGGCGAAGGCCGCGCAGACGACCACCAGCGCGATCGCCTCGATGGCGCCCAGCTGGCCTCTCTGACGCGATGCTCGCGTACCCGTCCCGCTCGCCCGCTCGCGATTGGTGCGGGTGCGTCGTTGAGGCGTTCTCCTCATCTTCTGAGCAGCCGGCGGAGCAGGTCGGTCCAGGACTGGTTGGCCTCCGGCTCCGGCCGGGACGGCGCGATCGCCTCCGTCCGCGGGGGCGGCGGTCCCTGCGACGCCACCGGAGCCTCCGCCTGGGCCGGAGCGTCGGTCACGCTGTCAGGTGGCGCCCGTCGCCTCCGTTGGCGATCGTCGACAGCCCGTCTCAGCCGGGCCAAGCTGGCGTCGAGCGCTTCCGTCACTTCGCGATCGTTGGGCTGGCCTGGGCGGTTGAGCGCCGCAGCCTGATCTCGATGCGGCGGCGGCGCTGGTCGCCTCCGCGGGCGGTGCCGTTCGCCATGTGGTCCACGGGCACGATCATCTGCGCGCCGGAGAGAGGCAGGATGGCGGCCTTCGACAGGCGCGGGTCAGTCCGCAGGATCCTCGTAACGGCGACGGCGCGCGCCAAAGCGAGGCCGGCGTTGTCGGTCGAGCGCAGCCCGGCGACCGGGAAGCGGCCGACCGACGCGTTGATGATCTGGCTGTCCAGGTTGCTGTTGCCGGACATCGGCACCTCGTCGGTGTGGCCGATGACCTCGACGACGTCGACGTCGTAATCCGCGACGCTCTTCGCCAGCATGGGGATGATCTGAGAACGCAGGTTGCGCTCGAACTCGGGACGCAGCGTCGCCTTGCCCGAGTCGAAGAAGTAGCCGCCTGCCTCGCTGAGATTGAAGAATGGCGGCCACTGCCCCTTGCGTCCCCGCGACGAAGCCTCGACGACGTCCTTGGTGAACTTCTCGGTGTCCTTGACCCCGGCGGCGGCCGCGGCCTCGCGGATGCGCCGTCCGGCGTCGGCGTCGGTGAGCAGCTGCTGGCGGCCGGCCGCGGGACCCGCGCTCTCGACCACCTGCCGCGTCTCGATCGCCTTAGTCAGTTCCTTGAAGTAGTCGTCGCTGGTCTTCGCCTGCGGGTAGGCCTTCTGCACCGCCTCGACGAGCCTCGACGCGCCGCCCTTGTCCAGCGCCTGGATGCGCTGGTCGCGGTTCTGGAGCGCGGCGGCCAGGGCCATCAGGAGGACGAAGATCAGGAGGATCATGATCTCGGCGACGGTGAGGCCAAGCACCAGTCCGCGGCGGTAGGACTTGTCTTGGCGCAGGTCGGGCTGGCCGGACATCAGCCGGCGTGCGCCTCGACCCGCGCCGCGAGCCCGTCGGTCATCTCCACGAGCGCCGAGTGCACCTTCGCCACGTTGTCGCGCGAGCGCGCGAGTTCTGCCTCCATCGCCTCGTTGTGGCGGGCGATCACGGCCGATCCCTTGTCGGCGTCCCTGACCAGGTTGGCGGCGCTTTCGGCCTGCGCCCTGGCAAGCAGCTCGAGGCTGTCCCTGATTGCGGCCACGGAGCGGTCGATCTGCTCGGCCGCCCGCCCGGCGATCTCGGTCGGGACGAGGCGCACCTCCTCCAGTCGCGCGGCCACCAGCCTGTCGAAGCGGTCCGCCGCTCCGTCGAAGCCCTTCACGTGGCCGACCAGCTCTGCGGCCACGTCGCGCAGCGCGCGGCCAGCGCCGGCGACGCCCTCCTCGGCCTCGTCCACGTGCCGGGCGCGGGCGTCGAGCGCCTCCATGGAGACGAGCGTGGCGGTCGCCGCCGTCTCAAGCGCGGCCAGCCCCGCAGTGATTCCGCTCGTCGTCCTCTCGACCTCGCCGATGACGCCGACGTGCTTCTCGATGCCGGCCACCACCTTCTCGGTGGCGGTCGAGAGCCGCCGCGTCCGGGCGACCGCCTCGCTCGTCTGCTCCGTCACCGCCTGCGTGGCCTGGCTGGCAGTATCACCGATCGCTTCCGACGCACGGGTGGCGGTCTCCGTCACGGCGCGGACCGCCTCCTCGCCAGCGGCGCGGATGGACGTGGTGGTCTGCTCGGCGGCGGCGTTTACGGCCTGCGTGGCTGCGGACTGGACGTTGCCCAGCGCCTCGACCACGGCCTCGCTCAGCTCCTCCAGCGACTGCCGGGTGCGCCGGCCGAAGTCGTTCATGCTGACGACCGTTGCGGCGAGTTCGGCCTTGAGCCGGCCCGCGGCGTCGGCGAGCTCCAGCCGCGCCGTGTCCTCGGTCTCCACCAGGTCGACCCGCGTCTGGTTGAAGAAGACGCGCAGCACGATGCCCATGATGGTCGTCGCGAGCGCGATGCCGAAGCCTTGGACGATCGTCGTCGCCGTCTCGGCGGGATCGAACAAGAAGATCGCGTAGGCGAGGCTGGTCAGGGTGTAGATGAGCCCGAGATAGTAGCAGTTGTCGCCCGCCTGGTCCCCGCGGAGTCTGCCGGTCCCCTTCGCCTGCGTCACGGCGGCATAGAGGACCATGGCGATCGCGGCGGCGGCCGCCACTAGGACCGGCGAGAGGCCGCTGTGCTTGGCGACCAGGATGCACCCGGCCCCGCCCAGGGCGAACGCCAGAAAGCCCCAGCGGTCGATGAGCCCACGCTCGGCGAGGCGGTCGATCAGACCCGTTCGGCTACCCTGCATCGTTCACCCGCTGACGTTGTAGACGCGCTTGAGGTCGCCGCCCTGTTCGGTGATCACGTGGTCCCACAGGTCGGCGAGCGACCGTGGCTGCGTGGACGCGGCATCGGAGCGTTCGAGCATCCAGAGCTCGACCTCCACGCCGCGCAGGTCCGTGCGGGCGCGCCTGAACGCCGCACTAGACGTGAACTCTCGTGGGTCCGGGAGGCCCCGGTAGAAGCTGATCTCGCCGGTGTTCTGCAGGAGGTCGGACGCGACGACGAGGCGCCGTGGGACATCCTCTCGCCCCGGCTTCTGGAACTCGGTCAGCGCCACCGACTGGATCGACTCCAGGATGGGCGACCTCTCGGATCCGCTCGCCGTCGCCAACCTCTCGAACGAGGCTTGGAGCGGCTTGTCGAAGCCCTCGCTCCACTGCTTCTGCACGAACGCGGGGTCCCCGGTCGCCTCGTTGACGTCCGCCGCGGTGCCGGGGTTGCAGCGGGCGATGATCGGGGAGAGGAGGTTCGCGTCGGTCGGGTCGACCTTCGACACCAACAGCTCCCCGTATCTCGGGATCGAGTTCTTGACTCGCGCGAGCTGGTTCGTGAAGTCCTGCCGCTGCGCCGTGTTCATCGGGTCGGTGACGTCGACGAGCAGCACGGTCACGCTCGTCGGCTTGGCCGGGCACAGCGTCACCTCATCGAGCGACAGATGCGACGCCTGCACCCTGAGGTAGATGAACACCACGGCGCCGACGACCGCGATCGCGGCGACGATCTTGACGATCGCCGACTGGTTCTGCCTGCGGACCCGCTCCGCGCGGGCGGTTCCGCGTCGCGTCTCGCCGCGTCCGCCGGTGGTGGGCCGTCTAGCCATCGGCGAGGCTCCTCTTCAGCCTGTCGAGCGGTTCGAAGCTGGCGATCGCCGCGTCGCAGGCGTCGCTGATCTGGGCGACCGCCTCGTTGAGGGCCGCCTCGGCCGCTCGGACCTCGCCCTCGCCGACGCTGCTGGCGGGCGGGGTGGGAAGGGCGCCGTGCGGAAGCGTCCAGCGCTCGTCGAAGTGAGGCGGGGCGGGCGTAGAGCGCGCGCCGACGTTGGCGGCCCGGTAGACCTGCAGCAGGGCGTTGCTAGTCTGCTCCAGCTGGGTGGCATGCTCGTCGTAGCGGCGACGGAAGGTGTCGCGCGCCGAGAGTATCTGCGCCCGCTCCGCCAGCTGGGACTCGAGCTCCTCGCGTACCTCCGAGGCCTCCTCAATCGCCCCGTCGCGGATCTCCAGGAGCTCGTCGCTGGCCTGCTGGACCTCGTCGGCATAGTCCTCGCAGCGCTCCTCGTGCCGCCGCGCCCGCTCGCCGTAGCCAGGGTAGGGATCGTCCATCCGGTATCCGGCTCGCGCCGCGAGGATCGCGAACACGACGCCGGCGGCGAGGAGGCCATAGGAGTAGATGCTGTCGAGGCCGGAGCTCATCATGCCGAGGGCGGCCTGCTCCGGGACGGCGATGCCGAGCGACTTCGCGTCTCGGTAATGCGCCGCCAGCAGGTTCCAGACTAGCATCAGCACGACCCAGCCGCCGACGCCGGCATAGGCCAGGGCGCGCGCGGTCGGATCGCGCAGGTTCGTGCGCGGCCAGACCTGCCGCCCCACGAAGGCCGCGAGCAGGACGTTCACGGCACCGACGGTAGCGGCGGCGACGATGCCGCCGAGGTAGCCCATGCTGTCGTTGAGACGCAGGAGGAAGGCGTTCGCCGCGGTCTCGCCGAGCCAGGAGAGCACGATCGTGCCCAACGTGCTGAGCGTCGGCGGGACGGTGTGCGCCGGCCGATCTAGGCCGTTCGCGCGGCAGAAGGCCCTAAGCTCCCCGTAGGAGGCTTCGATCGCGTCCCGGCTGTTTGACAGCCGGTTGCGCCGGTTGGCGACCTCCGCCTTGAAGTCGGTTATCGCGCGCCGCGACTGGGTCCTGATCGAGGATAGCCGGGAGAGCAGCGTCAGGCCGTTAAGCGCGTCGTCGTAGGTGCGGACCGTGTTGGCCGCGTCGATCTGCGCACGCGAATAGTGGTCGGCCATCAATGCGGCGACCTCCGCCTCGACGTTGTCGAGCGTCCTTATCGTCGATGGCGGGAGCTCCAGCTGACCCTGCTCGGTTCCGCGCTCCGCCAGCCGCAGCTTGTGCGCCGCGTCCTCGCGGTCGAACTGGATGAACGCGTCGTCCATCGGTGCGAACACGGGTTCGCGCCGCTCGAAGAGCTGCCTTACTGCTGTCCATGCCCCCATTTGGGGAGACTATAGCCAGCAAGGCGCGGGGTTTCCAAGTGGAGATTAGTAGTTGAACGCGATGTTCGTCACGGCGCGGGACGGCTGCGAGTGTGCGCATCGACCGCCCTGGTAGCCAGGACGCGGTCACTTGCGGGTGGACAGAGGTTTTCGCCTCGCCGAACATGGGGCATGGCCATCCGCTTCTCCGATGCAGGTCCAGAGTTCCCCGAGCAGCTCGTCGACGCCCTCCTGGCGGGCGAGGTGGTCTTTCTCTGCGGGGCTGGGGTCAGCGCGCCGCAGCTTCCCGGCTTCGGGTCGCTCGTCACCCGTTGCTTCGCCCGCCTGAACGTGGAGATGAGCCCGTCCGAACGGCTATCGTTCCGGGAGAACCGCTTCGAGGAGGTTCTCGGATCGGTCAGCCGGCGCATCGTTAACCCGGCCGACGTCACGCGGGCGGTCGTCGCGGAGCTCCAGATCCCACCTCAAGCCGACCTTTCCCATCACCGCACCATCCTGCGGCTGTCGAGGGATCTCGAGAACCGTCCCGCGATCGTCACCACGAACTTCGATACGCTGATCGAGCGGGCGGCGCTCGAGGGCGAGTCTGCCGAGCTCGTCCGGGCGCTGAGCTTCGCCGGCCAGGATCTGCCGCTGCCGGGGGGCGCGTCCTTCGGAGGCATCATCCACATCCACGGACGTCTTGCCGATGGGGACCTCGCCCTCGACGAGACGCCTCTCGTGGTGACGAGCGCCGAGTACGGCGACGCCTACATGCGGTCTGGGTGGGCCTCGCGATTCCTGTTCGACCTGTGCCGTTGCCGCACGATCGTCCTGGTCGGTTACAGCGCCGGGGACGCCCCGGTGCGCTACTTCCTCAACGTGCTAGACGCCGACCGTCAGCGCTTCGCCGATCTCCGGCCCGTCTACGCCATCGACGCCGTCGTCTCCCGCGACCAGGCGGACGTGCGATGGGCGGCGCTCGCGGTGGAGCCCATCTCCTATGAGTATCTCCCCGATGCTGAGGGCGAGCCGCGCAGCCACGAGGCGCTCTGGCCCGATCTGGCGCGTCTCGCCGACCTCATCGAGCGACCCCGGGTGGTCCGGCGCGAGTGGGCGCAGGCGATCCTGGGCCGGCCATTCGCCAGCGTGGGTGCGGCGGAGCTCGACCAGGTCGCATGGCTCTTCAGCGGTCGCCGCGATCTCTGGTCCATAGCGATCACGACGATTTCGGACGCCGACTGGTTCACGTTCTTTGCCGACCGGCACCTGTGGGTCGACACCGACGCCGCCTGGATCCTGGCCGCCTGGACCGTTCGAGACCCCCAGTCCCCGGACGTGTTCAGTAGTGCCGCCGACTGGCTGGAGAGATACGGCAAGCCGTACGCTGATGAGCTCGCGCGAAGGCTGATGCAGGTCGGGGACGTGCCGGAGCAGTGGCTCAGGTTCTGGCGGCTGCTGACGGTTAGCCGGCCGGACAGGGGACTTCACTGGGAGGACCGAGCCTATGCCCTGATGCAGGTGCTCGGCGGACCGGTGGTGCTCCGGAACGATCTTGAGCGCGCGGTGACGCTGCTCACCCCTGCGCTCGAGATCAGGTCGGGGCGTAGCTTCTTCGACGAGGAGCCCGCCGACGGAGGGCCGACGAGGCTGTCCGACCTAGTCTGGCCGCGGCTCACCCTTGCGGACCGGGGCGGGGCCCGGGACCTGCTCGAAGCGCTCGTGGCATCCTCCGAGCCGATCGAGACGCTTGAGATCGCAAGTGCCAGGCTGCGGGGGGTGGTCGGACTCGCCGTTGACCTAGGCATGGTGGTTGGTGATTACGATGCGAACGACGACGCCGTGCCGTCGATCGAGCCCCACATCCAGAACGAGCATCATGATGGGCCCGTCTTCCTCGTCGAACTGATCGCGCGCCTGCTGCCGTCTGCAGCGGCGTCGGACGCGGAGGCGGTGCGGACGATCGCCGCGCGGTGGAAGGGGATGCCGGGGGTGCTCGGGACCCGTCTATGGCTACACGCGCTGCGCCGCGCGGACCTCTTCACTGCGAACGAGGCGATCGGAGCGATCTCGGCCCTTCCGCTGGACGTCTTCTGGAACGTCAGGCGGGAGCTGGCGCTTGTTCTCCGCGAGCGCGCCGGTCAGGCGGCCGAGGATCTCGTTGCGGCCCTCGAGCGGCGCCTAATGGACGAGGGCGCGACCTACTATGCGCGCTACGAGGTGGTTGAGGGGCAGGCGGACTGGAGGAGCCACGCGCTGGACGCCGAGGTCTGGCTGAGGCTCAACATGCTGCGCGATGCCGGGCGGCTGTCCGAGCGTGGAGCGGCCGAGCTCGAGGCGATCACCGCGCGGCGGGAGTATCTGCGTCGCGACGTCGAGGACCGCGACTTCTTCGGCTCCTACACAACGGGCGTGCACATGGTGGTCGGAGATGCCCAGCCGATCATCGATGCGGCGGCGGGGGAGAGGCTGCAGGTCGCGCGGGAGGTCGTCGCCAGCAACGACATCGAGCGGAGCCAGGGCTGGACTGCCTTCTGCCGGACGGATCCAAGCGGCGCGCTGGACACCCTGCGGGGCGCTCCGCTCGACGAGGCGAACGCTCCGCTCTGGCGCGACCTGATCGGGTCGTTGTCCCTTCCGGAGGCGGAACTCGCGCCGGAGCGACGTCGGCTCGTCATCGACATCTTCTCGATGCTTGAGCCCGGCGGGGACGCCTTCCTCGAATTGATCGTGGACCGGCTGGCGGACCTATACTGGTCGTCCCCGCGCCGGGCCGAACCCGCTATAGCCGCATGGTGGCAGAGGCTGTTCGCGACTGCGGTCCGTAGCGATGACGCGCCGATCGACCCGGCCCGCGACCTCTACGCCGACCTGATCAACACCGCCGGCGGCAGGCTCACGCAGGCGGTGCTGGTCGACATCGAGGCTCAGCGCTCCAAGGGTGAGGCACCCGACCCCAGTCTCCTCAAGGCGGTCAGCGCTGCAGCCGCTGCACCGGGCCGGCAGGGAGCGATGGCACGGGGTGCTCTGGTGTTCGCTGCGGGATTCGTGCTGGCCGTGGTCGGGGAAGAGCTCGTTCCGGCGCTCGACGGTGCGCTCGCCGGTGACGGTGCTGAGGGCATCGCCCTGCGCCGCGTTCTCGTCACCCAGTCTCGTCTGTCGTCCCTAGCGTCGCGCACCTTCAGCCGCCACATGCTGCGCGGCCTTCATGAGGTGGGCGGACGCGGTCGGGACCTCTCAGTGGCGGCGGCGAAGCTGATCGCGCCGGCCCTGTCCATTATACGTGGTGAGCAGACCGAGGCGGACTGGGGCATTGGGATCGCCGAAGTCGCGAGCACCCTGCGTTCGGCACCTGCGGCCCTTCGCGCCGGAGCGGCGGAGCTACTGACCCAGTGGATCCACCAGATCGACGATGATCGCGCGACGGCGTGGCGCACCGGCATGAGCCCGTTGCTCCAGGCTGTGTGGCCGCGGGAGCGCGCCTACCGCGGGCGGGCACTGAGCCGGAACTTCGCGGAACTCGCAGTCGCTAGCGGCGAGGCGTTCCCCGAGGCGCTCGACCTACTGCTGCCGCACATATCCCGCCTCGAGGGCCACGGCGGTACGCACTCGATCGAGGTGTCGAGGGCGCCCGAGGAGTTCCCTCGTGAGACTCTCGCGCTTCTCTGGCGGCTGTTCGGTCCCGGGACGACCAGTGATCTTCACGGAGTGCCCAAGATCCTCGAAAGGCTCATCCTTGCCTTGCCGGCGCTGGAGCTCGACCGACGCCTCCAGTGGCTGGACCAAAAGGCGACCCGATACGAATAGGCGCTTTTAGAACAATGCCTGCGCGGGTTCTGTCAGCCCAAATGCACCGGCTGGTAATCAGGGCAGAATAGGCGGGGAGCATGCCTCGCCCGCGCAAGCCAGTCAGTCCGTTCCGGTACGTCAACTCATCACCCGAGGTGATCCGTCTGGTTGTGCTGATGTACGCATGCTTCCCGCTGTCGCTGCGGGATGTGGAAGATCTGCTGTTCGAGGGCGGCATCGACATCTGCCATCAGACGGTGCGGATGTGGTAGAACAGGTTTGGGCCGATGTTGGACTCGTCCAAACTGTCAATTCGCTCAGATGAACGAGCGGCAGATATCGGGCAGCTGAAAAAGGCGTGTGAATGGCTGGGATTGGGTCTGTCCGGCCGGTAGCTGCCAGACTGTTTCCGAGCCAGAGGAGGTCATACGCAAAGCACATTGCCGATCTTGGAAGTGACTATTCACGCCGCCAGATGCGCACGGACAAATCCGAGCGTCTGGTCGCGATAGACGAATGCGAGGCTCGCCGACAGGATCAGAAGGACCGTTGCGGGCACGAATGAACCGGGCGCGACGGTGAGATGCGCGAGGACTGCGCCGATCATCGTGCAAACCAGCAGCAGCGCACCAGCCCCGACAAGGCGACGGATCAGGAGCAGGACGGCGCTTCCCGCTTCGATCGTGCCCGTCACATAGCGAAACCACTGCCCAAGCCCGATATGCTCGAACGCGGTCACTATGGGTGGAAAGCCGGCGAGCTTGGCAAGCCCGGCCGTAAGGAACACGAAGGCGAGAAGCCCGCGCAAGATGCCAAGGGCGATCCGTGTGCGGCGGGCGGAATCATAAGGGGGCATTGCAGTGACCTCCCAAAAGGTGAAGCAATCAGGCGACGAGCGCAGCGGCTTGCTGCTTTGCCAGCTGAATGGCGGCGTCGCGTGCGTCGGGTATGGCCACGCCATCGGCGGTGACGAACTGGACGTCATCGATGCCGATGAAGGCCAGTACGCCGCGCAGATACGTTTCGGCATGTTCCAGCGCCGCCGCAGGCGTGCCCGGTGCGTAGAAGCCGCCGCGTGCCAGCGCGACGATCACACGCTTGCCGCCTGCCAGGCCTTGCGGGCCCGCCTCGGTGTACCTGAAGGTCTGGCCGGCGATCAGGATTCGATCGATCCATGCCTTGAGCTGGCTCGGCACGGTAAAATTGTACATGCCGGTGCCAATGACGACTAAGTCCGCCGCTTTGAAGTCGGCGAGTGCGGTCTGCGACTGCGCAGTGGCAAATTCAGAGAGCGTCAGATGCGGTAGTGGTGCCGATGCGAGATCGCGATAGGTCACGTCAGCATCCGGGACGTGGGCGACAAGGGTGCGCACCACCTCGCCCGAAATGCGGCGGCTTGCTGAGTTAGCGCCGTTGATACTGGTGTCGAGATGAAGGATCTTCATAAAACCTCAGGTCTGGATTATGGACCTGCACCAGCTATGTGACCTGCGGAGGCCCGCCAAGAACGCATATTTTGAGGACCAGGTCACATGGATGAGACCGTACTACCGATTGACCACCGCGATTGCCGCGAGATCAGCGGCATTCTCGCCCGGATCGGCGACAAGTGGACCGTGCTGATCATCATGGCGATCCTCGACGGTCCACGCCGCTTCAACGAGATCAAGCGGGCGGTATCGGGCATTTCGCAGCAGATGCTGACGCGAACGCTCAAAAACCTGGAACGCGACGGCATGGTCACGCGGACCGTGTACCCGACGGTGCCGCCGCAAGTCGAATACGCACTGACCCCGTTGGGCGTATCTTTGTCCGAGCCGGTTGCCGCAATGGGGACTTGGGCCAGGGCAAACCTCGCCGATATAGCTGACAAGCGGATGGCCTACGATCGAGCGGCACATGTCAGCGCCGACCGGCTGTGACATCGCGAACGTGCGGCTTGCGAACGTTTCAGACCCGTGAACTGTGCAGCAGGGGAGTCCCCAATATAAGCCGTTCCGAGCGACCGGTCGGGCTCGCCGATCCGTTCGGCCGCTTACGTAAACGAGCGGCAGGTTTGAGGCATCGGGAACGTGCGCATGAACCTCCGCAAATGGGTCATGTGCGCCTGACGGCCGCCGATGGTCGGCGAGGGTACCTTGCATCTCGTCTTCACAACGCGACTCGGCTTGCCGCCGTCCGTCCGGGCGCTGATTGAGCATCTGGCGACGCACCTCCCGCGCGACGCGCTTACAACCGGATAGCATGCTACGTTACAGTATAGGGTGAACTAGTCACCTGAGTCTGAAATTCGGCTCATTGTTTTTTGGCAGAAGCGTTTGACCGAGGCGAGGATGTCGTCGGCGGACTTGACCCATTTGTAGGGCTTGGGTTTTTCGTTGTGGGCGGCGATAAAGGCAGCGATATCGGCTTCGAGTTCCGCCGTCGACCGGTGGACACCACGCTGCAACTGCTTGCGCGTCAACTCGGCGAACCAGCGTTCGACCTGGTTGATCCACGATGCCGAGGTCGGCGTGAAGTGCACGTGCCAATGCGGACGCCGGGCGAGCCAGGCCTTGATCCGGGGCGTCTTGTGGGTAGCATAATTGTCCATCACGAGGTGGACTTCCGGGCCTTGGGGCATTGCCGCATCGATCTGCTTGAGAAAGTCGAGGAACTCGGTCGCGCGATGCCGCCTGTAGCATTTTCCGATGACCGCGCCGGTGGCGACGTCCAGCGCAGCGAACAGCGATGTCGTGCCATTGCGGACGTAGGTGTGGGTGCGCCGTTCGGGTACGCCCGGTGCCATGGGCAGGACCGGTTGCTCGCGATCGAGCGCCTGGATTTGCGATTTCTCATCCACGCACAGCACCACTGCGCGGGTCGGAGGCGACAGATATAGACCGACGATGTCCTGCACCTTGTCGACGAACAGCGGATCGCTCGACAGCTTGAACGTCTCCGACCGGTGCGGCTGCAAGCCGAACGCCCCCCAGATCCGGCGGATCGTCGTGTGCGACAGCCCAGCCTCTGCCGCCATCGAACGGATCGACCAATGCGTGGCATCCTTGGGCGTGGTGTTCAGCGTGCGCTCGATCACTTGCGCGACTTGCGCATCGCTCACCGTGCGCGGCCGGCCCGCCCGATACTCGTCGGTCAGTCCTTCGACGCCGGCCTGGGCAAAGCGACGCCGCCACTTGCCGACCGTATGCTCGTGAACCCCGAGGCGCTCGGCGACCTCCTTGCTTTGCAGCCCATCCGCACACAGCAAAACCATCCGGCAGCGGTCCGATAGCGAGCGCGGTGCCTTGTGACGCCGCACCTGCGATCCCAGAAACGCGCGATCAGCGGGGCTCAATACCAGCACGTCCGCCTGACGACCAACCATCCATGCCTCCCGCCTGCGCCAAGAAGTATAGAATGTAGCTTACTTCAGTTCCAGGTGACTAG
>Ga0308159_1002072_pt1 | contig 24751 bp, 26 predicted proteins | sample PhyCR1_FD_201040 | JGI IMG/M metagenome (GOLD analysis project Ga0308159, IMG submission 201040) | Phyllosphere microbial communities from UC Gill Tract Community Farm, Albany, California, United States - DLSLC.R1 | ecosystem: Host-associated > Plants > Phyllosphere > Unclassified | place: USA...
CCGTCGGGCGGCGCGGCCGAGCGCAGGAAGTTGTCGATGGCGTAGCCGCGCCAGCCGGGCGGCAGCGCCTGCAGGGTGCGCTCCCAGAGCTCCGAGGAGCTGCCGAAGCCCCCGTGCAGGAAGACGACGGCACGCTCGCCGCGGCCGGACTCGAGGTAGTGGACGGGCACCCCGTCGACGGCGATGGTGGGCATGTTCGTTGCGTGACCTGTTGCGATGGCCGGGCCAGCGTAAGGCCGGCCCGACCGGCGTCACAACGTGCAATTTCGCGAACTGACTCATTAACGAGACGGCAGCCCCCCATGGCCACCACCCACCACTACGCCCACATCGGGGAGCGCCTGCGCAGCCGGCGCCAGAACGCCCGCCTGAGCACCGAGCAGGTGGCGCGCGCGGCGGGCATCTCGCGCGCCCTGCTCTATCGCTACGAGTCGGGCGACGTGGTCAAGCTCGAGGTGCTGGAAAGGCTGGCCCGGCTGTACGAGACCTCGACCGGCGCGCTGCTCGGCCTGGGCAACGAGTACATCACCCACGGCATGCTGTTCTTCGACCGCCAGCAGCGGCTGGAGGCCGAGGCCACGCAGATGACCGTGGTGTTCGGGCCGCAGGCGTACGTGCTGAGCTCCGACGCCTACGACACCGCACTGGCCGAGCGCCTGGTCGAGCGGCGCAGCGACCAGACCGCCCTGAGCCCGGCCGAGGCCGACCGCCTGATGCACCTGCTGGCCAAGCGCAAGGCCGCCTTTGCGCGCAACCGGCCGGCGCTCGTCAACATCGTGCCGGTGGCGGACATCGAGCGCTACCTCACGCATGGCCTGGGCGGGCATCCCTTGCTGCCGGCGGCCGACCGCGCCACCCGGCGGCTCGCGGCGTGGCGCGAGGTGCAACGCCTGGCCGGCCTGATCGCCTCGCCGCCGATGGGCGTGCAGATCGTGCTGACCACCCAGCCGCTGCCGACCAGCGGCTTCCAGCTGCTTCAGCTGCCGCACGGGCGCCGCGTGCTGGCGACGAGCCCCTTTCGCATCGTCGAGCCGACCAACCTCCACTACGGGGTGGCGATGATCAGCGAGGACGAGGAGGTCCTGCGCCTGCACGAGACGCTCGCCGCGACCCTGTGGGCGTCGGCCCTGAAGGGCGCCGCCGCCAGCGCCGAGGTGGCGCGCCTGCTGCACGCGCAGGCAGACACCACAATGGACGCATGAACCACCTGCGCCTGCTGCGCTACGTCGACGAAGTGGCGCGCATCGGCTCCATCCGCCAGGCCGCCGAGCGGCTGCACGTCGCGCCCTCGGCCGTCAACCGCCGCATCCAGGACATCGAGGAGGAGCTGGGCACGCCCATCTTCGAGCGCCTGCCGCGCGGCATGCGGCTGACGGCCGCGGGCGAGCTGTTCGTGCGCTACATCCGCGACCGCGGCGCCGAGCTGGAGCGCGTGCGCTCCGAGATCGAGGAGCTGCAGGGCCTGCGCCGCGGCCGGGTGCGCGTGGTGGCGAGCCAGGCGCTGGCGCCGCGCTTCCTGCCCGCGGCCATCGCGGCCTTTCGCGAGACGCATCCGCTCGTGGCCTTCGACGCGCGCATCGGCGACCATGTGCACGCCGCCGAAGCCCTGCGCAACCTCGACACCGACCTGGTCCTGGTCTTCAATCTGCCGGCCGAGTCGGACATCCAGCGGCTGGACGTCGCCGGCCAGCGGCTGATGGCCATGATGCATGCGGCGCACCCGCTTGCCGGCCGCCCGGCCCTGCGGCTGCGCGATTGCGCCGACTACCCGGTGGTGCTGCCCAACCGCGACATCGGCGGGCGGCAGCTGCTGGAGCGCTTCCTGGCACGCAGCTCCACGCGCTTCCAGCCCATGGTCGAGAGCAACAGCTTCGAGTTCCTGCGCGGCTGCCTGGCCGACCGCCGGTCCATCACCTTCCAGATGGCGGTGGGCACCGAGGTGGGCGACGCCGACCTGGTGGCCCGCACCATCGAGGACCGGGCCTTTCCGCAGGGCGAACTGGTGCTCGGCTGCCTGCGCGGGCGCCAGCTGCCGGTGATTGCCTACGCCTTCGCCGAGTTCCTGCGCGGGCGGCTCGCCGAACTGGCCGGGACCGCAGCGGCCTGAGCCCCTGCGCCGGCCTTCACGAGCGCCGCACCCGCGCGCGCCGGCGGCTCAGCAGCAGGCCCAGCAGCACCGACGTGCCCGCGGCCCAGGCCAGCTTGCGCAGCAGACGCGGGCGGTCGTGCTTCCAGGCGGCGCCCAGGCCCATCTCGGCCACCAGGTTGGGCACATGGCCGCGACGCAGGTCGTCGATCACGCCCTCGACCATGTCGGTGCGGTCGGCCAGCAGCAGGATCAGCCAGTGGCGCAGGTCGTTCTCGCTGAAGCGGAAGGCCGCGCGGCGCAGGCCACCGCTCGCGCCCTGCGGCGGCAGCGTGCTGCCGAAGACGGGCGTGAGCGTGCCGTCGCGCTCGGTGGAGCACAGCACCTCCACCGTCTGCGGCTGCTGGGCGGGCTGCGTCCAATGCACGCCCTCCAGCCGCGGCGGCGTGCGCTCCATCGGCACGGCGGGCCGGCTGGCGCGGTCGCGGTCCACGCCCCAGCCGGGAATGTGGGCATGGCGCGAGGATGCGGTGGTGGCGGACGACGCGTCGTCCGGCGGGGTGTCGGTGTCTGCCATGGAAAGCCTCCGTGTGTGTGCGTTCAGGCGCGCGCCGAGGGCGGCAGCAGCACGACCTTGATGCAGTTGTCCAGCTTGCTGCTGAACAGGTGGTAGCCCTCGGCCACCTCCTCCAGCGGCAGGCGGTGGGTGATGATGTCGCTCGGGCGGATGCGGCCGGCCTGGACGTGCTCGATGAGCTTGGGCAGGTGGCGCTTGACCGACGCCTGGTTCATCCGCAGCGTCAGCCCCTTGTTGACCGCGTTGCCGATGGGCAGCGCATTGAAGGTGGGCCCGTACACGCCCACGATGGACACGTGCCCGCCCTTGCGCACCGAATTGATGGCCCAGTGCAGCACCGTGGCCGCGCCGCCCTGCAGCTTGAGCTTCACGCCCGTGAGCGTCTGGGCGAAGCTGCCCGCGGCCTCGGCGCCCACGCAGTCGATGCACACGTCGGCACCCAGGCCGTCGGTCATCTTCTTGATGTGGATCGCCATGTCGCGCACCGACTTGAAGTCCACCGTCTCGCAGTGCGCGAACTCGCGCGCGAAGGCCAGCCGGTACTCCACATGGTCGACCACGATCACCCGGCCCGCGCCCATGAACCAGGCCGAGCGCGCCGCGAACAGGCCCACCGGCCCGGCGCCGAAGACGACCACCGTGTCGCCTTCGCGGATGCTGCCCATCTCCGCCGCCTGGTAGCCGGTGGGAAAGACATCGGTCAGCAGCACCGCGTCGTCCTCGTCCAGGTCCGGCGGCAGCACCGTGGGGCCGATGTCGGCCATGGGCACGCGCACGTACTCGGCCTGCCCGCCGGCGTAGCCGCCGGTGGTGTGCGAATAGCCGTAGATGCCGCCCACGGCGGTGGCTTCGGGGTTGACGTTGTGGCAGTTGCTGAACAGCTCGCGGCTGCAGAAGAAGCAGGTGCCGCAGAAGATGTTGAAGGGCACCAGCACCCGGTCGCCGGCCTTCAGCCGCTGCACGCCGGGCCCCACGCGCTCGACCACGCCGGTGAACTCGTGGCCGAAGGTGGTGCCCACGCGGGTGTCGGGCACCAGGCCGTGGTAGAGGTGCAGGTCCGAGCCGCAGATGCAGCTGCGGGTGACGCGCACGATGGCGTCGTTCGGGTGTTCGATCTCGGGTTCGGGGCGTTCGTCGAGGCGCACCCGGTACGGGCCGCGGTAGTTCATGGCGAGCATGGAAAGGTCCTCGGTGAGGTGGCAGGGCCGCGTCCACGCGCCGGCGCCCGGATGCCGTGCGAACGGACGCCGATGCCATCGGGGTGGGAAATGCACACGGGTTGCGCTGCGGTGCCGCATGCGGTGGGCGTCGGGGTCGAAGCCCATCCTCGCGGCCTGCGGCGGCCGCCGTGTAGGACGTCGGCGCAAGGGCCGTAGGCGGTGCTGCGCCGGCCCGGCGCAGCGGCGCTCAGGCGCCCGGCTGCTGCTGGCGGCGCGCCAGGTAGACCTGGTGCAGCGTGATCTTGCGCACCTCGGCCTGGCTGGTCTCGATGTGGGCGCGCAGCATCATGGCGGCCTGGTCGCCCCGGTTGGCGCGCACGGCCTTGAGGATCTTGGCGTGCTCGTCGTAGGTGGCGTCGATGCGCGGCTGCTGCGTGAAGTCGAGCCGGCGGATGATGCGGATGCGCTCGGTCACGTCGCGGTGCACGCGTGCCATCTCGGCGTTGCCGGCCGCCTCGACCAGCGCGCAGTGGAAGGCCTCGTCCCACTGCGCGACCTGCGCGCCGTCGGTGTGGCGCTCGGCGGCGGGCACCAGCCAGATGCCCATGAGCGAATCGAGCAGCGCACGGTCGATGCGGCGGTCGTTCTCGCACAGCCGGCGCACGGCGGTGGTCTCCAGCACCATGCGCAGGTCGTAGAGCTGCTCGAACTGGTCGAAGTCGAAGGGCAGCACGCGCCAGCCGCTGCGGAACAGCACCTCGACGAAGCCCTCCTGCTGCAGCCGGAAGAGCGCCTGGCGCACCGGCGTGCGCGAGACGCCCAGGCGTTCGCTGATCTCGTTCTCGGTGAAGCGGTCGCCGGGCACGAGCGTGAACTCGGCGATGTCGCGCTTGAGCTGGGCATGGACCTCGTCGGCGCGCGAGCGGAAGGCGCCGCTGTCGTCCGGGGTCGATCGGCGGGGAGGGCGCAGGACGGTGGACACCACGGAATGGTACGCGCTCAGCCCGCGGCCAAGGCCGCGTGCAGCGCGGCGCTGGGTGCCGTCCAGCCGACGATCGCGCCCTGCGCACGGATCATCTCGATGGCCGCCGCCTTGAAACGCGGGAAGTAGCTCTCGGTGCAGTCCTCCAGCAGCAGGCCCTCGTAGCCGCGGTCGTTGGCCTCGCGCATGGAGGTCTGCACGCACACCTCGGTCGTCACGCCGCCGAACAGCAGGTGCGTGATGCCGCGCGAGCGCAGCGTCTCGTGCAGGCCGGTGGCGTAGAACATGCCCTTGCCCGGCTTGTCGATGACGAGTTCGCCGTCGATGGGCGCCAGCGCGTCGATGATCTGGTTGCCCGGCTCGCCGGCCACCAGGATGCGGCCCATGGGGCCGACGTCGCCGATGCGCAGGCTGGGGTTGCCGCGGTCGCGCTTGGCGGGCGGGCAGTCCGACAGGTCGGGCCGGTGTGCCTCGCGCGTGTGCACGACCAGCCCGCCGGCCGCGCGCCAGGCCGCAAGCACGGCCTGCGTGGCGGGCACGATGGCCTCGAGCAGCGACACGTCGTTGCCCAGCGTCTCGCCGAAGCCGCCGGGCTCGATGAAGTCGCGCTGCATGTCGATGAGCACCAGCGCCGCGTGCGGCAACTCGAATTCGTAGGCGAAGGGTTGGGCGTCGATCTTCATTCAGTGCGCTCCGCCGCCCATGAAGGCGCCGAGTTCGTGCCGGTCGGCGGTCGCGGCGGCCGTCTCGTGCACGATGCGGCCCTCGCTCATCACCACGATGCGGTCCGACAGCTCCAGCAGTTCGTCCAGGTCCTCGCTCACCAGCAGCACCGCGCCGCCCTGGTTGCGCACCTGCACGATGCGGCCGTGGATCTCGGCCACGGCCGCGAAGTCGAGGCCGAACACCGGGTTGGCGGCGATGAGCACGTTGATCTCGCCGGCCAGCTCGCGCGCCAGCACCGCGCGCTGCACGTTGCCGCCCGACAGGCTCTTGATCGGCGCGCCCTCGCCCTGCGTCTTCACGCCGTACTCGGCGATCCACTCGCGCGCGCGGCGCTTCCACTGGCCGAAGCGCAGCAGGCCGCCCGAGGCCAGCGGCGGTTGGTCGAAGTCGCGCAGCGCCATGTTCTCGGCCACGCTCAAGTCGCCCACGCAGGCGTTGCGCAGCGGCTCCTCGGGCAGGCTGCGCACCTTGAGCGCGCGGTTCTCGCCGCGCCTGGCGCTGTACGGCTGCCCCATGACGCGCACCGTGCCGCCGGCGCGCGGGCGCTGGCCCACCAGGGCCTCGACCAGCTCGCGCTGGCCGTTGCCCGACACGCCCGCCACGCCGAGGATCTCGCCCGGCCGCACCGCGAGGCTGAGGCCGTCGACGGCCAGGGTGCCGCGGTCGCCCTCGGCCTTCAGGCCCTGCACGTCCAGCGCGGGGGCAACGGCACCGCCGGCCCGCGATGCGCCGGCCGCCGGCGCAGCCGCGGCACGCGCCGCAGCCTGCGCGGGGCCGGTGCCCGCGGGGTGATGCTCGGCCGCCGTCTCGCCCTCGGGCGGCGGCGCGATGCCCTCGCCCATCATGGCCTGCGCCAGGCGGCGCGGGTCGGTGTCGGCCACGCGGGCATGGTGCACCGCCTTGCCCCGGCGCAGCACGGTCACGGCGTCGGCGTAGCCCATCACCTCGCGGAACTTGTGCGTGATGATGAGCACGGTGCACAGCCCGCTGCGCGCGAACTCGCGCACGTGGCCCAGCACCTCGTCGGCCTCCTGCGGCGTCAGCACCGAGGTCGGCTCGTCCAGGATCAGCAGGCGCGGCTTGAGGTAGAGCTGCTTGAGCAGCTCGAGCTTCTGCTTCTCGCCCGCCGCCAGTTCGGCCGGCCGGGCGTCGAGGTCGAGCGAGAAAGGCGTGGTCGCGAGGAACTGCTTGAGCCCGGCGCGCTGCGCCTTCCAGTCGATCAGCGCCGGCGTCCTGCCGCCGGCCAGCAGCAGGTTCTCAGCCACCGTCATGCCCGGTGCCAGCGTGAAGTGCTGGTAGACCATGCCGATGCCCAGCTGGCGCGCGACGATGGGGTTGGCGATGTCCTGCTCGCGCCCGTCGATGAGGATGCTGCCCTCCTCCGCGCGCTGGAAGCCGGCCACGCACTTGACCAGCGTGCTCTTGCCCGCGCCGTTCTCGCCCAGCAGCGCGTGCACCGTGCCGGGCTCCACGCGCATCGTGACGCGGTCCATCGCGGTGAAGCTGCCGAAGCGCTTGGTCAGCTCGTAGGTGTCGAGCGCGAGCGCGCCGGCGGCGCGTGCGGGGGCGGCGACGGGGGCGATCATGGCTGCAGAGCCTCGATCAGCGCGTCCGAAGTCGCATGCGCGCCGAACACCCCGCCCCGCATGGTGATCATCTTCAGCGCCGCCGCATGGTTGCCCGGGTCGGTCGCGGCCGTGCAGTCCGACAGCAGCAGGCACTCGAAGCCGCGGTCGTTGGCGTCGCGCATCGTCGTGTGCACGCACACGTCGGTGGTGATGCCGGTCAGCACGATGTTGCGGATGCCGCGGGTGCGCAGGATCATCTCCAGGTCGGTGGCGTAGAAGGAGCCCTTGCCCGGCTTGTCGATCACCACCTCGCCCTCGATGGGCGCCAGCTCGGGGATGATCTCCCAGCCCGGCTCGCCGCGGATGAGGATGCGCCCGCACGGCCCGTCGTCGCCGATGCCCACGCCGTCCTGACCGATCTGGCGCGAGCGCCAGCGCTTGTTGGCCGGCAGGTCCGACAGGTCGGGCCGGTGGCCCTCGCGGGTGTGGATGATGGTGTAGCCCAGCGGCCGCATCGCGGCCAGCAGGCGGCGGATGGGTTCGATCGGCGCCTGCGTGAGCGAGATGTCGTAGCCCATCACGTCGACGTACCCGCCCTTGCCGCAGAAGTCGGTCTGCATGTCGATGACGACGAGGGCCGTGTTGTCGGGCCGCAGGTCGCCGTCGTAGGGCCAGCGGTAGGGTTCGGCGGCGGCGAAACGCGGCGCGGCGGAGGTCGGTGTCGTCGTGGCGTCCATCGTTTCAGTCCAGCGTCTTGAGCCGTTCCTTCTCGGGCACGTCGGGCGCGGGCGGCGGCACCAGCGGGTGCGAGCCCGCCCCGCCGTACAGCCGCACCGGCGCCGGGAAGCCGCAGGACGTGCCGTCGGTGACCTGCACCTTGTCGCTCCACGGCAGGCGGTAGCGGCCGGCCGCCATGTCCTGCATGTAGGTGTAGGGGCAGTCCTGGGCGCCGCCCTTCACCGCCACGTAGCCGCGGTGGTAGAGCTGGTAGATGTTGTTCTCCACGCCCCAGCCGGTGCGCGCCTCGCGCACCAGGTCGGGCCGCAGCTCGGCCGTGATGATCTCGTCGGGCCGGCCGCCGCCTTCCACCATCACGGTGCCGTCGAAGCTGCAGAACATGCCCTCGCCCATCGAATCGAAGGTGCCGTCGCTGCCGCACATGCACACGCTGGCGGTGTAGGCCAGGTTGCAGAAGGCGTTGGCCTGGTTGGTGATCTTCCAGGCATGGCGGATCGGCGCGGTGTAGCCGGCCGTGCGCAGAATGATCTCGGCGCCCTTGTATGCGGCCTCGCGCGCCATTTCGGGGAACATGCCGTCGTGGCAGATGACGAGCCCCAGCTTGCTGCCGTTGGGGCCGTCGCACACCGGCACGCCCAGGTTGCCGGGCTCCCACGGTTCCACCGGCACCCAGGGGTGCAGCTTGCGGTAGTACAGGCGGATGGCGCCCTGGTCGTCGATGACGAGGCCGCTGTTGTACGGGTTGCCGCCGGGGTTGGCCTCCATGATGGAGAAGCAGCCCCAGATGCGGTGCTCCACGCAGGCCGCGCGGAAGGCCGCCACCTCGGGGCCGTCCAGGCTGCACATGATCTCGGGGTTGGTGTCCATCGAGAGGCCGTGCAGCGAATACTCGGGAAAGACCACCAGGTCCATCGTCTGCTGGTTGCGCCGGGCCTTGCCCACCAGTTCGCAGATGCGCTGCGTCTGCGCCGCGAGCTGCTCGCGCGTGGCGACCACCGGCAGCTGCAGCTGCACCAGCCCCACCACCACGCCGTTCGCCGATTTGTTGAGACCGCCCAGGCCGCTCATGGATGCATTCCTTGTGTTGTGTTCATCGCGTCGACGACAGCTCGCCCGGGCTGCCCGCCGCGACCTTGCCCGGCCGGCAGGTGGCCACGAGGATGACCAGCGTGAGCACGTACGGCACGGTGTTGAAGAGGTGGTAGCCCCAGCCCACGCCGATGGACTGCAGGGCCGGCCCGATGGCGCCGGCGCCGCCGAAGAGCAGCGCCGCGTAGACGCAGCGCAGCGGGCTCCAGCGCGCGAAGATCACCAGCGCCACGGCGATCAGGCCCTGGCCGCTGGAGATGCCCTCGTTCCAGCTGCCGGGGTAGAAGAGCGTGAGCGACGCACCGCCCAGCCCGGCGATGGCGCCGCCGGCGGTGGTGGCCGCGATGCGCAGGCCCGACACCGAGTAGCCCAGCGCCCGCGTGGCGTTGGCCGAGTCGCCCGCCATGCGCACCAGCAGGCCGGCGCGCGTGCGTGCGAAGCCCCACCACAGGCCCAGCGCCAGCAGCAGGCCGATGGGCACCAGCGCATTCACCTGCAGGGCCGCGCGCACCGCGCTGTTGTCGCTCCAGTTGCCCAGCGCGATGGCCGGCAGCTGCGGCGCCTGCGGCTGGATCAGCGGCTTGCCCAGGTAGAAGGCCAGCCCGGTGCCCAGCAGCATCAGCGCGATGCCGGTGGCCACGTCGTTGACGCCGTTGAGCGAGCACAGCAGCCCGTGCAGCAGCGCCAGCATCGCGCCCGCGAAGGCGCCCACCAGCACGCCGATCCAGGGCGAACCGCTCCAGTAGGCGCCGCCGAAGGCCGCCATGGCCGACAGCACCAGCACGCCTTCGAGGCCGAGGTTGATGCGGCCCGATTTCTCGGTCAGGCACTCGCCCAGGCTCACGAACAGGAAGGGCGCGCCCACGCGCAGCGCGCCGCCGACGATCGCGGCGACCAGCGCCACCCATTGGTCCGCCGTCATGCGAACACCTCCTTGCCTGCCGAGGGCGCGTCGCGCCGCTGCGGCGTGTGGGCCCCGGGCTCGGCCGCGCGCACCGGCAGTTGCTCGAGTTCCTCGAAGGGCCGGGCGAAGAGCTTGGCGGCGACGGCCTTGCCCGTGGTGCCGCGCAATGCCTCGCTGGCCAGGATCAGCACGAAGGCGATGCCCTGCAGCACCTGCACCGACGCGTCGGGCAGCCCCAGCCGGCGCTGCAGCAGGCTGCCGGCAGCGCCGAAGCCGCCGAAGAGGATGGCCACCGGGATGACGGCCAGCGGGTTCTGCCGCGCGATGAACGCCACCAGAATGCCCGCATAGCCGTAGCCCGCGATCAGCGAGGCATTCGCGTTGGTGTGCACCGCCGCCACCTCCACGGCACCGGCCAGGCCCGCGCAGGCCCCGCCCAGCGCGCAGGCCAGCAGGATCAGGCGGTTGGCCGGCAGGCCCACCAGCTGCGCGGTGCGCGGGTTGCCGCCCACCACACGGATCGAGAAGCCCGAGGCCGTGACCCGCAGCCACAGCCCGAGGCCGATGCAGGCCAGCACGCCCAGCACCAGGCCCCAGTGCACGTCCGAGCCGGCGATGCCGCCGATGCGCAGGCCCTCGGCCAGCGCATAGGTGGAGGGCTTGTTGAGGCTGGCCGGATCGCGCAGCACGCCTTCGACCAGGTGCTTAAAGATGCCGATGGCGATGTAGGCCAGCAGCAGGCTGCTGATGGTCTCGTTGATGCCGCGGTACTGCCGCAGCCAGCCGGCCAGCATGATCCACAGCGCCCCCGCCACGGCGCCGGCGAGGCAGACCGCGGGCGTGCCGGCGATGTTCGCGGGCAGCGGCACCAGGTAGGCCGCCGCCGCGCAGGCCAGCCCGCCCAGCACCAGCGCCCCTTCGCCGCCGATGATGACCAGCCCCGCGCGCGCCGGGATGACGACGCACAGCGCCGTGAGCATCAGCGGCGCCGCGCGCTGCAGCGTGTTCTGCCACGAGAACCAGCTGCCGAAGGCGCCCTGGAACAGCACCGACCAGGCCTCCACCGGATCGGCGCCCGCGGCGATGGCCACGAAGATGCCGAAGATCAGCAGCGCGGCCGCGATGGCCAGCACCGGCAGCAGGGCTTCACGCAGGGCGGCGCGCATCCCGGTTATTCCGCCTGGGATCGATCAACCGATCGAGCCCATCACGCCTTCGACCAGGTAATTCATTTTTTCCAGCTCGATGTCGGTCTGCTTTTGCACCTGGCCCGCGGCGACCACTTCCTTGCCCTTGTTGTCCTTGAGCGGACCCTTGAAGATGTCGAAGCTGCCCGCGATCATCTTGGCCTTGATGTCGTCGGCCTGCTTCTTCGCCGCGTCGGTCACCATGGCGCCATAGGCGGAGGTCTTCACGTAGCCTTCCTTCAGGCCGCCGCGCAGGAAGTTCGGGTGCGGCTTGCCGGCGCGCGCCGCGTCGATGATGGTCTTGTAGGCGGTGAGCCAGTTCCACTCGGCCCCGGTGAGGTAGGCGTTGGGCGCCAGCTTGGCCTGGCTGGCGTGGTAGCCGCACACCATCTTGCCGCGCTTGGCCGCCGTCTCGACCACCACCTTGGGGCCGTCCACGTGCATGGTGAAGACGTCGCAGCCCTGGTCGGCCAGGCTGTTGGTGGCCTCGGCCTCCTTCACCGCCATCGACCAGTCGCCGGTGAAGATCACGCTGCAGGTGATGCCGGGCTTGACCGAGCGCGCGCCCAGGGTGAAGGCGTTGATGTTGCGCAGCACCTGCGGGATCGGCTTGGCGGCCACGAAGGCGATCTTGTTGCTCTTGGTCATGTGCGCGGCGACCACACCGTTGAGGAACTGGCACTCGTCGATGTAGCCGAAGAAGCTGCCCACGTTCTTGGGGTTCTTCTCGGTCCACAGCCCGCCGCAGTGCGAGAAGCGCACGTCGGGGTTCTTCGGCGCCACGGCGAGGATGTGCGGGTCGAAGTAGCCGAAGGAGGTGGGGAACAGCAGCGACGCGCCGTCCTGCTGGATCATCCCGCTCATCGTCTTCTGCACGGCCGCGGTCTCGGGCACGTTCTCTTCCTCCACCAACTTCACGCCGGGCATCTTCTTGACCTCGGCGGCCGCCTGCGCGTGCGCCTGGTTGTAGCCGTAGTCGTCGCGCGGGCCGACGTAGATCACGCCGACGGTGAGCGGCTTCTGCGCCCGCGCGAGCGGGCTGAGCATGCCGAGGCTGCCGGCAGCGCCGAGGGCGGCCAGGGACTTGAGGGAATCGCGGCGGTTGAACTGGCTCATGGGTGGGTGGCTCCAGAAGGTTCGATGGAAGTCGGCGAAACGGTCCGCCTTGGTGCACAAGACATGCATCTCAACTTGGATACAAGTGCGTACGCATAAAGCATGCCCGAGGAAGCCGGTGATGTGCGGGTCGCCGGACGCGGTGTGGAGCGCTGCTGTAAACTAGTCAGATAACTAGTCATTTGGAGAGTTGTCATGCAGACATGGCCCGTGCAGGACGCGAAGGCGCGCTTCAGCGAATTCCTGGAAATCTGTCTGGCCGAAGGGCCGCAGATGGTGACGCGGCGCGGCACCGAAGCGGCTGTCCTGGTGTCGGTCGACGAATGGCGCAGGCTCCAGGCGTCTGCGCGCCCATCGATCAAGCAGCTGCTGTTGTCCGACACGGCGCGCACCGAACTCGTCGTGCCGCCTCGCGGCCATGCCCGCCGCCGCTCGGCCCCCGTCGCCGAATGAGCAGCCTGGCGATGTACCTGCTGGACACCAACGTCATCTCCGAACTGCGCCGGCCCAGGCCGCATGGCGCGGTGACGGCCTGGTTCGCGGCGCTGGACGAACGGCAGATCCACCTGAGCGCCGTCACGATCGGGGAGATCCAGGCGGGCATCGAGATCACCCGCGAGCAGGACCGCGAGAAGGCGGCCGCCCTCGAGGCGTGGCTCGATGCCGTGGCGGGCACGTACAACGTGCTCGCGATGGACGGCACGGCCTTCCGGGGCTGGGCGCAATTGATGCACCGCCAATCCGACACCCTTTACGAGGACGCCATGATCGCAGCGACCGCGAAGGCGCACGGGCTCACCGTGGCCACGCGCAACGTCGCCGACTTCAAGAGCTTCGGCGTGCCGCTCTTCAACCCATTCAAGGCGTGACACGGCAGACCCGCTTCGTCTTGTAGGCCGTCAGTCCAGCAGGCTCACATGCGCCGCCACCACGCGCCAGCCTTGTGCGGTGCGCATCCAGGTCTGGCTCTGGCGCCCCGTTCGGGTGCTGCCTTCGCGGCGGAACTCGCAGTTGGCGGTGGCGCAGTCGCGGCCGTAGGTGGTGATCTCCACGCGCAGCAGGTCGCGCATCAGGCCCTGCGAGGGCCGCGCGGCGCGGAAGGCGGCGATGGCCTCGTAGCCGTAGAGGTTCTCGGTCGCGCCGTAGCGCAGGGTGTGCGGGCTGTTCCAGAACAGCGCGTCGAGGATCTCGACCTTGTTGTGCACCAGCGCGTCCTCGTACAGCGCGAAGGCGCCGCGCACCTCGGCCACCACGTCGGGCAGGTTGATGTCGGCGATGTCGATCATGTCGGGCTCTCTTCCAGGTCGGCGACCGGCGCCTGCGTGACGCCGGCACGCTCCAGCACGGCGGCGACGCGCAGCGCGAGGTCTTCGCGCCAGGGCGCGGCGATCACCTGCACGCCGATGGGCAGCGTGGCATGGGCGCCCCACACCGGCACCGCGGCCACCGGCAGGCCGATGCACGAGATGGGCTGCGTCATCACACCCACGTTGGGGCGCAGCGGCAGGCGCTGGCCGTCGAGCTCGAAGAACTCGGTGCCCAGCGGTGTGGCGGCGCAGGGCGTGGCCGGCGCCAGCAGGATGTCGAAACGGCCGAAGACACGTGCCGCCTCTTCGGCATAGCGCTGGCGCACGCGCTGGGCGCGCGCCACCCAGGCCGCGGGCAGCAGCGCGCCGGCCAGGAAGCGGTCGCGCGACAGCGGCTCGAAATCCTGCGGCCGGCGGCGCAGGTCGGGCAGGTGCAGCGCGGCGCCTTCGGCGTTGGTGATGAGGAAGGCCGCAGCGCGCCCGGCCTCCACCAGCGGCAGCTCGACCATCTGCCGGGCGCCCAGCGCCTGCGCCACGGTGTCGACCGCGGCGATGGCCTCGGGCTGCGCCCACTGGCGGAACCAGCCGCCGAGCACGCCGATGCGCAGCCCCTCTGCGCCGCGCTCGAGCAGCGGTGCGACGGCCTCGACCGGCCGCTGCGCGCAGCCGGGGTCGCGCGGGGCGCGCATCTCGGGGCCCTGCAGCGCGTCGTAGCACAGCGCCAGGTCGCGCACCGAGCGGGCGAAGGGGCCCAGGTGGTCGAGGCTGGCGACGAAGGGGTAGCTGCCGGTGCGCGGCAGCCGGCCGAACGTGGGCTTGAGGCCGTACACGCCGTTGAGCGAGGCCGGCACGCGGATCGAGCCGTTGGTGTCGGAGCCCAGCGCCAGCGGCACCTGCCCCGCCGCCACCGCGGCACCCGAGCCGCCCGAGGACCCGCCTGCCGTGCGCGACAGGTCGTGCGGGTTGCGGCAGGGACCGGCATGGCTGTTCTCGGTGGTGAAGCCGTAGGCGTACTCGTCCATGTTGAGCGCGCCGACCAGCACCGCGCCGGCCTGCTCCAGCCGCCGCACCAGCAGGCCGTCGGTGCGCGCGGGCGCCGCGGTGCGTTCGATCTTCGAGCCGGCCAGCGTGGGCAGGCCCGCGACGTCGAACAGGTTCTTCACCGCGAAGGGCACACCCAGCAGCGGCAGCGCGCGTGCCCGCTCGGCCGAGGGGCCGGCCAGCGCGGCATCGACCTGCGCGGCGCGGCGCAGCGCGCGCGGCCCGACCACGTCGGTGAAGGCATTGACGCGTGCGTCGGTCGTGTCGATGCGCGAGAGCGCCGCCTCGGCCAGCGCCACGGCGCTGAGCGTGCCGCTGCGCACCGCCTCGGCCATGGCAGCCGCATCCTGGCGCAGCCACTCCGCGGGCGTCATTCGGCCGGCTCCGGCGACACCGGCGTGAAGCTGACCGCGCTCTCGTGGTGCGGCTCGAGCGGCACCGCCTCGACCAGGGCGGCGAAGCCGGCGGCCAGGCCGAAGTAGCGCAGCACACCGGGGCGATGGTCGCTGCGCAGCGGCAGGCCCAGCGCGGCAGCGGTCGCGTCGACGTACTTCTCTGCCTCCTGCGGTGTCATGGGTGTCCCCATGCTTCGCACCGCGTGCCGCCGCTGCCGCCAGCGGGGACGCAAGCTCGATCGGCGCGGCCCGGCGCGGCGCTCATCGCCGCACCTCGCGCTGGAAGATCTCCAGGCTCAGCTTCTTCATCGCGACGAAGCTGGGCGAGCTGAGCGTCTCGAGGGTGCGCGGGCGCGCGTCGGTGTAGCTGAGGATCTCGGCCACCTTGGTCGGCCGCTTGGTCAGCAGCAGCACCTGGTCGGCCAGGTACACCGCTTCCTCCAGGTCGTGCGAGACCAGCAGCATGGTGGTGCCGGTCTGCATGAAGACCTCCTGCAGCTTCTCGCGGATGAAGAGCGTCATCTCGAAGTCGAGCGCCGAGAAGGGCTCGTCGAGGAACAGCACCTCGGGGTTGGGCGCGAGGGCCCGCATGATCGATGCCGTCTGCTGCTGCCCGCCCGAGAGCTCGTAGGGGTAGCGGTTGAGGTCGAACTTGACGTCGAAGCTCGCCACCAGCTCGGCCATGCGGCGGTCCACCTCGGCCTTGCTGCGGCCTTCGAGCTTGAGCGGGTAGGCGATGTTGTCGATGGTGCGCATCCACGGGAACATCGCTTCGCGGTAGTTCTGGAACACGTAGCCGATCTTGGTGTCCTTCAGGCTCTTGCCGTCGAACAGGATCTCGCCGCGGTCGATGGGGATCAGCCCCGCGATCATGTTGATCAGCGTCGACTTGCCGCAGCCGTTGGGCCCGAAGACCGAGACGATCGCGTGCTTGGGGATGTCGAGGTCGAAGTTCTCGTAGAGCGGCCAGCCGGCGAAGTACTTGGTCAAGCCGCGGATGGTGATGTGCGTGCCGGCGGGGCCGGGCGCGAACTTCGGCTTCGGGACGTCCGCGTAGACCGGACCGTTCAACACGATGTCTGCAGCCATTTTCATCTTCCGCTCCAGTGGACGATCTTGCGTTCCATCAACAGGAACAGGATGTTCAGCGCATAGCCCAGCGCGCCCGCCGCGAGGATCGAGGCGTACATGCTCTTGACGTTGAGCACCTGCTGCGAGTTGATGATGCGGTTGCCCAGGCCCGAGTCGGCCCCGATGAACATCTCGGCCACGATGACGATCACCAGCGCCATCGACACCGCCGAGCGCAGCCCGACGAAGCTGGGCTGCAGGCTCTCCCACACCAGCACGTCGCGAAAGGTCTGCCAGCGCGTGGCGCCCATCACCTTGGCCGCCATCACGCGCTGCTTGCGCGCGTTGATGACGCCGTAGGCGCTGTTGAACACCACGATCAGCAGCGCGCCGAAGGCCGCGATGGCGACCTTGTTGACGTCGGAGGTGCCGAAGATCATCAGGAACAGCGGGATCAGCGCCGAGCTGGGCGTGGAGCGGAAGAAGTCGATCAGGAACTCCACGCTGCGGTACGCCTTCTCGTTGCTGCCCAGCAGCACGCCCAGCGGCACGCCGACGACGGCGGCGATCAGGAAGGCCTGCAGCGTGCGCCACACCGTCACCAGGAAGTCCGACAGCAGCGGCCCGCCCGCCAGGCCGGTGACCAGTGTGCTCACCGTGTCGGCCGGCGCCGGCAGCAGGATGGGCTTGATGAAGCCCAGCCGCACGACCAGGTCCCAGACGATGAACAGGGCCACCGGCCCGATGGCCGGCAGCAGGCGCTCCAGGAGCGGCGTCTTCGGCACGGCGCTCGCGGTGGCGGCCGGGGGCGTCCAGGGCGTGGCGGTGGTGGTGCTCGCGTCGGCGGCCATGGCTCAGCCCCTGTAGAGAAGGCCGTCCACCGTCACCTTCTTCTCGAAGATGCCCTTCTCGGTGAACAGGTCGTAGAACTTCTGGAAGTAGGCCGCGTCGCTGGCCTTGAACTCGTTGAAAAGCATGTACGAGGCCAGCGGCACCTCGTTGGTGAGCGCGCCCTCGATGGCGGTGTAGCCCTTCATGTACTGCCGCGCCTCGGCCGGCTGCGTGCGCACGAACTCGACGCCCTTGGCGTAGGCGGCGATGTACTTCTTCGCGAGCTCCGGGTTCTTCTTGATGAAGTCGGTCGTGAGGCTGGCGGCGCCGCCGTGCCACGGCGCCATCGGGTCGCCCAGGATGTAGTGCGCCACCACGCCCGCTTCCAGCAGGCGGGTGGTGCCGTTCAGGCGGCCCACGGTGCCGGTGGGTTCCAGCGTGTAGACGGCATCGACCTGGCCGGCTGCCAGCGCGGCCACGTGCTGACCGATGGGCAGCTCGGTCACGGCGATGGTGCCTGCACCGGCACGCTCCAGCATGGTCTTGGCCAGCGTCACGTTCTGGATGCCGGGACCGGAGGCGACCTTCTTGCCCTTGAGCTCGGCCACGCTCTTGATGGGGCTGTCCTTGGGCACCAGGAACTCCTCCAGCACGAACTTGGCATTGCTCGGGTTGGTGCAGAAGATCTTGAACAGGCCCGGCTGCGCGATCTCGCCGATGGCGAGGTTGGCCGAGCCGGTGCCGTTGGCACTGCCGTCGCCGCGGCCGGAGAGCATCGCCTCCATGACCTGCTGTGCGCCGGCGAACTTCAGCGGCTCGACGTCCAGGCCCGCCTCCTTGAAGAAGCCCTTCTCGACCGCGGCGAAGAAGGGCAGGCCCGCGGCCACCGGCCAGTAGCCGATGCGGATCTTGGTCGTCTGCGCGCGCACGATGGCGGGCGCGGCCAGCACGGCCAGTGCGGCGCTGCCGCCCTGCAGCAGCTGCCGGCGCGAGGGGCTCGAAAGGGACATGGCAAGGACTCCTGTACGTCTGTGTATGGAAGGGAAGAAGGCGGCGCCTCAGGCGGCAGTGCGGCTGCCCATGTAGGCGCGCCAGCCGCCGTGGTGGGTGATGTCCTGCGCGCCGGCCAGGGCCTGCGCCTCGCAGAGGAAGCCCTGCACCGCCGAGCCGTCGGCCAGCGTCAGCGTGCCGATGCCCAGCGGCGCCGGGATGAGTGCGACGAAGCTGCCGTACTGGGCGGCGGGCAGCTCCCACACTTCCAGCGCAATGGCAGCGCCCTCGCCCGCCGCGGCACGGATCAGGCCGGGCTTGGGCGGTGTGGTGCCGGGCAGCGCGAAGAGGCGGTAGTCGGGCGCGGTGTGCGTGGCTTGCAGCAGGCGGCCGCCACGCTCCTGCAGCTGCACGTTCAGCGGCATGCCCGACAGGTGCGCGCCGACCACGGCCACGCGCACCGTCGGCCCCGTGCCCGGCGGCTGGGGCAGCGCCTGCGCCGCAGGCAGCGGCTGGCCGGTGGCGCCCAACGGCAGCGCGCTGGCCTGGTGGTAGCGCTGGCCCAGGGCGGCGAGCGCGAAGTCGCTGCCGCACGGGCCGATGAAGGTCACGCCGAAGGGCAGCCCGTCGGGCCGCAGGCTGGACGGCACCGAGATGGCGGCGTAGTCCAGCAGGTTCACGAAGTTCGTGTACACGCCCATGCGGCTGTTGCGCGCCACCGGGTCGGCCTGCATGTCGGCAATGGTGCAGTGCGTGGGCGCGGTCGGCACCATCAGCACGTCGATGCCGTCCCACATGCCGGCGGCCCGCTGGCCCAGCGCCCGCAGGCGGGTCAGCGCGTCGACGTGCTCGGCGGCGCTGTAGCCGGTGCCCTGGGCCAGGATGCCGCGCACCGGCTCCATCACCGCCTCGGGGTGCGCGTCGAAGAAGGGGCGCACGGCGGCGTAGCGCTCGGCCACCAGCGCGCTGTCGTAGAGCAGCGCGGCGACCTCGGCCAGGGGTGCGTAGTCGATCTCCACCGGCGTGCCGCCGAGCGCCTTCAGCTGTTCGATCGCTGCGTCCCACGCCGCCTCGGCCTGCGTGTCGCCGAAGAAGGCGCGCAGCGAGGGCACGCCGAAGCGGAAGCGCGCCGGCCAATGCGCCGGCGCCAGGGCCAGCGTGCGCGAGTACGGATCGCCGGCATCGGGCCCGAGGGCCGCGGCCAGCACCTGGGCGGCGAGCTCGACGGTGCGCGCGAAGATGGACACGCAGTCCACGCTCTGCGCCGCCGGCACCACGCCGCGCGCGCTCAGCAGGCCGCGCGTGGGCTTGATGCCGACGATGTTGTTCAGCCCCGCCGGCACGCGGCCCGAGCCGGCCGTGTCGGTGCCCAGCGCGAAGTCGACCTCGCCGGTCGCGACCACGTAGGCCGAGCCCGAACTGGAGCCGCCCGAGACGTAGCGCGCATCGAAGCTGTTGGGCACCGCGCCGTAGGGCGAGCGCGTGCCGTTCAGGCCGCAGGCGAACTGGTCGAGGTTGGTCTTGCCGGCCACCGATGCACCGGCGGCCAGCAGCCGCTGCACCACGGTGGCGTGGGCCGGCGGGTGGTAGGCGAAGGCCGGGCACGCCGCCGTGGTGGGCAGGCCCGCGACGTCAATGTTGTCCTTGACGCCGAAGCGCAGGCCGGCGAGCGGGCCGGCCGCTGCACCGGCCACGGGCGCCGCCGGCCGGCTGATCCACGCCGCCTCGGGCCGGCCGTCGCGGGGGACGTCGGGGACAGGGACCGAGGCAGGCCTCGGCGTCGCATCGGAAAGGGGGACTTCGTGCACCATATCAAAGCATCCATACTTGGATACAAGATGCGATGCAAGCAGCGTGCCATCGGCATGCGCTGTGTTTCGACGAAGCCCACCGAGCGACCGGGCACGCGCCGCCCCGCCACGCCTCGGCGGTGCGGCCGGGGTGCGAACACCCGGGCGTGCCGGACGTCGGGCGCCGCGCCGGCGGTCAATCCAGCTTCACGCCTGCGGCGCGGACCACCTTGCCCCACATGGCGCGGTCGGCCTGGATGAAGGCGGTGAACTCGGCCGGGGTGTTGCAGCGCAGTTCGCCGCCGTAGTCGCGCCACTTCTTCGCCAGTTCGGGCGACTGGCAGACCTTGGCCATGGCGCCGCTGAGCTTCTCCAGGATGGCCGGCGCCGTGCCGGCCGGGGCCAGCAGGCCCTGCCAGGCGATGGGCGTGTAGTCGGGCAGGCCCTGCTCGGCGAAGGTGGGCACGTTGGGAAAGCTGGGATGCCGCTCGCGCCCGGTGATGCCCAGCAGCTTGAGCTTGCCGGCCTGCACGTTGGTGGCCGCCGCGGGCAGGCCGTCGAACATCAGCTGGATCTGCCCGGCCAGCAGGTCGGCGTAGGGGCTGTTGCTGTTGTAGGGCACCAGGTTCGACTTCACACCCGCCACGCTGTTGAACCACACGGCCGACAGGTGCGAGTAGCTGCCGATGCCCGCCGTGGCCACGGTCACCGAATCTGGTTTGGCCTTGAGCTGCGCGACCAATTCGCGCGCGTCCCGGGCCGGCACCGAGGGCGTGGCGATGAGGCCCGTGTTGAGCACGCCCAGCAGGCTGATGGGCGCGAAGTCGCGCTCGGCGTTGAAGGGCAGCTTGCCGTACAGGTGCGGCACGACCGACAGCGAGCTGGTGGTGCCGATGTAGAGCGAGTAGCCGTCGTTGGGCGCCTTGGCCGCCACCTCGGTGCCGATGATGTTCGAGGCGCCCGGGCGGTTCTCCACATAGAAGGACTGGCCCAGGATCTTCGTCAGTTCCGCGGCCAGTTCGCGGGCGTTGGCGTCGGGGCCGCTGCCCGCCGGGAAGGGGGCAACGATGCGCACCGGCTTGGTGGGGTAGTCGGCCTGGGCGCCGGCGCCGGTGGGCGCCAAGGCCAGGGCCGCCACGAGCGGCAGGGCAGACACGCCGGCGGCGAGCCTCTTGAGGATGGTCATGAATGTCTCCGTTTGCGAACACGTGCTGATTGCACCGGTTCGAATCATACGAATACATTGTCTATTGTCAAAATACGATAATCACAATAACATTTGATCCATCGACGGGTTCGCGATGCACCTCGTTGTCGCCAGGAGACAAAGTTGAATTTCCCTTCCCCCTTGCAGCTGCAGATCAGCCACATCGGCCTGTACGTCACCGACCTGGCCCGCATGGCCGGCTTCTACCGGCGCGCCCTGCGCTTCACCCAGACCGACGCAGGCGACCTGGGCCCGGTGCAACTGGTCTTCCTGAGCCGCGACCCGAACGAGCACCACCAGCTGGTGCTGGCCACCGGCCGGCCGGCAGACATGGCCTTCAACGTGGTCAACCAGCTGTCCTTCCGCGTGCCCGACCTGGCCACGCTGCGCGCCTTCCATGACCGGCTGCTGGCGGAGGGCGCGACCGAGATGAATCCGGTGACGCACGGCAATGCCATCTCGGTCTACTGCCGCGACCCGGAGGGCAACCGGCTGGAGCTGTTCATGGACACGCCCTGGTACTGCGACCAGCCCCTGCGCGAGCCCATCGACCTGACCCGCAGCGACGAGGCCATCCTGGCGCAGGCCGAGGCCATCGCCAAGCGCCTGCCCAAGTTCATGAGCCGCGCCCAATGGCAGGCCGAGGTCGCCCGCCGCATGCAGGAAGACCAGCGTGTCTGAGCGAGCGCCCGTCTACGACGTGGCCATCGTGGGCCTCGGTCCCACCGGCGCCACGCTGGCCAACCTGCTGGGCGCCGCCGGGCAGTCGGTGCTGGTGGTCGAGAAGGAGGCCGGCATCTTCGCGCTGCCGCGGGCCATCCACTACGACGGCGAGGTGCTGCGCATCTTCCAGGCGGCGGGTCTGCGCGAGCAGGTGCTGGCCATCTCGCGGCCTGGCACGCAGGGCATGCATTTCCTCAATGCCGCCGGCCAGACCCTGCTGATTCGCGGCGGCACCGCCGCGCTCGGGCCGCACGGTGGCGCCAACAACTACTACTTCCACCAGCCCGAGCTGGAGGCCGTGCTGCGCGAGGGCCTGGCACGCTTCCCGAACGTGGACGTTCGGCTCGAGACCGCCGTGTCGGCCGTCGAGCAGGATGCCGAAGGCGCCACCTTGTCCTGTGAGCACGCCGCCAACGGCACGCGCGTCCAGGCCCGCGCCCGCTGGGTGGTGGGCTGCGACGGTGCCCGCTCGCCGGTGCGCCAGCACATGGGCAGCCCGATGGTGGACCTGGGCCTGCGCCAGCCCTGGCTGGTGTTCGACGTGGTGCTGACCGAGCCGGTGGACCTGCCGCCGCACACCGTGCAGCACTGCGACCCGCGCCGGCCCATGACCTACTGCAACGTGGTGGGCAATCGCCGACGCTGGGAGATCATGGTGCTGCCCGGCGACGACCGCGACGCCCTGGTGCGGCCCGAGACCCTGTGGAAGCTGGTCGCGCCCTGGGTGCGGCCCGATCAGGCCCGGCTGGAACGCGCCGCCATCTACACCTTCCATTCCGTGATCGCCGACGGCTGGCGCCAGGGCCGGCTGCTGCTGGCCGGCGATGCCTGCCACCAGACCCCGCCCTTCCTGGGCCAGGGCATGTGCGCGGGCATCCGCGATGCCTCCAACCTGGCCTGGAAGCTGGACGCCGTGCTGGCCGGCCGCGCGCCCGAGGCGCTGCTGGACACCTACGAGTCCGAGCGCAAGCCGCACGTGCGTGCCCTGATCGAGCTAGCCGTCCGCCTGGGCGGCATCATCCAGACCACCGACCCGGCCGCGGCGGCCGAACGCGATGCGCGCTTCGCCAGCGGCGCGCCCGAGGTCTTCGAGCTGCCGCCGCAACTGCTGGGCGCGGGCGCCTTCGACGTGCTGCAGCAGGACCTGGCGGGCCGGCCCTTTCCCCAGCCGCGCCTGGCCGACGGCCGGCTGCTGGACGAGTTGCTGGGCCGGCGCAGCGCCGTGATCGGCCGGCGCGAGCTGCTGGCCACCGCGGCGCCCGGCACCGCCGAACGCTGGGCCCGCAGCCAGGCCCTGGTCATCGACGAGCCCGATGCGCCGCTGGCGGACTGGCTGCGCAGCCACGAAGCGGGCGCCGTGATACTACGGCCCGACCGCTACATCGTCGGCGTGGCGCGCACGGGCTCCGAGCTGGACCGCATCTCCCAGTACCTCCCGGTGGCGCCATGACGACCCACATCCCGGGGCCCCACCTTGTCCGAACCTTCGTCCTCGTCCAGCCTGGAACGCATGCTGGGCGTGCTCGACCTCTTCGACGACCACCACATCACCCGCACCGCGGAAGACATCGCCAAGGCGCTGGAGGTCTCGCTGCCCACCAGCTACCGCTACGTGCGCCAGCTGCTGCAGGTGGGGCTGCTGCAGCGCGTGGAGGACTCGCACTACGCGCTCGGTCCGCGCATCATCCTGCTGGACCACTACATCCGCCGCGCCGATCCGGTGCTCAAGGTGGGCCTGCCGGTGCTGCGCGAGCTGGTCGATGCCACCGGCTTCGACTGCGTGGTGACCGAGGCCTTCGGCCAGCAGGTGCTGGACACGCACCGCGAGATGGGCGGCGCGCCCGCCACGCTGGCCTACACACGCGGGCGGCCACGGCCGCTGTTCCAGGGCGCGGCGCCCAAGGTGCTGCTGTCCACGCTCGGCACGGTGCCGCTGAAGAAGGTGTTCGACGCGCGCCGCGACGAGGCCGTGCGCTGCGGCCTGCCCGGCGACTGGCCCGAATTCCGGCGCTACTTCGCGGCCGTCCGCAAGGCGGGCCACTATGTCTCCAAGGGCGAGCTGGAGCCCCAGCTGGCGGCCGTGGCCGCGCCCGTTCTCAAGTCGGATGGCGGCGCCTGGGCCGCCATCTCCCTCGTGTTCGATACCTCGCGCCTGGCGATCGTCGACCTTGAAAAGATGGTCCGTCTGATCACCGAGGCCGCGACGCGGATCGGAGGTCGGCTGGCCTAGCACCCACCCCCCTCCCCTTCCCAAGGAATCCCATGAGACTCATCAGCTACCAGTACAACGGCCAGGACGACTACGGCGCCGTCGTCGGCGACCGCGTGGTCGACCTGCGCGCGGTGTTCGGCGCGCAGGCGCCGGACCTCAAGGCCTTCATCGCCGCGGGCCTCGCATCGCAGGCCGCCGCGCAGGTCGAGGCCGCACGTGCCGCGCTGCCGCTGTCCGAGGTGCAGCTGCTGCCGGTGATCCCCAACCCGGGCAAGATCTTCTGCATCGGCCTGAACTACGGCGAGCACATCCGCGAGACCGGCAAGACCGAGACCGAGAAGCCGGTGATCTTCCTGCGCGTGGCCGACTCGCAGCTGGCCCATGGCGAGGACATCGTGCGGCCCCGAGCCTCCGAGCGCCTCGACTACGAAGGCGAGATCGCCATCGTCATCGGCAAAGGCGGCCGCCACATCAGCGAGGCGGATTCGTGGTCGCACATCGCCGGCTACAGCTGCTACAACGACGGCAGCGTGCGCGACTGGCAGGTGCACACCTCGCAGTGGGCACCGGGCAAGAACTTCTGGAAGACCGGCGCCTTCGGCCCCTGGATGGTCACGGCCGACGAGATCACGCCCGACCGGAAGATGACGCTGGTCACCCGGCTCAACGGCCAGGAGATGCAGCGCGCCACCACCGACATGATGGTGCACAGCATCCCGCGCCAGATCGCCTACATCTCCACCTTCATCCCGCTGGAGCCGGGCGACGTGATCGTCACCGGCACGCCCGGCGGCGTGGGCAACAAGCGCACGCCGCCCGTGTTCATGAAGCCGGGCGACGTGTGCGAGATCGAGGTCGACGCCATCGGCGTGCTGCGCAACGGCATCCGCGACGAGTGAGGGCGGCGCGCCCATGAACGACGTGCTGCATCGCGGCGCGCGGGCCGCCCTCGGCCTGCTGCTGGCCGCCCTTTCGCTCGGCGCCCCGGCGCAGGAGTTTCCCCAGCGGCCCCTGCAGATGGTGGTGCCCTTCGCGGCCGGGGGCGGGCTGG
>Ga0308159_1002073_pt1 | contig 24741 bp, 18 predicted proteins | sample PhyCR1_FD_201040 | JGI IMG/M metagenome (GOLD analysis project Ga0308159, IMG submission 201040) | Phyllosphere microbial communities from UC Gill Tract Community Farm, Albany, California, United States - DLSLC.R1 | ecosystem: Host-associated > Plants > Phyllosphere > Unclassified | place: USA...
CGGAAGCCGACTTCGGCGCCATGTGGGCTATCTTCCAGGAATTGATCGCCACCGGCGACACCTATTATTTTGCCGCCGACACCAGCCGCGACGATTGCCACGCCTACTGGTTCGGCCCCGGCATCGAGAGCTTTGTGGCCGAACTCAACGGCGACCGCCTGCTTGGCATGTACCGTCTCACCGCCAACCAGCGCGACCGTGGCGCCCACGTGGCCAACGCCTCGTTCATGGTGGGGCCGGCGGCGCAGGGCGTGGGAGTGGGCACCATGCTGGGGCGCGACTGCCTGGCGCGGGCGCGCCAGCACGGTTACCTGGCGATGCAATTCAACTACGTGGTCAGTTCCAACGTCGCCGCCGTGCTGCTGTGGAAAAAGCTCGGCTTTGCCATCGTCGGCACGCTGCCGCGCGCCTATTACCACCAGTACCTGGGCTATGTCGATGTGTACGTGATGTACCAGTTGCTGGAAGATCCCTCGCACTGGCCCGACGCATGATGATCCTGGAGACGGCGCGCCTGCGCCTGCGCACCGTCGAGACCGACGATGCCGCGTTCTATTACGCGCTGGTTAACGACCCCACCTGGCTCGAATTCATCGGCGACAAGGGCATCCGCAGCGTCGAGCAGGCGCGTACCGCCCTCATCGACGGCCCGCTGGCGATGCAACAACGCCTCGGCTATTCGTTGTACATCATGGAGCGCAAGGAAGACGGCCAGGCCCTGGGCATGTGCGGTTTGATCCGACGCGATTTCCTGCCCGATGTCGATATCGGCTACGCCATCCGCCCCGAGCATTTTGGGCGCGGCTACACCTACGAGGCGGCCCAGGCCGTGCTGGAACTGGCGCGCGGCCCGCTCGGCATCACCCGCGTGCTGGGGCTGACCGCGCCGGGCAACGTCAACTCGATCCGGCTATTAAACAAGCTTGGATTGCGGTTTCAGGAAATAAAGTCGTTACCGCCGGGGGATAAACCGACGAATATTTATGTGATTGATTTTCCATCTTGACAGATCCATATCACTGTGGTTTTTAGCCCCCCGGCGGGCCTGCTGGGTAGAGCTCCCGAGCAATAATTCGGCGTACTTTTTTACTAACGATGGTAAAATAGTCGGGATTGACTATCGAAGTTTGCTAAAAATCAAAGCCGTCGGTGAAACTCGTGGTCCGCTCCTGTATCATGCGGGCGGCACAGGCACTGCAGAGCGGTGTCACGTGATCACACACACCATATCGGGCGCGATGCCCGTGGTTGGTTCGAATTCCACCTCTAACTTGTTCGGCTTCCGATGCACACGGATGTCGCGAATTAGGAGTTTCTTTTTTTGGGTAGTTGGACTTGTTAAGCGCGCTTAGAAAATCAGTTAAATATACTTGGTGTGGCTGCCTGATCCTCGCAGGTCACGACAGTTTCGCTGCGACGCCGAGCAACAACGGCCAGTCAGGGTATATCAATACCCCGAGTGCTGCTGTTGAAGAAGACGGCACCTTTAGCGTTGGCTACGGTTATGACAGTCCATATGGCCAACTTTGGGTAACATCGACGATCTTGCCAGCGGTTCAGGTGACTGGGCGCTATGTGTCGATTTTGGGAATTCCCGCTTTCGGCGGGTCCCAAGAGCAGCTCGAGTATGGAGCAGGGTACGGTCGTTACAAAGATAAAGTTATTGACGGCAAGGTTCAGCTCTGGAAAGAGAGCGGATGGATGCCATCCGTGGCGGTCGGTGTCACCGATGTTTTCGGTACTCAGCTATTTAAAAGTCAGTATGTGGTCGGCACAAAGACGCTGGGCGAGGCGCGCAATGTCGAGTTGAGCCTTGGTTACGGAACCAAGCGCGTCGATGGTGCTTTTGCTGGCATGCGCTGGACACCACTGAGCCATCCTCGCTGGTCCGTAGTTGCCGAATATAATTCCATCGATTACAAGCAGGACTACCTGCCGTTCGTGTCGGGAGCCGGCAAGCGACGCAAGGGACCTGCCGTAGGGCTGGAATATCGCTGGGGATGGTTAGGCGTACAAGCTGCCCGTGGACGCGATAATTTCAGCATCAACGCCTTCGTGAGCATCCCTTTTGGTGAGCGTGACTACGTTCCCAAGATCTATGAACCACCGTTCTTCAAGGATACACACCCTATCACGCCGCCATCGATCACCGAATGGCGCCAGGATCCCGGCTACGGTGCTGACTTGATCAATGCGCTGGCTGCGCAGGACTTTCAAAACATCCGCGTTAATCTCGCCGGCAGCGTGTTGAATATCACGCTGACAAACAACCGGATTTCCAACATGGGTAGAGCTGTCGGCCGCGCGATGCGTACTGTGTTGGCATTTACTCCGGAAAACTTGAGGACGGTGAAGGTAACCTATACCAAGCTCGATCAGCCAATCGCCACCTTTGAATTCTTCGACCTTCCCAAGCTACAGGACTATCTGGCAGGTAAGATAGATCGCAACGAGTTCAATAAAGTCGTGTTGCTTCGTGCGCCGGACAAGGATGATGTTATCACCGACGATCAACAGGGCTGGCTCTCCGGCATGCTTGATCATCCGGCTTCCAGCAATGTCCCGGTAAAAGCCGCAGATCCCGTTGCGGCCGTAAAAGATACTTCGGTACCTGCGGCCTCTTTCGCATCAACAACTTCGAACGAAACACCAGTTACTACTGCAGCGCCCGTCGATCGAGTGCCCGTCCTTGCGCTCGCGAGCGTTAAACCTGCCACGGTATCGGAAGTGGAAGCCGACGGCAAACTGAGGGTCGCAGTTGGGCACGAAGGTGATGTGGTGCAACTTACCTCGGTGGACAGGGAAAGTAACCGACTCAAGGTCGCTCCCAAACTTGGCTTCTTCTTCAACGATCCTAGCGGTGCCTTCCGGTACTCCCTGTCTGCTGCAGCCAACTATGATCGCCGCTTGGGCGATGGGTTGTACCTGAACTCCGCAGCCAGCCTGACGCTATTGGAAACCGTTTCCGGCGTCAGGCAGGATTCGAATAGCCAACTGCCACACGTCCGTTCAGATGTTGCCAAGTACCTTCGAGAAAGTCGATTTGCCCTGAACCGGTTGGTGATCAATAAATATGCCAATCCGGCAGAGCGGTGGTATGTACGCGGCTCAGCAGGTATCTACGAAGATATGTACAGGGGTGCAGGCGCACAGGTACTGTATCTGCCCAAGGAAGAACGATGGGCGGCGGATTTGTCTATCGACGCTTTGCAGCAACGCGGCTACAAGCGCTTGTTTGATAGCCTCGACTACAAAACTGTTACAGCAATCGCCTCGCTGCACTATAAACTTCCACGTGGGGTAACAGTGACGGCTCGCGCTGGTCGCTTCTTGGCGCGTGATGAAGGTGTGCGGGTCGAGTTCAAGCGCCGTTTTCAGTCCGGTATCGAGGTTGGCGCGTGGTACACGCATACCAACGGCAACGATATCACCTCGCCTGGCACACCGAGCAAGCCATACCACGACCGCGGGGTGTTCCTGTCCATACCACTGCGCACCATGTTGCCGCTCGACTCGCAGAATTCGATGGGGTTCTCGATTTCGCCATGGACGCGTGACGTCGGTCAGATGGTGTCGTCGCCAGGTGACCTGTACGACATACTCGAGCAACCACGGCGTGACATGACGACCTACGACGGCCTTGGCAACTTTGCCGAGCGGCCTGACGAACAACAATTGCCAGCGGTAAATCCACCGGAGGTACCGTTTGAAAATCCTTTGCCCGTAGTGCGCGAACGTGTCGACCAGTCGCTCAATGACTTGCCTGCGCCACGGCAATGGATGCAACCGGTTGCTCTTGCAGCTGGCGCAGTCTTGGTATCGGCTTTGGCAGACAAGCCTGTGGATCGGCAGATGAAAAAGTACCAGGACAAAAAAGTCCTGCGTGGCCTTAACACCTATGGAAATGCGCTGCCTTATGTGCTGGTTGGCGCTGCTGGTGCCGCCTTTGCTCTGGGCGACGAGCGCATGCAAAATACCGGATTGATCGCCATGCAATCGATCGCAGCGGCTACCGGCGTATCGCTGGTAGGCAAGTATGCGGTGGGGCGTGCGCGGCCAGAAGAAGAGCGGGGCCCATGGTCGCGGGTTGGCGAAGGCTATTCACGTTCCGACGCATCATTTCCTTCCGGGCACTCGGCAGTCTCGTTTGCCGCTGTCACACCGTTTGCCAAAGAGTACAACGCTCCCTGGCTGTACGGCATCGCGGCACTTGGATCCGCAGGCCGCGTGGCGGGTCGCAAGCATTGGGTGTCCGATACCGTGGCTGGTAGCCTGATTGGCTATGCAGTCGGCAGCTGGTTATGGCACGCCCAACGGGAACAGAACGGCGGCGGCCTGTCCATTGTGCCGGGCCCCAAAACTGTCAGCGTAACCTGGCAAAAAACATATTAATCGCGGCGCTAGCTGCGGCCGAATAACATTTCTTATCTAACAAAAGACCAGCATGAAAACTCAAATTCTGAAGGCGAAGCCGATTTTGACGCGAGTCATCTTCTCAGCATGCATGCTGAATGTGATTGCCTCGTCAGCATCAGCGCAGAATACCGGGCAAGAGCGCGATGAACCAATGCCAACCACAGCGCAACCGGCTTTGGGCGTGTCTGCTTTGCCGACAATCATCAGCAGTCGTCCACAATTACCGCAGCAGCAGCAGCAGCAGCAGCAGCAGCAATCACGGCAGGATGCAGGCGTTCAGCGCGACGCTACTCGTCAGCCGCGCAAGCCTGGCGAATTTGAAAAATATGTGGCGACTATCACCACGGCGATGCCAAGCAACGGTGAAAAACTGACCATTTTCGGTACCGAGCTGTTTGAAGGCGTTCCATCCACGTTCTCGCCTCTAACCGCAACCCAGGTCAATCAGGATTACTTGATCGGTACCGGCGATGAATTGCAAATTCGTGGCTGGGGTATGGTCAACATTGAAGTCACTGCCAAGGTTGACCGCACGGGGGCCGTGTACATACCTCGAGTGGGCGCGGTCAATGTAGCCGGAGTAAGGTATGGGGATCTGCAGGCCTATTTAAAACAAGCTGTATCTAAAAACTTCAGCAACTTTGACTTGGCAGTTAGTATCTCGCAGGTGCGCCCGGTACAGATTTATGTGGTAGGACACGTTACCCGTCCAGGCACTTATACATTGAATGCGATGAGTACCCTGCTCAACGCCCTGTTCACCTCGGGCGGACCCGACGTTACCGGTTCGATGCGCACCATCGAAGTCAAACGTGGTGGCAAAGTTGTGACAACCTTCGATATGTATGACATGTTGTTGAACGGTGACAAGTCACGCGACATACCGCTTCAAGACGGCGATGTTGTGTACGTACCGCAGGTTGGGCCGCTGGTGGCGCTGACAGGGGATGTAAAACGCCCTGCAATTTTTGAGTTGAAAGGCAATGCCTCAATTGCCGATGCCGTCGGCTGGGCTGGTGGCTTCTCGTCCAGCGCTGTGACTAAGCAGGTCATGGTACAAAAAAATGTGAATAACGACTTTAGAACTGTCGCAACGCTCTCTTCAGCACAAGCTTCGCAAGATCCAGGCTTGGCAGCGTTACCACTTGCCGCCGCCGACATCATCCGCGTATTTGCTCCCTCTTCTGTGCCAGTGGAGGCGATGATCAGCAGCGAATATGTCCGTGTTTCAGGCGAAGTCAAGCAAAGCGGTGCCTTCCAGATCCGTGAAGGTGAGACTTTACGTTCGCTTGTAGCGAGATTGGGTGTCACCGAGAAAGCTTACATTTACGCAACAGAAGTTGCGCGGGAATCTGTGCGTCGTGTGCAGCAAGAAAGGCTCGATGAAGCCGCTCAGCGTTTCATGCGCGACCTCGAGGTGGGAGCTTCTCAGCAATTAAGTTCCACTACTGACAAAGATGCAGTGGCTGTGATTACCGCTGCAGTAGATCGTCAGCGCAACGCTGCACAAAGAATGAGCTTGATTAAAGCCAAAGGACGTATCGTGCTCGAGTTGCAGGATGGTGGCGCACAAGTGAAAAACTTGCCGGACCTGGCATTGCGCGATGGAGATAGTATTTATATTCCACGTAAGCCAGAAACGGTGGACGTATTAGGCGCTGTCTTCCATCAGAATTCGTTTATTCACCGCCCGAATCGTGACGTCAACGCTTATCTGAAACTTGCCGGAGGCCCGAGTCAGACTGCCGACGAGTCTCAGCTGTATGTTATCCGCGGAGATGGTACTACTCAGAGTGAGCATAACTCCGGTTGGTTCTCTGGCATTGGCGCAAGCATGATCAATCCTGGGGACACCATCGTGGTGCCAGAGCAGATCCCCCATACATCATGGGCGCAGAGCTTGAAAGAGTGGACCTCTATCTTTTACCAATTCGGCCTAGGTGCGGCTGGCTTGAAGGTATTGAAAGATTAATCTTGGACCGGACTGTCAATCGTTGACGATTTAAATATTGAAAGTAATCTAATGCTTGAAAAAACGCATAAGTCGGCCGATTCGGTAGGCGCCAAGTCTAACGAGGACGAATTCTACATACTCGATGCCTTGATACTTCTTGGGCAACAGAAAAAGATTCTTATTGGCGTTCCTGTGATCACCACTGCTATTGCGCTTGCTGCTGCAGTGTTTATGTCACCGGTGTTTGTCTCGACCACCGTGATCCTTCCTCCTCAGCAGCAAAGCTCAGGCATGGCCGCCGCGATGCTTGGCCAGTTGGGCGGATTGGCTGGTGCTGCCGGAAGTATCACGGGCATGAAAAGCCCGAATGACTTGTACGTCGGAATGCTAAAAAGCCGCACCATTGGCGACGTATTGATTAAAAAATTTGATTTAAAGACTCATTACGACGAAAAGACGATGCATGAGACTCGCAAGGAGTTGTCGCAGAACACAGCAATTCTGAACGGCAAAGATGGCATGATCACTGTGAGCGTTGAGGATGAAGATCCGAGAAAAGCAGCAGATATGGCCAATGCGTATGTTGATGAACTGGCATTACTGACAAAAAAATTGGCGCTTACCGAAGCATCAAAGCGCCGCATCTTTTTTGAAGGTCAGTTGAAGGCTACAAAAGAAGACTTGGCGAAGGCCGAAATTGCTTTAGAGGCCGTTCAGAAAAACACTGGCATGCTACAGCTTGACGGACAAGTCAAAAGTATCATCTCGAGTATTGCACAGTTGCAATCTTTGATTGCGAGTCGCGAAGTTCAACTTAGTGCGATGAGAACGTTTGCCACGCCAAACAACCCGGAAATGGTCAAGGCCCAAGAAGAACTGCGCAGTTTAAAAGGTCAGCTTGCCAAGTTGCAAACGGGCGGTGCTGGTGAGAAAGGCAATTTGATGGTGCCAACAAATCAAATTCCGGAAGTGGGCGTGGAATATATTCGACGTGTACGCGATGTGAAATACCAGGAAGCCATGTTTGAAATGCTGGCAAAGCAGTTTGAGCTGGCGAAAGTGGATGAAGCCAAGGATTCCTCTCTAATCCAGCAATTAGATGTCGCCGAGCCAGCTGAGAAAAAAGTTCGGCCTAAAAAACTTCTCATTGTTCTCGGTGGATTGGTCGGTGGAGGACTGCTAGGAATATTAATTGCAATGATGCGTAGTTCGTATATACGTTCAAAAGGCATGCAGGCGCAGCGATGGAGTGATGTGCGCACATCCTGGAAAACCTGATTTTTCTGCATGCTGCGTTGCAGCGGTGACGCACTGTTCTAAATAGTGCTAAAACTGTTAGTGCAGTCATTTATGTTAGCTTTATGAAAAATGTATCAGTACGCGTTCTTGTGCTAAAAAATGCGGTTGCAAATGTCGCTGGTGGTATAGGCGCTGCGCTATTTAATCTCTTGTTGCCCGCACTTGTAGCCCGCTACTTGGGCAAACTTGAGTTCACGGTTTGGAACCTGGCGCTTCAGGTCATCATTTATCTTCAAATATTTGGATTCGGTTTACAAAATGCTGTAACGCGGTTTTTTGCACACGGTCACGAATTGAACGATTTAAAGGATCAGAAGCAAACTGTCAAAGCCGCAATCTACCTTTCTGGAGTCTTTTGCCTGATGGCGTTGATTGCTGTTGCTGCCTTGATCGTTTTTTATCCGGTTATATTTGCTGACATTCCAGCTGGTATGGTTACTGAGTTCCGTATTTGTATCGCAGTGCTTGGATTATCTGCAGCCGTCCAGTTGTTTGCCTTGGTACCCAGCGGCATATTTTGGGGTCTTCAACGAAATATTATACCGGTCGCGGCCCAGCTATTTGTTCGTATCCTTACGATAGTAATCGTATTTTTAATATTACAGGAGTTCCCCAGTCTATTAGTACTTTCAGTGACTTTTGCTCTCTGCAGTGCCCTGGTTGTGCCGCTGAATTTCTTGGCAATTTTGCGTTGGGCTTCGGACCTTCTTAAAGATACGTTACCTCTGAACAGGACACGTTTCCGGGAGCTGCGAGAGTACTGCGGAAGTATGGCTGTCTGGAATATCGCCATGTTGTTGGTCAGTGGACTGGCAACGATGATGGTTGGCTATTATGATTTTCAACGCGTAACATCGTATTCACTTGCATTGACACTGATTACGATCATGATTGGCTTGCAACAGGCGCTGATGTCGCCCTTGATTTCTGCCGGCGCGAAGTTGAATGCCAGGCCGGAGACGCAAGCTGAACTACCAAAATTGCTGATCAAGTCTACAAGAATCTGCGTCGCTGGGTTACTGGTATCAGTCGTTTTCATTAAGATATTGGGCGACTGGTTTTTAAGAAAATGGCTTGGTAGTGGATATAGTCCGGACATATTGTCTCTGTTACTTATTCTGGCAATTAGCAATATGATCAGGAACACAGCTGTGCCGTACGCAATGCTGCTCATGGCATTGAATATGCAAAGAGTAGTGCAGGTCACGGTCTTCATTGAAGGGGCAATCACATTGATAGCCAGTATGGTATTAGCCAGTCAATTTGGGGCCGTGGGTGTGGCATATGGAGCGCTATTGGGTGCAATCGGCGGATTCTCCGCAAATTTCCTCTTCAATTTTAAAAGAACGAGGATACTTGTTCCAGATATAGGAGCCTATGCCATCCGCTCTGGAGCAATCCTGATGATACCGATTATGGTTATTTTTCTTTTGATTCGGTAAATTATGCTTGGTTTTTTTAAAAATAAGTTTTATATATTGAAGCAGCGCTTGACCAGGAATTCGAGAATTTCCTATTCTTCGCTATTTTTAAATAAAAACAAAATCAGATTGGGTAGTAATTTTACTATGGGAAAGAGTTCATTGCTCTATCCGATCGAATTTTATAAACATCAGAAATTCGATCCGTCGATTAAAATAGGCAACGACGTTTATGTAGGAAGTTATACCCAGCTTCATGCAGTGGGTGCAATGTCAATTGGAAATGGTGTAGTGATTAGTGACCACGTGTACATCTCGGATGTGGCACATGGATTGATGCCGGATCAAGGCTTGATCATGGATCAGCCGCTGAACTCCAAGGGCGTCATCACGATAGGGGACAATTGTTTTATCGGATATGGTGCGAGTGTTTTACCTGGCGTTGAATTGGGGCAGTCCTGCGTGGTGGCGGCGCGCGCTGTTGTGACCCGGCCATTTCCAGATTATTCCATGCTGGCGGGGAATCCTGCCAAACTCGTCAAGGTCTACGATCCGTTACGTGGCGCCTGGCTGCCGGTGCCAGCCGCATGAAAAAGCTTAGAGTTTTTTTTAATATGGATTTCTTCGGCTGGCTTAATTTTTTGAGCATGTGCTGGGCAAGAATCAAGACGAAATTTTTTTATAAGATTTTCTTTGGCTCACTTGGAAAAGGTTCGACTATATTCAAACCTTTACTGATTACCCATCCAAGAAATATTTATATTGGCAGAAAAGTCCTGATGCGAGAGGGTGCAAGGATCGAGATAGTGAAAACGCCTGGCATGATTCCAAAAGTAATAATTGGCAACAATGTCAACATTGAGCAAAGTGTGCATATTGTATGCGGTTCTCGTATCTCCATTGAAGATAACGTTACTATCACCGGCCGAGTAGCAATTGTGGATGTGAATCATCCCTATGATGATATTCATTCCGAAACGAAAATTGGAGCTAGAGTTGAATGTGAAGGTAATAGCGTAACGATAGGCGCCGGCGCATTTATCGGGTTTGGAGCAGTAATTTTGCCAAATGTAAAAATCGGACGGCATGCGGTAGTTGGCGCATTGTCAGTCGTAACCCGGGACATCCCCGAATATTCGGTGGCGGCAGGAAATCCTGCGAAGATTGTGAAAAAGTATTGTTTTGAAACTAATGAATGGGTGAAAGTTGTATGAATATTTTGATTACCGGCGGCGCCGGCTTTATTGGCTCAAATCTTGCTTTGCACTTGGTTGATCTTGGACATAGCGTCACGATCCTGGATACGCTTTCACCACAGATTCACGGCGACGATCCACAAAACTCCTCTCCATTGTTTCTTAGCATTAAGGATAAGGTACGATTTGTGCAGGGGTCGGTATGCGACGAGGCAGCTTGGAAAACCGTGTTAGACGGACAAGACGCTATTGTTCACCTCGCTGCAGAAACTGGTACCGGACAATCGATGTATGAAATTAAAAAATACATCGACGTTAATGTTGGTGGAACCGGGCTGATGCTGGATTTGCTGGCGAATACCAAGCACTCCATTACCAAGGTAGTTGTGGCATCGTCGCGTTCTATTTACGGCGAAGGTAAATACATGTCGAAATCGCTGGGTATTGTTTATCCAGGCCAACGAAATGAAAATGATATGAAGGCAGGGCGCTTTGATCCGATTTGTCCCGTTTCAGGTGAAACACTGGAACTTCTGGCAACGGATGAAGATTCAAAAATTCATCCATCTTCAGTGTATGGCATTACAAAACAAAATCAGGAGCAAATGGTTATGACCGTTTGCAATTCGCTTGGTATCGGCGCAACCGCTTTGCGCTACCAAAATGTGTACGGTCCTGGACAGTCGTTGAGCAATCCTTATACCGGAATTTTGTCGATATTTTCCACCAGGATCAAGAATGGCAATAAAATTGATATCTTTGAGGATGGTAAAGAAAGCCGCGACTTCGTTTTTATCAGCGATATCGTAGAGGCTACCACTGCTGCATTGCTTAAGGATGAGGCCTGCGGGGAAGTATTTGGAATTGGCTCAGGCGTTGCGACCGACGTTTTGACAGTGGCGAAAACCCTGGTATCGCAGTACAACATCGACGTTCCCATTACGGTGACCGGCGCTTTCCGATTGGGCGATATACGGCATAATTATGCAGATCTGGAAAAGGCACGTCGCCTGCTTGGCTTTGAACCCAAAGTGCAGTTTGCTGAGGGAATTCAAAAATTTACCGATTGGGTAAGCGAACAGGCCGTGCAAAAAGACAGTTACGATCAAAGCATCCAGGAAATGAAAGCTCGGGGATTATATAAATGACTGCGCGAATCGGATTGGTAACCGTTTTATTCGGCAGTGAGTCAGTGTTGCCGGGGTTCTTTAAAAGTCTTGCTGCTCAGGATTATAAAGATTATTGGCTGTTTATTATTGATAATAGTCTTGATTCCATCCCGTATCAGGCCACCCAAGAATTGATTGCGCAGTATGGTTTCAAGAACGTTACGCTGATAAAAAACGAAAAAAATCTTGGTGTAGCTAGAGGTAACAATCAGGGGACTGAACTTGCTCTTGAGATGGGATGCGAATATGTGCTGTTATTGAATAATGATATTGAGTTCGACAGCCCCCGTTTATTTACTGATTTGGTTACCGTGGCGGAGACGACTCAAGAAAAGATGCTGGTTCCTAAGATAACGTTTTTCGACTCAGGAAAAATATGGTGCGCTGGCGGCGCTATCCTTCCCTGGAAGGGCACCACCGTTCACCGTGGTGAAGGCATGGATGATGGCCCCGAATTTTCCGTGGCTATGCCGGTGAATTATGCCCCGACCTGTTTTATGTTGATTCACCGGTCGGTTTTTGATTCCATTGGGTTGATGGATGAGAAATATTTTGTTTATCAGGATGATACCGATTTTGTATGGCGTGCGAATCAGGTGGGATTTAGGATATATTATTGGCCCGACGGTCTGGTAAAACACAAAGTCAGCAGCAGTACTGGTGGTGCATTCTCGACGTTTGCTACTTATTATTGCGAGCGTAATCGGGTTTATTTCATCAGAAAAAACTACAGAGGAGCACAAAAGCTGGTGGCTCTGTCTTACTATTTGCTGACACGCCCGCTGAAATTCAAGTTCTTTACCACAAGGCTGCGCGAGCATTATTTCAAGGGTATAAGGGACGGATTCCGTCTGTAAACGTATGCTGCCGCGTGCAATGATGATTTCGCGGCGCAATGTATATGATCCTTGAATATAGGATCAAATCCGTATAGATTTATTGATATAAAGAAAATCACATGAATATAGAGAGTTTTCTTATTTTTGCCAGCTCTACATTTATGATGGTTGGTACGTATTTCATTTGGTTTAGTCGTTACAATATTCCAAACCATTTGGTGTTGGGGTCGTTGTTTGTGGCATATCTGGTACCTGTCTTTCTTACCAATGTTTTGACCAGGTTTCCGCCCGAAATTGTGACGCAATATGCATACATATTGGCTGTTGGGTCTGTATTTTATGTTGTTGGATTGGTCTTCGGGAATTTTTATATTCCAGTTCGCCGGATAATCAAGGTTCCTCCATTCTTTCATGAGTCACTGGAAGTATTTCTGTTGCATCGATATCGGTTCTTGATAGGGGCCGCGTCTCTGGCGTTGGTTACTATGGCTTTGTGTTGGGTCAGTATGGGCATGGTTCCAATGTTTGCCGCTGACCCATTTGCCGCAAAGTTCTTTAAGGGGGAATATTTTGATGCGTACATGCGCGTTGCAATTCCCTATCGTCTTGCGCAGACGGTTCAGATTACGTTATTTCCGATTCTCGTTGCGCTGTGGTTTGTTACCAGGAAGAAGCTGTTACTGGTCGTCGTTATAATGATTATGCTGTTTTTCGCTCTTGCATTGAATCGCGGCCTGGTTTTCTACGGCTTGTTCATGCTTATGGCACTCTATGCTGCAAAAAAGCGGAGTTATCTTTTCTGGTTCATCATTGCACACATCACCATCATCAGTGTAGGTAGTGCGATTTACTATTTGGCGGCTGTTTTCTTTGGCGCCGATGTATTTGGGGTTATTGGTGTAGCGAATTCGGATGTATGGCAAATTCTTGCAGATGGATCACCTGACATTGTAGATCAGCTTACCCTATTACAAACTTTCGAAAATCATGGTACTTATACGCTGGGCCGTACGTTTTACGGTGGACTGATTCCAGGTCAGTATTATTGGAATCCATCTGCGTGGTCGTTGTATATTTCGAATAATACAGACGATATTTCCGAAGTGACATCCGGCGGTTTTCGTGTTCCTGTAGCATTATGGGGCTATTTTTCTTTCGGGTGGATTGGTGTGATGATAGTACCCTTTATGTCGGGAGTCATTCTTGGGGCTGCCACTAAATTTACTAAATATTTTGTTTCCCATAAGAATATTTTAACTTCCATATTGGCGCTTACTTTTTATACGGTGGTTTTGGCGTTTTTTTGGAATTTTTATATTATGAGTATGTATGCGGTCCCCGCGTGTGTGTTAATTGTTTTAGTTCTGTATAGAATAAAGCTGCGGTCGGCGAGTAGATAGTTGATTCTTGGTCTGTAAGTATGTACGAGATTTTCTCTATTTATGCGTAGGGGTAACAAGAATTGACTCGGAAATTTTTATTTTGTGAATTATGGAAAAACTTGTTTGTCTGATTGTGGCTCGAAATCTCGGTGATGCTGTTATTCAAAGCGCATTTTTGCGGAAACTGGTCGCCAGCGGATACTCTGAACGTTATATCGCTTGGGTGCGTCCGCAAATAGCATTTTTGTTCCGCGATATTCCTAACTGTGAAATTGCCACTTCTCAGTTTCCGGTCGGAACGGCCAAGAATTTTGGGCTCAAGAACGCATGGTTATTTTTAAAAGAGTCATTGCGTATCCGGCGCCTGCGTCCAAGCGTTACGCTCGACCTGGTCGGGGATTTTCGTGAGCGTGCATTTGCCCGTTTAACAGGAGCGCCGAAGCGTTTGCAAATTGGCTGGGCTAATGGTCACCCGCACCGTGTGATCATTCGTAATCCTTTCGGCGATGGCAACCCTGTATTTGTAGTTCCCAAGACTTGCCCGAACGTTTATTTGTCCTACGGTATGTTTTTGTCATACCTAACCGGCGGTAAAGAGACCAGCATTCTGTCGACTGTCCGCAACTCCGGTGCCGGACAGTTAAAGATCGGTCTGCATCCTTTCGCGTCGCAGGAATGCAAACTGTGGCCAGCCGAAAACTGGTTAGCGCTCGCCCAGCAATTGTTGACCGATGGTCACGAGCTTACGATGTTTGGCGCTGGCGGCGAGAAGGCCATGCTGGAACAGATGTTCGCACCCCTGTTGTCTCGAGTGACGATATTTACCCGTTCTCTAGCTGACTTTACTTCGGCAGTAGCTAACCTCGACTTATTTATTGGTTTGGATAGTTTTGGCGTGCATATGAGTCAACGCCAGGGAGTGCAGGGCATTATGATTAATGCTGGAAACGATCCCACTGTCTGGACGCCGCCTGGCGCCCGTGTGTTGGCGCACTCCGGCGGTTGCCAATACTATCCATGCAGCAATGTTCCGAAATGCCAAGGCAGTAGCACGGAATATGTGTGTGTTCGCTCAATAAAAACAGAGGAAGTGCTCGCTGCCATCGGTCCAGCGGATCTTGCAGTGGTAAATACAGTAACTGCTGGTTTGTGAAGTAATTTAATATTAATGAAAAGAAAATATGAGTATTGAAATCATAAAGAATTCCCTCAAAGAAGCCCAGACTGGTCTTGAGAATTTGCTCAACAATGAAACCGTACTCGCTAACATTGATCGGGCAGCGGCAGTGCTGGCCGAGTCTTTTCGTCAGCATGGGAAGGCTATGTCGTGCGGCAACGGTGGTTCCATGTGCGACGCAGTACATTTCGCAGAGGAGCTGTCCGGACGTTTTAGGAAAAACCGCAAGGCCCTTCCAGCATTGTCCATCAGTGACCCAGCGCATATCACTTGCGTCGCTAATGATTATGGTTATGAATTTGTGTTTTCCCGTTTCGTAGAGGCCCATGGCCGGCCTGGTGATTGTCTGATCGCGATCAGCACCAGCGGTACCAGTCCATCGATTTTAAACGCAGTCAGGAGCGCCAAGGAGCAGGGTGTGACAGTCATTGGACTCACCGGTCGAGCAGGCAGTCCACTTGAGCAGCTAGCGGATATCAGCCTTTGCACGCCTGCTGGTAATTTTGCGGATAGGGTACAAGAGCTTCACATCAAGATGTTACACATCATGATAGAGCTGGTTGAACAGAAGTTAGATCTGGTTTGATTGGACACTGAATGTTTTCGCATGAATTAGAGTTTGGCCTGCGTTTTCATGATGCACGGGTGTTGGTCGTCGGAGATGTCATGCTGGACCGATATTGGTCTGGATCGACTGCCAGGATATCTCCTGAAGCACCAGTACAGGTGGTTAATATCGACAAGGATGATTTGCGGCCAGGTGGCGCTGCCAACGTTGCTGTGAACGTTGCCAGCCTTGGAGCCAAAGTAATGCTGCTGGGTGTGGTCGGCAAGGATGAGGCTGCAGGTTTGCTGGCCGCTTCCATGGCCAGTTTTGGGGTTGAAGGTGACTTTGTTGAGTCATCCTCATGTCCAACGATAACCAAACTGCGCGTGGTTTCACGTAATCAGCAATTAATGCGGTTGGATTTCGAAAGTTCCTTGCGCGGCGTGGATGCGTTTGATCGCGGAGTTCTGTACGACAAGTTTTGTAGTGCATTGCAATCTGCAGACGCCGTCATTTTGTCGGACTACGGTAAAGGTACGCTTGTCGGCGTTGCCGACATGATCAAAGAGGCCCGGAAGCAAGGTAAGCCGGTAATTGTCGATCCGAAGGGAACCAATTACTCACAGTATTCAGGCGCAACGTTGATTACCCCAAATATGGCGGAATTCGAAGCCGTGGTTGGTCCTTGTGCTGATGAAAGTCAGATTGTTAAAAAAGGCATGGACCTGCGACAGCAGCTAACGCTCGATGCCTTACTGGTAACGAGGAGCGAGCATGGAATGTCCTTACTGCGTCCTGATATTTTGCCATTGCATCTACCCACCGAGGCGCGCGAAGTATACGACGTCACCGGTGCCGGCGATACCGTAATTGCCACGGTTGGCACTGCCTTGGCGAGCGGCAAGGATCTTGAGACTGCGTGCAGGTTAGGCAACCTCGCAGCAGGCATTGTTGTTGGCAAGTTTGGTACCTCAGCGATCACTTCACTAGAGCTAGAACGGGTGCTGTACGGCGCCGGGGGGCTGGAACAGCCATTCATGTCCGAAAGCGAGTTACTGGCGCGCCTGGACGAAGCCAAGGCAAGCGGCAAACGCATTGTATTTACCAACGGATGTTTCGATATCTTGCACGTTGGTCATACTCGCTACCTGGAAGCTGCGAGGCGCTTGGGTGATTTGCTCGTCGTAGCGGTGAATACTGACTCGTCGGTGAAGCGTCTGAAAGGCGCTAGCAGACCAGTAAACCGCTGTGCTGATCGCATGCACGTGCTGTCTGCGCTGAAAAGTGTGGACTGGGTTATCGAATTCGATGAGGACACGCCTGAACGTATTATTAGCAAGCTGATGCCCGATGTGCTGGTCAAAGGTGGAGACTATGCGGTGGATGAAATCGTAGGCTACGACGTAGTGACCGCCGCCGGTGGTCAAGTGATTGCGCTGGAGTTCCATGATGGATATTCGTCGACCAGTATTATTGAGCGATCAAAGGCATAGCGCGGTTGCGCCTTGGCGCAAATTAATTCCACTCCAGTTACCCCGGTTGCTATGTTGAACGAAAAAAAAGTAGTTGTATTATTAGCTTGCAGGAACGGAAGTGAATGGATTGGCGAACAGCTTGATTCCATTCTCGCCCAGAAACAGGTAAATATATCGATCTTGATTCAGGATGATAATTCTTCCGATGGCACCCAGGAAATTATCGCCTCGTACGCGGCTGCGCACCCTGCATGTATCAGTGTATTTCTGAACGAAGTTGGTACCGGGTCTGCCGGTGCCAACTTCAGAAAGCTCATAGCGCGGGCTGACTTCAGCCAGTTTGATTATGTTGCGCTTGCAGATCAGGACGATATTTGGCATCTTGACAAGATGGCTAATGCTGTCGAGAAAATCGAGCAGACCGGGTGCAAAGGCTATTCAGCCGCAGTACAAGCATTTTGGCCGGATGGGCGGGAAAGTATTCTGCCTCAATCACCAAAAATGAGAGCACTGGATTTCATTTTTGAAGGAGCGGGACAAGGCTGTACTTTTGTGTTGCCTGTTCTGGTTTCTCAGCAGGTACAGCATTTTCTCAGAGAGCATGCGAGCCAGTTGCACGAGTTTCATTTTCACGACTGGCTTATCTATATTTTAATAAGGGCGCAAGGCGGCAGCTGGTATTTCGATCCGCGTCCGGCAATGAAATATCGGCAGCACGAGAATAATGACATGGGCGCGCGCGGTGGACTAGCTGGTATCCGTCGGCGTATTGGATTGATTAAAGAAGGTTGGTATATCAAGCAAATCTTTATAGCATTGAATATTTATCAGCTAGCCGGCGGCGCCAGTCGTCAAGCGCTTAAACTGGAAACGGTATTGAAATCGCCGCCTTCATTAGGGCGACGTTTTCGGTTAGCGGCTGCGATATGGAAACATGGCCGACGCCGTGCAAGTGATCGCGGTGTACTTTGCCTGTTTGCCATATCTGGCTGGTTTTAATATTCGAAGAGAAAATCGGGCCTCGTAGTGCTAGGCCTGATGTAACTGACTGACATCATGTCCGCCTCATTCCGGATAATGATGCCAGATCAGTATGCGCCGTCCTTGACCAGTAATACCTTAAAGGTGCGGAACAAAATAACAATGTCCGTAAACAGCGACCAGTTTTTCACATACCAGGCGTCGAGATGGACGCGGGTTTCATAGCTGAGATCGCTGCGGCCGCTGGTTTGCCACAGACCTGTAATACCAGGGCGCGCTTCCAGGTAATAGCCGACCTGGTCACCATAACGCTCCAATTCGGCGTGGATGACGGGACGAGGTCCGACCAGGCTCATTTGTCCTTTGAGCACGTTCCACAGCTGCGGCAGTTCATCAAGGCTGGTCTTGCGCAGGAAACGGCCAATCTTGGTCACGCGCGGGTCGTTCTTGAGCTTGAAGTCGCGTTCCCATTCTTCACGGGCAGCGGGGTCATTTGCCAGCAATTCTTTCAGCAGCACATCGGCATTGACCGCCATGGTGCGGAATTTATAGCAGGGGAACGGTACGCCGTTCTGACCGATGCGCATGTGGCCGAAGAACACACCGCCGCCCCCGCCCAGGCGCACCTGGATCGCTACCCACAAAAACAACGGCGACGTCACGGCCAGCAGGATGCCGGAACAAACCACGTCGAATGCGCGCTTTAGCATCTGCGAACCGCGCTGCGCCAGGTTGTTGCGCATGCCCAGGACCATGACGTCGTGGGCAAAGAAATGATTGATCGACATGCCGTGCAGCGGCAGGCCGCGCAGCGACGGCACAATTTGCAGGTCGGCGCAATCGCGGCTCAGTTGCTGGATCAGCATGCGCGACGATTCCATGCCGCCCTGGTCCAGCGCCAGCACCACATGCGGGGAACCGAGCTGCTTGAGGGTGATGTCGATTTGCGAACCGAGGTGTAAAAACGGTACTGAACGGCCACGGCGGTCGTGGTACTGGGTGGTGGTGGGCGCGCTGCCCGGCAGGTCCAGGAAGGCGATCAGGTGATACCCCATCAGGCGCTCGGCTTCAAACACGCGCGCGGTTTCACGGGCGTTGGCGCCAGTTCCGACGATCACCATTGGACGGCTCCAGCTGCCGCTGCGCAGCATGCCGAATTTCAGGATTGCGCGCAGTGCCAGCAGCAGCAGCGGCGCCAGCATCCATTGCACCATTGGCAAGATGCGCGGCATGTCCCAGCCAGTGAAGAACGCCAGCGCCACCTGGGCCAAGAACAGGCCTGCGCATGCGTGCAACATGTCGCGCACTTCGCGGGCATACGGCTTGCGCTTGTTGTAATGGCCTTGATTCCAGAAAATCACCAGTGCCAGCGGGACCAGGACCAGCGACGCCAGCATGCCCTTGGCATTATTGGCAGCGGTCAAACCGGTCGCGATCAGCACGCCATGGGCAATCGCGGTTGTGAGGAGCAGCGCCAGCAAGTCGCTGCCTACCAGCAGGCTACGCTCGGCGACTTTGCTGGCATGCCAGGCTTTGCTCGGCAGGAGGAAGGCATCAATGGGCTTCATGCGTTGCGGCTCCCGGCGGTGAAAAAAGTGACGCCGGAATGGGCGGCATGTACGCGCGTTGCATGCTGCAGACTACGACGGCATACGCCGCTGGTTTGTGGAATCACGGTATCAAATGCGATCAAAAGATCGTCTCAGTTGTTGATTTAAAATGAACTTATACAGCTAAGCATTGTACTGGGCCATGGCATTCTCTGCAATTTCACTCGTGTAATGTTCTAGATTTGCTAAGCAAACGATGTTGCGACGCAACATGATGATTCTAAGCAAAAAAAACATCGACGAGGAAGCATGTGAACAGCATAACGCCGCTGATGCTCAGCATTAATACGGCGCCTGCCGCGCAATCTTTGGCCAGGCCAATGGCGGGATGTGGGCTGGGATGCAGGTGATCGAGCGCATGTTCGAGCGCGCTATTAAACAACTCGGCGGCAAGTACCAGGCCGCAATTGAGCAACAGCAGGGCCCACCAAACGGGGGCTGGTCGCAGCCATAGCAGAGTGAGCAATACACCCAGGGCAGCTACCGATTGTTGGCGCATGCTCATTTCAGAGCGCCATGCACTGACGATGCCATGCCACGCAAACCCGAGGCGCCTGTGGAAGGGCTGGTTTTTCATGGAGGAAGCGGAGAAGCAGCGGCCGGCCCGAAGGCCGGACCGCGGTACGCGGCAATTACCATACGAATTGCATGCACGGTAACAGCCGAGGGGAATTAACGGCCGTGGTGGCTGGTAGCGTGGTGGGTGGTGCCGGAGTTCGAATCCGAAGCAGCAGCGCCAACAGCTGCTACGGCTGCGCCGATAGCAACCAGGGCGCCGGTGCTCAGGCCAGCGGTGCCGGTAGCGCCAACGCCAGCTGCTGCGGTTGGTGCTGGAGCTGGTGCTGGGGTGGTAGCAGGTGCGGTTTGAGCGAAAGCTTGGCCAGCGGCGAATGCCAGAACTGCGGCGGTGATAGCGATTTTTTTCATGGGATTCCTTAAAGTGAAGTAAAGATACATCTTGACTACGATAACCATTGTACCGGCTTTTGTTCATCAATCAATTGGAACTGAAAAATAATTTCTAAATTGCAAGAGATTATTGATAATTCGACGTTGTTTTTATGCCGATCGTGATATTTACGCGACAAGATTGAGCTGTCTCGGCGCGTGATGGTATCACTTGACCGGCTGCACCGAAGTACCGGACGAGGTGCTTGGATTGTACCCGGCTGGCGCAGGGATGATGCGCAGACCGTGCAGATCGACGTGGTTCGAAGGTCCGCTGGCGCCGCCGGCATCGCCATAGGTGCTATTGCTTTGCAGGTAACTCATATTGTAAAAGTCGCGTAACGCGAGCCGGTAGTTGCCTCGCTTCAGGGTAGCGAGTAACGGCGTCGAGAAGGAGGGCGCCGCGCTGTCCGGCGAGTGTGGCATTTGTACCACGCCGGCTGCCACCTGCCGCCCTGCGCCATCCATGACTGCCAGCCACTTCACGCCGCCGCTGATGCCCAGGTTGATCTGGTGCGCGGTATTGCGATACAGCACTTGCAGCGCATAGTCGCCAGCGCGGGCGATATGGATTTCGCGCACGGCAAAGGTATCGTCTGGTGCGCCCCAGTGGGCAATGCGGCCTGTCGCCGTTTCGGCGCGCAGGTTCGACCGCACGCGCGCATCGCCGACGCCGATGGTCTGGCCGGCTTGTACGCAGGCGGGCGCGCTGTGGTGGCTGCGATTGCCCGAGACTGCATACATCGCTTCCACCGCGTAGCAAGCGTTACCAGCTACGCCGGGGGAGCGGTCGATCCAGGTCGTGCTGGTCAGGCCTTGGGCCACCGGCTGGCCGTTGCGGTAGATGTTGTACACCACGCCTTTGGCGTCGCCGGGATACTCGATGCGGACCACGGCGGCGCCCTTGGCTTCCTTGGTACCGGTTGTCAGCGTGGCGCGCGGCTCGAACGGCGCATACAGCGCGGGGTCTGGCTGGTACGGCTGGCCGTCCACACGGCGGATCGCCTGCTGTCCCGGCAGCAATGCGCCCAGCTGGATTTCGACCAGGTTGTCGTCCGCCAGCGCCGACCAGTCCACTGCCGCGGCGGCCGGTTGGCCGTTCACCGTGATGCGGTCGATGGCGTAATAGCCTTGCCGGTCTGCCGGCGCCGTGGCGGCGGCGGGCAACAGCAGCTTGATTTGCAGGCGCTTGCCGCGCAGTTGCAGGTTGCTCAGGGTGGCGGTGTCGCTGGTGCCAAAGGCTTCGCGCCGCAGTTTGGCGGTGACGAACGGCCGCAGGGCGATGCCGGTGTCGGTGGTGCGCACGCCGAAGATATCGCCCACCACCATGCCGAGGTAGCCGCCGATCGACCACAGCATCTGGCGCGAATTGACCACGGGCCCGCTCAGGTCCGCTTGTGGCCGCTTGTCGGCCAGCAGCGGTTCGCCCGACAGCCACTCGAAGTTTTCCATGTTCGACAGGTTGAGGGCGGCGCCGCGCAGCAGCGTGTCGTAGGCGGCATCGGCCACGGCGACATTGCCGGTCATGGCGGCTGCACGCAGGCCGTGCGCCGTGACGAACGGCCACATGGCGCGGTTGTGGTACACCGCCACTCCCGGCTGCTGCGGGAAGATCACGGGTGCACCGAGCGGCCCGTGAGGATAGTGGGCGAGGATGCTTTGCGCCTGCGCGCTGTCGGCGATGCCGTGGATGATGGCCAGCGACTGGCCCAGCCAGTCGTACTTGTAGAGGGCGGCGCCGTCGAAGTGGCCGGCGGTCAGGCTGCTGTACATGCCGGTATCGGCCTGCCAGAAGCGGCGGTTGATGGCGGCCTTGAGATCGGCCGCCCAGCTGGCGTAGCGCGCCGCCAGGGCGGACTCGCCCTGTTCGCGCGCCAGTTTGGCCGCCAGTGTCAGCGCCTGGTAATGGGCGACGTTGGTGGAAAGCGCCTTGGCGGTGGCCATGCTGGCCAGGTCGCCGGGAATCCAGGCGGCATAACTTTGTTCGCGCCAGTCGAGAAACGATTGCTCGCCGTTGTACAAGCCGTCCATCGCATCGAAGGCCGCCAGGCGGTCGTTCTCCAGCGTGTTGCGCAGGGCTTTCAGTGCCGTGACGGCAAACGCCTGCCGTTCGGCGGGCGGCAGCGCCTTCAAGGCTTCGTCGGCGCCGAAGGCCCAGGTCATGCGGTCGGTGCTGACCGGCCAGCTGCCACCGCTGCCCGTATCCTGGACGATTTGCAGGCCGTCGGCTGTGCCTGCTACCTCGGGGCCGGGCGTAACGCCGGCGCGGTAGCCGGCCAGTTTAAAGGTCAGCGAGTTGCGCACCCGTTGCGGATCGAGCATGGCAAGCGACAGCGCGGCGGCATACGACAGGTCGCGGGTCCACACGTAGTGCCACAGTTCACCGGTCTTGAAGCAATCGCAGGCGATCGGCTGGCCGCCGTTGTAGCTGCCGTCCTGGATCTGACTGACCGCATCGCGCCGCATTTCCACGCCTGCCAGCGCGAACAGCGCGTCGAAACCAAGATTGCCAGTGCGGACGGAGGGGAGTTGCGCGGTTTCCGCGTAGCCGGTTTCCTGCTTGCCATCAAGGGCTTCGCCCTGGCGTACGCGCTGGGTGGTCGCTTGCGTGTAGTTGCGCAGGACAGCGCCGGCGTCGGGCGTGGCATAGCGCACGGTGTTCTGCTGGCCGTCCCAGGTGGGGTAGTGCACCGTGGTGCTGGCTGGGGTTTGCGCCATGGCGGGCAGGGCCAGCGCCATGGTGAGGGCGGCGACCAGCGCCCGCAGTTGTAATTGTGTGGTGTGCATGAGGTTCTCCGTTGCCGTTCGTAGTCGTACTACATGGCGATTTTTAAGAAGGGCAGTTTTCTGGCATTTGCTTTCAGAAATGGATGGTTTTTGCGCGAAAACTGTAGTTCTGCTACATATACTTTGATGAGGTATTGTAGCTGAAATACAACGAGAACCGCGTGATCCCAGGCTAAGCCGCGTAAGGCGCTACTGGTAAAGTGTAGTTAGCAGGAAGTTCAATTGACATTGAATCTAGTTTTAGTACAAAATTCTTCTCGGAACGTCTTTAGAACGTTATTTTCTTGGTTCTCATGTAGTCGTTGACTACAGAGAAATTATTAGTGTCGTGTAGAGGGGACATCAATGAGTATCTTCGCCAACAAGCGCAGCACAGCTGCCTTCCAACTCAATCCGGTCGCAGCGGGGTGCGCGTTGTTTGTCGCTGCCTTCGCCATGCCAGTTTTCGCCCAGACCGCGCCAGCCGAGGAAGCCCCTGCGGCGGCCCAGGCGCCGATCGCATCCGTGGTCGTGTCGGGCATCCGTCGCGGTATCGAGGACGCCATCTCGGTCAAAAAAGATTCGAATTCCATCGTTGAGGCGATCTCCGCCGAAGACATCGGCAAGCTGCCCGATGTCAGCATCGCCGAGTCGATCTCGCGCCTGCCTGGCCTGTCGGCCCAGCGCGTGGCCGGTCGTGCCCAGGTGATCAGCGTGCGCGGTCTGTCGCCGGACTTTTCCACCACCTTGTTGAACGGCCGCGAGCAAGTTTCGACCGGCGACAACCGCAGCGTCGAGTTCGACCAGTATCCATCGGAACTGATGTCGGGCGTGACCGTCTATAAAACTCCGGACGCCGGCCTGGTCGGCCAGGGCCTGTCGGGTACCATCGACATGCAGACCGTGCGTCCACTGGCTTTCGCCGGCCGCACCGTGGCGCTCAACGCCCGTGGCGAAAAAAATTCGCTGGGCAAGATCGGCAACGCCAAGGATACCGGCACCCGCTTCTCGGCCAGTTACATCGACCAGTTTGCCGATCGCACCATCGGTGTCGCGCTGGGCTACGCCCGCCTGGAAACCCCGATCCTGTCGAACGAGACCGGCCTTTACGAGCCATGGAAGCGCGATACGCGCACTGGCCTGCCGGCCGGCACCTTCGCTTCGGACGGCATCAAGGCCGTGGCCCGCAGCGGGCGCAACGAACGCGACGGCCTGATGGGCGTGCTGCAGTACCGTCCGAACAAGCAATGGACCAGCATCATCGATGTGTATGCGTCGCGCTTCAAGGCTGAGGAGACCGCCAACCAGCTGGAAATTTCCCTGTCACAGTCGGAGTCGAACTATAACCCGGTCACGGTCAACAATGGCACCATCGCTGGCGGCACGCTCAACAATGTGCGTCCACTGGTGCGTGGCATGTACAACAAGCGCAAAGATGACATCCGCGCCTTCGGCTGGAGCAATGAGTACAAGTCGAGCGACTGGACCATCTTCGGCGATATCAACTACTCCAAGGCCAAGCGTAACGAAACCGGCCTGGAAAACAATCTGCAATACAGCA
>Ga0308159_1002076_pt1 | contig 24706 bp, 18 predicted proteins | sample PhyCR1_FD_201040 | JGI IMG/M metagenome (GOLD analysis project Ga0308159, IMG submission 201040) | Phyllosphere microbial communities from UC Gill Tract Community Farm, Albany, California, United States - DLSLC.R1 | ecosystem: Host-associated > Plants > Phyllosphere > Unclassified | place: USA...
TGGATCGCGTCCAGGCGCTTGACGATGACTTTTTTGCGCGAGAGAAACACCGCGCCCTTGGCCAGCGTCGAGGTGACGATCATCGGCAGCATTTCCGGGGTCAGGCCCACGGCGATCGACAGGGCGAACAGCAGCGCTTCGGTCCAGTCCCCCTTGGTGAACCCGTTGATGAACAGCACCAGCGGCGCCATCACGAACATGAAGCGGATGAGCAACCAGCTGACCTTGTTGACGCCATGCTGGAACGAGGTCGTCGCACGGTCGGTGGCGGTCACGCGCTGGGCCAGGGCGCCGAAATAAGTGCTGTTGCCGGTCGTCAGGATCACCGCCGTCGCCGCGCCGGACACCACGTTGGTGCCCATGAACAGGATGTTTTCCAGGTCCAGTGGGTTGCGGGTGTTGGCATCCTGCTGCTGGGCGAACTTCTCCACCGGCATCGATTCGCCGGTCATCGCCGCCTGGCTGACGAACAGGTCCTTGGCGCTGAGCACGCGGCAGTCGGCGGGGATCATGTCGCCTGCCGACAGGACGATCAGGTCGCCCGGCACCAATTGCTTGATCGGCAGTTCGATGCGCTTGGCTGCGTCACGACGCAGCACCGTGGCGGTGTTGCTCACCATGGCCTTGAGCGCATCGGCGGCCTTGTTCGATTTGGCCTCTTGCCAGAATCGCAGCAGCGTCGACAGCACCACCATGGAGAAAATCACGGTGGCGGCCTTCATGTCTTCGGTCAGCCAGGAGATCACCGCCAGCAAGGTCAGCAGCAGGTTGAACGGGTTCTTGTAGCAATGCCACAGGTGAACCCACCCTGGCAGCGGCTGCTCATGCTCGACTTCGTTGAGGCCGTATTGAACGCGAAGCGCATCGGCTTCCTGGGTGCTCAAGCCTTCGGAGTGGCTGCCCAGGGTGCCGAGCAATTGCACGCTACTGCTGTTGGCCGAGACCACCAGGGTTTGCGCCAGGGTCGGTGGTACTTCGCGGCTGACGCTGGCGTCGGCCACGGTGTCGAGCATCGCCAGGCGACGGAAATGCCGGGCGATGTGCCGGGTCCGCAGGAAGCCGGCGAAGAACTCTTTCAACAGAGTGAGGTTCATGGTGTTACTCCTGCGCGAGGAAACGCTCGTGCAGGTACCGCCGTGCGCACCGCGCCCGTTTTAAAGGCACAGCCGGCTTGGCCCGCCTGCCGTAAAAGGCAGGCGCGTCCGTAGCATCCCGAGGTGAGTCAGGTGCTGGTCAGCGTCGATGAGAGGGATTCGGGCAGGCGCCAGGATTGGCTGCTGCCGGGATGCCGCTTCTCGCGTTTAGTGGCGAGACAACGGCATCGAGAAAATGCGCGTTACCTTGCCAAGCCTGTGCCGGTTACCGAAACCGGCCGACTACTGTCGCTCGAACAAGTACCCACTGAGGGTCTCCGCTATTGATGAAAACGCGCGAAGCTTACGCCCCGATGACAGGAGAGTAAACCGTAGGAAAGTTTCCGTATGGGGAATAAGAAGAATCTTCAGGATGGGTTCAGGAAGACACGTCTGGGGGCCTGCAGCTGCTGTACAGCCGCGCTATGGCATCGCGGGTCGATCGCGCTCGACGCGCTGCAGGTACTCATCAAGTTGCCCACCGACCAGCGCCTTGACCTGAATCGACACCCTGTTCACCTGCCGGCCCATCGCAATGCCCTCACGGGTACGTACTTGCACATAGCCAAGCCTGGGCCAGAAGCGTTCGGCCTTGGTATTGCCGATGACCACCGTCAAGCGCAGCCATTGGGCCCCGTTGCGTACAGCCCACGCCTCAAGGTCCGCATGCAGCTGCTGCGCCAACCCAGTGCCATGCAAACGCGCATCCACCAGCAACAGGCCGATATGCCAGACACCAACCGCCAGCACATCCGCCGCGATGTTCACCACCGCAACCAATTGATTGTCCAGGTCGCGGTAACCCAGCCAATACATCCGCCGGCAGGCCCACCCCGGGGGCAGTTGCCCCAGCAACTCCTCCCGCGCTTCAGTCGGTGTGGCTGGCTCGCCGTTCACCGCGATGAAGTAATCTGGCGCCCGCTCAAAAAAACGCTGCAACTGGGCCTCATCGCGACTACCCAGCTCCTTGACCTGAATACCCGCAACGGAACATCTGGGCAATCCGCCTGAATCAACGTCCATGTTAAACCCCTCTCAGTCGTCTCGGGTCAGCACTTCCAACAGCTCAATCTCAAAACGCAGATTGCTATTGGGCTTGATATGCGCGCCCATCGACCGCTCGCCATACGCCAAATGCGCCGGTACGAACAGGGTGCGCACGCCGCCTACCTGCATGCCCATCAACCCCTGGTCCCAGCCCTTGATAACCCGTCCGGTGCCAATCACACACTGGAACGGCTTGCCCCGCTCCCAGGACGAGTCGAACACCGTGCCGTCTTCCAGGGTGCCGGTGTACTGGGTGGTGATCAGCGCGCCCTTGACCACAGTTTTGCCGGTACCCAGGCGGACGTCGGTGATCTGCAGCTCTTCGTTGCTCATGGGGTGCTCACTGAATACTTGAAGGTTGGCGTTTTCCCAGAATCAATCGGGTTTGGCAAGTAAAAAGCCCCGACCGCAGGACGGTCGGGGCTTGGTGGCTATCAAGGCGCGGGGCGTAGCCCCATAAACTCCTGCAAGGCATGGATCAACTGATACTGATAGACATACCGCTCACTCCTGAGCGGCTCCCAACGATCGACGAAAAAGCGCCCGGTTTCGTCCACTTGAATAGGTGTGGTAACGATCTCACCCGTGCGCGAACGATGAATGAGCAAGGTCTGGGCAGGCGTCGGTCGGTCAATCAGGAAGTAGCCGGTTTGAGTGAGGCGTGACCGATCCGCAGGCGTGAACGCGTCCGGTGGTTTGTGTCCGGCCACCGCAACGTCGAGCGCAAAGTCGCTGCGCAGTGCTACCCACTCATCGGGACGCATGGCTTTATGGGCCGTTTCCCACCGACCAGCCCGCAGGCCAACAGGCTGGCTGAGAGCCACATCGTTGACATGCAGGCTGATAGCACCCTGCATATTGGCCACTCCCGGAATACCCAGGTAGGTGTCGGTATGGCTGTTGCCCACCAACGCCGCCCAGCGATGAGGGCCATGTGCAAGCTGGTCCTGGGTAATGACTTCGTTGGCGAAGTAGCTGAACATTGCCGCGCGGGACTGCGCTTTGTTCTGCATGCCTTCGACGCGGTAACTGGCCAGGCAATCCAGCGCGTGGAGGCGGATCTTATATTTGGCGGCGGTTTCTATCAGCGCCGTATACGTGTGCGGGCCGTCGTAACCCAGCATATGCCCGCGGTCCTGTATCCGCAGGTAGTCCTTGAGTGCCCTGGACATCGGCGCTCCGCGATACAGGGCATCCAGGTCCGCTTGATGCAGGTCCGTGAACAGGTGTTCAACGTAGAGCGTCTTGACCTTCATGGCCTTCAGTTCCTTGATCAACAACGCTTTGCTGGACCGCCCGCTGTGCGCTTCGCCAATCAACACCCCGTTTGACTGTGCGTATGCGCGCTCGAAGAACTCACGCGCGGTCAGGCCAGGAGACAAAAGCGGCTGTACCGGCTTGGCCGGTGGCACGTAGTCTTTGAAGTGGGCGGTAGCAGCAGCATCAAGCTTTTCGCGGGTTTGCTGGAAGACGCTATAGGCCGGTCGAAGTTCTGGGTCACCTGGAAAGTAACGGGAATCCAGACCTTTCGCCGTATTTTTGAGCCTGATCACCGCATCACGCATTTCGGCGGGAATTTCAAACGCGCTATAGCTGTGCTGAGCCGCGGGTGCCAGCACCTGCGACGTGGACTTGGAGTAAGCGGTCTGTAGGCTAATCTTGAAGTCAGCCTTGGCCATGGAGTCGCCCGCAATAGCGCCAGGCGTGTCCTTCCAGACGCCTGTCGGCGAGCCGGCACCCACGTCCTCGACTCGCAAGCTGACAGTATTGTGCAACTCTGCCAAGCCAGACACCTGGTCGTGAGTATTCATCCGGCGATGATCCACCAAGGCCACCCAACTGTCGTCGGGGCTGGCCGCCACGTCGTTGGCGATCACCTTGTGGGAGTAGAAATTACGCAAGCGGTTTTCACGTGGCGTCAGCACCGACGTGGCCCCTGCGGACAACGCGTCATCCAGGAAGTAGGACGTGGACGCGTCCAGCGCCTTGACCTCGATGCCGTGCTCGCGCGCCGCCAGCACCAGTGCTCGGTAGGAATAGGGGCTGTCTGCGGGGGTCGCCATGGCCTTGTCGACTGCCTTGAGGTGCTGGTCGATGGTCTTGGATACCTTGGCGGTTTTCAGTTTATCCAGCTTGGCGCGGAATACGTCGGCAGGCAGGAACTCGATATACAGGCGCCGCACGCCTTGCTCATACAGGGTTCGCATCTGCTGGATCAACAGCTGCTTGCTGGCGATGGAGTCAACGCTCGCCCCGACGATCAACCCTTTGCTTTCGCTAAGCAGCCGCTGCAGCACGACCGGCGCCAGGGTATTACTGTCAAAGCTCAACACATCGGCACGCGGGACGAGCGGCGCCAGGGCATCGAAGTGGGCTTTCGCATCCAGGGCCAGGTTGGCCACCGCCTCGGCGTAGGGCTCTCGCAAGTGGGAGAGATTTTTGGCGATGACGCTCCTGCCACTGTCCGCCCCAAAATTATCGGCGATGCCCGCAACGGACGTCGCCACTGCGTTGGGGCTCACCACGTATTCAAGGTCTTTCAACAATGCCGGTGGGGCTTCGTAGCGCTGCAATGGCGCCGCGACGACGGGGAGCTTTTCATATTTGGGCGCACCGCCCGTGACGCCGCTGCGCACCCAACGGCCTTGGGTATCCCGAATCGCCAGCCGTCCGGTGGACTGCCAACGCCCGGTCAGCGGGTCATGCCTCAATAGCAGGAAACGCCCGAGGGCGTCAGGTTGTTTGGTGGTCCACAACGCCTGGCCCTGGAACAACACGGCCTGCAGATCATCGATGGCAGTTGCCGGGGTGTGCAATTGCCTGACCAACGACAGCGCCTGTTCCTGCGATGCCGTGTGCAACAGCGGACGCATCGGCTTGCCCCAGGGCATGCTGAGCGCCGGGCGCAAATCGGTAAATACCGCGCCAGCGCTATTGAGCAGGTAGCCAAGGTAATGCCCGAACGCTTCGCCCATCTGCCCCTGGTTATACGCATGCAGCGCGAGCATGCCATCCTTGAAAGCCAACAGCATGCCCAGGCTCAGGCTCAGCACCGGATAAGGCGCGGTGGCGATGGCAACGAGCGGTTCGATAACAGCCCACACCACGTCCATGATCATCTGCGTGCGGTTGACGGTGGTGGCTTCCACATCGTCGATCTTGCGCTGCAGCTTGGCGTCGTACAGCGCCTGGCGCAGGTTGAGCAGCACCGTCTCGCGACGGATCGGATCATGCCGGCCAGGGCTGGGATGGGTGCGATCAAGTGTCTGCGGCAGTTGCTGTCTGGCGTTCTCCAGAAACGCCCGCACACGCACCTTTGACTGCATGCCCACGCGCTCGGCGAAATAGCCGACCATGCCATCCACATGCTTCAACATATAGTTGAACAGCCGCGCTTCGCGAAACGCAACACCATCGGGCGCGTTAGGCGTGTACAGCAGCACCGGGTCATGCCCACGCTTGAACAAGAAGGTATCGATCACCCAGTCACCGTCCACGAACAGCCGATGCACCTGATAGCTTTCACGCACCTGGGCCGAGGCATTGCCCAGGTTCTGCAGGCAGGTATCGAGCCATTCGAAATCCGCCTGGGCGATGTGGCCCTGCAGGCGTGATTCCAGTGCTGCATTGCGCATCTGCAATTGGCTGATCGCCAGTGTTGCATTACGCCTGAATCCATAGCCAGGGCTGCCCGGGCTCTGCAATTTTCCACGCACTTCGTCGGCATAACGCTGGCCGACCCACACACCGCGCACCGAGCGGGCAACGGCCTCGGGCGTGAGACGGCTGAGGTCGACACCCACAGGCCCGGTGAAAGTGGCCGAGGTCTCAAACTTGGGGTCCAGGAAACCCACGTTGTCTTGGTAACCGTCGCGGTACAGCTGCGTATACGTCATGGACGGCGGCGTTGTCAGGCCCGGGAACGCCTGGGGGTAATGGGCCCATACGGTGTCGGGGTCGACGTCCTGCTGCCCCAGCAGCGCGTTCAAGCGCGCCTTGGCTTGCCCGTGCACAAACGTCGCAAAGCTGGGGAACTGCGACGGGGACTGCGGGTGGGCGTTGTACGCGCGCAAGGCGCCCTCGGTGTCCTGCGCCAGAGTGGTGAGCGCCTGGCGCTGTGCCAGGCTGGCCGAGCGGTACCACAGGGGGGTGGCGAAGTTGCGATCATCGTCGCTCGTGGCCAGCAGGTGCTGGGCCATGGCCTTGAGGCTGGCGGCGTAGTCAGGCGCGAACGTGAAGCTGACCTTGTGGTGCTCCTGGGCATGAGGCATGAAGCTCAGGCCGGCGAGGATCTTGTGCATGGCCGGGCGAAAACGCAGCGCGAGCGTACTGATGACGTAATCCTTCATCGCGGGGTTCATGCACCAGCCCAGCAGGTGCGCCTTGCAGCTGGCCTCGTTGTCGAATGCCAGGAACTGCTGCGCGACAGGCGCTTGGGGTGTGCACAGCAGCAGACGCTGGGTCCCACCGTCAGCGTCCGTCTGGCGCAACAGCCAGAAGCCGTTGAGCTGCGCTTCATGGAACGACACGGTCGCGGCACTCAAGTACTGACCGGTGCCCTGGCGCAACGCCTGGATCAACGCGTAGTCGCCCTCGCCCAGGTGGTTTTGCAGCAGGGCGGTATACGCCAGGGCACAAAGGCGGTGCTCCAGCATCGACTCAATGGCCTGCTTGACCACAGGGCTGGTGTGGCTGTCGCGCTGCACCGCGGCAAAGTCCAGGCGCGGTTGCAGGCGGCCCAGCAGCGTTGCGAGGTAGGTCGGGGTCAGGTCCTGATAGTCGCTGCTCAACGGCGCTCGGTCATAGGTCAGCGTGGTCTTGGTCAAAAAGTCCGAGCCCGGTGTTTCGTCGCCTGTGTGCAAGCCACGCAGCGCCAGCAGGCTCAGGCTTGGCGACTGCTCATAATCACCCACGCCCGCGACGGTACGCCGTGTACTGACCTGCAATCGGTCCGGGTCCAGGTCGTGGATATCCAGGTCTTCAGCCAGTTGCTCGATCAGCTGATAACGAGCCAGGGCAGGCGGCGTGGCGGCCGGCCCCATCAGGTTGATCACGTGGGCCCGCGCCTGGTCATAGCGCCTCAGCAACTCGGCCAGGGTGCCACGCCGCTGGGCGTCGGCGCTGCGATACCAATCGGGCGCACTGTAGCGCAGGCAGCGGTCGAGCAAGCGCTGGGCATGCAAGGCCAGGCGTGGCCCAAGGTCGGGTAATGTCGACTGGATGGCGAGGTCAAGGTCGGCCACCACTTCACGCGCGCTGCGCCCGGGGTTGTCGACCAGGTCGAGGGCCCACTCGATGTCCTGTTCGCGCTTGGCCTTGAGCGCGTCGAAGACATGCTCGAACAGCGGCTCCCCGGTGATTGGCGTCAACGTCAGCGGCCAGATACCGGCCGGACCAAGGGATTGATAGCGCCTGGGCAACAACGCCAGGTATTCGGCTCGAGCCGCAGCGCTGTCCATGGAACCCCGCAGGTAACGGTCGAGTCCGGCCAGCGAATCGAACACCTCGATGCCCCGTAATGGGTGGAACAGCAACACATTGCCCACCGCGTCGTCACCGGTCAGCGAGGTCACCACGGGGCTGTTGCGCACCGTCAGCACGAACGCGCCGGCGAACGCTACGGGTTGGTACTGGTAGGCAAATGTCAACGCATACACCCCGGGACGAAACGCCGGCCCCAGGGAAACATTCGTGACCAGCCGAGCCATCTCGGGGTGCAGCAAACGGTCGGCGAGGTCACGCCGGGCCTCGTTTTCAAATGCGCGGATACCGGCGTCGTGGCTGCTAAAACTGCGTAGCCCTTTGCCGTCGATGACGCTGCGTTCGAGCAGCGCCTGCACCTGCGCGTTCAACCCGCTGCGCAGTCGTGCCAGCAATGCCTTGCCGTCGGCGTGTTGCAGGTCAGCCTGTTCCAGGGCCTGGTACAACTCGCGAAGGCGTGCAGCAAGCACCTGGTTGTGGGCGCGCAACTTGTCATTCAAACCCTGCAAATACAACTGCTCCGCGCTCGCCGATTGCTGGGGCAGCAGCGGTGCAGGTTGCTCAAACAGGTGATGACCAATCAGGTTCAGGTAGCCCTTGATTTCGCTGAACGAAGGGGCAGGTGCCGGGGGTATGACGGTGCTCATGGGGAGTGGGTCCATGTCGATGAAAGAAGCATCAGCATGGAGAGCGCCAGGGACGGACGGTGTTAGATAGATAGCGGCGCTGGGCGATTGATAAGTCCTTTCGGAACACACAACACTGAAGATAATAGAGCTGCTGGGTCAATCACATGTGCTAATCAACTTGGCCGCGTCACGTCACCTACGAAAAAACACGACATTCCCTAATCCAAAATCACAGGCTGCTTATTTTCGCTTCAGCGTGCGTGCATCAATCTATGAGGAAACCATTATTACTAGAAAGTGAATATCAGCATGACGATTGGCTCTGACTTTAACTACCCAGCGGATATCGCCCGACACCATCGTCGCGAGAAACGTTCTCCGCCTGAACGCTGGAGGGCCACGTACCCGAATCCGCCAGACTTATGTTTTGACTACCGCGCCTTGGTAGAACAAACCAACGGAATCGCCCAGGCCACTCAACCCGATCATAAAATCTGCATTATTGGCGCGGGCATTACAGGCTTGACCACCGCGCGCGAACTTCACAGGTGCGGGTTCAACAACATCACACTGATTGAAAAGTCAAAGCGTATTGGTGGCCGGCATCTGACCGCACTGGGGAATAATTATACCAACAGCGTCGGCAGGCCACCTTTTGAAATGGGCGCAATGAGAATGCCATTCTTCAATAAATCGAATGAGCCACCTAAAGAGGGGCGATCGCTGATGGCCTATTACGCCAACGCATTCGAACTACGCCATTCAGACTTCCCGAACCCGGGCAGTCCTGCAGTCCGCTCTACTGGTATATATCTACGAGAGGGAAGCATGGACAACAGCACGGAACCCACCATGCTTATCTGGAAAAACACCGATGGTGCAACCCCTCCTCCGGGACCAACGTTGGGTAACGTCTTCGCAAGATGGAAAGCATTTGCCGAGCGAATGACTTTAATCGTCTCTGAGCATTATGGTTCTGAGCGCTGGGAGGAGATGTGGGCTTCGATAGTAAGAAAATATGAAAGTATTTCCTTTCGTGACCTAGTCAAAATGCCGAGCATCGAAAATTGGCTCCCAAGTGATCCTGGAAACTTTGGAGGCATGGGTATGAATGCACAGGAATCCGCCGTTTTCTACTCCATCGGAATTGGTGACGGCAGTTGGGGAGCCTTCTACGACGTATGCTCGCTTTACCCGCTGCGCACGGCAATATTCGGATTCAGCAGTCATTTGCAGCTGATCCACGGGCGTGTGAACGCAGACGGCACGCCGATGGACTCGCCCTACTTAAACGCTGCCGCGACCGTCGATTCGAGAGGCATTGTATTCAACAAACCCAATTACATCGGACTTGGATCGCTGGCCGAATCCCTGCTTTTCATCAAACCGGACGAAACCCATGAATCTCTATACGAACATCTCCTGAAAGATCAGTTTGGCTTAATGACCAGCAGCGCAGTGACAACGCTGAAAAAACTTAACAACGGAAAAATACGGGTTTACTACGACTGGAACATCACAAAAAAAGAAAGGACCAGCAAAGCGTTCATCGATTGCGACTCAGTGGTAATGACACTTCCCTCCTGGCTGATCGAGACACAAATATCAATTGAGAATTTCAGCCAGGCAATGCTCCCATTCGAAATCACGGAGGCCTACAAATCGGCCCATTGGGAAACCAGCTGCAAGGTGTACGCTCCGCTTAAAAAGTCATTTCTCTCTCACAACAAAAACATTCCCCAGATCATTGTGACAGACAGCCTTGTCCATGATGTTTATACCTATCGTTACAACAACACCAACACCTATGATTGCATTCTCCTCAGCTATACGTGGGAGGACGATGCCACCAAACTGTCGGTCTTCAGCGATGAAGAACTCGTGGACAAATGCATTGAGGACCTTGACCGAATCCTTTTGAAGTCTACAAATATAAAGGAAAAAATATCCCCCTATATCGGACGAAAACAGGCAGTGGTCCAGCGTTGGATGAACGACAAAAATTCGCTCGGCTGCGCAAAGCTTTACCGTGCAGGCACTTATTACGACGCCATGAAACTGCTGAAATACAACAGGGACTTCTCTCCTACATCAGGCCTATACCTGTGTGGGGAGTCTTTTTCCGTTGACGCTGGCTGGACTGAACCCTGTTTCAGAGGAGCCATCGATACCGTGATCAATATCTGCAACAATACCCACGCACATTTCAACGGTGGGTTTACTATGCAGGACTACCCCACCTATAAAGCAGAGCCATAAAAGAAACAGACTACAACGCAACGGGAATCACCCGACTTTTAATTAAACACTCGCTCGCCTCTTATAAACACCCAGCCGATTTCCGGTTGTATAACAATAAGAGGTCACCTCCATGAGCGAACCAGCAAGCCCCGCACGCGTAGCAGTCATACAACTTGATCCGCAGGTTGGCATGCACAACCGGGCCAACAACTTGCGTCAAAGTCTTGCCCTGGCAACCGAAGCTGCAAACGGTGGAGCCAACCTGATCGTGTTGCCCGAGCTTACCAATTGCGGGTATTTTTTTAGCAGTCGCCAACATGCTTTTGATCACGCCGAACGGGTTCCGGAGGGCGACAGCGTACAGGCCTGGATAGATTTTGCTTGCGAGCGCCAGGTGTATCTGGTGGCAGGCCTGTGTGAAATAGACGGCATGCAGTTGTTCAACACGGCCGTACTGCTAGGCCCAGACGGGTTTATCGGCAAATACCGCAAAACGCATTTGTGGAACCTGGAAAAGCTTTGGTTCACCCCTGGCGACACAGGCATTCCGGTATTTGAAACACCTATCGGCCGTATTGGCTTGCTGATTTGCTGGGATATCTGGTTCCCAGAGGTACCACGCATTCTCGGTCAGCAGGGCGCTGATATTATTTGCAGCCTGAACAACTGGGTGTGGACGCCACCTCCCCTGTTCGATGACGCCGGCAAATGCATGGCGTCGTACCTGACAATGACCGCCGCCCACGTCAATAACGTGTTTATCGCTGCAGCGAGCCGCATTGGCGAAGAACGCGGAGCCCGTTACCTCGGATGCTCGTTGATTGCCGGGACCAATGGTTGGCCGATCGGAGCGGTTGCCTCGGCCAACCGCCAGGAAATCCTGTACGCCGACATCGATATCACCAGCGCACGCAGTGCTCCAATCTGGAACAGCCTCAACGACCTGCAACGCGATCGACGCAATGATCTCTACGATCAAATGCTCGGTTACGCCCAACACCCTGCCCTTCCGCGCTGATCGGAGGGCACGACATGAAAACGCTCAATACCGAAACAAGACACCACCGTTCCTGGGTGGACCTCACTGTCCTGATACTGGGGTTGTTCAGCGTGCTCCTGGTATTTTGGGTGGCGCTCGGCAATCAAGGCTCGTGGCCGGGCTACGCCGAGATGGTCGCGAGCCTGCCTCATCCTGTTGCCTGGCTACGGTGGATACTCGGGGATATCAGTGAAGTAGCCTTCTACAAGCATGAGCTTGCATCCCTTGGATTGCTGGGCGGCGCCTACCTCGCGTGGTGGGCGAGCAAGCACGGTAAAACATGGCAAGGATTTTCCATTTCCTATGGGACGGGACTGTGGCCCTGGCTGGTCACCAGTTCACTGTTAGGGCTACTGTTGAGCAATCTGCTGTGGGGCTGGAGCGTCACCGCACAAACGTGGCAACCGACGTTTGCCGCATTCGTTTCATTACCAGCGGCAATGGTGCTGATGTTCGGCGGAGGCTGGAAAGTTGCGGTAAACGGCGCGGTGTTGGGCGCATTGCTGGTAACGCCTGCGTGCTTGCTGATCGTGAACTTCGTGTGCGTACCGCTGGGCCTGCCCGCGGTGATCGGCAACGTGGTAGGCATGGCCGTGGGCAGCGTCATCGCATTTGTACTGTGTCGCAGTGTGCCCTCGCTGGTGCGTTCAGACTACATCGCCCTCGCCAAGCCTGCACCCGCGCGCCCCCCTGTCTACGGCATTACCTGGAGCCTGCGTCGGGTGCTGGCGGACTTTTCCGAAGCGCCATTTTTCGGGAATGAACTTGCCAGTCTAGGGTTGCTAGCAGGCGTATTGGTGGCATACGCTCTGAACCCGAACAGCCCGGCCTATGGCTCAGGCTTGGTCTTACCTCTACTGGTAGCGCAGGCGCTGACATCGTCGTTAGGTGTAGTGATCTGGCGAAAACAGTGGATCAAACGAGGCTGGTATCCGACCTATGTTCCGCTGGTGTCCGTAGTACCTGCGGCGGTGCTGACCCATGGTGGCAGCTGGGCAGTCATGGGCTCAAGTGCGCTGCTCGGGGCGCTGATCGCTCCGCCCTTGGCCTGTGAGCTTGCGGGGCGTTTGCCCGCGCACTTTCACCCGTACATAGGTAACGTCACGTCAATGGCCTTGAGTACGCTGATGATAGTGCCGCTGGTAGGCTGGTTAATCCAGGCGTAAACGCCCTTCCTACGCTGCACACCCTATGCAGCGTAGGACCCGCTTCTGATTCGTTATAACCAATGCCAGAACCGACTCCAGAACCCTCGCCCCAAATCATCCTTGCACCGCGCATATTGCGCCGCGTACATCTGCGAGCGCGCCTGCACCTTACTGGCCACTGGCGGCAACCACGCCTTCGCGGCATAGGTGCGTTGGCGATAGCCGCCCCAGCCTTCGTGGTAGTTCAGGTATTGGCCATACGCGTCGTATTTGTAGACCCCGTTGAGCGTGTAGGTCTTGTCCATGTACCAACCGACAAAGTCGATGGCGTCGTCGAAGTCCTGGCGGCTGGCGCCGCTGCGACCGGTGCTCTTGCGGTAGTCGTTCCACACCTCGTCCTTGGCCTGGGCGTAGCCGGCGGCGGTGGAGACACGGCCCCAGGGGATAATCCACAGCAGGTATTTGCGTGGAGCCAAGGCGTCCTGTCGGAAGCCGGACTCTTGATACATGATGGCGAACGGCACCTGGATCGGCACGCCCCAGCGCTTTTGCGTGACTTTGGCGGCGTCGTACCAGTCGTCCTTTTCGCGGAAGATGCCGCAGATGTCATTGGGCGTGCGTGGCGGCGAAGTACCGCAGGCCGACAGCAGAGAAGTGAGGAGTAACAGTCCGACGGCTTTGCCTGCGCTCAAGGGGCACCTTTACGAGAGACACGTAAAAGGTCGGCATTTTACGCGTTCATTGAGGCAGGTGGAAAAAAGGAAGGCGGCCTCCTGGCCGCCCTCCTTCGTTATCAAGCCAACATCAAGCCAACGGCACGCGACGGTTGGTGAGCGCGAGGCGACCAACAAAGAAGCTCAGCGCTGCACCCAGCAGCAGCATGGCCAAGGTGCTCCAGGCTGCACGGGACAGTTGCTTGGCTGCCACTTCACCTGCTTCACGAGCCTTCTGTTCAGCCTGTTGTTTCAGCTCATCGACCTTTTGCATGGCTTGCTGATAGGCCTGGGCATAGTTGTCGACGATCTGGGTGGCCTCTTCCTTGCTCTTGCCGGTACGGGCAGCAACGATGTTAACCAGTGCGTCCTTGTCGGCCGCATTCAGTGCTGGCTCACCGGAAGCCTTGACGCGTTCGAACCACTGCTTCAAGGCATCACTCGCCTGGGCAGGATCAGTCGCTGCGGCGGTAGCCGATTGCTTGCCATCAGCGGAAGCCTGGTCGGCCTTCTGCTCGACGTTGGCCGGGTCCAATTCAGGCTTGCCACTTTGCTTGAGCAGCGTATCCAGCTCACCTTGCAGGCTGTTCCAATCCAGCTGGATGCCTTGCTCGTTCAACTGTTGTTTGACGCTGTTACCGATGCCTGGCGCTGCAGCCGCAATGCCGCTGCCGGCAGCCGACAGGCCCTTGCCCACAACGTTACCCGCCGTACCGACCACGCTGGCAGCCAAACCCGCCAGCAACCAGGTGGTCAACAAGGTGGTGACCGTCCAGGTCAGCACACCGTGCAGGCCGCCGCGATCCGGCGCGGTGCGCCCCGCCACGAAGGCGCCCACGCCAATCGCGATCAATGTCGACACGAACAACCAGATCCCGGCACCCGTGCCGAAACCGCTCAGTGGGTTACCGGCCTGCATCGGGTCGACAGCACTCGCGCCGATGGCCGTGCCCAGCACACTCAGCACCAGGTAGGTGACCAGTGCAATTGCACTACCGGCCAATACCGAACTCCAGGACACGCGAAACAGCGAACGATTGGTTTCATAGACAGTGGTCATACAAAGGTCCTTCACAAGTTATGAGAGCAAGGCAAAGTGCCTTGATGGTTGGGAGTGTGGCGAAAGGACATACGTTCAGTCGTGGGCCAAATGCACCAGGTCAACTGGTGCATTCGCACTCCCCCGATGCAACTTTCTCTGCACTATCCTCAACCCCAGGTGTCGTACCCCCATGTGCTGTCTACCGGGAGAAACCATGAGCCAGGATGTCCTTGCCAAAGAAACCAACCGCCGCCAATTGCAGCAGATCATCTCCGGGCTGTCCGACGGCGTGATTCTGGCCGAGACCGACCAGACCCTGCTCTGGGCCAACGAAGCGGCGCTGAGCATGCATGGCGTCAGTGAGGTCGAGCAGCTCGGTGCCAACACGCAGGAGTACGCCAAGCGTTTCTCGCTGCGCTATCGCAATAACCATCCGTTGCAGCTGGACAGCTACCCACTCAGCCGTGTGGCGGCGGGTGAAGAGTTCAGTGATGTGATCGTGGAGGTCACCCCCACGGCCGACGCAGATCGCAGTTGGGTGCATCGCTTGCGAAGCCTGGTGCTGAGCGACGCTCACGGAGAACCGGAACTGCTGGTGCTGATCCTCAGCGACGCCACCGAGTGGGCCAGCGCCGAGCAACGCTTCGAGAAAACCTTCAATGCCAACCCGGCGCCCGCGGTGATCTGCCGCTTGAGCGACCTGCGCTACATCAAGGTCAACCAGGGCTTCCTTGAGATGACCGGCTACAACCGTGACCAAGTGATCGGCCGCTCGGTGTATGAACTGGATGTGCTGGAGCAGGCCGAGCGTAAAGACCTCGCCATCCAGCGCCTGGGTGACGGCGCGACCATCCCGCAGATGCAGGCCGAGCTACGCCTGCCCGAGGGTGGCAGCAAACTGGTGATCGTCGCCGGCCAACCGTTGGACATGAATGAAGAAGACTGCATGCTGTTTTCCTTCACCGACCTGGAACCGCGGCGCAAAGCGGAAATTGCCTTGCGCCAAAGCGAGGAGCGCTTCGCCAAATCGTTCCGACTGACACCGGTGCCGACCCTGGTATGCAGCGCCGCCAACCGGCAAGTGCTGGATATCAACGAAGCGTTCATGAACATCACCGGCTTTACCAGTGAAGAGCTGATCGGAAAATCCATCGAAGACATCAATTTCATCGACAGCCCCCAGGCCTGCGCGCAACTGTTCGCTACCCTGGAGAAAGCGGGCAACCTCGACGGCCTGGACCTCAAGGTCCGCAAGAAAGGCAGTGAAGTGATCGACTGCGTAGTGTCTGCCGACACCGTGATCATCCAGGACGCGCCGTGCTACCTGCTGGTGATGATGAATATCACCGAACGCAAACGCTCGGAACTGGAACTGGTGGCGGCCATTGAAGAAGTGATGCAGGACGCCTCCTGGTTCAGCCAGACACTCATCGAGAAGCTGGCCAATGCCAAAAGCGTCAACAGCCCCAACGCGCCGAACGTGGCGTTCACCGACCTGACCGCCCGTGAACGCGACGTACTGGGCTTGATCTGCGAAGGCCTGGCCGACAAGGAAATCGCCTCGCGCCTGAAACTGGCCCCCAATACCGTGCGCAACCATGTGGCCACGGTCTACTCCAAGCTCGGCGTGCACAGCCGCAGCGCGGCAATCGTATGGGCCCGTGAGCGCGGACTGTTCGCCGGTGAGTTGCGGGTAAAAAGCAAGAAATAGAGTGCAAATGCACTAGTGCGACCAGTGCAAATTCGCCTTATCCCCGCGTGATGCGTTGCATAACCTTGAAGAGTGGGCACAGGCCTTGGAGCCCGTGCCGTAATGATTTGATCTCTTGAGGAGATGCACCATGAAAAGCGAACAAGTCAAAGGCGCGATGGAGAAAGTTGCAGGCAAGGCCCAAGGTTTTCTTGGCGACCTGACCGGTGACGAGCAACTGCAAGCGCAAGGGCTTGCCCGCGAAACCGCCGGGCAATTGCAGCAGACCTATGGCGACGCACTGGACACCGTGAGTGATTTTGCCAAGCAAAAACCCCTGGCGATGGTCGCCGTGGTTGCGGGTCTTGGCCTGCTGGTGGGCCTGTTGTTGCGTCGTCGTTGAGGAGGCTGAGCATGTTCAGCCTCTCTCAATTACGCAACTGCATCGAAGAAGCGCTGTTGCCGCTGACCTGTGAATTCACCCTGTGCCGGGATGCATCGTTGACCTTGAAGGTCTTCGATGCCGACACCGGTCGGGTCGACTTGGTGGTGACGGGTATCAGCGTCAATAAGTTGCAGTCCGCTCAGGCCGTGGAAAAAATGGTGGAAGAGCTGCGCTACGAGCTGCAGAGCAACACCATGGGGCATCTGACGCTGGATGACTTGCCGCTGTCGCCCTCGGCGCAGTAGCAGCGCCTTTTTATGGCAATGGCCGCGGCTTCAGCGAGGCGCCGATGTAATAAAACACCCCGCCCCCGACAATGAACGCCCCCAGCATGTAGAACATGGCGAGCGCCGGCCAACTGGCAAGCACCAGCCCACACAGTACAGGCCCCAGGGCGGCGCCCAGGTTGGACAGGTTCTGCGCGCCGTAGTACATGCCGCGCAGGTGGTCTGGGGCGATACGGTCAATGAACATGTATTCGGCCGGGAACACGATGATCTCGCCTACCGTGAATACCGCCATCGCCAGCACCCACCACAACACGCTGGTCGACAATGCAAACCCGATCACCCCCAGCATGAACATGCCCAGGCCCGCGATCAGCCACTGGCCCAGGTAGCGATGGGAGATGCGCCGTCCGATCACGTACTGCAAGGCGATCACCAGCACCGCGTTGGTGGTCAGCACGGCGCTGACCACGGTGTAGGTGTACTCCGCGCTGGTGGTGGTCACCAGGTACTGCGACAGCCACGCGGTGAATTGACCGAACACCACGGCACTGAGCACGCCACCCAGGGTGAAGCAGACCAAGCGGTGATCGCGCAGCAATACACGGCCGACGGCGAGGAAAGGCACCGGTTTTTGTGCGGCATCGACGGTGGTCAGCGTGCGGTCTCCCCAACGCCAATACAGCACGAAAAACCCCATCCCCAAGAGTCCCGACAGCACAAATGGCAAGCTGATATCCAACCTCGCCACCATCGCCCCGAACGCAGGCCCAACGGCATAGCCGATATTGGTAAGGGTGTACTTGATGGAAAACACTTCGCTGCGCGCATCTTCGGGCAGAAGGCTCGCAAAGCCGGCTTTGACAGCGATGTCGATCACGGCATAAGCCAGGTTGATCAAGATCAGGCAGGCATAGAACGCCCAGATATTCTGCACCAGCACCGTGCCGATAAAGCCCAGCACAAACAGCGCGCTCAAGCCAAGTAACAACCCATAGCTGTTAGTTCGGTCAACCAGGAAGCCGCCATACACGCTGAGCAGAGAGCCGACGATCAGCGAACTGCCGATGACCAGGCCAACGTGGGTAATGTCGAGTGCAAAGCGGTGGGTGAGGTAAATCACCAGGTACGGAAACGTGATCGCCTTGGCCAACGTGAGCATGAGCGTGGCCGACAGCAACAGGTTTACGGTGCGGGGGTAATTTCTTATTGTGGCAAGCATCCTGCTCTCGATCTTTGAAGGTAACGCGGCGTCGATGGCCGGTTACCTTAACCCAGAGCAGTCGCGACAGACACGATCATTTCTTGACCGGGGTGATCTCCAGGATGGTGCCGTTGGTGGTCTTGAGCAGCACGAATTTATCGCCTACCCGCGCCCATTGGCTGTCTTCCTCAGGCTGCTTGAGACCGCGTTTTTTCCAGTCACTGACGGCCGACTCCTTGCGCATCAGCATGTCCGGCGCACGGTCACCTTCTTTCAGGTCACGGGTATTGATGTTCGAAGGTTGCACGGTTTCCTGTGGAGTATCACCGGCCTGCACAATGAAGCTGGCAGTGGACAGGCTCGTGGCGACCAGCAGGCTGGCGATCAGGGATTTCGATTTCATGGGTGCTCCTTCAATGAATGATGCGTACCCAGGTTCGGACCGCTGCCACGCGTGATCATTCAATCAAGCCTCGCCACGCGAGGGGCTATTCAGGGGCAGCCGGTGTGCCTTGATGGAACACCATCTGCCACTGCCCTTTCTCCTCCCGCCATATCGAGCTGCGCAATGAAGTCCCGACGCCACTCCGGTGGCCGCGATAAGTCACGAGCGCCACGCCCTTGCTCAACAGCTTTACGGCGAATTCGGTGATGCGACGCGCCGCGAACACCTCATCCTGCAGCCCGTCGATGACCTGTGCGCGGCTGCCCCACACATTGCCGCTGGCACCGTACTCGACAAAATCTTCAGCCAGCAATTGTGCCAACCGAGTCGCATCCGAGCGGGTAGTGCTTTGCTGTAGCGCCTGTTCAAGCCCCAGCAAATGCGCGTGTAAATCCATTCCCATTGCCTCCGTGAAATAAATCCTGTAATTTTTCATGAAATTAATCGAAATAAATTTCATGAGCCGACAAGAAGAACTCGCCACCCTCGCCACGCTGATCCACGACCTGCGCAAGCACAAGAAACTCACCCTCGCTCAGTTGGCGCAGAAAATCGAGCGTTCCGTGGGTTTCCTGTCTCAGGTCGAGCGCGGCCTGTCGCGCCCGACCGTGGCTGATCTGACTGCCATCAGCCACGCCCTCGATGTGCCCACCACCTATTTCTACAGCCAGCCCAAGCCCAAGGCCGTGGACTGGATCACCCGGCCCAACGAGCGGCGCACGGTGTATTACGCCAATGGCATCACCGACATCCTGGTCTCACCGAGCATGAACGGCGCGTTCTCGATACTCGACAGCCTGCTGGCTCCCGGCGCCAACAGCGGCGAACAAACCATGAGTGATCGGGCCGAGCAGGCCGGCTTTGTGCTGGAGGGTGAGTTGACCCTGTGGGTAGAGGGCGAGGCCGGTTCGGTCACCCTCGGCCAAGGCGACAGCTTCCACTTGGCCAGTTTCGCCTATTGCCGCTACGCCAACCTGACCGACCTGCCCGCCCGCGTGCTGTGGGTTTACAACTAGGAGCAACCCCCGTGAAAAGCCCCGCCTCCACGTTACTGGCCGAAGTACGGACCTTTCGCCAGAACCATCCCGACGTGCGTTATGTCGACCTGATCGCCCTGGACATTCCCGGGCACTTCTACGGCAAGCGCTACCCCATCGAGATGCTGGAAAAAGTCGCCGCCGGCAGCCCGTTGAAGCTGCCGCAGAACGCCGTATTGCTGGGGGTTCAGGGCGGGTTGTTCAAGATTGGCGATTATTGCTTCAACGACGGTGACCCGGACGCCAACCGCCGCCTGGTGCCGGGCACGCTCAAGCCGGTCAGCTGGGAGTCACAGCCGTTGGGCCAGATGCTGATCACCTCGGACGGCACCGAAGCCCCCATCCCATTCGAACCCCGCGAAGTCCTGGCCAAGGTGCTGGAGCGCTTGCAGCACAAGGGCATCCACCCGGTGGTGGCGTTTGAACTGGAGTTCTACCTGTTCGATAAAAAGCTGGACCAGGGCCTGCCGCAATTTGCCCGCGACCCGCTGAGCGACGACGCCGACGACCAACCCAACCTGCATATCGAACGGCTGTCGCGGTTCAGCGCAGTACTCGACGATATGGCGCAAACGGCCAAGGACCAAGGCATCGATATCACGGTGATCACCGCCGAAATCGGCCCCGGCCAGTTCGAGATCAACTTCGGCCACCTCGACGATGGGATGCGCGCCGCCGATTGGGCCGCCCTGTTCTGCCGCAGCACCCGCGGCGTGGCGCTCAAGCACGGTTACCGCGCCAGCTTCATGGCCAAGCCTTACCTGCAATTCCCCGGCAGCGGCATGCATGTGCATGTCAGCCTGTATGACGCTGCGGGCAACAATCTGCTGGCGGCCCATCAACAGCAACCCCTGCGCCATGCCGTGGCCGGATGCCTGGAATTGCTGCCGCACTGCATGCCGATCTTCTCGCCCAACCACAACGCCTTCCGCCGCCTGGGGGCGGCGGTCAATGCCGCAACCCGCGCCAGCTGGGGCTTTGAAGACCGTGACGCCTGCCTGCGCATTCCCGAATCCGACCCGCGCAACCTGCGTATCGAGCATCGCCTCGCCAGCGCCGATGCCAACCCTTACCTGGTGCTGGCGGCGATCCTGGTCGGCCTGGAGCACGGCCTTGAAGCCCAGCGCGAACCCATCGCACCGCTCAACCAGGACCGCAGCAGCGGCACCGACTTCCCCCTCGAAATGCTCGAAGCGGTGCGCGCCATGCAGCACCAGGCGGTATTGCGCGATAAGCTGGGCGCCGAGTTTGTCGACGTGTACTGCGAGAACAAACGCCAGGATCACCTGGCCTTTCAACAAGAGATCAACGCGCGGGAGTACCGCTGGTTTCTTTAACCTCCCCTGGAATCACCGATGACCGATCAAGCTGCCCCGGCGCTGAAAGAACTATTCAACCTCGAACGCCTGCAACACATCGCCAGGGAGATGACGGCGGTGTACCCGGCGTTCGACGCCAAGGGCTTCCTCAAGCACGCCAAGACGGGGCTGGCCGATTTATCGGTGATGCAACGCATGGCGCGGGTCAGCGAAAGCCTGCATGCGGTGATTCCCCTGGACTACCCGCAAACCCTCAAGGTGCTTTATGCGCTGGCCCCGCGCCTGAACAGCGCGTTTGTCAGCCTGTTCCTGCCACACTTCGTGGCGAGTTACGGGCGGGATGATTTCAAACGCTCCATGGCCGCCCTCAAATACTTCACCACCTTTGGCTCCGCCGAATTCGCCATTCGCTATTTTTTGCTGCACGACTTTCAGCGCACGTTGGCGGTGATGCAGGAATGGTCGCGCGATGACAACGAACACGTGCGTCGCCTCGCCAGCGAGGGTTCGCGGCCGCGCTTGCCCTGGTCATTTCGCCTCGCCGAAGTCCAGGCCAACCCTGAGCTGTGCGCGTCGCTCCTCGACAACCTCAAGGCCGACAGCAGCCTGTACGTGCGCAAGTCCGTGGCCAACCACCTCAATGACATCACCAAGGATCATCCCGACTGGGTGCTCGGCCTGATCGAAGGCTGGAACCTGGATAACCCTCACACCGCCTGGATCGCCCGCCACGCCCTGCGCAGCCTGATCAAGCAAGGCAATACGCGCGCACTGACGGTCATGGGTGCCGGGGCCAAGGCCGAGGTGCAGATCCACCACCTGCAGGTGACGCCGGCGGTGATCAACCTGGGTGAACGCATCAACCTCTCCTTCACCCTGGAATCCACGGCCGTCGCCCCGCAGAAGCTGGTGGTGGATTACGCCATCGACTATGTGAAAAGCGCGGGGCACAGTGCAGCCAAGGTGTTCAAACTCAAGGCATTCACATTGGCCGCGGGCGAACATCACCGCATCAGCCGCGGGCAACACATCCGCGAACTGACCACGCGCAAGCACTACCCCGGGAAACACACGGTGCATGTGTTGATCAATGGCGAGAAACTTGCCAGCGTAGATTTTGAATTGAGAAATGGCTGACATAAATCAAAGAAAAGGCTCTAGGACGGGCTTCTAAGCCTGATAAATTGTCGAACAATCCTGGCATTGCCCATTGAGATCCATTATCATCCGGCGCCTTCTCGCTACCCGTCGGGTAGCTGTTTCAATGTGTCACCCGAGGCGCCCATGTACCGTTTTTCGTTCCACCGCCCCCTGATTGCCCTCAGTCTGGGGCTTGTCAGCCCTTGTGTTTTCGCAGCAAAGCAACCCTTGGCCGAAGCCCCGCTGGCCAGCGACACGGACCTGCAGTGCCACTTCAACCGAGACGCAAGTACCGACTGCACCACCACCTACCGCTATACGATCCTCAAGTCCAACGGCCGCGAAATGCTCTCGCGCATCGACTTCGACTACTCCGAAGGCGATACCTTTGAAGTGATCAGCGCGCAGTCCACCCAGCCCGGCGCCAAGCCGGTGGCCTTGGACGCCACACAGATCGACACCCGCACCGCGCCCAACCCGGACCAGGGTTTCAGCCGTGATAAACAGACCTCATTGGCCTTCCCCAACCTGCGGGTCGGCACCCAGATCCGCTACACCGTGCGCGAGCATCACCCTGCCAAACCGCTGATGACGCAGTTTCACTACGTGCTCAAATTCGGCCCTAGCGCCGCGCGCCGCGACCACTTCAAGGCGCGCTTCACTGCCGAGCAGCCGATCCACTGGCGCAGCGAACTGTTCGACGGTTTCAGCGTGACTGCTGCGCCAAATGGCAAGTCTCTGGACGTGGTGCAAAAGGCCCCGACCTATCTCAATTACATCAATGAATCGTCCAACGCCGCGCTGCTGCGCATCCCGCGTATCGAGGTAGGCAGCACCCTGGAACGCCAGGCGTACTTCGGTGGTTTCGCCCAACGCTACAACCAGATCCTGGGCGCCAGCCTGCCGCCGCAGAGCACCGCTGCCGTGGCTGCCGCACGCAACCTGGCGCCAGCGGAGCAGGTCGCCGCCCTGATGCAGCATATCAACGACCACTACCGCTACCTGGGTGACTGGCGCGCCACGGAACGCGGCTATGTGCCGTTCGAACTGGCGGAAATCGAGCAGCACGGTTATGGCGATTGCAAAGACCTAGCGATCCTCCTGACGGCCCTGCTCAAGGCCAGTGGCATCCAGGCCGAAACCGCCTGGGTCAGCCGTGGCGACGTGGCGGAATCGTTGCTGATCCCCGGCACCCATGCCCCGAATCACGCGATCGTACGTGCCGAGGTGGAGGACCACGTCTGGTGGCTAGACCCGACCAACCCGGTGTTCGCGCCGGGCCAAGTCATGCCCGACATCCAGGACCGCTGGGTCCTGGTCAGTGACGCCCAAGGTCAGGTGCGCGAGGAACATATTCCCCTGGAGCGCCCCGAAACCAGTCTGCGCCTGGACAAACAGGTGCACTACGACAAACACGGCAACGGCGCGACCCAGGCCAGCATCACGTTCAGCCGCCTGCCGCTGATGCGACTGAGCGTCGCCGACCGCCAGCAAGGCAGCACCGCCACCGACCAGAACATCTGCGCCAACTTTGGCAACGAGATCAGCGACTGCCGCATCACCCGCCCGCAGACCGCCTTTGTGGTGCAGGATGGCTATACCGTCACGGCGCACATGAACGATCAGCGCGCACTGGAAAAACTGGCGAACGACTACGTCTATACCGATGAGTCGCTCAAGGGCCGCTGGGATGGCTTTATCAACTACCGCCGCCAAGGGCAGCAAGCCGACCTTGATATGGGCAACCCGGAAACCAATGACTACACCATCACCCTGAGCGGTGGGCAAATGGAAAAAACCATACCCGGTTGCCAGGTTCGCTCGCCGTGGTACGACCTGGATCTACAGGGCAAACGGGAAAATGGCGCGTTGCGCTATCACTATCGGCTGAGCCAGAAAATGCGCTGGCTGACCCATGATGAGATTGTCAGCGAGGCGTTTGGCCAGATGATTGACGACGCGCGTGCCTGTGCGGAGCAGGTGCATCAGGTGGTGAAGCTCTAGGGAATACCTGACACGCCCCCCAAACTGTAAGCGCTGGCTCGCCAGCGCTTACAGCTCGAGCTGGCTTCTTCAGGTAGGCTCGCCGAGGAGCAAGCGCTGCTCCCGCGCACACAACTCCACCACGTAATCCCACAACACCCGCAGCCGCACCGACTTGTGCAGCTCACGGCGCGAGCTGATCCAGTAGCTGCGCTGGATCCCCTCCCCCGGCAGCAACGGCACCAGTTCCGGGTCGCCGGCTGCCATGAAGCACGGCAACACCGCAATCCCTAGCCCGGAACGTGCCGCCTGGTGCTGGGCGATCACGCTGGTGCTGTGGAACACCACCTTGGGGTTGCGGCAGAAGCTGCTGAGGAATTTGAGTTCCTGGCTGAACAGCAAGTCATCCACGTAATCGATCCACGCATGCGCTGCAAGGTCTTCACGTTTTTCAATCGGCGGGTTGCGATCCAGGTAGGCGCTGCTGGCGTAGAGGGCCAGGCGGTAGTCGGTGAGTTTGCGGGTGACCAGTTGATCGACGCTCGGGCGTTCGAGGTGGATGCTGATTTCCGCTTCGCGGTTGAGGATGCTGACGAAGCGCGGCACCGCCACCAGTTCCACTTCCAATCCGGGGTAGCGCTCGAATAGCCCGCCCATGCGGCTCGCCAGGAACATCACGCCCAACCCTTCGGCCACCCCGAGGCGGATCTTGCCCAGGGGCGCGGCGGAGTGGGTCAGTTCGT
>Ga0308159_1002078_pt1 | contig 24692 bp, 23 predicted proteins | sample PhyCR1_FD_201040 | JGI IMG/M metagenome (GOLD analysis project Ga0308159, IMG submission 201040) | Phyllosphere microbial communities from UC Gill Tract Community Farm, Albany, California, United States - DLSLC.R1 | ecosystem: Host-associated > Plants > Phyllosphere > Unclassified | place: USA...
TCGCGCGTCCGCGTCGGGAAGCGCCGCGAGCAGCACGCGCCCCATGCTGGTCGCGTAGGCGGGGAAACGCGTGCCGATCGTGATTCCGACGCTCATGATCCGTCGCGTGGGAACGCGGGCGACGTAGACGATGTCGGCCCCGTCGAGCACGGCCGACGAGACGCTCTCTCCCACCTCGCGCGACAGACGCTCGAGATGCGGCTGGGCGAGCGCGGGCAGCGACAGCGCGGAGAGATAGCTGAAGCCGAGCTCGAGAACGCGCGGCGTGAGAGAGAAGACCCGACCGTCGGCGCGGACGTAACCGAGGGTCTCGAGCGTCTGGAGGAACCGGCGAGCCGCGGCACGGGTCAGATCGGCGCGGCGGGCGACGTCGCTGAGGGTCAGCGCCGGGTTCTCGGCGTCGAAGGCGCGGATCACCTCGAGACCGCGAGCGAGGGATTGGACGAACTCTCCCGAATCACTCACGCGGCTCACCCTATCGGGGCGCCGTGCGGACCTCGTGCGGGAACGCGTCGGAGAGAAGCGAAAGCCGCCCCGAGGGACGGCTCTGCGGCGAATCTGTAGCGGGAGCGGGGCTTGAACCCGCGACCTCACGTTTGGGTTTCCAACCAAATCGGCGGTTTTCGCGGGTTATCAGGCGATGCAGTGGCCAGGCGCAGACTGATCAGGGGATATCAGCGGGCCGCGATTACGATCGCGAATTATGCGGGATAAGTGTGGGGTTCCAGTCGAGTCGTGAGTGTGCTCGTTCATTGATCGGTGGCCACCGAGGCCCGTCAGATGTCGGTGGTGCGTCCTAGCCTGGGGTTCTCTCGGCCGGGGGAGGGATCCGGCGACTGTGAGCGAGTGGCACCCCATAATGGCGGCCGTCCAAGGCCCCACCGGGACGTGGCGTATGATCGACGCGCAAGGCCGCGAATACGGGGTAATCGAGATCCGTCGCGTGATGAACGGCGAACAAGTCGCCTACCGGGCGAACTTTCGAGTTGAAGTCATCGGATCGGCGCACACCCTCCGTCTTGCCTGTCACAAGATCCACGTCGCCTACCTCGCAACGATGGGCAACCCCGGGCCGCCGGCCGCTGACTGGGGCGAAAGGCGCCTAGACCAGTAAGGCAGTGAACTGCCACACTAGTTCTGCCGGCGAAAAGAGATCCAAGGGACCTCTTCCCTTAAGGGGGATAGCCGGCACATTTCTTTTACGGGCCCTTGCCCCACGGTAGGAACTTGGATTCCAGGCTGGGTTTCACGCAATCGGTAAACCATTGCCCGCCCTTGCCAACGAATTCTCTGTGCGTGCTCCACAGGCCGTAGTCGGACTTGGGGCTATGCCGAGCAACTCGACATGGGGGCAGTCTTTGGAGCGATAGCTCACGCGACAAACTTTACCTAGGTCAACTAATCGGGATGTGACTTTCTTGCTCTTTTAGGAATAGGAAATCACGCGACGTCCCCCGAAAGGGGGACAGACTTTATGGCACCCACCGTGCAGTGTTGAAAGTGCTCAAAACACGAAAGGAATTCACCGTGGGGGAAAAGAAAAATCTGACGTCTATTCGCGTCGCGACCGTGGGAGTCGCCGCAATGGCGATGGTCGCCAGCATGGGAATGGCGTCGCCGGCGACGGCTGTAGACAATGCCTCAGCGAACGAGGCCGTCGAAGCAGTTGCCAACGCCAACCCGGAGGTGTTCGAGACCGCAAGCCGTTCTACGGCGGACGCGGTAGCGACAAGCGACACTGGCAAGGTCACCATTAGCACCGAGAATGGCGACGCGGTCATCGACGTCACGCTGCCGGAGGCATCGGCCCGAGCGTCGGTCGTCAACGGTGTGGCGGTTCTCGACCAGAGTGACAACAGCGCCATCGTTCCGGTCCCGCAGGACAATGGGTCCGTTGCAATTCACTCGGTTCTGAACGATTCGTCGGCACCGGACTCCTACGCTTACACATTTGACCTCAACCCCGGCGACGAACTCGTCTCGGCGGGCGAGGGCGGTGGGTTCGGGATTTTCACGGCAGACGGCGGAATTCGCGTCCTCGGCGCCGCGCCGTGGGCGAAGGATGCCAACGGGGTTGAGGTGCCCACCAGGTACGAGCTCGTCGGCAACCAGGTGGTTCAGCACGTCGACCACCACGCCGCGGAGTACGCCTACCCGATCGTTGCAGACCCCTACATGGGCAACGCACTCGTCCAGGGCCACCGATGGGAGACTTCCACGCGAATTCTCGTCACGCCGACCACCTACGCACGCGGCTGGGCCGGCAACTTCCACTGGGTCACGGTCGGTGAGGCAGGATTCAGTGAGCTCGTGTCGAAGCAGATCGGCTCGCAGGTCGGGCGGCTGAACAATGCCGCCAAGGGCCAGTACATCTGCCACGTCGGCTATGCACCGTTCAAGGACACGTGGAACCTCGAGACCAACAAGGCTGACAGAGCACTGCAGAACTGGGTCGTCAGCGGCTGCAACTGACAGACTAACGCCATGTCTGACACCATCGTTCGAGAGAAACTCACCCGGCTGCAGATGGCCGCAGTTTTGAGCGGAGTGATTTTCGCGGTTGCTTTTATCGGCGCTGCGGTGAGTTACTACATCGGTTTCTCCGAGGCAGAAGAGACGCTGGCCTTGCCGCACCCCCCGGGTGTCTTCGAGATAGTTACGCTTGCAACCGCTATCGCATCGGCAGTTTTCGGGATTGTGGCAATTCGGCGTTACCGGAAGCTCGCAAACGAACACAAATAGGCAACGCCGCGGAGCCCCCTTCCGTCGTTAGACAGGAGGGGGCTCCATCGCTTCGGGCATCGCAAATTAAGTCGCAACGCCCCCAATCGAGCATCGGGCCTGTGCGCGGGCCGTCGTCGCCACCTGCGCCCATCCCTGGCAAAGCAGCCAAGGCCGTAACCGGCTCAAGGGCCGCAAAGTCTTGCCTCAGCGTGAAGGTGATCGACGGGTGCGAATTACCGGATATCGTAAATCAATTGTTAGAGGAAAGTAAGGTCGCAGGAATGCTTACGCCAGATAATGATGCCGGTCAGAAGCCGCCGCCTGGCTTTACCCGTAGATCCGCCTTGATCGCAATAGGCGCTGTAGCCGGGATGGGCGTCGTCGGATTCGAGGTCGCCACGCCTGCCTCCGCCGAGATTATGTGGGGGCACCCGTTCACGTTTTACTCGTCACGCTCGCGTGGTTTCACCGGCCAGTGGCCGCAAGGACATGCCGGAATCGACTACACACCCGGAGCCAGCACACCAATCCATGCGGTCGCTGACGGGTACATCTACTACAGCGTGCCTGATCACCCGAACTACGGGCACGCCATCTTTATGGACCACGGCGGCGGCTACACGAGCCGCTACGCACACATGGAGGCCGGAACGCGGGTCCAAGGCGCACAGTGGGTCGCTCGAGGCACCTACCTCGGCAAGGTCGGCAACACGGGCCACTCCTTCGGTGCGCACCTGCACGTGGAAGTGCTCCGGGGCGACACTGCACTTAACCCCGACCCCCTCATCGATAGAAATCGCACGGCACCGCTCGCGGGATCCGCGGGATCAACACCACCCATCGCACCCGGACAAACACAGCAGGAGGACGACATGCCCAAGATCATCTATCGTCAGGACACCGGAGGCACGTACATGATCGGTGAGGGAGGTGTCTCGAGGCTGGTGAACGCACGCGCCAACGAGATGCTGAACTACATCGGCATCCCTGGAAGCCAGTGGGTCAACCAGCTCGGCAAGAACGACTTCCGTCAGGTCGTGGAGGCTTTCGGATTCGACTACGGACAGGTCGCCGCCCTCGCTCCCGGACAACGTGTGCGTGCAGACGGTGCAGTCGTGAACGCCGGTGGGGCTGGCTGGCCGCCCTCGTGGGCCTAGCAGCCGCGTAAGCAGCAACGCCCCCTCGCCAGCCTTAGGGCGGGCAGGGGGCGTTGTCGTTTTTCAGATGCCGGCGCGGCGCCGCTACCGACATCCCCGATGCAAGCTGATCCACCTGGGTAAGGGGCGAAGACCCGTGAGCGAGCGCCAATCCGGGGTTTATGCGGGATGACGGACCCCTTAAAAGCAGAAGCCCCGGTGAAAACCGGGGCTGATCTGGAAAATCTGTAGGCCCAGTACACCGCAACTCGAATAAATCGGCACTTCTCCCGCCGTCCGTGGCAGAACTGAACAAGCTGGCCGATCTGTCGCCAAACCTCCAGGCCACGCCAATCAGTCAGGTGGATGCCCCGCGTGCCCTTCGCCGGCGACTAGAGCCGGAACGGATTGCCGAGATTGTCGCCAAGTACCAAGCCGGTGCGACGACTCCGGCACTCTGTACCAAATACTTGCTCTCGAAGGGTGGCTTGCTGAAGCTTCTCCGGGAAGAAGGAGCGCAGCTTCGAAACCAGTCGCTGTCGGTGGAGCAGGTCATGAAAGCGGCCTCGATGTATGAGGGCGGTTTGTCGATTGCAAAGATTGCCAACTATTTCGGCGTTAGCTACAGCGGAGTACGACAAGCATTTGTGCGTGCTGGAATTCAGCGGAGGGCCAGAGGCGGATCCACTGAACGATCAGTTCAGGAAAGTCGCGAAGTAGATGACGATTTGAAAACCCGCATCCGCGGGCGAAGGGCTCACTAAAAGCTCTCCTCGCCCGCGGTGCGGGTTATTGGGGATCCGCTTCGGGATCACCGATTGCACCTTGTGTGGAGTCTCGCTGGCTGCTCGCGAGGCCGATCATGCGATCGAGGCTGTCAACGCCTCGACGTAGACCATGTTCGCTCTCGATGATCTGGTGCGAGTCCGGCTCTACGCCAGCGTCTCTGGGCGCACGTGGCTCACCCGACTCGCATCGGGTCCGGGCGAGGGTTGACTCGGGCGTCAGCGGATCGAGGCGTCTTCTGCAAGAGCGGTGATACGTGCACCGTCACTCACTCCACCCTCGACGGGTTGGTGGTGCGAAACCGATGGGTTTTGCACCACAGGTTGGTGTTGCGGGGCCGGGTCAGTGGACGTTTTGAGGCGTCCCGTGGAAGCGGTTGGTTGCTCCGTCTGCGCCCTCGGGGGCGACACCTTTTCCGTGGTGTTCCGCCTCAGACTTGAGTACCAGGATCGAACGGGATTGGCTGGAGAGATGATGAAGCCCGCAGGAGAGCGCTTCGCAATCGACGCGCTCACCGCACTCCGAATCATTCGCGACGATCCCGGAATCGGGGCTCGGCATCGCCTCGTGGGTCCCGCCGTGCTGTGCAGCCACGTGCTGTCCCTGCTCTACCGCGAGATGCGCGAAGGTGCGACTGGGGAGAAGGTGGCGCGCGCTCAACTCGACGGGCTCGCCACCCTGCAGATCCGTCTGCTCGGCGACCGTGTCTCCCGAGCCACCGCGTGGAAGATCGCAGGACAACTCGATTGGGAGGACACCACGCTGGCGGAGTACCTCGCCGTCGCGACCTTGCAGGCCGACGCCTTCATCGCCGCCGACCCCACACTTCAAGCGGCCGCGGCAGAGTTCACGTCCGTAGCTGACTACGCGATCCTGCGAAGCTGACGTGAGCGAGGAGAAGAATCCGGCTGCGCTGGTCGAGCATCAAGCCGAGTGGCCCCAGCGTGCATCGCGTTTACTGTCTGGTGTGCGCGACGCGTTGAAAGGAATGGATGGCAGCGAGTCCGCGAGACTCGATCACATCGGCTCCACCTCCGTGCCGGGCCTTGCCGCGAAGCCTCTTATCGATCTGCAGCTGCGCATTTCTCCCCTGCCCACTGAGGGGGACCTCGGCGCGAGGTTGCAACCGTTGGGCTACATGAGGGCTCGTGGATCCCGACCAGATTCCCCGGGCGTCGACCGTGACCTTCCACGGGGCTCAATCGAGGTCGATCCCCGCGTCTGGGAGAAGCACCTTTTCTGGAACGAGGACGCCCAAGCGATCCTGCATGTCCGGCGAGCAGACTCTCCCTGGGGCCTTTACACGGTTTGGTTCCGCGACTGGTTACGAGCTAGCCCTGACGCTCGCAGCCGATACGAGGCGGTGAAACGAAATCTCAGTGCGCAGCAGATCGGCAAAGCCGACTACGACGACTACACGCGGGCGAAGACGGCTTTCTTCGACGAGGTGCAGGGCGAGTTCGAGGCGTGGGCAGCCATCAATCGATAGCAGCGAAGTCGATCGGTGGTGCGTCGAAGCGCGAGTGCCTATCGGACGGATCTCTCCCAGTAGTTGAGGACGATGTCATGCTCGGGCAGGGCCCGCTGTACGCACCTGTGCAGCCGTTCGCCCTCCGCTTTGTGAGCAGCGGTGGTCTCCTCATCCGGCCATCCATACTCCCAACTGAACTGGTCATTGAAGCATGCAGCCCATGCCCGAATGTCGGCTTCCAGATCAGCGGGGAGCGCGGGAGTACCTGCGGCACACAGCCCGGCATCCTCCCCGTCCCCCCAGAACGGCCAGTCCGCTGAGTAATCGTTCATCAGCCGGTATCGCATGGCGCTCAATGGTAGAGCGATAGCCATGGCATCCCATGCTCGCACCCGAGCCTTTTGTTCAACATTTGAGGTAGCGCCGTTGGGTCAGTAGCGATCGGTGCCGAGGGACAGGACCTCGATGTGTTCGCCGTCGTCGTCGTACCAGACGTACTCAGCGGAGGTGATTACTTCGGCCGGTGCCGATGCAAGGTCGCGCCGACTCTGAGCGTGGAGTGCCAGCCACTCGTGTTCGGGGAGGGCACTGGCATAGAGAAGGGACAGGTGAAACACCCACTCGTCGAGCGGGAATTCGCCAATGCGGCGAAAGTCGCTGGTGCCGAGCATCTCGGTGAGGGTCGCGAAAGCGCTCACGAGTGAGGGGGAGCGTTCGGCTCGCGCGATCACGATCTGAAACGGTGTCGGGAATCCGTCGACGGCAGCCACCCGGAGATCGATGGGAGCTTGGAGTTGTGCCCACCCCGCTAGAGCGTCCCGAAGTGGCTGTACTCGTTCGGGCTCGAAAAAGCCACGTAAGGTCACATGGCCGGTGTGGGGATGAGGGAGAGGTGTCTGTAGTCGACCTCGAAGCGATCGCTGTTCGCCGTCGTAGAACTTCGCAACGTCCACGACGGGGCGGAGCACCAGGTACTGCTGGCCCCGCAACGAGCGCAGCAGCTCGGGGTCGGTCATGAAGGGGCGTCGCATCCGATGGGCTCCTTTCGTTCGCTGAGTTGTTCGACCCTAGCTGCCGACCAGGCACGGTGCGCTGGTGTTACCCGAGTGGCACACCTCGCCGCGAAACCGATCAGTTTCGCACCACCCGCGCGCCGATGCTCGACCTTATGGCCCGGCCCGACGCCCTCTTCACGGCCGCAACCGGTGCTGTCAAGCGCAATCTCATCGCGGCCTTCTTCTCCCGCATCTGGGTCGACGACGATCGCCACCAGCCGAATGTTGCCAGAGAGTTCCAGCCCCTCGCCCGAACAGACACCTCGACTCCTCCGTCGGCGACTCAAGCCAGCCGCTGAACGACGATCAGGTCCGTGATGCCGCTGTGCTCTATAAGAGCGGCAGGCCGATCACCGCTATCGCCACGCACTTCGAGGTCAGCTACAACGGCGTCCGACAAGCCCTCATTAGGGCGGGTATCGCGCGTCGACCTCGCGGCGGAGGCAGACATTCGGTGGCCACGGAGGCCTCGTCGGCTCAATGACGAAGCCGCATCTGCGTGCTCCTGCAGTGCAGACGCGAGCTTCGCATCTTCGCCGGCCGGAAAACACCCACGTCTTCGCCTGCCGATCTGGAGGGTTACATATGACCGTGCGTGGGGACCCGGACGGCCGAGGGAGGGGTACGCGCCCCCTCCCTCGGCACCGTCAGCGAGCCGGATCGATGGCGATCGGTTCCGGGTGCGCCTCGTGGTGGTTGCGGTTGGCGGGGGTGGCCAGCACTTCGGCGGTACGCACATCGAGTGCGGCCGGATCGAGATCGCCCGCCTCCACCATCACGTCTTCGAGTGCGACGAGCCAGTGCTCGTAGTACGACCAGGGGTCGCTTTCGCGGTCACCGCCTCGCGCCTCCCATTCGGAGATGGAGGCGATCAGCGCACTCTGGAACTGCCCCCAGTCGAACTTCTTCGCGTGATACGCCGTCACGGCGAGGGCGAACGCGCGGATCTCCCACGGGCTCTCGAACGACAGCTGGTCGGGTGAGCCGCCGGGCAGATCGCACACGAGCTCCTCCACCAGACGGCGATCCCGTTCCAGGGCGCCGTCGTCGACGTACGGCGACGGAAGCACGGTCGTCACGGCAGCTCCTCCGGGGTCTTCGTCGCTCCGACACCGATCATGGAGTCGCGGGTCACCAGCTCGTAGAGCTGCTCCTCCGTCCACCCCTCTGTGCCCGCGGGGCGCTGCGGGAGGACCCAGTACCGCATCTCGCTGCTGGAGTCCCACACGCGCACCTCGACATCGGTCGGCAGGTCGTACGAGAAGGCCTCGCTGAGCACCTTCCGGGGCTCACGCGCGATCGCGGCGCGGTACTGGGGGTCCTTGTACCAGTTCGGCGGCAGTCCGAGGACGGGCCACGGGTAGCACGAGCACAGCGTGCAGACGATCACGTTGTGCACCTCGGGGGTGTCCTCGACGACGACCATGTCCTCGCCCTGCAGGCCGCTGATGCCCAGCTCCGCGCAGGCCTCCGACGCGTCGTGGAGCAGTCGGGCCTTGAACTCCGGGTCTGCCCACGCCTTAGCGACGACACGAGCGCCCAGTTGCGGGCCGACCTCGTTCTCGTAGATCTCGACCATGCGGTCGATCGCCTGCGTCGTCATGATGCCTTTGTCGATCAGCATTGACTCCAGCGCCTTCACGCGTGCGGCGATCTCTTCCTGGGTACGGATGTGCGCGCTCATGCTGCTGCCTCTCCCTTGCGCTCGACGAGTTCGATGTAGGGCTCCCAGACATCGAAGTAGACGGAGTCGTGCGGCTGATCGGCGCCGGACCCCCAGAGTTCTTCGGCGGTGAACTTCACCGTGTAGACGTGCTCCGGCGCCTCGCCCAGTCCGTTGCCGGCGGTGTCGGGGTAGATGAACACACCGTGGGCCATCACGATCTCCCCGACCGCGCCCCGCACGTATCGCGCCCGGCGCGTGTGCCCGTGCGGCGCGTCGCGCTCCACGCGCACGATGTCGCCGACCTGGAACGCGGGCGGCGCATCGGACTCGCGCTTCGCGGTGGCTCCGGCCTTCACGACGGCGTCGACGAACGCGAGCAACTCGGGGTCGTCGGCGTGATCGGGCAGGGGCGCGTCGGGGTGAGCCAGGTAGTACGCCGTGCGACGGTCGAGCTCCTCGAGGTCGAGCACGCCGCGCTTCTCGCCGTAGTGCTCGACGGTGTGCACCCAGTGCTCGTAGTACGGCGACGTGAGGTAGACCACCGGGTCGATGAGCTCGATCCCGTGCCGGAACTCGTCGACTCCGAAGAAGCCCGCGCGGAAGCACATCGCGAACATGGGGAAGACGGCCTTCTCCCACTCGCTGCGGAAGACAGGTTCGCTCTCCGGCACGACGACGGGGCCGATTCCGTCGGTGCCGGCGAGGTCGAACACTCCGTTCATATCTCGCTCTCTTTCTCGATCAGACGGGAACGGGCTGCCCCCGGTCATGTCATCGCGTCAAGATGTAATGACGCGTTGTCATATACAGAACGCGCAGAGTTCCGGCTCGTCAAGCCCCGACATCGCACCGCGCGGAAAACTTCACACGCGCGACACAAACGCCGGTTCAGAGCAGCTGGAAACCGGTCTGCCCGGCGATGGCCACGCGGATCGTCGACGCGTAGGTCTCTCCCTCACCGAAGGTGAGCAGGCCGCGTGGAGTCTCCAGCCGCACGTCGCGTACCGCGCGAGCCCAGACGTCGGCGGTCGCCTCCGGGTCGTCTGAGAGGGCGCGGTCGAGCAGGAGGATGGTGCTGTAGACCGACTCCGAAAGACTCGACAGGGGCGGCGCCCAGGCTCCGAAACGCGCGCGGTAGCGGGCGACGAACGCTTGATTGACCGGCGAGGGGGATGCCTCGAAGTACCCCATCGCCGCCCACACCCCCGTGCTCTGCTCGGCGCCGATGTGTTCCCGCGTCGACTCGTCGAGCACGAGCGACAGCGTGCTCGCCACCGACCGGAGTCCGAGCTCGTAACTGGATCGCTCGAAACGCACCTCGTCGTCGCCGACGAGGGTCGAGAGCACGAGATCCGCGCCCGATCGTCGGATCCGCTCGACGACGGGGGCGTAATCGTGGTGGCCCAGCGGGAGGCGGGCCTCACCGACCACACCGGCACCCAGATCGGCCAGCATTCCTCGCGCGACACGGGCCGCCGAGCGCGACCACGAGTACGTATGCCCCACGATGTACCAGCGCGAACCGCCGGTCTCGCGCATGAGCGGTGCGAGGGCCGCCCTCAGCTGATCCGCCGGGCGCTCGCCAAGACGCAGCACCGAACGCGCCGGTCGGCCGCCCTCGTTCAGCACGGAATGCACCGCCAGCACGCCATGGCGCTGGGCGACCTGCTGCACGGCCGCGAAGCTCGCCGAGATGACCGCGGCCACGATGACCCGGCACCCCGCCGCGACGAGCCGCTCGGCCTCGATCGCCGCCATCGCCGGGTCGGTTCCGTCGTCGCCGACGAGGAGGTCGTTCTCCGCCCCCGTGCCCGCGGCATTGATCTCGTCGATCGCCAGCCGCGCGGCGTTCTCGGTGCCGAGGGCGAAGACCGCGCCGGATCCCGACTTCGTCGTGAGCAGACCCCAGCGCCTCCCCCGCGTGCTCTCGGGGAGGGAGGACGGGATGCCCGTACGCCGGACCATCCAGTCCACGCCCGCATCGTCGACGTCGCACGCGAGCGTGACCCGCGTGCCGGTCGGGAGGGGTGCGAGACGCAGGCGCACCGTGCCGTGCCAGGGTTGCGAGTGCTCGATGACGATCGACTGCCCCCACACGATGCGCCGGATCCGCCCGAAGATCGTGAAGCCCGACGCCGCACCCCCGAAAGGCACCGTCAACGTCAGGGGTCGGCCGACCTCGAGTCGCTCGAACGACGCTCCGAACAGCCAGCTGCCGAGCGTCTCGAAGACCGCTTCCGGCGTCAACGCCACGTCGCGCGTCGCCGTGAGGACGATGCCCGACACGCGAGTCGATCAGCCGGCGCGTCGAGCCCGCGGCGCGGGCGAAGCAGACACGGAGGTCACCGCGAGCGTCGCGCTCTCGGCATCCTCGAGAGCGTTGCTCATCAGTGACTGGAAGTAGCCGACGGCGATCATGGCCGAGCCCTCGCGATCGAGGGAGTAGAACCGCTGACGTCCGGCACGACGCTCAGTGACCAGACCCGACGAGCGGAGGATCCGCAGGTGCGTGGACACCGCCGTACGACCGACGTCCGAGATGGCGTCGGCGATCTCGCCCGCACTGGCGTCGCCGTGCGTCGACAGGAAGCTCAGGATGTCGCGGCGGACGGAGCTGGAGAGGGAGTCGAACACGCTGTCGGCATCCATGATCACCCTCTTCTCCTCGTGCGGCCGTGATGTCGCGAGTCTACCGCCCGGTGCGGGCCCGCGCGTCATCGTGGGCCCGTCCCGGTGATCAGCCGCAATCGGAGCTCGCCGTCGGCCCGTCGGGCGACGGCGATGGTCGAGAGGGGCTCGGCATCCACATTCCAGACACTCGCGACGGGAAGACCGAGAGCCGCCACGACGGCCGCCCGCGCGACCGCCTGCGACACCACCGCGACGTACCGTCCGCCGCCGACCCCGTCGACGAAGTCCCGGATGCGCTCGCACAGGTCGGCGAGGGACTCCCCGCCGGGAGGCGCCTCCCCCGCTCGCCAGCGTCGGAACTGATCGGGCGAGAGCGACGTGAGCTCTCTGCCCTGCCATTCGCCCGGAGCGAGATCTCGCAGATCAGGCACGATGCGGGGCGGAGACCATCCGACCGCCGCGACGGTCTGCGCGCACGTCGGCTCGGGAGCCGAGAGCACCTCGTGCCGACCGGGGTGCAGAGACGACCTCCGACACAGCTGGAGGCCGGATGGCGCGACCTCGTCGTCCGGGGACGGGAAGGCCGCCCGCAGCTGAGACGTGGTCGTCGCCTGCACGACGAACACGATCTCGGCTCGGGCGGCGATCCCACCCCGGTCCGTCATGGCGACAGAACGAGATCGCTCGAGCCGGCCTGCGGGACGGCCCTGCCCCGCCCCCGCGCCCGGAAGCCCACCACCGCCGCAAGCAGCACCGTCGCCACGCCGAAGATCGTCGTCGCCACGAGCAGCGACCCCAGCCGGAACCCGCCGATGATCGCGGCCGGATAGCCGTCGAGGATGATGTCGTCGCCGTCCATTACCGGCCCGGGGATCTCCGACGCCGCGCCCACGATCTGCGCCACCGAGGGGAGGAACGCCGCGGCGGCGATCACGACGACGAGGTACCCGACGCCGACGGTGACGATGGCGGCGAACCATCCCCACCGCGCGGACAGCCGGGCGGCGACGACCACCGCGATCATCATCGCGAACACCGAGATCGCGACCATCGAGTAGTACGCGGCGGTGCGGGCGACGAGGTCGCCGTGCGAGCCGATCGCCGGAGGGTTGCTCGGATATTTCGCGTACGGCACCAGGAAGCCGGCGACGAAGGCGAGCGATCCCGCGACCAGCGCCGCCCGGCGGGCGGACAGCTCCGGCAGGAGCTTGCGCAGCCCGTACGCCACCACGGCGATGAGCAGACCCATCGCCAGGCCGAACAGCCCCACCGACAGGAACACGCCGAGGGTCGCCTGCACCGCGCGGGGCACGACCTCTTCCTCATCCCCGCCGGCGGCGAGATCGATCGCACCGTGATGGTGGCCACCGGTCGCGGTGCCGGTGCCGACCGCCGCCTCGGCCGCCGACCGCATCGACTCGTAGTCGATCGCGGCCGAGAGCGACGGCTCCACGGTGATGAGCGACACCACCGCACCGAGCAGGCCGGCGACGACGCCGGCACCCGCGCCGGCGAGAATGATCCGCGATTCCGCACTCATGGCATCCGTCCTCAGTGGCACGGGAAGCCGAGCAGGTGCCGGCCGTCGTGCATCATCTCGTGGATGTGCGTGTCGGATCCGAAGACCGAGACGACACCCTGGTCGATTCCGACGAAGTAGTAGGCCGCTGCGGCGACCAGGACCGCGCCGGCGATCCAGGCGATGCGCGCAGCCGTGCTCGCGGTGCGGACCGTGGGGATGGCCAAGACCTCGGAGTGAGTGCTCATGATTTCTCCTATTCGGGGGTGGGCGAAAGGGGTGAGGTGTGTGTCGTCAGGCGTGCCGCGCCAGCGCGGGCGGGGTCAGCGCGCCGACGCGGGCCTGGACGGCGGCGGCTACACGCAGGGCGAGCGCGTCGTCGAAGCGCGGCGCGACGACCATCAGACCGACGGGGAGACCGGACGCCAGGCCCGCCGGGACCGAGGTGGCGGGGTGACCGGTGACGTCGAAGGGGGCGGTGTTCCCGATCATGCTGAGCGCCTTGCGGAGGTACTCGGCACGGTCGTCGCCGGCCTCGAGCAGGGGCGGCGCGGTGAACGGCGTGGTGGGCATGACCAGGACGTCGACCTGCGTGAGGGCCGCGTCGTACCCGGCGCGGACGTACGGGACGAGGCGGCGGGCCTTGGCGTAGGACGAGCCGCCGAGTCCCTGCAGCCCCCAGGCGCCGGTCAGGGCCGTCACCTTGACCGACTCGGAGAGCGCATGACCGCGATCGAGTTTGCCCCGGGCGAAGTACTCCATCTGGTGCGGGTCGTAGTAGCCCTCGACCCCGAGACCGTAGCCGTTGCCGTCGAGCATCTGGTAGGTCGCGCCGTCGGTCGCGATGACACCCCACAGGGCACCGGCGTCGACGTGCTCGGGGACGCTGATGCGGGTGACCGTGGCACCGTCGGCGGAGAGCGCCTCCGCCGCCGCGGTGACGACCTCGTCCACCTCGGGATCGGAGAGCCCCGGGATGCCGAATCCCTCGGCGACGAGGCCGATGCGCAGCCCCGCCACTCCGTCGCCGACGGCCGAGAGGTCGCCGGGACCCCGGGAGGCATCCACCTGACGCGAGTCGAGGCCGTCCGGACCGGCGAGGACCGACAGCAGGAGCGCAACGTCTTCGACGGTGCGCGCCATCGGGCCGAGGTGGTCGATCGTCCGCTCGATGGGGAACGCACCCGTGTACGGCACGAGACCGAAGGTCGGCTTGTGTCCGACGACACCCGAGAAGGATGCCGGGAGGCGCACCGACCCGCCCTGGTCGCCGCCGATCGCGAGATCCACCTCGCCCGAGGCGAGCAGCGCGGCGTTCCCGCTAGAGGACCCGCCGGTAGTGCGGCCGAGGTCCCAGGGATTTCGCACCGGCCCGCTCGCTGAGGTGAAACTCGACCCCGAGAAGCACAGGTCCTCGCACACGGACTTGCCGAGGATCGTCGCCCCCGCGGCCAGCACGCGCGTGACGACCGTGGCATCCTCGCGGGGGACGTAGCCCTCGAGGGTGCGGGAGCCGTTCATCATCGGGACGCCGGCGACGGCGATGTTGTCTTTGACGGCGACCGTGCGCCCGTCGAGGACTCCCCCGGCGGTCGGAGCGATCTCTGCCCGGACGTACCACGCGCCGAGCGGGTTCTCCTCGTCGCCGGGTCGGTGGGACTCCCGCGTGGGCGGGTCGACCTCGACGTGCGTCGCGTAGAGCGCGTCGACGACGTCGTAGCCGGCCAGGCCGGCGACCGCGAGGGCATGCAGTTCGTCGAACTCGGCGTCGTCGTAGTCGTAGCGGAAACGCTGCGCGAACGCCTTCACGTCATCCGTCGTCGGGCGGGTCACGGCCATCTTCAGTCCTTTCGTCACGCGTCTCACTCACCGAGTCGATCGAACTCGACGAAATAAAATGTCATGACTTATTGACGCATTGACAGATGCCAGATGAGTGACGCTGACGTTTCACTCACGTAACAGCTCGACCGACTTAAGCAGATCGGCCACTTTGGGCGGCCGGGACGGGGCACGGACACCTGGACCTTCCTTGTTTAGCGGCCCGCGGCCAGCGCCCCTTGACGATGTGACGCAGGGTACACAGGCCTCGTCTGACGGGCGACGCCGTCGCCCTGTGCGGAGCATTCGGTCTCGAAGGGCGGTCTGCTCACGTTGTTCCGCGACGAGGGCCTCTTCAGCTCCGTCGCCAGCCGCGCAGTGATGGACAGGTAGACGAAGCCGCGGTGCTCTGCATGGACGGGGAGTCGATGACGGCCATCGCCGATCACTTCGATGTCGGCTACAACGGTGCGCGGCAAGCGTTTGTGCGAGCGGGAATTGAGCGTCCGCCGTGCGGAGGAAGCTGACGCCGAGCGGCCCCGGTTCGTCGCCTCTCCTCAGCGCCGAGAGCGGTCAGCTTCGACCCCACGTGATGATGCCGAGAGCGACAGCGGCGACGACGAATCCCACGATGGGCGACGAGTGGGTCGCTCGCGGTCGATCACGAAGGCCAGGGCGACCGTACTGGCCGGATACAGCGAGCTGATCACGGCGACGATAGACAGCATCCCGTTGCGGACGACTTCGAGGGAGAGCGCGTTCGCGACGACACCCAAGATGCCGATGAGTGCGGCGAGCCAGAGAAATCGGCACCCGAGCCGGGACGTGTGCGGATCGCCAAGCAGAATCCCGTGAGGAGGGCCACCGAGACGACGCGCGCGGACAGGAGCGGCCATAACCCGCTTCTCATCCGCCGAGCTGCACGATGTCCGGCAGCTCCGGGATGCACTCCGCGAATGCTGCATCGCTCACGCCGGTGTCGGTGGGTTTACTACGACAACAGCCCCAGCGGTCGGAGCCGCTGGTGCACCATGAGCGTGTGCGGCTCCCGAGCCAAGATGCGCGCATACCGAGCCCGCAAAAGGCACGAGCCGAAGCGAATCGTCGCTCTAGACGACACGATGCGATTGGCGAGACAGCGGGATTGTTCGAGTAAGGCAGTTAGCCCCTCTGAAAAGTAGGCCCTGTACACCGCAACTCGAATAAATCGGTACTCATGCCGCCACCTCTGGTGGAGTTGCGGAAACTGGCTGGCCTGAAGCCGGATCCTACGGCCGCACCGGACGTCGCGGTTGACGTGCCGCGCACCCTCCGTCGACGTCTCGAGCCGGCCCTCATCTCCGAGATCGTCGCCAAGTACCGAGATGGCGCGACAACTCCAGCTCTCTGCGCTGAGTACTCACTCTCAAAGGGTGGCCTGCTGAAGCTACTCCGCGACGAGAGTGTGCAGCTTCGCTATCAGCCGCTCACGGCCGAGCAGGTCAAGGAGGCTGCCCAGATGTACCTGGGCGGCACGTCACTTGCCGCCACCGCCGTCCATTTTGATGTCAGCTACAACGGCGTCCGCCAAGCTCTCATACGAGCTGGTGTCGAACGACGCCCTCGTGGCGGCAGCTACCACTAAGCAGCCTCCAATTCTCCGCCTCTTGCTTACGACGCATGTGCTCCCCGTGCTGGAGAACTTTCATCGACGGTTTGAGCGTTTGCCATCACCACGCACGATGGGTACTGGTGGCAGAAGTGTCGCCAGGTGTCCTCGGTGGCCACGAGGCGTGCGTATGCCCGACCCGCGCGCTGCGACAGCGAAGGGTGCTCTTTGGCGGTTCGAAAGCGGCAGCTAACCGCACGCTTCTGAGGACCGCCGAACGGTAGGCGAAGCGAATCGAGATCCGAGCTAGAGAACCTACTCCTCGGCGTACCCCAGCAGTTCCTCATGCGCGGGCGAAAACGTCTTCCAACGATAGCTCGCCCCCGGAGGCTTCGACCGGTTCAGCGCTGTGGTCAGTACGAGCTCGTCCTTCGCCCGCGAGATCGCCACGAAGAACTCGGCCTTCACATCGGCGTCGTCATTACCCCAGAAGAACTGGGGCTCCACCCCAAAGACTATGACCTTCTCGAACTCCAAACCCTTGCACTTATGCACCGTCAGTATGCGCACGGCGTCCTCCTCGGACAACCGATTGAGCGCCGCAACGGGATCACCATCCACCGACAGTTCACGCTTGAACGCCCCCGCAGCTTCCTTGATCACGTCGTTGAGCCGCGAGCCCTGCTGATAAGAAGGCGATAGGGCATTCAGGGCAGGACGCGTCACAAACCCGAGGAACGCCGTGATGAGCGGCTTCCACGACGCAAAGTCTGTCTGGTCGAAGAGAGCAGTGCGCACGGTCGCGCGAGCTTCGCGAAGGATGGTGCGCAGCTTGCTATCCAGAACGCCATCGATTTCTTCGATTCCGTTACGCGTCACTACGCGCACCAGCTCGGCGTAGGCGGTCGGTCGCCCTTCGTCCGCAACCACCCGCAAGTAGTTGAAGATCAGGGCCGCCACCGGCTCGGTCGTCAAATCTTGGGACTGCTGTTCGTTACGGAAGGGGATGCCGGCCGCAGTCAGGCACTTCCCCAGTATCGCCGTGATCAAATGAGGTTGCTGCCGCACGAGCACGGTGATCTCTCGCGGCGGAACTGCCCCGTCAAGCCAGCCCCTAACGAGGCCGGTCACAGCGACAGCCTCGTCTTCGTCGGTTGCGAACCGGAGCACTTGCAGGTCCCCGCCTTCACCCTTGAGGTCTGCCGTCGGGCTGGCCGCCGCCGGATCCATCTCAAGGATCATGCGGTTCTGCATCCGCCGTAGTCGCGGCTTCGAGCGGAAGTTTTGGTACAGCTGCAGCTCGGTCGCGCTGAAGTCCGTTGCGAACATCGCCATGACTCCGTCGAGCGCATTGGCGAACCCCATGATGCGCTGCTTGGTGTCGCCGACGCCGATGAGCTGCACTCCAGTACCCGCGAACGCCACCTTCAAGAAGCTGTACTGCGCGGTCGTGGCATCCTGAAACTCATCCATGAAGACGTGGCTGTAGGTTTGCCGGAGAGCCCCGCGGGCGTAGACGTTCTTCTTCAGAATCTCGATCGCCAGCGGGACGAGATCGTCGAACGTGATCTGCTTGGCTTGAATCCGGTCGACGTCGATTCGGTAATCAGGGTCGAGGGCGTTCTCGTCGGTCAGCGCCGGACGGAAGTTGTCAATGAGTCGTTTGGCGAAGGCGTGGAACGTGAAGCTGTCGAACCGAGCAGCGTACTGGGATCCGGAGCGCAGGCGGACGCGAGATTGAAGATTGCGTGCTGCGTCAACCTTGAAGGAGATCGCGAGGATCCGCTTCGGGTAAGGGCACGCGCCGGTTCGGAAGAGGAAGTCTGCACGCTGCGCCAACAGCTCGGTCTTGCCGGCACCCGGCCCTGCGGTGACAACGACAGTCGCCGCGGTTTCGCGGACGGCCTTGAGCGCATTTGGTTCGAGGTCCAGTCCCCCGACCGGGCGCCAATCATCGGGATGGATCACTCGGAGAGTGCCTTCAGCTTGGCGCGCACGTCCTCGACGAGCCGCTTCAGAACTTCGGGGAGGTCTTTGAGGAGCTCCTTATCGGTGAGTGCCGCCATAGCCCGCAGGTGCGCCGCCGGTTTGCTTTTGAGATCGAACTTGCGGTGGTAGTCGGCGAAGAGGGCGAGAACGTCCGCGGGTAGCCGGTTTTCATTGACGTGTGACTTACCGAGCACGGCCGTGATCGTCTTCTCGTCGGGAGCGCCTGCTGGCTCCGCGCCGTAGGCGTCCGGGAAAGCCTCCAGCATCATGAGGTCAAGGTCGACAGGATGCGAGAAGTAGACGCTGGTCTGTTCCAGGTCGTAGATCGGCCCGTGATTGTCCTGGAGGTTGGAGTCAGCGAAGACGGGGAAGTCGACGGCGTCGTCCCACTTCGAGAGTCCGTCGATCGCCTGATCTCCGTACACGCCTGGCCTCACCCTGTTGTACTGATTGAGCGCATTCCGAACCCGGCCCCAGCCGCCTTGATGCCGACCGGAATCGAGATCGAGCAGCGTGACATACGGGATCCCCAGCTCGTTGAGCAGTCGCCAGAAATGGTTGACGTGACGTCCGCCGAGCGGAACGACCGACACGGAGGCGTCATCTTCCGCGATGCCCGCAGCGGCGAGCACGCGGGGCAACACGATCTGTTCGCTGTCTCCTTCTCCAAGCACCACCAACCGGGAGAAGTAGAGCTCAGGGAACGCCAGCACCGCTTCGCGCACATACTTGGCGGCGTCGTCCTTCGACGATGTCGGCAAGACAATCCGCCGAACTTGCGACTGTCGATACCCGTCGAGCCGTAGGAAACAGATTGCTTCGGGATCGACGCGGCGCAGCAGAGCAGGTGAATGCGTCGCGATCAAGGACTGCGAGTCGCGATGCCTGGCAGCCTTCCGGAGTTGCCGAATGATGCGACCGAGGTATTGGGGAGCGAGGCTGTTCTCAGGCTCTTCCAGCGCGATCACCGTGTGCACGGGCGGACGCAATCGATGCTGATCGAACGAAGTCTCGGTTCCGTTCAACACTTCGCGCGCCAGGGACTGCCAGGCGAGCACGAGCGAGATATAAAGCAAAGACTTCTGTCCATCGCTTAAGCGGTCGAACGGCAGCGATGAGCCTGCCGGCGACGGGGCAAACGAGAGGGTGAGCTGGCGGAGCACGCTTTCCAGATCACCACTGCCGAACGCGATCGATGGGTTGGTGAAGAACGCGCCTGAGTGAAGTCCCTTCCATTCCCCCGCGAGCTGCACGCCGATGCTCTTCACCGCATCGTTGTCGGCTAGTGCGTCGGTGAGATTTTTAGAGAGCGTGTCCAGCGTGGTGCGCTCGGTCGTCCAGTCCGCGGCGCGAAGCGCGCGGCCAATCACAGACGCGGTCGTGTAGGCGATGTGCTCCGCCGGGTCGCGGCGAGCCGGGAGGTAGTGCACCTCGATGTTGGCTCGGTCGAAGCGCGACATGTCGGCTCTCTGCAGGGGTACTCCATCCGCGTCCGCTTCGAGGATGTACTCGAGCTTCTCCTCGATTACGTCGTCGTCAGCGATAGTGGCGCTGAGGCGGACGCGGATGCGCGGGACACCGTTCTCGGTTGCGATTCGCATATGCGCGAAGTTGGGCGGCACTGACGAGTGGTCGCCTGGGTCGCCGGATTCCGGCACCTCAATATCGACCTCGATCCACAGCCCGGGGCCGGCGGCGTGCACCTCTGCTGCCGTCTGACCGCTCGGGATGTGAAAGTCCGAATGACGGACTCTGCGCTGCGCCGACAGCGGGCTGAAGAGTCGCGAAAGCGCTTCAAGCACGGCGGTCTTGCCTGCGCCATTGGGGCCGAGAACGTAGGTGACATCGCTCAATGCGATCTCCGTCGGGTCCGGCCCGAACGACTGGAAGCCTGACATTCGAAGATGGGTGATCTGCATCAGATGTCCTCGTCTCGCTGCTCGCGCAGGGTGGGTCCCCAGGCCGAGTGGGAACGCGGATCGGTTCGACAGGGCTTTATCTGATCAGCGATTCGCGCGCACTCGTAGCGATTTACTCATTCTCGTTCGTACCCCACTGCGGGGCAACGAACACGCATCCATAGCAGGTCGAGGCGGGAGCTCGCGCGACCGAACGCAGACAAACCTGAACCCCGCGACGGGCGGATCGGTTGATGAACATGCATAAGAGCGCGGAGACGAACACCGTCGCTACATACCCAGGTCCGCGAGGACTTCTACGTTGACTGCGAACGGGGCAACCTCCGCACCCTTGCGCGCAAAATAGTCGACGTCCGTACTGTTCCACTCTTTTTTCGTCGTCGCGAAGACAATCCGGTTGGCCCGCAGCACTCTCGCGATTCGAAGCATCTTCTCGGCGTGATCGTCACGGTTCAGCTTTCCGTTGAACTTCCCGTTTGACTTACCTTCGATGAGCACCACCTCTCTGTTCACGCTCGCAATCACGTCGATCTCCGCAATTGTCTTTCCGGTCCGGAGTTCGTAGAACTCAAGCTCAGGCGAGTCGATGTAGGTCCTGCTGGAGCCGCGGAGTGCTGCGGCGCCGAGGAGCACGGTATCGCCATTGGCGCCCAGTAGCTCACGAAAGGCGGCGTACAGGTCATAAAACCATCGCGGCTCCGCCCGCTTTTCCTTCCAGCGCGCCGAGACGAGGGCATTCACGGCGGCGCAGCGCAGACACTCGTATACGTGGGCAACGCGGTCGGCGTCGACGAACGAGGGACGGCCGCACTCGGTGCAGTCAAGAATGAGGCCACGGCGAAGCAATCGCGACGTAGTCAGGTGGTCGACGAGGGCCGTGGTTGCGTCCGCGTCGCCGCCAAGGCGCGCCTGCATGGCCTCGTAGGTCAGGAACGGGTCCAGATTGTCGAGAACAACCGTCTCGGGGTCAGCTTTCCTCTCGTAGCTCGCAGGCGCTTTCTTGCGCGGGATGAATGCGCGCAGCACCGCTAGGTTTCCTGGCGTCATCAGATCCAGGAGCGCTGCGCGAGACCCAAGCCGTCTGCGAATTAGTTCTGCTTGGCGTCCAGGTTGTGACAGGCGCACTCCGAGCCCCTCTGGTTTTGCCATAGCCTCCACCCACGCCATCATCGAGAGTCCCCGGAGGCGTGGCCGACCAATGCGCCCCGGCAGGAACGATCCCGCCATAACTAGCCCCATGGAGTGCGGGTCTATCGTCACGGACGCGCGGCTAGCGCGGAGATTTACCGATGGGATCGGCCCTTCTTCCACGGCCAGGCTGTGGGCGGGGATGTCCAGTCCGCGCGGCGTCTTGCCCCCGGACAGCGAGACATCGACGTACCAGTACGGCACCCACCCAGAAGCAAGCGTGTAGATCAGCTGTGACGGTGCGGGCGTCTCCAGGCCCGACAGCGACTCGGTAGACCCGTCTTCAGTTGTCCGCACCGGGATCGACATCGGGGCCCCGACGTGCTCATCCACGACGTACTCTACGTAGCCCCCGTCAACGATCGGCGGGCCAACGCGTACCGTCTCTTCCCCCCGGTCGCGGCCGATACGCAAGCCTGGGGGGAGCGGCGCCTCCGCAATCCACGACGTCACTTCGTCAAGGTAGCTTGTCGCCTCCGAGGCTGAGCTCACAGACATGTGAGAAGCGTCGCTTTCGAGATCCGTCGCCAACATCCATGTTGCTCCTTGCACCTGAGCACGGAAAGTGTCGTCATCGACGAGTGTCCGTGGAAGCCAGACGCCGTTTCCGATTAGGCGGTCGTATGCGATTGCCAGGGCGAAGTCCGTGGCGGTCTCGCCTATGATCACCGCCGCGCGATCCTCGATGTATCCGTTCGACACCTGGATAAGGCCCTGGTCGGCGTGGAACCACTTCTCGAGACCCACTGAGGCCTTGGTCTCGATGGTCGTGGAGTTCCAGATGAGCGATATCGGAGCGTCGTCCACTGACCGGATCAACCAACCGAGGTCGTCGGCTGTCGGCTCCGGGCGCGCACCGACGGAGCTCTCGCTCTGTGCGACCCCAACTCGCATCGCCGCCATTAGGCCGAAGTCAGATCGCCAGTCGGCCGAAGCGGCGAGGCGCGCCTGCAAAGGGTCCGACGGCGATGGCGATGGCGCGAATCCCCGCTTGATTCGAGCATTCGGATCAGAAGCGCGGAGCTTGATTACCTGTTCCCGCTGCCTCGATGGGTCATGTCGAAGTCGGACGGCACGCATGGGCGAGCACCAGGAGACAACCTCTTTACGTGCCTCGTCGGACTCCCGCACAGTCGCGTGTTGGTGATGGTTGGCGATGATCCGGCGGCGCTCGGCGTCGTCCGCAACCCCATCCGAGCGTATGTGGCCGGGATACCACTCCTCGAAAAGGTGCCACGAGAGGTCGATCGAGACGACATGATCGGGGTCATAGGCTCGCACGATTTCGGCAAACTGAGGCGCCGGCCGAGAGGACTTCATATCGAACGGCACGAGGATCCAGCCGCCTCCGCCCCAATAGCCCGAGGCGATAGTCAGCGCGGTCATCACCCAATCGCGCCAGTGCTCGTCATCTGCCACAAGGATCGCAACCCGCGGAGGCCGGAGAGCGACAGAGGCCGAGATGAAGTCAACTTCCGATGCCATGTGGACATCTAAGCGCAGTGTGCCGGCAACTCTCGATTCACAATGGGGCGGCGAACGGCACTCTGGTCCCATAGGTGGAGAGCTCGCGCCCAAACTGAATCACGTAAAACTCGGCTTACTTCGACCGATCAACCAATTCAACCTAAGCTCGCGGAGACACGCGCCGGCACCCCGCGGGCCAACGAACGTCGTCCGTCGAGGACGTCATTTGTTCAAGTAAGACAGCTAACCTGTCCCGGAAGTAGCGGGAGCGGGGCTTGAACCCGCGACCTCACGATTATGAGTCGTGCGCTCTCACCAACTGAGCTACCCCGCCGCACGGCATCCTGGATTCAGATGAGGATGCCTTGAGCCCCGAGTCAGGATTGAACTGACGACCCCTTCCTTACCATGGAAGTGCTCTGCCACTGAGCTATCGGGGCGTACCCGGATCGCTCCGGGCAACTAGAAGAGAATATCAGACCTCGACACTCTCTTACGAATCGAGCCTCAGCCGCCGGCGTGCTGACGCAGCCACGCGATCGGGTCGATGGGGGTCGTGCCGTTCTGGAGGATCTCGACGTGCGTGTGCGCGCCGAACGATCGACCCGTGTTGCCGGTGCGTCCGAGGAACTGGCCGACGTGCACCTTCTCGCCCGGGGTGACCTGGAGCGAGCCGTACTGCATGTGGCCGTAGCGGCTCGAGACGAGCTGTCCGTCGATCACGTGGTCGATCAGCACGGTCACACCGAAGGCGCCACCCTGCTCGGTCGCGATGCGGACGGTGCCGTCGGCGATCGCCTGCACGGGCGCACCCTCGCCGGGCACGAAGTCGGCACCCTCGTGGAAGCCGCCGTCGCGCATGCCGAAGCCGTACGAGATCGAGACGCCGACCGCGAAGGGCCATTGGATGGGCGACGTCGGGTTGTTGACGTAGAAGTTGGTGGGGTACTTGATGCCCGAGTCGACGGCCATCTTGGAGTACGTGGTGGCGCTGTAGCCGTCGGCGCGGTCGACGACCGCTGCCTGCGACTGGGCCGGGGCGACGTACGCCTGGATCGCCCCGTCGGACGAGGCGACGTCTCCGCCGACCGCGAGACGCGTGGTCGCGGTGTCGGCGACCGGAGCGGTGATGCTGTCGGTTCCGCTCGCCGAGGCGATGGCGCTGACGGGCATGGTCATGCCGACCGTGAGAAGACCGACGACGCCCATGACACCGACCGAGAACGAGGTCGCGGCGATGCGGCGGACGTTGCGGCGGGTGCGGGGAGCGGCCGCGGCGGGCAGCCCCTCCGACACCGGCTCGGGAGCGGGGGCGACGGGAGCCGCCTGCTGCGTGGGCGTCTCGCCGGTGAAGGAGAACAGGCGCGCGGCGGTGGCGAATTCATCGGCCACGGTGTCGTCAGCGGGGAACGCGGCGGCGGCGACGGGCTGCTCGATAGCAGCCTGTTCGAGCGGCTTCGACGCGCGCGCCGCGGCCGGCTCGGCGGCAGCGACGACCGGCTCGGCCACAGCCTCGTCGGCGGTCGAGTCGAGGATGACCGACGCCTGGGGGCGACGGCGCGACCGACGGCTCACGGGAAGCGTGATGGGCGAGGTCGGGAGGGTCACCGGGGTGGTGGCGACGGCGCCGTCCGCGCTCTGCAGGATGACGGCGACGTCGTCGGCACGACGCTGCTCGTCGACGACGGTGACGTCGAGGGCGTCGGAGGCCGCGGCATCCGGAGTCTGCTCG
>Ga0308159_1002079_pt1 | contig 24664 bp, 23 predicted proteins | sample PhyCR1_FD_201040 | JGI IMG/M metagenome (GOLD analysis project Ga0308159, IMG submission 201040) | Phyllosphere microbial communities from UC Gill Tract Community Farm, Albany, California, United States - DLSLC.R1 | ecosystem: Host-associated > Plants > Phyllosphere > Unclassified | place: USA...
ATGAACTGGTTCTCGGTGGCCTGTGAGCTGCACCGCGACTGGCGCAACGACATCGAAGGCCTGGGCAACCTGTTGTCGCAGCGGATCCCCAACTACCGCAACCTGATGAACAGCTATTCGGCGTTGACGCAGCAGAAGTAAGACACCGCCCACGAAAAAGCCTGCTTCCAACAGCAGGCTTTTTGCGTTGCGATGACGCCGCATCACAGCCCGAAAGGGAAGGTGTCTTCCTCGTGGCTCGAGGATTGTTCGGTAGAGAGCGGGGTAATGGCCGTGGTCTCGGCGAACCACAGCCAGGCATCGAACTGCTCGCTGAGTGTCGCGTCGAAGTAATGGCTCTGCCGTTCGGTCTGTGGGCGGTAAATCACCCCGATGGCGCGTTCCAGTTGCCGGCCCGATAATGCTTCGCGCAGCGCGCTGCTGTCGGCGTCGCGCCAGTCGTATAGGGCTCGTGGGCAGCCTGCCGCGGCGAAGGCGCGTTCCCAGCTGCGCGGCATGGCCGGCACGACATTTTTGAAGCGCATGGGTGCGTCCCAGTCGTCCGCAGCGGCGACGGTGCCGCTGTCGGTACCCATGCCGATCAGCACGGCCTGTGTGCCATATGCTTCGCGACACAGTTGGCCGAGGGTTACCTGGCCGCTGTCGCCCATCTGCGTCGCACGGGCATCACCGATATGCGAGTTGTGCGCCCAGACCACGACTTTAGCGTTGGGTGTCTGGCGCAAGCGCAAAGCCTCCAGCGTCTCGAACATATGTCGGTCGCGCAGGTTCCACGACTCGCGATTGCCGCGATACATCGCTCGATAATATTGCTCGGCCGCGTGCACGACCCGGGCATTTCGAGTGGCGTTGAACAATGCTTCGCCGTCGTTTGCAATCAGGCTCAGACGTTGGCTCAACAGCGCTTGCAGCTGTTCGAGCACGGCGCCTTCGCAGGTGGCCATGCCGCCGACCTCGGTGAAGTGGCCGTACAGCGCGGGATCGTCGTGCCAGGGGATCAGGCAGGCGTAACGCTGTTGCGCTTCGCGAGCCATCGCCGGGTCGGCCTCCTGCAGATAACCAAGCACTTCGCGGATCGAACTGCGCAGGCTGTACACATCGAGTCCGCGAAATTCGACACGTTGCGCCGCTGCTTGGGTGCGGTTGTATTCATGCAGCCAGCGGGTGAACGTCTGCACGCAGGTGTTGCGCCACATCCAGGTCGGGAAGCGCGAGAACGCGGCACCTTGCCAGCTCGCTTTGCGCCGGTCGCGCACGCAACGATCGATCTGATCGGCATCCGGCCAGTCTGCTTCGACCGCAACGACGGTAAAACCGTGATGCGCGATCAGATGTCGGGTGATCGCTGCGCGGGCGGCGTAAAACTCGTGGGTGCCGTGGCTGGCTTCGCCGATCAGCACCACATCGGCATCGGCGTAGCGGTCGAACAACTGGGCAAAGCCCTCGCTGTCGATGTCCGGCAACGTTTCGGCAAAACGCTGCAGAAGCGTGGTCAGGCTGTCCATTATCGGATCCTCCACTGTGGGTGCTGCTGTAGAGCACTGCAAAAAAATTCAGGTTCCGTCGAGTTGGCTGAAGGGTAGCGTTCACCGTTCGTCCATTGTCGGGCACTTGTCACCCTTGGGCATTTCACACGCTCAGGAACACATCGCTGAATCACATCGGAGACCGACATGGACATTGATGAAAAGGCACCGGGCAACCACTCGCAACAAGCCGTGACGCGCACCACCGACAACGAGACCGGGCACGATCCGAAGCGCGAAAATCCTGAAGTGCCTTTGGCGCCGGATGATGAGGCGCCTGTGGAAGAAGACATGTCGGATGTGGATGCGACCAACTCGGTATCAACCGAACATCCGCCGTCACGCTGATAGCGTTGCCAATGGAAAAAACCTGCCTCGACATGGCAGGTTTTTTTCACGCCGGATTTGCTCAGCCAGCATTTTTCGCCGAGAGTGAGGCGGCGTTCCTTCAGGAAAAAAATCCATGCGTTATCGCCGACTCGACTTGAACCTGCTGGTGGCACTCGACGCCTTGTTGAGCGAGTGCAGCGTCAGTCGCGCGGCGGAGCGTTTGCACTTGGGCCAGTCGGCGACCAGCTCGGCGCTCGGGCGGTTGCGCGAGCATTTCAATGACCCGCTGCTGGTGCAAGTCGGCCGCCGGCTGGAGCCGACTGCGCTCGGTTTGCAGCTGCTGCCCAAGGTGCGCGAAGCGCTGGCGCTGACGCGGCAAATCGTCGATGCGCCAGTCTCCTTCGACCCGGCCAGTTGTACTCGGCAATTCACTCTGGTGGCCTCCGATTATGTGATCGGCGTCCTGTTGCCGGCGCTCAGTCGGAAACTGGCGCGTGTTGCGCCCGGCGTGCGCTTGAGCCTGCGCGATCTGCCAGCGCCGCGCGATGCTGATGTAGTCAGTGAAGCGCTGGATTATCGGCGCAGCGATTGCGTGATCGTGCCCGAGCGTCGTCTCAACCCCGACTACCCGCATGTGCCGCTGATGAGCGATTCGCTGTGCTGCATCGTCTGCGCGCAGCAATCGCCATTCGCCGCTGGCCTGGATCTCGCGCAATACGTGGCCGCCGAGCATGTCGTGCGCGCCTTTGCCGACGGGCGACATCTGGCGCTGGACGCGGCGCACTTGCAGGACATCGGCATTGAACGGCGGGTCGCCGTGGCGGTGGAGAGCTTCGCCCTGATTCCGCAATTCGTGATTGGCACAGGGAGAATTGCCACGGTATTCCGTCGCCAGGCCGAGCGATTTGCCGAGGGTTATCCGTTGCGCATTCTCCCCGCACCGGTAGATTTCCCCGAAGCGGTGCAGGTGCTGCAATGGCATCCCTATCAGGATCTCGACCCGGCGATGGTGTGGTTTCGCGACCTGCTGTTGCAGCAGGCCGGGTTGCTGGATCAGTCTGTCAGCGCATCGCCGGTATCAGCGCGCAGCCCGGCGTGAAGGATCGCCTGCACGGCGCAGCGCTCGTCATTGTCTGAGGTGTCGCCACTGATGCCGAGGGCGCCAAGTAGCGTTCCTTCGGCAGTGCGAATAAGCACACCACCGGCCACGGGAATGACTTCGCCGCCGCTGAGGCTGTTGATCGCATCGAAGAATGCCGGCATGGCCTGCGCACGCCGCGCCAGTTCGCGGCCGCCGAAACCCATGCCCAGACAACCGCGTGCCTTGCCTGTGGCGATCTGCGGACGCAAGAAACTGGCGTGCTCGTCGCGCAATACTGCGAGTGGATGGCCGGCCGCATCGAGGACAGCGGCGGCCATCGGTTTGAAGTCGGCGGCGCGGGCGATAGCGATGGCCTGGCTGGCGATGAGTGTGGCGGTGCCGAGATCGAGTGCTTGCATGTCGAGTGTCCTCACGAGGTCCATTTGCCCAGTTGCGCAACGCGATCACGGGTATAAAGGTCGGTCCATTTCAGTGAGTTGAAATCCGACACCTGTTTGGGGTTATAGGGGCTGCGTTCGAGGCGCACCGGTTGCCCGCCCTTGTACACGGCTTTGATACGCGAGCGGTCCTGCAGCAGGCGGATATCTCGCAGAGGTGAGCCGTCGAGCACGAGGAAATCGGTCTGCTGGCCGACTCGCAAAGTGCCGAGGGTTTCGCCGCGTGGCATGCAGCGTGCGCCTACGGCCGTTGCTGCGTGCAAGGCTTCGGCGGGGGTAAATCCCAGGCGCGTGACCAACAGCTCCAGCTCCCGCGCGTGCCATTCGCCATAAGGCGTCACGGCAAAGCCGCTGTCACTGCCGCAGGCAAACGGCACGCCAGCAGCTTTGGCGCGTTTGAGCACTGTTGAGCCAACCTCCAGTGTCCGCGCGCAGTAGCCGGCGTAACCGCTGGTGATGGCCGGGTCGTGGGGCTGGCAGAAGTCCACGGTGTTTTGCGGGAAGGTCATGGTCGGCGCAACAATGCTGCCGGCGTCGAGCAAGGCTTCGATGCAGGCGTCGTCCATGTAGAACGCGTGAAACACCAGATCGACGCCGGCGCGCGCGGCGTACATCACCGCTTCGCGCCCATAGGCGTGAGTGGCGACCATGCAGCCCAGGCGGTGGGCTTCATCGACCATTTCAAGGGTTTCATCGGCGGTGAACGCAGCGATGATTTCGCCGTTGGGCCGGCGATGCTGAGCTGACCACTGTCGCCCGGGCAGACCATGCTGGTGACGCCCGCCGCCAGCACATGCTGAGCGAAGAACATACCGCGCAAGGCACGAAATTCGTCGCTGGTCCAGATGTCGATGTCTTCTTCGCTTTGCGCGTTGCCGAAGGCCAGATGCGTGTGCACATCGATCAGACCGGGCATGACGAAATGATCGCCAGTGTCGATGACCTTGTCACCGGCTGCGGGTTGCGGCGCGCAAGCGGTGGGGCCGACATAGCTGAAAACTCCGTTTTCGATCACCAGGGTCTGCTGCGGGCGTGTGTCCAGGTCGGTGGCGGTGAACAGGGTCTGGCATTGCAGATGCAGGGCGGTCATGGTGGTTTCGCTGTGTTGTGGTTATGCGAAACGAGGTTAGGGAGCGGCGGGCAAGGGGAACAGCAGATTGCATCGATGGGCGGGTATTGATGGCGTCGATGGACCTCGGTGTGCTGACGGAACGCGTTCAATCGTAAGCGTGAGCCTGCTCCCGGAGGCGGTGTGTCAGTCAGCATGCATTTGCGGCTGACGGCTCCTTCGCGAGCAGGCTCATTCCTTTAGCGGACTGCGTTACTGCTGACCGGATGCAATCAGGCGGTGCGTCCGCCCAGCGTTTCGGCAACCCAGTCGGCGATGTAGTGGCCGGCGTTGATGCTGTTGTCGAAGCTTGAATGCTGCACGCCGCCTTCGCGCTCGGTGAAAATTTTCAGTTCGCATTTCGGGCTGTTGACCAATTGTTCATAGGTGCGATGCGCCCACTTCAGCGGGATCTGCGAGTCCTGCTCGCCGTGGGTAACCAGGAACGGCACTTTGATGCGGTCAAGCACGCCGTCGAGGTGGACGTTTTCGGCGATGCTCATGAATTCCTCGACATCCTTGGCGCCCCACACCCAGCAGACGTGCGCCCAATAATGCGGCACCGGGAAACTGCCTTCCTTTTCCAGACGGCGCTTCTGCACGTCGCGCCAGTCGTGGTTAGCGCCCCACACTACGCCGCAGGCGAAACGCGGTTCGAACGCCACCGCACGGGGGCAGTAATAACCGCCGAGGGAAACGCCTTCAAGACCGATACGTTTGGCGTCGACGTCATCCCGGGTCTCCAGCCAGTCGACCACGCGACTGGCCCAGTGCTCGCTGTCGTAGCGTGCAGTCAAACCGTGCAGGCGCAGCGCTTCGCCGGTGCCGGGCTGGTCGATGATCAATGACGATACGCCACGCTTGGCCAGCCAGGCCGGGAGGCCGACGCGGTATTTCATTTCCTTGGTCGAATCCAGACCATTGACCTGCACCAGAATCGGCGCTGGCCCGTCGACGCCTTCGGCGCGCACCAGCAAGCCGGACAGATGCTTGCCCTCATAGGGAATTTCCACCCGCTGACAGTTTTCCTGCGACAGTTCGATGCCGCGTTTGAAGGTTTGCACAAAGCGCTGATACAGCTCGGTACGCCCTGGCGCGCCATGGGCTTGCAGGCGTTCGCAGGTCAGATAGTAAGTCGCGGCGCGGTTGTATTTTTCGCCGGCCGAGAGCAGGCGGCCATGACCTTCGTCTTCTTCGGCCAGACCGCAGAGCTTGTCGGCCATTTTGGCCCAGGTCTCGCGAAACGCCTTGGTGCCGGCCGCGTACGGTTGCTTGGCGGCCTCTTGCAGCGGTGCGCACATGGCCTCGATTTCGCCCATGCGGGCGCCCATTTCAATGGCCAGGTCGACCGAAAGATTCCACACGTAGTTGGTCGGGAAGTAGCGGAACATGATTTTTGTTGTCCTTGTGGTTGCCTTGGCATTCGCAAGGCACGTTAAGGATCAACCGGCTAATTGGCCAATCGTGACGGCGGATACGAGGTATCGCGAGACTCGATAGGCGGCTGCTCCAGATGCTGGATGAACTCGCTGATGCGTTCGCGCAGCCAGCGGTGCATGGGGTCGCCGTCGACGCTGCGGTGCCACAGCATGTACTCGCGCATCAGCGGGATTTTCACCGGCGGGGGCAGGATGCGCAGCGGCAGATAGCGCGCATACAGGTTAGCCAGACGCTGGTGCATTGTGGCGATGCGCTGGGTGCCAACCACCAGTTGCGGCAGAGTGTTGAAGTCGCTGGTGATCACCTCGATGCGCCGATTGAAGCCGTACTGGTTCATGAACCACTCTTCGATACTCATGTGCCGAGTGCGGCCGAAACCCACCGACACGTGGCCCATCTGCATGTACTGCTCGAGGGTCAGGCTGGCGCCGACCGCGCTGTTGCTCTGGCACACCACGCAAACGTGTTCCTCTTCGAACAGCAGTTGGGAAGGGTGGCCTTCGATGATGTAGCGCTCCGGCACGATCATCAGATCAACCTCGCCGCGCACCAGCAATTCGCCAGAGTTGTCGCTGGGGCCGAGCATTTCGAAAGTGATGTTCGGCGCCTCCTGATGGATCTTCTGGATCACTTGGGCGAACAACACGCTGATCAGGTAATCCGAGGTCACCAGGCGAAAGTGGCGTTTGCTGGTGGTGGGGTCGAACACCGGTTTGGCAGTGATCGAGGACTGAATTGTCAGCAACACTTCGCGTACCGGTTTCGCCAGCTCGGTGGCGTAGGGCGTGGGCTGCATCTTGCGCCCTACCTGGACCAGCAACTCGTCCTCGAAGTAAGTGCGCAAACGCCCAAGCACGCCGCTGGTGGCGGACTGAGTCATGTGCAGGCGTTCGGCGGCGCGGGTGATGTTCTGTTCTTCGAGCAGCACATCGAGCGCCACCAGCAGGTTCAGGTCCAGGTGGTTGAAACGCATGGGCAGGTCCGCTTGTTGTATTTATTTTGCCAGTACCTTCGAACGATTCCATCGACGCGTCAACCACCGATGCAGGTATCGCGTTTGTCGATAGGTCGCATCCCGACTCGCGATTAGTCAGCTGCCGAGCCTTGCGCCAATCTCCGCCGCAGTCGGCCCCCAGTCGCCGACACCACCACCGGGTTGCAGCCTGGCCCGACGCACTTTGGCGTCTGCGGCGGCGGTGACCGGATCATAATTTCAATGGAGTGGTAAGCCATGAACATCATTGGCCTTGATGCCCTGATCTTTGGCGTCGATGACATCCCAGCCTGCACCGATTGTTTACGTGATTACGGCCTGGCGCCGGTCGGCGTCGACAGTCGCGGCGGGCGTTTCGAAGCACTCGACGGCACCGCCGTGATCCTGCGCCGCGCCGACGACCCGGATCTGCCGGCGGCTATCGGCCCGGCGCCGTCGATTCGCGAAACCGTTTATGGCGTCGGCGCGCTCAGCGACCTGGACGCCATCGAAGACGAACTGGCCCGCGACCGCCCCGTCAGCCGCGACGCCCAGGGCGTGCTGCACAGCGTCGATGACATGGGCTTTGCGATTGCCTTTCAAGTCAGTGTGCGCAAGGCCTACAGCGCCCCGGCTGATCTGACCAACGCTGCCGGCCATGCGCCACAGCGTCCGCTCAATCAGCCCGGCATCAGTCCAGAGATGAGCGCCATCCCGCGCACCCTGTCGCATGTGGTGTATTTCGTCCCTGACGCGGCCAAGGCCGAGGCGTTCTACGCCCAGCGTCTGGGCTTTCGCACCACCGACACCTTCATCGGCGCCGGACCGTTCATGCGTCCGGCCGGCTCTGATGATCACCACTGCCTGTTCATGATCCAGACACCGCCGCACATGAAAGGCTGCGAGCACTTCACGTTTCACATGGGCAGTGGCACCGAAGTGCTGTTGGCCGGCACGCGCTTCGAGCAGAAGGGCTGGACCAGTTTCTGGGGCCCGGGGCGTCACCTGTTTGGTTCGAACTGGTTCTGGTACTTCAACAGCCCGCTGGGCTGTCATATCGAATACGACGCCGATATGGACAAGCACGATGACGCCTGGGAGGCCCGGCGTGCGCCGCTGTCGGCGGACAATTCGCAGCTGTTCCTGTTCGGCAGCAAGGAAAAGTGGGCACCCGGCGGCCCGCCACCGAAGCTTGGTTGAGGCCGTGCCATGAGTGAGCGCGAGTGGCCGTTGTGTCGCCTGGATGAATTGCTGGAAGGGCAGGCGCGTGGCTTCGATCCGTTGCAGCAGGGCCGCGACAGTCTGTTTGCTCTGCGCCATGACGGTCAGGTGCGGATCTATCGCAACCGTTGCCCACATCTGGACGTGCGCATGGAGTACCGCAAGGACCGTTTTCTGTCGGCCGATGGCCAGTTGATCGTCTGCTATGCCCACGGCGCGCAGTTCCTGCGTAGTACCGGCGAATGCGTCTACGGCCCGTGTCTGGGGCAGTCGCTGGAGGCATTGGCCTCGCGCGAAGAGGACGGTTGGTTGCGGGTGTTGCTGCCCGAGCCGAGGCCAGTTTCGGGGTAAATCGAGGTATCGCGTACGGCGATACATCGCATCCCCACTCGCGATTAGTCAAATCCCTGCTTTGCCGGGAAGCTTCACCCAACGACGCAGTGCCCGACGCTGCTTCGATCACAAGAATAAAAAGAGAGTGAGCCATGAGTGCAGTGAACAACGTTCTGATCGTGGGCGGTGGTATTGGCGGCTTGTGCGCGGCCATCGCGTTGCGGCGCAAAGGCATCGAGGTCGACCTGATCGAGCTCAAGTCCGAGTGGACGGTCTACGGCGTCGGGATTATTCAGCAGAGCAACGTGGTACGCGAGATGGCCAAACTGGGCGTGCTCGACGGTTATCTCGATGCGGCTTACGCCTTTGAAGATGTGGCCATCTACGGCCCGGGCGGGCAGCAACTGGCGCGTATTGCGGGGCAGCGTCTAGCCGGCCCGCAGTACCCGGCCAACGTCGGTATTTCGCGACTGGCACTGCACAAGGTGCTCAGCGAAACTGCCCTTGGGCTTGGCGCGAAAGTGCGTCTGGGCCTGAGCGTCGAAACGCTGGACGACAACGGCCAGCAGGTCGACGTGCTGTTCACCGACGGCAGTCGCGGTGTCTACGACCTGGTTGTCGGGGCCGACGGTCTGTTCTCGAAAGTGCGCAGCCTGGTCTTCGGCGACACCTACACCCCGCGTTTCACCGGCCAATCGGTATGGCGCTACAACTTCCCCCGCGCACCACAGATCGATCACCTGGCCAACTACCAGAGCGCCGAAGGCAATGCCGGGCTGGTGCCGCTGGCCGGTGATCTGATGTACCTGTTTCTGACTTCGCACGAGCCGTCCAACCCATGGATGGACCCGGCCGATCTCGCCCCGCAGATGCGCCAACGCCTGCAAGGCTTTACCGGCCTGATTGGCGAACTGCGCGAGCAAATCACCGACAGCGGCCAAGTCGTTTACAAGCCGATGGAAGTGGTGTTCGTCGATGAGCCGTGGCATCGCGGGCGGGTGCTACTGATTGGCGATGCCGCTCACGCCACGACTCCGCACCTGGGCCAGGGTGCTGGCATGGCCATCGAAGATGCAATCGTGCTCAGCGAAGAACTCACCCGCGATTCGTCCGCCATGAGTGTCGAGGCGCAGTTGCAGCGCTTCATGGCGCGGCGATTCGAACGTTGCAAATACATCAGCGACAGCTCGGTGCTGGCCGGCGACAAGGAGATGCAGCACGACCGCAGCTTCGATCGCATCGGTCTGGTCAAGCAGATGCTCGCGCGTACGGCGGAGCCCATCTAGCCGTTCAAATGCCCCACCCACAGCAGTTACCACTATAAAAACAAGAGGTTAACGCGATGGTTAGTTCTACGACTGCGGCGCTTGCGCGTCGCCGGGTCTGCTCGTCTGCACCCTTCGGTTTGAGTATCGCTGCCGTGCTGGTGCTGTGCAGCCAGGCGGCGCAGGCGTTCGACATCGATACCGGCAACCCGGATTTCAAATTGCGCTGGGACAACACGGTGAAGTACAGCGCCGCGTGGCGCACGCAAAACCCGAGCAGCAAATTGTCCGAAGGTCAGGTTGCGCTGAATCAGGACGACGGCGATCGCGCATTCAAGAAAGGCCTGATCTCCAACCGTACCGACATCCTGTCCGAACTCGATCTGTCGTATCGGGATTTCGGCGCACGCTTGAGTGGCGCGGGGTGGTACGACACTGAGTATCAAGGCAGCAACGACAACAACGATCCGTCTCGTGCCAACGCGCGCTCGGTGGATTACGACGAGTTCACCGATGACACCCGTCACCTGCACGGTGGCGACGCGGAAATTCTCGATGCTTTTGTGTACTGGAACGGCGAACTGGCCGACCGCGCGACCTCGGTGCGCGCCGGGCGTCACGGCCTGATCTGGGGCGAGAGCCTGTTTTTCGGCGCCAACGGCATTGCTGGCGGCATGGCCCCGGTCGACGTGGTCAAGGCGCAGTCGGTGCCGAACACACAGTTCAAGGAAATCACCCGACCGGTCAATCAACTGTCGGGTACGTTCCAGCTGACCGACGACGTCTCGCTCGGTGGCTACTATCAGCTCGAATGGGAAGAGACACGCCTGCCGGCGGCGGGAAGCTATTTCTCCACCAGCGACACCATCGGCGAGGGTACCGAGCGGCTGATTGTCGGCGCACCGTTTCCGGCGTTTCTCGGCGGCAATCCAGCCAGCCCGGCGGCGTTTTTCCATGGCAATGACAAGGAAGCACGCAGTTCGGGGCAGGGCGGTCTGCAGCTCAAATACAGCGCCGAAAGCGTCGAATACGGCCTATACGCGATCCAGTATCACGACAAGACGCCCAAGCTGTACCTGAAGCCCTCGGCCGGCGCGCCCAACTTCAGCAGCGGTCAGATTGGCGAGTATTACTGGGTCTACCCGGAAGACATTCGCGCCCTCGGCGCCAGTTTTGCCACAACCATGGACGAGTACAGCTTCGCTGGTGAGGCGTCGATGCGCTGGAACATGCCGCTGATCTCCAACGGCCAGACCGTGTTGCCAGGCGTCGTCGCCGACAACGATGACGACGCGCTCTACGCGGTGGGTCGCACGGCCCACGTCAATCTCAACGTGATCGCCTCGTTCGGCCCGAACTTTCTTGCGCGCGAATCCGGACTGGTCGGCGAAGTGGCGTGGAACCGCCTGCTCAGCGTGACCAAAAACCGCGCCGCACTCGACCCCAACGCTACCGACGATGGCCTTGGTTTCAAAGTGGTGTACACGCCGACCTACCGGCAGTTCTTCTCCGGCATCGATATCAGCATCCCGGTGGGCGTCAGCTACTTCCCCTTGGGCAAATCGGCGGTGGTCAGCTCGTTCGGCCCGGACAACGGCGGCGACATCAACATCGGCATCACCGCCACTTACCTTGACCGCGTCACCGCCGGCCTGACCTACACCCATTACTACGGGGCCGAGGACACCAACCTCAACGGCCTCAGCCAGTTCAATTACAAACAATCGCTGAAGGATCGGGATTACCTGGCCTTTTCCGTCAAGACCACGTTTTAAGAGGACTTGCGCATGACTGTTCATCACCATCACCGCGCCTTTCGACTCAAGGCTGTGTGCTTTGCACTGCTGGGTTCGCTCGTTGTTCTGAGCCAATGCGCAACCGCCGCCACTGCCGAGGAAGCGGCGAAACTGTCGACGACCCTGACGCCGATGGGCGCCGAGCGTGCCGGCAACGCTGACGGCAGCATTCCGGCATGGCAGGGCGGTTACACCAAGGTCGATCCGTCGTACAAACCGGGCGGCAAGCGCAGTGACCCCTTCGCGGCGGACAAACCGCTGTTCAGTATCACCTCGAAAAACCTCGCGCAGTACGCCAGCAAACTCAGCGATGGCAGCAAGGAAATGTTCAAGCGTTTCCCTGAAACCTATCGCATCGACGTCTATCCGACCCGACGCTCGGCCGCCGCACCGCAGTGGGTGTATGACAACACGCTGAAAAACGCGACCCGCGCCAGACTGGTCGAAAGCAGCGCCGGGCCAGTGCCGGAAGGCGCATTTGGCGGCATTCCGTTCCCGATCCCGCGCAACGGCGCCGAGGCCATGTGGAACCATGTGCTGAACTGGCGCGGCACCTCGCTGGCCATGCATTTTCGCCATTACCTGATGACCGCTGACGGCAAGTCGGTAATGACCACCGATGGCCAGGCGATTCAGGACATGCCGTATTACTACCAGGACGGCTCACCCGAGACATTCGCTGGTGATTACTGGCTGTTCCGTCTGCTCAACGTCGGTCCGCCGCTGCGTGCCGGTGAGCAGATCATGGGCCGCACCAACATCAACGGCGACAAGTCACAGGCTCACGTTTACCTGACTGGCCAGCGCCGAGTGCGCAAGTTGCCCAACGCCTGCTGCGACACGCCGACCCCGGCTACCGCTGGCGTGATGTCGTTCGATGAGTTGAGCGTGTTTCAGGGGCGCATGGATCGCTTCGACTGGAAACTGGTCGGCAAGCAGGAAATATACATCCCTTACAACACCAACAAGGTTCTCACCGCCAACAAGCCCGAAGACCTGTTTTCGGCGCATCACATGAATCCTGATTACGTGCGCTGGGAGCTGCATCGCGTGTGGGTGATTGATGCCGAACTGGCACCGGGCAAGCGTCATCAGTTGCCGAAGGGCCGCTACTACCTCGACGAAGACACCTGGCAAGCGATGCTCGGTGATCGCTGGGACGCCAACGGCCAACTGGCCAAGACCCTGTGGTCGCTGCCGGCAGTATTGCCGGATCTGCCGGCGCAGGCGCAACTGTCTTCGGGGTTCTATGACCTGACATCCGGCGCCTGGTTTATCCAGAACGTCTACACCGGCCTGCCCGAGCAGTACGGCGTGGTCGATCGCTACAAGCCTTCGGAGTTCTCGCCGGCGGCGATGGCGGGTGCGGGCGTTCGCTGAATCGGGCCAGATCGCGGCGCAGGTCGCGGTCCGGTTTCACACAGGTTTTCGAGGTGGGTATGAACAGAATCTGTCAGCTGATGGGCTTGCTGACGTTGGCGTTGCCTTGGGCGTTGCCCTTGAGCGCCGCCGAGGCGGCGGTCGGCGATGTGTTGAGCACGCCGGCAATGCATGCGCCGCAGGCTGAACGCGCGGTGTTGCTCGACCTGGCGCGTGCCGGCGCGCGGCTGGTGGCGGTCGGCGAACGCGGCATTGTCTTGCTCTCCGATGACAACGGCGCCACCTGGCGCCAGGCATCAGTGCCAGTGTCGGTGAGCCTGACGGCGGTGCAATTCGTCGATGCCGATCATGGCTGGGCGGTCGGCCATGGCGCAGCAGTGCTGATGTCCGCTGACGGCGGTGAAACCTGGTCGCTCCAACTGGACGGCCGTCGCGCCGCGCAGCTCGAACTGGACGCCGCCCGCACAGAAATGGCCAATGCCAGCGACACCGATGCCGCTGCCGTGCGGGTGCAAAACGCTGAACGCCTGATCGCGGAAGGTGCGGACAAACCGTTTCTGGCGCTGACATTCACCGATGCCCGCCACGGCTTGATCGTTGGCGCCTATGGCCTTGCGTTCAGAACCGAGGACGGCGGGGCGAGCTGGCAGTCGCTGATCGGCCAGATCGACAACCCGGCAGGCGCGCATTTGTATGCGCTCGCCGCGCACGGTGCGCAGTGGTTCATCGCCGGCGAACAGGGTTATCTGGCGCGCTCCAATGATGGCGGACATTCTTTCGCTGCTCTGGACAGTCCTTACAGCGGCAGTTTCTTTGCTGTTCAGGTGCGCGACGACGGCACCTTGCTCGCGGCGGGTTTGAAGGGCAACGCCTTCGTGTCCCGCGACAACGGCAGCAGTTTTGTTCCGGCGCCAGTGCCGATGCCAGTGTCCTTCAGTGACGCGATCCGCACCGTCGACGGCCAGTTGCTGTTGGTCAATCAGGGCGGCGCACTTTTCCGCACTCAAGCCGATGCGCAGGCACAGCTAAAGCCTTACGGCGCGCCGTTGGGCAAACCGGTCGCCAGCGTTGTGCAGGCCGCCGACGGCAGTCTGGTGCTGGCCGGGTTCACCGGGTTGACGCGCTTGGCAGCGCCCACCGTTATTGCTTCGGAGTGAGGTTATGAAGTCATTCGACAACGCCACGGCCAGCCTGGCGAGTTTCGATCCGCGCTCCGGTTCGCTGGTGGAACGCACGCTGTTCAACCATCGGCTGTGGGTCTTGCTGGTGTGTCTGGTCACTACGCTGCTGCTGGGTTATCAGGCCATGCGCATCGAACTGAATGCCAGTTTCGAAAAGATGATTCCGACGCAACAGCCGTACATTGCCAATTACCTTGAGCACCAGAAACAGCTCAGCGGTCTGGGCAATTCGCTGCGCATCGTCGTCGCCAATCGTCAGGGCGATATCTATGACGCCGACTACCTGAAAGCCCTGCAGGCCCTGAGCGACAAGCTGTACCTGCTGCCTGGTGTCGATCGCGCCTATATGAAGTCGTTGTGGACACCCGCGACCCGCTGGGTCGCGGTGACCGAAGACGGGCTGGATGGCGGCCCGGTGATCCCCGACGATTACGCTGGCACCCAGGCGAATCTCGATGCCTTGCGCCGCAACGTGCAACGCTCCAACGAACTCGGGCAACTGGTAGCGTTCGACCAGACCTCAAGCATCATTTACGTGCCGCTGCTGGCAACCACCAGCGATGGCCAGGCGCTGAATTATTCGCTGTTGTCCGAGCAACTCGAAGCGCTGCGCAGCGAATACCAGAGCGACAAAATTGGTATCCACATCACCGGTTTCGCCAAGAAAGTCGGCGACCTGATTGACGGGCTCAAGCAGATTCTGTTGTTTTTCGCCGTGGCGATTCTGATCACCACCGCTGTGCTGTTCTGGTACACCCGCTGCCTGCGCAGCACCGTGCTGGTGGTGTTCTGCTCGCTGGTGGCGGTGGTCTGGCAGCTCGGCCTGTTGCCGCTGCTCGACTATCAGCTCGATCCCTATTCGGTGCTGGTGCCGTTTCTGGTGTTCGCCATCGGCATGAGCCACGGCGCGCAGAAAATGAACGGCATCATGCAGGACATCGGCCGTGGCATGCACCGCGTGGTCGCCGCGCGTTTCACCTTTCGCCGGTTGTTCCTGGCCGGGCTGACCGCGCTGCTGTGTGATGCTGTGGGGTTTGCGGTGCTGATGCTGATCAAGATCCAGGTGATTCAGGATCTGGCAGTGATCGCCAGTATTGGCGTGGCGGTGCTGATTTTCACCAACCTGATCCTGCTGCCGGTGTTGCTGTCCTATGTCGGCGTCACGCCACGCGCCGCGCAACTGAGCCTGAAAAGCGAGCAGGGCGAACAGGCCGGCCAGCGCCGCCATGGCTTCTGGCGTTTTCTCGATCTGTTCACTCGGCGGCGCTGGGCCAGCCTGTGCATCGCGGTCAGCCTGGCGCTGGCGGCGCTTGGATTTATCGTCAGCCTGCAACTGAAAATCGGCGACCTCAATGCCGGTGCCCCGGAGCTGCGCGCCGACTCGCGCTACAACCAGGACGACGCTTTTCTGACCCGGCACTACGGTGCCAGCAGCGACCTGTTCGCAGTGATGGTCAAGACGCCGCCCGGGCAATGTGCGCGCTACGACATTCTGGCCAAGGTCGATGCACTGGACTGGCAACTGCGTGCGCTGCCGGGGGTGGATTCGACCAACTCGCTGGCGTTGCTCAACCGACGCATGCTGGTCGGCCTGAGCGAAGGCAGCGCCAAGTGGTACGAACTGCAGAACAATCAGGCGATGCTCAACATGATCACCGCCAGTGCCCCGCGCGGTTTGTACAACGAGGATTGCAGCCTGCTGACGTTGTACGCGTACCTGACCGACCACAAGGCCGAAACTCTCACGCGGCTGGTCGAGCACGTCGAGCAATTCGCCGCTGCGAACAACAATCAGGATGTGCAGTTTCTCCTCGCCGCCGGCAATGCCGGCATCGAAGCGGCGACCAACATCGTCGTCAAACAGGCCAACCGCGAGATGCTGTTCTGGGTCTATGGCGCGGTGATCATCCTGTGCCTGATTACCTTCCGTTCCTGGCGCGCGACGCTGTGCGCGGTGATTCCGCTGATGGTTACCTCGATCCTCTGCGAGGCGCTGATGGTCTGGCTGAACATCGGGGTCAAGGTGGCGACTTTGCCGGTGATTGCCCTCGGCGTGGGTATCGGCGTCGATTACGCGCTGTACGTGATGAGCATTCTGCTCGGCCATTTGCGCCAGGGTGCGAGCCTGTCCGAGGCCTATTACCGAGCGCTGGTGTCGACTGGCAAAGTGGTGATGCTCACCGGAATTACCCTCGCGATTGGTGTGGCGACGTGGATTTTTTCACCGATCAAGTTCCAGGCCGACATGGGCGTGCTGCTGGCATTCATGTTCGTCTGGAACATGGTCGGCGCATTGGTGCTGCTGCCAGCGCTGGCGTATTTCCTGCTACCGGCTCAGCGCACTCAACGCGGCGCCGAAGCTTCGGTCGAGGTGATCAGCGTGGCGCAACCGCCCAGTGCTGTGGTCGCCAACGTTCATCCATCGCGACAACGGGAGATCTGTCATGGCCGTTGAATCTGCAGTGCCAGACCACCGCCGTGAAGCCGGCCTGATGCAATCGCTGCTGTTGCTGCTCGGCAGCTGTCTGCCGGTGCTTGGCGCGGTGTTGCTCGCGCCGGTATTGCCGCGCATGCAGGCGCATTTCGCCGAGGTATCGGGGAGTGCGGTGCTGGTGCCGATCGTGCTGACCCTGCCCGCGTTAATGATTGCCGTGCTCGCGCCGTTTGCCGGGATGATCGCTGATCGCCTCGGGCGCAAGCCGCTGTTGCTGGCCAGCATGGCGCTCTATGTGCTGTGCGGCGTCTTGCCATTGTGGCTCGAGTCGTTGCCGGCGATCGTCGCCAGCCGCGCCGGCATCGGTCTGGCCGAGGCGGGAATCATGACTTGCTGCACGACATTGATGGGTGATTACTACAGCGGCGCGCGACGTGAACGCCTGTTCGCTTTGCAAATGGTCGCGACCTCGTTGTCAGCAGCGGTGTTCATCGCCCTCGGCGGTTTTCTCGGCCAGAACGATTGGCGCACGCCGTTCGCGCTGTACGCGGTGGGGCTGATCTTTCTGCCGCTGATGGCCTGGCAACTCTGGGAGCCGCAACCGCGTGTGCCCATGGCGGCAACCCTGGCGCAGCCGGTGAAACGTGCTTTCCCCTGGCGCGCGCTGACGCCGATGTATGCGCTGGCCCTGCTGGCCGGGCTGAGCCTGTTCATCGTGCCGGTGCAGGCCGGTTACCTGCTCAATCTGCTGCACGTCGATGCGCCGCAGCAGATCGGCATGACCATGGGCGCAAACCAGCTCGGCGTGCTTGTCGGGGCCTTGAGTTTTCGCCTGCTCAGCGGCTTGCGCAGTCAGCATTTGCTGCTGATTGCCTTTGGGCTGGCCGGTGTTGGCGGCTTGCTGATGGCCGGCGCGAACAGCCATGTGCAAGTGGTGGTTGCGGTACTGGTAAACGGTTTGGGCATCGGTTTGATGTTGCCAACGCTGATCACCTGGATCATGGCGCAAGTCGGTTTCGAGCAGCGCGGGCGCGCTGCCGGTTGGTTTACTGCAGCGATTTTCGCCGGTGAATTCGTCAGCCCGTTGGTGGTGCTCGCCATCACCGCCGGCGCTGTTTCTGTCCTGCCACAAGCCTTGGCCGTCATCGGTTGGCTGCAATTGGTGGTGGCGCTGTTTTGTCTGTCCGTACCGAGGCTCGGCGGTTTGTTGCCGGGTGCGGCTGTCAGCAGTCAAGACTCCATCGGCAACGGCCATTGAACGAGGAATTTCCATGCAAGCGCTTCCCCCCTTCAAACGCGTGGTCACCGGGCATGATGCCGATGGCCGCGCAGTGATCGCCAGTTGCGGCCCGACCGCCAGCGTATTCGCCCTGCAAGCGGTGCCCGGCACGGTGTTTCATGAACTGTGGAACAGCAGCGCCAGCCCGGCTGTCCTCGACAACGGCGGCGACCCGACGGACAAACCGTTGCAACTGAGCCCCGACCCGCACGGCAGCGTGATCCGCGTGGTCGACATTCCGCCGGACAGCATGCAGAACCAGATCAGCGCCGCGGATGCAGCGGCAGTGTTCGGCGAGATGGGTCAGTCCGAGGCCGGCACTGGCGATGCCAGCGCCCGGCACAGGTTGATGCATCGCACTGAAACCCTCGATTACGGCATCGTTACCGAGGGCGAAGTGTGGCTGGTGCTCGACGATCAGGAAGTCCAGCTCAAACGCGGCGACGTGGTGGTCCAGCGCGGCACCAACCACGCGTGGAGCAACCGCACCGAGGCCATGGCTCGCATGGTTTTCATTCTTCTCGACGGGCGCTTTGCCGCCCAACTGCAACAACGCCAGGGAGCCTGGGCATGAAACTCGCCACAGTAAAAAACAACACCCGCGACGGTCGGCTGGTCGTCGTTTCGCCCGATATGATTCACGCGCTGGACGCCAGCGCTGTCGCGCCGACCCTGCAATACGCCATTGAAAACTGGCCGCTTGTCGAGCCGCGCTTGCAGGCCCTGGCACGGCAGCTGGAAGCGGGCGACGCCCGCCACGCAACGGACTTCGATCCCGCCCAGGCCATGGCGCCGTTACCGCGTGCCTATCAGTGGTGCGACGGTTCGGCGTTTCTCAGCCACGGCGCGCTGATGCAGAAGGCGTTCAACCTTGAGCCCATTGAAGGCGCCGATCGCGCGCCGCTGATGTATCAGGGCGCCGGCGATGATTTCATCGGCCCGCGCGATGACATCGAGTTGCCCAGTGAAAGCCAGGGCATCGATTTCGAAGGTGAGTTTGTCGTGCTGGTTGACGACGTGCCGATGGGCTGCTCGGCTGAAGACGCTTTGGCGCACATCAAACTGATTCTGCAGATCAATGACATCAGCTTGCGGGCCCTGGCGCCACGGGAAATGCGCACCGGTTTCGGCTTCCTGCAGGCCAAGCCATCGTCGAGTTTTGCGCCGCTGGCGATCACCCCGGACGAACTTGGTGAGGCGTGGCGCGACGGCCGGGTGCATTTGCCGCTGCAGGTCGAGTGGAACGGCGAACGCTTCGGCCAGCCCCACGGCGGGCAGATGAATTTTCACTTCGGTGAACTGATCGCTCACGCCGCACTGACACGGCGTCTGCGCGCCGGCACGCTGATCGGGTCAGGGACCGTCTCTAACGCTGAGCGCAGCGCCGGCTCGGCATGCATCGCCGAGCGGCGCGCCATTGAAATGATCGAGCAGGGCGCTGCGCAAACCGGCTTCATGCGCTTCGGTGATCGGGTGCGCATGGACGTTACGGGCAGCACTGGTCGCTCGCTGTTCGGTGCCATCGACCAGCGCGTCGTCAAAGCCCATGGCTGAGGAACGCCCATGCGTGTATTGATCACCGGCGCCAATGGTTTCGTCGGCCGTGAACTGCTGCGCTGTTTGCTCTCGCGGGGCAGTTTGCGTGGGCAAGTCATTCGTTCGTTACTGGTGCTGGACACCGAAGTGCAGGGCTTGCCGGACGATCCGCGCCTGCGTCGGCACACCGGCAGCGTGACCGACGCGGCTTTGATGCGTCGGGTGCTCGCCGATGGCATCGATGTGGTGTTTCATCTGGTGAGCATTCCCGGCGGCGCGGCTGAACACGATTATGAGGCGGGCTATCAGGTCAACCTGCTGGCGAGCCTGGAACTTCTCGACCAATTGCGCAACAAGGCGCGGCCACCGGTGCTGGTGTACGCCAGCAGCGTCGCGGTGTACGGCGCCGACCTTCCGGCGAGGATGAACGAGCAGGCCGAGCTGCGCCCGCAACTGTCTTATGGCACGCATAAGGCCATGGTCGAGCAGGCGTTGATCGATCTGGCCCGGCGCGGCGAAGTGGATGGCCGCGCGGTGCGCCTGCCGGGAATCGTCGCGCGGCCGCGTGAGCCCAACGGTTTGCGCTCGGCCTTCATGAGCGACCTGCTGCGCGCCTTTGCCGAAGGCGTCGACTACTGCTGCCCGGTGTCACCGGAAGCAACCGCGTGGTGGATGTCGGCGCGTTGCTGCGTGAACAACCTGATCCACGCCGCCGAACTGCAGAGCCATGCCGCGCAACAGCGAGTCTGGCAACTGCCGGTGCTGCAGTTGTCGATTGCGCAAGTGATCGATGCGCTGGCGACGGCCTATGGCGAGCAACGCCGCTCATTGATCACTTTTGCGCCCGACGCGGGTCTGCAAGCGCTGTTCGGACGTCTGCCGCCATTGAAAACCCCCCAGGCCCGCGCGGCGGGCTTCAGCCATGACGGCAATGTCGCCGCACTGCTGCGCAACGCTTTGAATCCCGCCCCTTATCGGCATTTGCCCCTGCCCGGAGAGACTTCCCATGTCACAGCCCATCGCGCGTAAACGTCGTCTTGTCGATCTTTCGGTGACGCTCGACAACAACCCTTACACGGACCCGCCGCCGCTGCTGCCGAAGATCGATTACATGGATCACCAGCAAGGCTGGCCGGAAATGGCCGCGATGTTCCCTGGCCTGCAACTGGAGCAGATGCCCGGCAACGAATCCTGGGCTGCCGAGCGCCTGAGCATTACCACTCACAGCGGCACGCACATGGACGCGCCGTGGCATTACGCCTCGACCACCGACGGCGGTGCGCCAGCCTTCGGCATCGACGAACTGCCGCTGGAGTGGTGCCTGCAGCCGGGGGTGAAACTGGATTTTCGCGACCTGCCTGACGGCCATGTGGTCACTGCCGCCGAGATGGAAGCCGAGCTGGCGCGCATCGGGCATGACCTGCAAGCGCTGGATATCGTGCTGATCAACACCCGCGCCGGCGCGCTGTTCGGCCAGCCGGGTTATCTGGATGCCGGCGTCGGCATTGGCCGCGAGGCGACGCTGTATCTGCTCGAGCGTGGGGTGCGGGTGGTTGGCACCGATGCCTGGAGCTGGGACGCACCGTTCAAATACACCCGCGAACGGTTCGCCGCCAGCGGCGACGCCTCGATCATCTGGGAAGGGCACAAGGCCGGGCGCGATATTGGTTACGGACAGATGGAGAAACTGGCCAACCTCGAGCAGCTGCCGGCCAGCGGTTTTACCGTGTCGTGCTTCCCGTACAAGATCAAACATGCTTCGGCAGGGTTTGTCCGCGCGGTGGCGATCTTCGAAGACTGACCAATAACAAGAGAGTCCCTATGCCTGTTTTTCGAACGTTGTGGCCCGTGCTCTGCGCGGCGCTGACCCTCGGCAGCGGTGCGGCGCTGGCCGCTGCCGATGCTGCGGCCAAGCCGAATATTCTGCTGATCGTTGCCGACGATCTGGGGTACTCCGACCTCGGCAGTTACGGCGGCGAGATCCAGACGCCAAGCCTCGATCAACTGGCCCGCGAAGGCTTGCAGTTCACCAGCCTGTACGCGACGCCGACCTGTTCGATCACCCGCTCCATGTTGTTGTCCGGTACCGACAATCATCTGGTCGGCCTCGGTACCATGGCCGAAGCATTGCAGCCGTTTCAGCGCGGCAAACCGGGATATGAGGGTTATCTGAATGAGCGCGCCTGGTCGGTCGCCGAGCTGTTGCAGCGTGGCGGTTACCACACGCTGATGGCCGGCAAATGGCATTTGGGCCTGGACGCGGACCAGGGCCCGGATCAGCGCGGTTTCGCCCAGTCGTTCAGCTTGCTTGAAGGTGGCGCGCCGCACTTCAAACCGGCGACTGACGACCCGGCGAAGATCGAGCAGGTGCATTACCGCGAGAACGGTCAGGCCGTGCAGGTGCCGGAGAATTTTTACTCCACGGATTTCTATACTGACAAGCTGATCGGCTATCTGCAGAACGTCAGACAGGACGGCAAGCCGTTCTTTGCCTACGCCGCCTACACCGCGCCGCATTGGCCGTTGCAGGCACCGCAAGCGTATCTGGACAAATACCATGGGCGGTTCGACGACGGTTACGACAGCGTGCGCCTGTCACGGCTCGAGCGCATGAAAAAGCTCGGCCTGCTCGCTGCGGATGCGCAGCCGGCACAACCGCTGCCGGTCAACTCGAAACTGCCGGGTTGGGAACAATTGAGTCCGGAACAGCGCAAGATCGCCGCGCGCAAAATGGAGATCTATGCGGCCATGGTCGACAACCTTGATGACAACATCGGCCGCTTGCTTGACTACCTGCGCAAAAGCGGCCAATACGACAACACCTTGATCGTGTTCATGTCCGACAACGGCGCGGCGGGCGAGAACCACGCGCAGTTCTATCCACCGGGGCCGCGTACCGATAACAGCCTGGCCAACCTGGGACGTGTGGGATCACAAGCCGACTATGGCTTGCGTTGGGCCGAGGTCAGCGCCGCGCCGTTCCATCTGTTCAAAGGCACCACGGCCGAGGGCGGCATCAGCGTGCCGGCGATCATTCAGCTGCCCAAGGCGTTGCGCCGCCAAGGGATCGAGCGCGGCGTGGCACGGGTTGACGACCTGGCGCCGACCTTTCTCGAGATCGCCGGCATTGCCGTGCCGAATGATGCTGGCAAGCAGCCGATTACCGGACGGTCATTGATGCCGATGCTGGCGGGCGAGGGCAGCCCGCATGACGAAGGAGCGCTGGCGGGCGAGCTGTTTGGCAATGCCTATTACCGTGAGGGTGATCTGAAGTTGCTGGGGATGCGTCCGCAAGTGGGAATGGGCGACACTGCGCAGCCGATGCAGTGGCAGTTGTTTGATCTGGCACGGGATCGCGGGGAGACGACTGATCTGGCGGGGGCGCAGCCGCAGACAGTTGAGCGGTTGAAGGCAGCGTGGATGGCGTACGCGCGGCGGGTCGGGGTGGTGTTTCCGGCGCGCAATTGATGGACGTTTCGCGGGGCTGAATGGTGCCGGGATCGCGCCCTCCATGACCCGCCTTACAGAGGCTAGGGCGAGGCAGTTTCGCGGGCACCCTGATGCAGCTCAGTCACCGACATGGTGAAAACCAGTTTCGACCGCCCATGGTTGGCGTACCCATGCGCCACATCCGTACGCGCTACCGCCGAACACCCAGGCCCGACGACCAGTTCGACGTTGCCAACCGTCAGATGCAACGTGCCTTTCTCGACGTGAAAAAGTTCTGTGGTGCCGTTCGGGTGCCCGGCGGAAGAAAACGACTCGCCGGGAAACAACTCCCAGCGCCACAATTCCAGCATGTTCGGGCCGCTGGTGCCGGCCAGCAATCGCGCCGATCCGCCCAGCTCACCGGTCCACAGCGTTGGGATGTCCTGGCTGTCGATCAGGTGCGCCGCTGGTGTGTCTGCGACGTTGACGAAGTCCGCCACTGACAAGCCCAGCGCGGCAGCGATCTTGCACAGGGTCGCGATGCTTGGGTTGGCCGAGCCTTTCTCGATTTCCACTACCATGCCTTTGCTCACGCCGGAGCGCCGGGACAGTTCGTCAAGGGTGATGCTCTGTTGTTTGCGCGCCTGTTTGAGCGTGCGGGAAACCGCTGCGCTGACAGTCTGGACGTCGGCGCCGGCCTCGGTCGGTATATTGACTTTCTTGGTCATTGGTCGCTAGCATCGCCTGAAATTCGGGTGTGAGGGGGATTCTGGGATGCTGTCTGTCGTGCCGTCAATCGATCCGGCTGTTGCGCAACTGGCGCCGGGCTTCAAAGCGCTGAGTATTGTCGTGCGGGCGGCGCCGATTACTCAGGCTTACGTGGCCGGTGAAGCACTGGCCAAAGCCTGTCAGATCGTCGCTGCCGGTGGTCCGGCGTGGGCGCCTGCGCATTTGCAGGCATGGGCCGATGTCTTTCGTTTGTTCGGCGCCAAACCGCAGCGCACGCCTTGTTCCGCCGAGGCTCTGCGCAAACGTGTGTTGCGCGACGGCAATTTGCCGAGCATCGATCCGGTGGTCGACCTGTACAACGCCATCAGCCTTGAATACGCAATCCCCGTTGGTGGCGAAAATGCCGAAGCCTATGTTGGTTCGCCACGTCTGGTCGTCGCCGATGGCAGCGAACCGTTCGACACGATGAAAGAGGGCGTGTCCGCGCATGAATTTGCGGACGCTGGTGAAGTGGTCTGGCGCGATGACCAAGGCGTGACCTGCCGGCGCTGGAACTGGCGCCAGGGCGTGCGAACCCGCCTCGATGCGCAGGCCCGGCATATGTGGTTCATCCTCGAAAGCCTGCCGGCGATGCCGCTGGAAGCGCTGACCGAGGCGGGCGACAAGCTCATCGAAGGTTTGCAACAGATGATGCCCAGCGCCGAGATTGAAAGCATGTTGATCGGGCCGGGCGCGCGGTAGGTTGGATGAGAAGGTGAACCCGCTTGGTCAGCAGCACCGCGAATCCCTGTGGGAGCGGGCTTGCCCGCGAAGGCGGCGGCAGGTTCAAGATCATCATTGCCTGACACACCGCTTTCGCGAGCAAGCCCGCTCCCACAATGATTCAGCGGCAATTCGACCATCTTCAGCGCTACCCGATTCCCTGTGGGAGCGGGCTTGCCCGCGAAGGCGGCGGCAGGTTCAAGATCATCATTGCCTGACCCGGCGCTTTCGCGAGCAAGCCCGCTCCCACAATGATCCGGAGGCAATTCGACCATCTTCAGCGCCACCCGAATCTCTGTGTGAGCGGGCTTGCCCGCGAAGGCGGCGGCAGGTTCAAGATCATCATTGCCTGACCCGGCGCTTTCGCGAGCAAGCCCGCTCCCACAATGATCCGGAGGCAATT
>Ga0308159_1002080_pt1 | contig 24653 bp, 20 predicted proteins | sample PhyCR1_FD_201040 | JGI IMG/M metagenome (GOLD analysis project Ga0308159, IMG submission 201040) | Phyllosphere microbial communities from UC Gill Tract Community Farm, Albany, California, United States - DLSLC.R1 | ecosystem: Host-associated > Plants > Phyllosphere > Unclassified | place: USA...
CATCAAACACCCCCGCGCCGAAGGCCCTGGCGATGGATGACGCGGCCCGCAGCAAGGGCGCGCTGACCTTCGAAGTCAACTGTTCGGCCTGCCACGGCGAAAAAGGCGAAGGCATTGCGGGGATGGTGCCGGCGTTTGCAGGCAATAGTTCGATGCTGAATAACCCGACCAATATGATAACCGCCATGCTCAACGGCGCGCGTGCACCCCATACTGCCGATCGTCAAACCGCGGCAGGCATGCCGTCGTTCGACTGGAAGATGGACGACCAGCAGATTGCCGACATCCTGAACTACGTGCGTAATTCATGGGGCAATCAGGCGAGCGAGGTAACGGCACAGGAGGTCGCCGCACTGCGCAAGCAAACCCATGCCCGTGAGAAACTGGCTACCCCTGCCGTAAATTAAGCGGTTTTAAGCTGCTCTTCAAACGCGGTCTGCGGGATCCTCCCCAGACCGCTTTTTTATGCGCTTAAATAATGGAAAATTAAACCTATCCGGCAATTTAAATATTATTTATATCATCCCGCTTTCAATAGAGCTTTCCTTAACTCCTTATATTAACGCCGCCTACTAACGAAATAGGTAATAAAGTTTGCCATCTCCCCAGCCTTAATAACAGACGACTTTTGCGGGTTTTTGATTATATTCTGCAAACGCTCCTAATTATAAAAATAGTCTTTTACCTCTTCTGAAAAACATCGATAAACTTGCGGCCATCCCGATGGTGCAGTCATTTTAAATGGATGAAATATGAAGAGCCGCCTGTTAACGCTGCTGCTCTTATTGGCCACGCTATTATTTGTTTCACCGCTGGCGGCCAGTATGAGCACCGATAAAACCAAACCGATTGAAATAATAAAAGATGACCCCGTCATTACCATTATTTCACCCAGCGCTTCTCCGCTGGAAATATTAACGTCCCCAAAGTCGCCCCGCCAGCCCGTCCCTGCCAGCGACGGCTCCGATTATCTGAAAACCCTTCCGGGCTTTTCGCAGATACGTAACGGCGGCACAAATGGCGATCCCGTTTTTCGAGGCATGTTTGGTTCCCGTCTGAGAATTCTCACCAACAGCGGCGAGATGCCGGGAGCCTGTCCTTCGCGCATGGATGCCCCGACCTCCTATATCTCCCCTGAAAATTACGATGTCCTGAGCATTATCAAAGGGCCTCAGACGGTTCTCTGGGGGCCGGGCAACTCGGCGGGCACACTCCGCTTTGACCGCGAACCGCCACAGTTTGCGCAGGCAGGCGTCGATGGAAGCCTTGGCTTGCTCACGGCCTCAAACAGACGTACAGATACCCTGGGCGATATTAGCGTAGGTAACGAGACAGGGTATTTACGCATAACGGGCAATCGCTTACGCGCGGAGGATTACCATGACGGAAACGGCATGAGGGTTTCTTCGCGCTGGCGCAAATGGAACAGCGATCTCGCACTCGGTTTGACACCAGACAGCGACACGCTGCTTGAAATCACGGCGGGCCGCGGCAATGGCGAAGCGCGATACGCCGGCAGAAGCATGGATGGTGCACAATTCAAACGCGACAGCCTTGGCCTGCGCATTGAAAAATCGAATATCGGTGAGACTCTCGACAAGCTCGAAGCCAGCGTTTATCGCAATCATGCCGACCACATCATGGATAACTACAGCCTGCGGCCCTTTTCCCTACACAGCGCAATGCCCGCCGATATGCCCATGAAAATGAAAATGCAGCTCGACCGCACCACCTATGGCGGGCGTATGGCTGCACAATGGCGGCTGCCAAACCTGCATATTCAAAGCGGGGCCGACTTTCAAACCAGCTACCCTCGCAGTAAAAAAACCGCAGGATGGCAGCGCGATGCCCGTTTTCATGACGTTGGAATTTTTAGTGAATTAATCTGGAACGCGAATTCGGCCAACAAGCTGATCGGCGGCGCCCGGCTCGACAAAGCAGGCGTCAATAATGGCACCGCGAGAGGCGCGAATGAACGGAGCAGTGTGCTGCCTGCCGGTTTTATTCGCCTTGAACATACGGCAGAAAATCTGCCCTTGATGCTGTATAGCGGAGTAGGCTACACCACGCGTTTTCCGGATTATTGGGAGCTTTTCTCTCCTACCTACGGCGCCGATGGCCATTCAAGCGCTTTTGATACCGTCAAAACCGAAAAAACCACACAGTGGGATGTCGGCGCAATATATTCTGGCGAAAAGGTTAACGGCTGGATGTCGGCCTATCTAGGTCAGGTTGAGGATTTCATTCTCTTTGACTACGACGCCAACAATCCCCGCTTGAGTCGGGTCGCCTCTGCCGATGCGCGAATCGCAGGTGCGGAGGCAGGGTTAAGTATTACCCTCACGCAAACGCTCTCCACAGACATCAGTTTGGCCTATGCCTTGGGTGAAAACACCACGGCGCATCGCCCCCTGCCCCAAATACCGCCCTTCGAAGCCCGCGTTGGCCTCAACTGGCAGCATAAAAAATGGAGTGCGGGCGGATTACTTAGAATGGTCAGCAGCCAGAATCGCGTCGCCCTAAACGAGGGAAACGTGGTAGGCAAAGACTTCGACCAGAGCGCCGGTTTCTATATCGTCTCAATGAACGCGGCCTATCAGTTCAATGAAGACACTCAGCTAAGCCTGGGTGTGGATAACCTTTTCAACCGTGCATACAGTGAGCATCTTAATCTGGCGGGTAACAGCGCGTTGGGTTATTCGGCCTTTACGCCGGTCAATGAACCGGGGCGAACGGCGTGGGCGAGGTTACGTCTGGACTTCTAGGGCAAAGCTCTGGAGAGATAAAAAAAGGCGCTGAACACTCAGCGCCTTTAAGTAAATAGGTGTCATTTCAACGCCCTAAAATATCTGGCCGAGCCTACTGTTTACGATGCTCGGACACCAGATGAGCCGCGCAGATAACGGTAAGGTGGCTCAAGCCCTGAGGCAGATTACCGCAGCATTTGTGCTGATGAACATTGTACATTTCACCCATGATACCGGCACTTTTGCCCCCGCTCAGCGTTTCAAGCAAGGATTTCAGGGTTGCTTCGCCTTCTTCCTGACGTCCGAGGGTTGCCAACGCAGAAGCCATCCAGAAGGCGCAGGCGATAAAGGTATTTTCTTCTTTATCAACGCCGGTATAGCGATAGATCATTTCCGGCCCTGCACCCAATTCTTCACGAATCGCCTTTAACGTACTCAACATGCGTTTTGGCGAAACTTCCTGTCCGTATTGATGCATCAAGGCAACCGACGCATCCAGCCCTTTGGATCCCGCCCAGAAGGTATAGCTCTGGCGTTCTTCACTCCAGCAGTGCGTTTCAATCCAGTCACGAATACGATCGCGTTCCCGCTCCCAACGTCCAACCCAGGTCGGCTCGATGTGTTTGCATTCAGCCAGCGCGACTGCCTGATTCAGCGCCATCCAGCAGGCCATTTTCGACTGCGTGTAATGTTGGAGTTCGGGCAGTTCCCATATCCCGGAGTCTTTCTGCCGCCAGGTGTCGGCGCAGTGGTTAGCCAACTGCCCCAGCAGGCGCGAGGTTTCGAGATCAAGAACATGCCCCGCTTTGGTAAACAGTACGGCGGTGTCCAGCACGTCGCCATAGTTGCTAAGCTGCAACTGGGAGGCGGCGTTGTTGCCGCGTCTAACAGGTTGTTCACCACGATATCCCTGAACGGGGATCATCGTCTCTTCGGGAACCGGTGAGCCATCCAGACGGAAACAGGTTCGCATTTCCCCGCCGCTGGCATTCAGCGCCTCGGTAAGCCAGGAGAAAGCCGCCTGACAGTCATCGAGTGCGCCCGTGTAGAGGAATGATTTGATTATCATGCAGGCGTCGCGCACCCAGGCATACCGATAATCATAATTTTTGCCGCTGCCCTTGCCTTCGGGCAGGCTGGTGGTTGCCGCCGCCGCGAGCGCGCCGGTCGGTGAATACCAAAGGAATTTCAGCGCCAGCGCAGAACGCAACACGTGTTCTTTATAGTCGCCCTCATAGCTCAGGCTATCGACCCAGCTTTTCCAGGCGATATCGCTGGTGTCGATGTGCTTGTCTATCCTGTCAAGCGACGGAACCGCCAACGGTTTATTCTCCGTCACCAGTAGCGCCGCGAGTTGGCGCTCACCCGCACTGACGGTAAAGGTCGCTTCCACCCCTTCATCGCTGCAAGAAGTAAGCGAAATGTCCTCGTGCAGGCGCAGCATCAAATGCAGTTTCCCGACGTGCCACACCGTGCCGTGCGCGGAATCGTGCATCCACGGCATACGGGAATCGCCCGCAGTGCCGATACGCAGTTTCAGATAGACCGCGACAGAACCTTCCAGCCCTTCGATACGGCGCGCCAGTTCGTTCCACGGCAGACGGCCTGCCAACGTACTGTTTACCGATTCTGTCACGCGAATTTTGCCGTTTTCGGTTTCGTATAACGTTTCCAGCACGTTGCTGTTTTCACGGTACTGCCGCGTCATACGATAAGGTTCGCTCGGGACTATCTGGAAATAGCCGCCCTTTTCGGCGTCGAGCAAGCGGTCGAACAGCGGGGGAGAATCCAGATGCGGTACACACCACCAATCCGCCGAGCCGTCTGGAGCAAGAAGAGTCACGGTGCGCCCTTCTCCGACCACGGCATAATCGCCTGTATCGCAGAAGCCATCGCTGTCTCGAGGTTCACTCGGATAGTTTTTATCGGTCACACAGTATTCCTTCTGTCAAAAAAAATTCCTGAAAGTGTGAAGTGCGTAACTTGAAATATTCACTCCATTCCATAAGCCTAGCATCTGACTGAAAATTTTCTCGAAAGTAGAAATTAAAGGGTGACGGCGGACGTTTTGAACTTTAGCATCTTGGGCTAACGCATGAAGGCGCACAGTCGGCTATGTTAGAAACTCAGTTTCGATTCAGGTTTCTGAATAACGTCCTGAACGGTAGCGCTATCCTGTTGTAACCTGATGAGTTTTCCCGTTTACTTAAAAGAGAAAAGCACTATGGCCCAACTAGACAATAAAATTCCCGCCACGCTGATTCCAGGCGACGGTATCGGACCGGAAGTCGTTGAAGCAACTGTCAAAATTCTTGATGCGTTGGGTCAGCCGTTCGAGTGGGATATTCAGCAGGCAGGCGTTGCGGGCGTCGAAGCTTCGGGCGATCCACTGCCACAGGCTACCCTCGACAGCATTCGCAAGAATCGTCTGGCGCTGAAAGGTCCATTGGCCACGCCAATCGGTGGCGGTTTCCGCTCTTCAAACGTCAGACTGCGTGAAGAGTTCGAACTTTATGCCAACGTACGCCCTGCCCGCACTCTGGTTCCGGGCCGTTTCGAAGACATCGATCTGGTGCTGTTCCGCGAAAATCTGGGCGGCTTCTATGTTTCCCATGAATACTACATTCCGGTCGGTGATGACCCTAAAGCGGTGGCCGTTTCCACCGGGATGAACACCCGCGAAGGCAGCAAACGTATTGCTCGCTACGCGTTTGAATACGCAATCAAGAACAACCGCAAGAAAATCACCATCGTGCACAAGGCCAACATCCTCAAGGCGCTGACCGGTATTTTCCTGGAAGCGGCGCGTGAAGTAGCCAAAGAGTACGAAGGTCGCGTGGAAGTGGACGACATGATTGTCGATGCCTGCGCCATGCAACTGGTTCTGAACCCGTGGCGTTTCGATATGCTGCTGTGTACCAACCTGTTCGGCGATATTCTGTCTGACCAAATCGCAGGTCTGGTCGGCGGTCTGGGCATGGCTCCAGGTGCCAACATTGGTAAAGACGTGGCTATCTTCGAAGCCGTGCACGGCACCGCGCCGGACATCGCAGGTAAAAACCTTGCGAACCCGATCTCCTTGCTGCTGGCAGCGGCCATGATGCTGGATCACGTCAGCCTGGGCGATTTGGCTACCCGACTGCGTACCGCAATCTATGAAACGCTTAACGAAGACAACGTGCGTACCGGCGATCTTAAAGGCTCTGCAACCACTCAAGAGTTCACCGACGCCATTATCCGTCGTTTAGCGGTATAACAGGTTCTCTTAAACCGGCCCTCGAGACATCAGGGCCGGTTCTTCAGTTTCTGTCTGCTTTTGGGTCCCACCCCTCTGCGCTTCACCGCAATCCTCTCCTGTTAGCGAATAGCCCTCGGCAACTTTGGCATGACTTCTTCAAGAACAAGCTATAAGTCATGGAAAATTCCTGGCATCTTGACCGCCCTGATTGAAATCAATCAAAAATTCCATTCTCGATAAATTGAAATTAACGTTCCATATCGCTAGCCTTTCTCAGACAATCTTCAGGATTTCCTCTGATATCCCCTATTGATTTCATATAAAAATCATAATGAGAAAGGAGTTACACATGCAAAAGGCCTTACATGGAATCTCTACCCATTACTCTAACGTGCTGACCGATGCGCGGATTGCCAAAGAAACGGGTTATGACAGCCTTGAGTTGCTGAGCAGCAAGCTGGTGCGTTATCTGGATAACGGCGGTACGACCTCTGCCCTGCGGCAAAAGGTCGAGGAATACGGGTTATCCGTGGGCTGCGTGAATGCCCTGCTTGAAATCGAACGTCATCAAGGCGCGGCCAGAGAGCAAATGCTTGCCGAAGCCACCCGCCTGACCCGCGCGGCGGCTGAGCTTGGCTGCCCCACCGTGCAGATTCTGGCGCTGGACGGTATCGACCATTTATCGGATGAAACGGTAATGGACATCATCACCGAAAATGTCGATGCCATCGCCCGGATTGGCCAGCAATACGGCGTGCGTTACCAGATAGAAGTGATTGCCTTCACCAAGTTCAAGACGCTGCAACAGGGACTGGAGGTCATACGTCGCGTGGGCCGCGACAACGTGGGAATGGTCATCGACTTCTGGCATCTTTATGCGTCGGGTTCCACGCCTGCCGACATCGCCAAATTAGACAAATCATTGATTTACGGCGTGCATTTTTGCGATGGTCGTCTGCCGAAGGCGGGTGAAGACTGGGATCAGCTGGTGTTGAGAAACTTTATGCCCGGCGAGGGTGAGCTGGATATTCAGGCCTGGACCGACGCTGTCAGGGAGACCGGCTATGACGGTCTGTGGTCGGCCGAGCTCTTTAGCCCGAATCACTGGGAAGATGACCTGTACGAGATAGCCATCCGCTGTCGCGAAAATATGGAAAAATATCTGGGCCGTTAACGCAGGAGACGACTCTCATCCCCTGCGGGATGAGAGTGACGAACCTAATCAACCAATAGTAGAAGAAACGACATTGCCCGCCGTGTCATAAACGATGGTCATGACTTGACTCACCGGCTGGGTAGCGGGTGCGACAACATCTTCTACGACCGGTGCGGCGACAGTATTGACGGTGCTGCCCACGGTATTGGTGACGCAGCATAGTGCGGCGGCCAGAAGCCCCAGAGTGCCACCTGATACTTCCAGCGTTTCGGACTCAGACAATTCTCGATAAGATGCTTTCATTGCGTGTACTCCTATACGGATGCACTGAAATAGTCGAGTGAGCTCACGAGTTAACAGAATATAATTCTGTTGTATAGAGTGTAGTTCTGACCGCAACGTCCACCGAACAATGCCTAAAATTTGATAAAAAAATGCCTTATTCACTGAGAAACAAGGCATTGTTTTTTACAGGTATTCCAGTAATCAGGCAGAAGATGTCATAAAGCCCCCCGCCCGTGTGCCGCGTTTAAGGCTGGCCGAGTTGTGCAGGCAGTGACAGAAGCTGGCGAGTGTGCGCCGCATCTTCCACCGGCACGGCATCTGCCGCATTTCCCCAGCTATTGCGGATGTAGGTAGCCACCGCGGCTGTCTGTTCATCCGACAGCTTCCAGGCAAAGCTCGGCATTGCCCCACTGGTTGGATTGCCGACCGTGACCGCGCCGCGCCCGCCCTGCATCACCGTTGTCAGAATTGACGACGCATCGGGTGACAGAATGGCCGGATTCCCCGCCAGACTCGCCGCCAGATGCGGGATCCCCATGCCGTCGCTGTTATGACACGCCGTGCAGTTCGCCTCATACACGTTGGCTCCCATCTTCATCTGGGTATTCTCGGCCGCCAGCGCTGCGGGCTGCGTGCGCCGTGACCCGGGTTGCGCTTTTAGATACGCGGCGATGGCGTGCAAATCCTTGTCCGTCAGATGCTGCGTCGAGTTAGTCACCGCTTCGGCCATAGGCCCCGAAGCCACTGCAACGTGATTGCTGCCGAGTTTCAGGTATTCGACGATTTGAGGCTCGCTCCAGCCTCCAATTCCGGTATAGGTATTGCCGGTGATTTCGGGCGCCCACCATTCGCCGAGATTACTGCCCTGAAGGTAATCTCCGGTATCCCCGCCAATCAGATTCTTCGGCGTATGGCAGGCACCGCAGTGCTCAAGGCCCTCGACGAGATAGGCGCCGCGATTCCACTGCGCCGATTTTGTCAGATCCGGGGTAAAACCGCTGTTTTCGAAAAACAGCAGGTTCCAGCCCATCATCGCCAGACGAATATTATACGGAAACGGAAGCTGGGTAGGAGGCACGCTGTTGTGCACGGGTTTTACGGAACGCATATAGAGCCAGAGATCGTGCATATCGCGATCGCTGACCTTCACATACGCGTTGTAGGGCATCGCCGGATACAGATTTTCGCCGTCGATGCCCTTTCCGTGACGCACCGCTCGGTAGAACTCCCGCTCCGTCCAGTTGCCGATCCCCGTTTCGGGGTCCGGCGTGATGTTGCTGGCAAAAATGCCGCCAAAAGGCGTGCTGATAGCATATCCGCCGGAAAACGCCTCTTTGCTGCCGGGCGCGGTATGACAGGCTACGCAGTCACCGGCAATCGCCACATAGCGGCCTCGTTCCAGCGCCTTCTTTTCTTCACCGGTGAGCGGTTGCTTCATTTTTATCTGATTGTCGGCCACATTGTCCGCCGAAGTATTGCCGTTCTGATACAGCATCACACCGGCTATCACTGCCGCGACCGCCACAAGCCCACCCGCTATTTTTATTTTTTTCATCTTACACCTTCACCAGAGGGCCAGGATTTGGCAGGTATTGCTCGATAATGGCTTTAGCCGTCCACAGGCTCAGCGCGCCAATGGTTCCGGTCGGGTTGTAACCGGCGTTATTGGGAAACGACGACGCGCCAAGCACGAACAGGTTGTGGGCATCCCAGCTTTGCTGATAACGGTTGAGGACGCTGGTTTTCGGAGACTCGCCCATCACCGCACCGCCGATGGTGTGATCGCTTGCGAAGTTATAGGGAGAGTAGTCGCCAGACGCCGAATTGGTCCCGATGACCGTTTTCGCGCCCATGGCCTTGCCGAGTTCCACACTTTTCTGCTCGATAAATCTGGCCGACTGGCGGTCATTGTCGTTGTAATTGAAGGTGACGCGGAGCAGCGCGTTGCCGTTGGCATCCTTGTATTCCGGGTCGAGATCGAGGTAGTAGTCTTCATGCGAGAAACTGGTGCCCTGCCCGAAGATAAAGGTGCCGTTCTGGAAAGCGTGGGTGTAGGCCTGTTTCCATGCTTTACCCCAGCGCGGCGTGCCGGGTTCCAGCACGTCGGCATTGCCGATAGGCCGCGCACCGCGTGCCACTACCAGAATGCCCGCACCGCCGATAAAGTCCATGCCGGTATGGTCAAAATTGTCGCCGTTCCAGTCATCCACCTGCTGGGAAAGCGCGCCCGCGCCGATGTAAGGATTAAGGTTTTCGTTTTCAAAAAACAGGCTGGCACCGGAAACGGTCTGGAAACTGTAGGCGCGCCCGACTACGCCCGTTTTACTCACCGGATCATAAGGTTGACCAATTTTGGAAAGCAGCAGCAGACGAACGTTTTGCATCTGGAAAGCCGACAGCACGACGATATCCGCCGGTTGTTCCCACTCCTGTCCGTTGCGATCGAGATAGGTCACGCCGGTCACGGTTTTGCCGTCTTCGGCTTTATTGACGCGAACCACCGCCGACTCGGTCAGCACTGTGAAGTTTTCCCGCTGCATCAGCGCAGGGATCACGCAGGCATTCGGACTCGATTTGGAAAAGTTTCCACAACCGTAATACAGGCAGTAGCCGCAGTAGGTGCAAGGCCCCATCCGCACGCCGAGCGGATTGACATAGGCTTTGGAGGCCTGTCCTGCGGGCACCATAAACGGGTGCTGCCCCAGAGACTTAGCCGCATCGCGGAACAGGTCGGTCAGGCGCATCCCCTCAAGCGGCGGCAGCGGATACTCGCTGCTGCGATTGCCTTCGAACGGATTGCCGTCTTCGATGACTTCGCCATTCAGCTTGCCCGCCTTTCCGGAAACACCGGCTATCTTCTCGAAGCGGTCATAAAACGGCTCGAGTTCGTCGTAGGTTACGCCCCAATCCTGCAAAATCAGGCCCTTGGCTATCTGCTGCTTGCCGTATCGCTGCACGGTCCGGGTATAAGGTTGCAGGTCAAACGGTGTAAAGCGCCACGCCATTCCCGCCCAGTGCGTTCCTGACCCGCCTACGTTGTAGCCCAGCTCGTTAAGGTTCCACTCGCGGGTCGGCAGCGCTTTCTGGCCGATATTATTACGAAAGGTAGTGGTTTCGATGGCGGGCGGCAGCAACATGCTGCGGCGCGTATCCCAGCGCAGTTCGTCGGTATCGATAGAGGGAGGAAAATCGGTGGCGGTTTCAAACCACGGGCCACGTTCGATGGCAACCACATTCAGGCCCGCGCGGGTCAGCTCTTCGGCTATCAAAGACCCACACCAACCCAGGCCGACGACGACAACGTCAGCTTTAGGACGACTATTTTTCATTTCAGAACTCGTTATGACTTAATGACAGGGAATGGCAGCTCACAGACTGTTATCAATCAGGCTGGTCGGAATAATAGTAATCTTCTGCCCTTTCTTGCTCAGAAGATCACGGAAGTCATAGCGCGCGCCCGGAAAACCAATCATTTTCCAGCTTGCCATGTCTTTATTTCCGCCATAAATAGGATCGGCCAAAAAACCTTCTCGGACATTCTGTAATAACAATTCGAAGAAGACTTTGGTTTCGACGGCAGGGCCTAAATTAAATTGCCCTTTCTCCATCGCCTGTAATACAACTGTCTGCTGTGTTTCGTCGAGATCGATAAACTTTTTACCAAACTGCTGCCGAGTTGCGTCATCCAGTGCGGCAAGCCCGTGGCGATAGCGTTCGGCGGGTGTGTGCGGCTCCTGCGAACCTTGTTCGGCGGTGCCTTTCACGAAGCGCCCAAGACGATAGACGCTGGCCGCCTGCCCGAAATCCCCCGCCAACTGGCGATCGATAAACACTGCACAACCGGCTTCCCTGCCGCTGATGCTGAGCTCATCGGCGGGAATAAAGCGCTCGGCAATCACACCCACCGTATCGAATTCATGCTGGGTGAGGTATTGCAATCCCCCTTTACGCGGTTGGGCGAGCGGGCGAATATCAATCTTGCCGGGTTCCCAGGGTTGCCCGCCCGTGACCTCCTGCGCTTTTGCCAGCGGCAGCGTCGTGCTGACCCCCAATACGGCAATCGACGATAAAAACTCTCTGCGTTTCATTATTTCCCCTGCTACACAATGCTATTAAATAAAATAATAAGTCGCCAAAATCAGTGTGCTTGAATATCCCTGATAGGGAATTCGACTGTTTAATAATTGCCTTATGGAAGGGCTATATTCCGTAACGTGATTGAAAACAAATCTTCAATGGCCTCAACTAATACGGAGATAAACGCGAAGAATAATAATCCCATCGCGGAAGTGCGGGTACTGTTCCCTTGATGGTTTTCCCTCAAACGGCTACAAAATATCAACAAATAATCAATTAACGATTCACGCATTCCATAAAATAAAAAAACATCCCGATAAACCGCAAAGACGATTGCCAAACTTTTATGGGCGATTACACTTGCCGAAAAATTGATTCTCTTGGCAGCAGGAACTCCACATGAAAAAGCTCACCCTCGACAGAGTGGCGAAAATGGCCGGCGTGGGTGTCGCCACGGTGGACAGGGTGTTGAATGAACGGGGTGGCGTTTCTCCCGAAACGACGCGTAAAGTATTGCGCGCCGCCCGTGAAGCCGGATTAAACCGCACCTTGCCCGAAGAGCGGCGAAACCCGTGGCAGATAGAGGTGATCCTCAGCTCGAACGACACCTATTTTTTCAGGAAACTGGCGGTGGATTTTGGTGAAGTGGCGAATGCGCTGGGCTATCGTCGCCTCACATTGCACAGAACGCTGATGGCGGAATCGCAACCTCAAAAGCTGGCGCGTCATCTCGTCGACTGTAGTACCAAACGGCACGGCATCATCGTTTTCGGGCAAAACCACCCCGAGGTCTATGAGGCGTTGGCGCACTGCGCGGCGCGCGGCATTCCGGTTATCACCGTGGTCAACGATCTCCCCGATGCGCCGCGACTCTGTCATGTGGGCATCAACCAGTTGCAGGCCGGTCGCACCGCCGGACTGCTGATGTCGAAGATGCTGGGTCGGGAAGGTGAAGTCTTGATGGTCAGCGGACGAGTCGACTACAGTGCGCACCGTCACCGCATTGCGGGTTTCAGGAGCGTGCTGGCGCAGCGTGCGCCCCATCTCTCGTTAAGCGAGGCGCTGGCGGGAGAAGACAGTCCGGAAACATTGCGCCGCCTGCTAGAGCAGAATCTGGCAAGAAATCGCCACATTGTCGGCATCTATAACACCGGCGATGTGAACAAAGAAGTGAGCGAGGCGCTGGCGCGGCATCAGCTACAGGGAAAATGCGTTTACATCACCCACGAACTGTATGACCTGACGCAGCGCCTGCTGGAGAAAGATGTGCTTTCCTTTACATTGGACCAAAACGCCCGCCAACACGCGCAGCGGGCCATGAGCCTGATGCTGCGGGCGCTGGAGGAAGCCTGTCGGCCCGACGTTTATACCGACGGCAAGGTGAACTTCACGATTATGACGGCGGAGAACTTCGACTAGCCTCTCCGCCCGAAGCGCGCTTGAATTAATAGCCGAACTCACGCGCCTTGAGGTCCAGACCGGCGGCGAGCCCTGCATCTTCGGCGTTTTTGGCGGCGCGAATCTGGTAGTGGCCGCCTTTGATAGCCCAGCCGGAACGGGTGCTGTCCCAACTGGCGATAACACGGGGTTCCAGTGTCAGCGTGATGTCCCGCGATTCGCCCGCCTCCAGTTCCACCCGCTCAAAGGCCGCAAGCCTGGGTACATAGCGCCCGTCCTGCGGATGTATGTAAATCTGCACAACCTCTGCGCCTGCGCGTTCGCCACTGTTTTTCACCGTCAGCCTGGCCTCAATGACGGCGTCTTTTTCTTCGACCTGCAAATCCGCATAGTCAAAGGTGGTGTAGGAAAGACCAAAACCAAACGGGAACCGCGGTGTCAGCTTTTGCCGCGCATACCAGCGATACCCGACATCTGAACCTTCGACATTATAATCGACATGAATAATACCGCCTTTGACCGGACTCCCCGGCAGCGACGTCGTGGTCTCGGGATCCACCTGTTCAGGCTGTGGCAACTGGCTGTCATCGGCCGGGAAGGTCACCGGTAAACGCCCCCCGGGATTGACCCGCCCGAACAGTACACCCGCAATGGCTTCCCCGCCGCCCGACCCCGGATACCAGGCCTCGAGCACCGCAGGTACGCGGTCCAGCCAGGGCAGTGTTACCGGCCCGCCCGTCTCGAGCACCACAATCGTGCGGCGGTTTACGGCGGCGAGCGCCTCGACTAACTGGTTTTGCTCCTTGCTCAAGGCCAGCCCCTGCGCGTCCAGCGCTTCGGAACGCCACTCTTCGACAAACAGGATAACGGCATCGGCCTCTTTTGCCTGTTCTACCGCCTCGGCAATATCGTCACCGCTGGCATAGGCCACCTCGGCGGCGGTAGATTCTGCGCGAATCGCCCATAAAGGCGAGGAAGGCTGATACACTTTCTGCGTTTCGATGCCCATAAAGTCGATGCCCGGCAGGCGCAGACTGCCCACGGGCGTGACGGCCGACGAACCGCCGCCCGCCAATACGCCGTGATCCGCATGGGCACCGACCACCAGCAATTTCTTCGCTCCCCGTTTTAGCGGCAAGATATCGCGTTCGTTCTTGAGCAGCACAATGCCCTGCTCCGCCTCGCGTTGGGCGATTAATCGATGCGCAGAATAGTCGATATCGCCTTTTGGCGTGGCGGGATGGGCTATCGCGCCCACTGCAAACAGACTGCGTAAAATTCGCTTTACCATGTCGTCGATACGGCTTTGCGGGACTTTTCCTTCGGCAACGGCCTGCTTGAGCGGGCCATCGAACCAGACCTTTTCGTCAAGATTGGCACCGGACTGGACGTCCAGACCGGCAAGCGCGGCTTTCTCGGCGCTGTGGGTCGCCCCCCAGTCGGACATCACCCATCCCGGATATTGCCAGTCGCCTTTGAGCACGCCATTTAACAGAAACGCGTTTTCGGAAACCCATTCATTATTGAGCAGATTGTAACCCGGCATCACCGATCCCGGCTGGCCCACCTCATTGGCGATTACAAACGCCAGCAGATCGGACTCACGCAGAGCAGGTTCGTCGATATCTGAACTCACGACCACCCGTCCCGTTTCCTGCGCATTGACGGCAAAATGCTTGACGGTAGACACCACGTGTTGCGACTGAATACCGCGTACAGAATGCCCTGCCATCACGCCGGTCAACAGCGGGTCTTCAGACAGGTATTCGAAATTGCGGCCTCCGCGCGGTTCGCGCACCAGATTCGCGCCGCCCGCCAGCTGCACGTTAAAACCTTTGGCAAAGGCTTCGCTGCCGACCATTCTGCCGGTCTGTTCAGCCAGTTGCGGATTAAACGAGGCGGCCAGAGAAAGACTCGACGCCAGTGAGGTGGCATTGTCGCCCGGGCGAACCCCGCCGAGTGCGGTAACGCCAAGACTGGCATCGCTCTGTTGAATCGGTGGAATGCCCAGTCGAGGAATACCCGGATAAAAGGCCGCCGAGCCTATCGCGCCTTCGGGCAGCGGCTCATCGCCGAGCGGTATCGCCATCGGACCGGAAAGCCAGGCAAACTTCTCCTCTTCGGTCATCTCGTTAAGTACAAGTTCTGCTTGTTGAAAGGCGGTCAGGCCCTCACGTTGCCAACTGTATTTCACTCGCTGTCTCCTGTTGAGGCTACGTCTGCGTAGCGCTTTTGTATGATATTCAACAATAAAGCTAGTAAAGGATCGGCATGCCCGACCGTCATTTTGTGTTATCGGCAACGGGTTTACTTGCCAAGTGTCTCCAGTTTGGCCAGCGCGTCGGCCGGGAGAATCAACTGCGCACCGGCGAGATTTTCCCGCAAATGTTCAGGTGAACCGGTGCCGGGGATAAGCAGAATATTCGGCGAGCGCTGGAGCAACCAGGCAAGCGCCACCTGCATCGGCGTGGCATTCAACGACTGCGCCACTTCATCGAGCTGATGACTTTGCAGCGGCGTAAATCCGCCCAGCGGGAAGAACGGCACCCAGGCAATGCCCTGCTCGGCAAGGTGGTCGAGCAGCGCGTCATCCTGTCGATTCGCCAGATTGTAGAGGTTCTGCACACAGGCGATGCGGGTGATCTTTTGCGCGTCGGCGACCTGCCGGGCGGTCACATTGCTCAGCCCGATATGGCGAATCAGCCCTTCCTGCTGCATGGCGACCAGCGCGTCGAGCGGTGCCTCAAGCGAGCCTTCCGCCGGTTGATGCACGTCGAACATGCTGCGCAAGTTAACGACATCCAGCACCTCAAGCCCGAGGTTTTGCAGGTTGTCTTCCACCGCGCGTCTGAGGTCACCCGCGCTAAAGGCGGGGAGCCATGCGCCTTTGTCATCGCGAAACGCCCCCACTTTGGTGACGATGCATAAATCTTCAGGGTACGGATGCAGCGCTTTTTTAATCAGTTGATTGGTGATGTGCGGGCCATAAAAATCGCTGGTATCGATATGGCGCACGCCTGCCGCCAGCGCGTCGCGCAACACCTGGAGCGCCCGTTGTTCGTCGGCGGGCGGGCCGAACACGCCGGGACCGGCCAGCTGCATGGCCCCGTAGCCGATACGCGGAACCTCACGATCGCCAAGCCGATAAGTCTGGGTAGATAACGTCATAAAGCACCTCCTGAGTGAATGTGAGTGTGATTGTATCCCCAGACCGAGTGTGCAACTATCGGGCAAAATGACGACAAACTGTACGAGGTAACGGACAATGACAATGGATATCGCCCTGCTTCATGCGGTGGTTGCCGTGGCGCAGGCAGGCGGTTTTCGCGAGGCGGCGCGCATCACCGGCAGTAACCCGTCAAGAATGAGTGATGCCGTGCGCCGCGCCGAACAGCAACTTGGCGTGCGGCTGTTTCATCGCACCACGCGCACCGTGGTACTGACGGAGGTTGGGCGCGCGCTGATGGAGCGATTGCTGCCGGCCATGACGGAAGTCGATGCGGCGCTGGATGTCGTCAATCGTTTTCGCGATACGCCCTCCGGCACGCTGCGACTCAATGTCCCGGTCAGCGCGGCGCGACTGGTCTTGCCCGCTCTTGTTCCCGCGTTTCTGAAACGTTATCCCGATATTCAGATAGAAGTGGTCGCCGAAAGTAATGTGCAGGACGTCTTTCGCGAAGGCTGTGACGCGGGCATCCGTTACGACGAATGTCTTGAACAGGACGTGATTGCCCTTCCCATCGGTGCACGCCGACAGCGCTTTGCCGTGGCGGCTTCACCCGGCTATCTGGACGAACACGGGCGTCCGCAGCATCCTCGCGAACTGCTCGCGCATCGCTGTATTCGCGGACGCTTCGCCAGCGGCGTTATCCCTGACTGGGAATTCGAGCGTGACGGCGAAGTAGTGCGGATTCAGCCAAACGGACCGCTGGTGGTCAGCATTGGCGCGGCGGTCGATTTAGCGGTGGCGACGGCGATCGCGGGCGGCGGGGTTATCCAGTTGTTCGAGGAGTGGCTGCGCCCGTCGATTGAAGACGGAGCGCTTGAGGCCGTGCTCAAGCCCTGGTGGCCGCACTTTCCCGGCCCGTATCTGTATTACCCCGACCGCCGTCTAATTCCGACCCCCCTCCGGGCGTTTATTGATTTTGTGCGCGAGGCAAACGGGTAATCCGCCTCTGGCTCAGGGCGACAATGGCAAAAACGACGGCCGAGAGCGCGGCGGCGGCGATAAAAATCGCCCTGCCGTTGCCGGGCAGATAACTCATGAAGGCCGAGAGAAATTGCCCGAAAAAAATGGCCATCGACAGCCGCGCCAGATTACGTCCGCGCTGCGCCGCAGAGGAAAGCTCGACCAGCAAATGGTTGACCAGCGGCACGGAAAAGCCGAATCCACAGCCAAGCGAAATAGCTCCTACCCAATACAGCGGCATGGACGGCGCAAAGGCAAAGAGCAGATGGGCCAGAAGATAGAACAGAAAGGCAACGCAAAGCGTGCCGAAAGCCGATAGTGTTTGAACCAGTTTCGGCATCAGTCCGGCGGCAAACACGGCAACCAGGGAGACAAAAGAGAGAAAATAGCCCGTCTGCGCTTCGGAAATGCCTTTCTGCTGAAAATGCAGCGGCAGCATGATAACGGCGGTAAAAAAGATAATCATGGAAAACAGCGCCGCAAAATAGGTGAGCCTGAGCGCCTGCAAAGGGCTCGACGCCTCGGCTTCCGCTTCCCCGGCGTGCGCGGTTTCAGGCGCTGTTTTCGGAACAAATACCACGACCATTGCCCATAAAATCCAGGCAAACAGATAGAGGCTGAACGGCCATCGCCAGCCGACGGTCGCCAATAATCCGCCGATAAACAGAAACACCACGCCGCCCAGTTCGATTGACATGCCCTGTTTCGCAATCATCCGCATTCGCTGTTCACCGTTATAAAACGACGAGATAAGGCCGGTGCCGGTCGACATGACCAGCGCCGTTGCGCCGCCGAGCAGGATACGGTCGGCGAACACCAGCCAGAAGCCGTGCAGAAACGCCCCTGCCGCACCCAGCAGGCCATAGAGAAACAGGCCGCCGCACAGCGAACGATACAGCCCGGCTCGCTCGATAATCCGCCCGGCCAACGGGCCGAAAATGACTACGCCAAGAGACGGCAAGGTGACCAGCCAGCCTGCGGCATTGTCGACGCCCAGCTCGCGGGCAATGGACGGCAGTCCCGGCACGATAACGCAACCGACCATAATGGTTAGACAGGCAACAGTGAGTAGGGTCAAGGCCCCCATTCTGGACAACGTCTGCATAAATCCCCCCAAAATAAATAACCGTTATACGGAAATACTATCCGATATACGGTCATATGTTTACCGACGAATTGTGCTAATGTTAGGATTGCGTTAAGACCAATGAACAATGAAGGGAAATCAGGGTGCAAAAAGAGTCTGAAAACAATGGAAAGCAGGTTATCGCACGCGCGGCGGAAGTGTTGAGAGCGCTGGAACAGGCTAGAGTCGGGATGACCCTGGCGCAACTGGCACGAGAGACGGCGCTGCCCCGTACCACCGTGCATCGGCTGGTCAGCGCGCTTGAGGCCCAGCAGCTGGTTCAAAACGGCCACGACGGCATTAAACTCGGCCCTGCGCTGGCCCGCATGGCGGCCGCAGCGCACACCGATTTTGTGACAGTCGCCCGCCCCGCCATCGAAGCATTGGGCAGACGAACCCGTGAAACGGTGGATGTCAGCGTATACCGCCCCCATCACGCGATTTCTGTTGATCAATACGCATCGGACAGGGAACTGCGCGTGGTATCGGCCGTCGGCACGGCATTTCCGCTGCATTGCACCGCCCACGGAAAAGCCATGCTTGCTTCGCTTCCAGAAGAGGCGGTAATGAAAGCCATTTCCGGAAAACTGGAAGCGCGCACTCGGCAAAGTCTGGTTGATTCTGCTGCGCTGCTTGAAGACATCGCCCGTACACAGCGTCAAGGGTATGCGGTGGACAACGAAGAGCACGCGCGCGGCGTATGCGGTATAGGGGTGAGTTTTAGAAGTGGCGTCAACGAGGTGTACGCTATTTCACTGGCTGTTCCGGCGCTGCGTTTTGAGGAACAGGCGGAAGAATTGATAGCCGCCCTGCGAAAGTGCAAGGCGGAAATCGACGCGCTGTTATAACACCCCGTTTCCGGCACAACGGAAACAGAAACGGGGTGAGAGTGCGGCCTGTCTAAACGTGCAGGTCGGCCGTTTTAAGCTGGGCCTTGCGTTGCTTAATTTTCCAGAAAATAAACAACAGAATAAACCACAGTGGCGAAACGGCCAGCGCAGCCAGCGTATCTGGATCAAACAGCATGATAAACACGGTAAAGACGAAAAACGCCAACGTCAGCCATGACATCAGGATCCCGGCGGGCATCTTGAAGTTGGACTGCGCATGCAGGTCCGGCCGCTGTTTGCGGTAGATAAGATAGGCAACCAGAATCATCGCCCAGCTGTAAATGACCAGTATCGCGGCAAGCGTGGAGACGATGGTAAATAGCGTCATCACGTTCGGCACCAGGAACAGCAGCAGTGTGCCGCTCAGCATGCAGAAGCAGGAGAAATAGAGACTGCGTACCGGTATGGAAGACGTTTTCGAAAGAATACGGAACTGCCAATGGGCGTGTTTCTCGATAGACAAGCCGTAAAGCATGCGCGTACTGGAATAGACGCCGCTGTTGGCCGACGACATTGCGGAAGTTAACGCCACAAAATTGATTACGGCAGCGGCCGCAGGCAGGCCTGCCTTGGCAAACAGCAACACAAACGGGCTGACGTCGGGGGAGATAGCGGCCCAGGACGTCACGGCAATAATGACAATCATTGAGAGCATGTAGAAAATAATGATCCGCAGTGGAATGGCATTAATGGCTTTCGGCAGAATCCGCTGCGGATCTTTGGTTTCCGCCGTCATGGTGCCCAGCAGCTCGATCCCCGTGTAGGAGAAAATGGCAATCTGGAAACCGGCCAGAAAACCGGCGATGCCGTGCGGCATAAATACGCCCGGATCGGTCAGATTGTGCATTGAAGCACGTACGCCGTCCGGCGAGGTCCATCCGGTGGCGACCATCCAGCCGCCCGTCAGGATCAGGGCAATAATGGTCACCACCTTGATCAGGGCAAACCAGAATTCCGCCTCACCAAACATCTTCACCGACAGCAGGTTGAACAGACACAGGATCCCAAGCGTAACAAGGGCCGGGATCCACGCCGACATCTCCGGAAACCAGTACTGCATGTAGCCGCCGCAGACCACCACGTCGGCGATGCAGGTGACCACCCAGCTCAACCAGTAGGACCAGCCCAGGAAGAAGCTGGCGCGGGGTCCCATGTAATCGGCCACGAAATCCGCGAAGGATTTATAGTCGAGTTTCGACAGCAGCACTTCGCCCATTGCCCGCATCACCATGTACATGAAAAAGCCGACCAACATGTAGATGATTAGAATGGAGGTTCCGGAAACGGCGATATTTTTCCCTGCGCCCATAAACAGGCCAGTCCCGATTGCACCGCCCAGAGCTATCATCTGGATATGCCTTTCGCTCAAGCCTCGCTGGAGTTTTTCTGTATTTTCAGACGCTTTGGCAGGCGGTCGCTGCCGTTCCGTGGTTTTTAATGTCATTGCATTTCCTTTAGCCTTGCAGTGAAAGTCATGGAGCGGCGGGATGAGGGAGCATGCTGGCGTCGGCAATTAACAAAGTCAACACGAAAAAACAGCATTTCATTCACTTTATGACCTATTTCAAAGTTCTGAATATTAGAGGAAAAATTATTTTTATGCACTAAAATGAATACAATTTGAATATAAATTCACCTATATAGGGGTGTTTTTTGTGATTAATTATTCATTAAACCTTGCCGGGGTTGCCCCAAAACAGTGCGTGGCGATTTTTCACCCCCTCTCCCTTTTTCCAAAAGCTGATAAAATCATCTTCGATTAGTGAAAAGCACTTCTCTTCCTCTGCTTCACAAAATAAATGACTTTATTTAAATAAGGCTTTTTATGGAAAAGTTATCCTACGCTTCAGACAGCATTACCTCTCCGTGGACAACCTATCTTCGCCAGATTGACCGCGTCGCCCCCTACCTCGGCGACCTGTCGCGCTGGATTGATACCCTGCGCCATCCCAAAAGGGCATTGATCGTGGATATCCCGCTGCAAATGGACGACGGCACCATTCGCCATTTCGAAGGCTATCGCGTACAGCACAATCTTTCGCGCGGACCGGGCAAAGGCGGTATTCGTTACCATCCAGGCGTTGACCTTAATGAAGTGATGGCGCTGTCCGCCTGGATGACCATCAAGTGCGCCGCCGTGAATCTGCCTTATGGCGGCGCAAAGGGCGGCATTCGCGTCGATCCTTTTGCTCTTTCAGAAGGTGAACTGGAACGCCTGACTCGCCGTTACACCAGCGAAATCGGCGTGATTATCGGGCCGCAGAAAGACATTCCGGCCCCCGATGTCGGCACCAACAGCAAAGTCATGGCCTGGATGATGGACACCTACTCCATGAATCAGGGCACCACGATTACCGGCGTAGTAACGGGCAAACCGATTCATCTCGGCGGCTCGCTGGGTCGTGAAAAGGCAACGGGTCGTGGCGTGTTTGTTACGGGGCGTGAAGTGGCGCGTCGAGCCGGTATCGAAACCGAAGGCGCACGTGTAGCCGTGCAAGGTTTTGGTAATGTCGGCAGCGAAGCCGCCCGTCTGTTTGCCGAAATCGGCGCACGCATCGTAGCCATTCAGGACCACACGGCGACGCTGTTCAACGACAGCGGAATCGATATGGCGGCGTTATCCGCCTGGCAGATTGAACATAAACAGATTGCCGGTTTCCCGGGCGCAGAGGAAATAGAAAGCGAAGCCTTCTGGACCACGCCAATGGATATTCTTATTCCGGCGGCGCTTGAAGGTCAGATAACCAAAGAGCGGGCACAAAAGTTGTCGTGCAAACTGGTGCTCGAAGGGGCAAATGGTCCGACTTATCCCGAAGCCGACGACATTCTGACCGCGCGCGGCGTGATGATTGTGCCGGACGTAGTCTGCAACGCCGGCGGGGTCACGGTCAGTTATTTCGAATGGGTGCAGGATATGGCGAGCTTCTTCTGGAGCGAAGACGAAATCAACGCCCGCATGGACAAAATCATGACCGAAGCCATGGTGCATGTCTGGGACAAAGCCGCCGACAAACAATGCTCCCTGCGCACGGCGGCCTATATCGTCGCCTGCGAACGCATTCTGATGGCACGTAAAGATCGCGGTATCTATCCAGGCTAATCAATAAAGACAAAATTTAGCTTAAAACACCGCGCCTGAACTTTTCGCGCGGTGTTTTTATTTAATGTCACTTTTTAGCAATGAATTACTAACATTTTTATGGCATAAACACGCGCTGCTCATTGACATGCAAATGAGTGGTAACATCATGGATTAAAACTATAAATAGGTCATTTTGATTATGCGCAAACTAACAACAACATTACTGTGTGTCGCGGCTTTACTCCCTGCCTCATGGGCCAATGCACAGGTTATTACCAAAGAACAACAGCAACAGGTCGAGAAAAAAGGCCTCGGCGGCGGCAAGGGAACTGTGGATGCGGCCTTCGCCTTTACACGTGACAAGGCAAAAGCCGATGAGGCGATTAAAGAGTTGAGCTGGCTGACCATCAAGCCGGGCGACTCCATCGGTTATCATCAGCACAAAGATAACGAAGATGCCTACATTATTGTTTCCGGCACCGGCACCTTTAAAGATGCCGACGGTAAAGATTATCCGGTAAAAGCGGGTGATATTACCATCGTGCGCAAAGGCCAATCTCACGGTCTGACCAACAGCGGCAAAGAGCCGCTGGTCGTGGTAGATGTAATCGCCGCACAGCAATAAATAGGTGAAGAGAGTCTTGAAGAATAATCTTTCCGGACTCTTTTCCCAGGCAGCGCAAGAAGGGTGGCTTTAAGATTTTATAATTCAAATACCAATAGGTTGATAACCCTGCCACTCCGGCGCAAAACGCTTACCACTACTGCTTGGGGTAAGATGAATATAAAGATCACCCACCTTATCAAGCAGAATACAGTCATCAACATCTTTAAGATTATCTTTATGCTGATGGAAAACGCCTTTTAACAAGGTTTCCATTGCGCGTTTTTTCGCCTCTTTGGCATCTTCAACGACAAACAAATCAAAGGCATGAAGTTCGGCAAGTGAGGAAGGATCATAAGCACCGGCATTAACGAAAAACAGCTTTTTATTATGTGCAGGTGGCGTGGAGGATAATGAAATGGCATAACCGTCGGCCCACATAATTCTTGCGTAGCCATCAACATGGATTTTGTCTGCATCACCAAACCAGGCTTCTCGTAAGGCTGGCCAAGCATGTTCAGGCTGTTCGGCGGCGGCGAACTGAATATCATGAACCTCAATATTAGATTTTCCGGCATTTCCACCTACGTAAAACATATATAAATACACGCCCTTTCTCCTTTTGAAAACTTGGGTTACACATCACTCATCGTTATATATTAAATTATATAGCGAACTCAAGTTTATCCGAACTACAGCAAAAAATTCTACCGTTTTGTCCTGATGACTAAATCACCCGTAGCTCTTCCTAAGAGACCATCACGTGTTCTACAAATGCCTCGCGCTGTTGAAGTCGCTGATAATAGCGTTCGAGGGCTGACAGATTTTCGCGTTCAATAGCGATATCAAAATAACGATACAACAGATGCCCAAACTGGATATCGGCCAGCGTAAATGCCTTGCCCGCAATATATGGGTGCTGTTCGAGCTGATTATTGGCTATCAACATAAACTTGTGCAGCGTTTGAAGCGCCTGCGTAATAGCCTGCTCATCCCTCTCTTTCGCGGCTGTTCGTACTACACGCCAAAATATCGGCGCCGTAAAATGAGCGGCAATATTTAATTTGGACCATTCGGCCCATTGGTCAATCTTTATTCGCCGTCGAGCCTCTATCGGCCAGAAGTCTTCATTGCCATAGCTCGCCGCCAAATAGCGCAATATTGCCCCGGTTTCCTACATCGGTTCACACTTGTCGTCGCGAAGCACGGGAATTGTACCATTTGGATTCATGGCGAGAAATTCAGGGGTATCATTGCCGCCAAACCGATGACCGATATCATAACGCCGATACGCCAGACCCAATTCTCCGACGCACCACATTAACGCCTGCACGTTTGAAGATGTCTTCCTACCCCATATTTCCAACATGCTTTCTTTCCTTTATCCCAACGAAGTGAATACCCTGGAAATATTTGAGCCTGGAATTTAAGTTGTCACTCACTCGGTAAAATAGCCCTTGAAATTCAAGAGCTATAATTTAGGGGTTACTTAGAAATCAATGTAAAAAGAAAAATTGATCTCTATTAAGTACCCAGTGCTGTCCCAGCATCATAAAACACTTCTGCAATGACTTGTACAGCTTGAGTAAGTACAGGTGCCACAAGTTCTGCTGTATCTCCAACCCCATTAAAAAGGTTGATCGCTGGGTCAAACAACCCTCCCCCACTAACCTGTGCAATTTCATCAACGTTGATTTCACGGATTGAACTGTTCATAAACTGTAATCCTCAGCTAATAGAATCGTTTATAAGAACATCTGCATAAGTAAGGAGAAGCGTCCCTCTCACATTACCTAAGCATAATCCTAGTTGATAATATCTCCCGGCTGACATTATTTATTATATCTGCTTTATTCAATTG
>Ga0308159_1002081_pt1 | contig 24647 bp, 24 predicted proteins | sample PhyCR1_FD_201040 | JGI IMG/M metagenome (GOLD analysis project Ga0308159, IMG submission 201040) | Phyllosphere microbial communities from UC Gill Tract Community Farm, Albany, California, United States - DLSLC.R1 | ecosystem: Host-associated > Plants > Phyllosphere > Unclassified | place: USA...
CTCTACCGCGAGAAGCTCGCCCCGCATCTCGACGAAGCCACCCGCCGCTACTGGGAAGGCCGCGACCTCGTCGGCCGCCGCCGCATCGGCGCCTTCACGCGCGGCGTCTATCGCCACGGGCTGCTCGGCGGCTTCATCGGCGCAGCGCATGTCATCGCCAAGCTGCACAAGGTGAACCCCGCCGAGATTCTCGACGCCGGCTCCATGGAAGAACAGCGCCGCATCTTCGACGAGCGCATCGCCCCCGTCTTCGAGCGCCGCTTCGTGCGCTGGCTGACCAAGCACCCCGCCTCGCTGTTCGGCCTTGGCATCCCCCCTGCGCAGTACGACGCGCTGGCGGGCGGCCAGTCGATGGCCGACGTGCTGCGCGGCCGGCTGGAGAAGCTGGCCTGCCACTTCCCGGTCAACGACAACTACTTCGCATGGCAGGCGTTCTCGCGCGGCTACGGCAAGGGCACCGAAGCCCCCCTGCCCCCGTACCTGCAAGAAGCCAACCTGCCGCTGGTCCGCGACCGCCTCGACCGGCTGGACTTGCGCCACGCCAACTTCACCCATGTCCTCGCCGCGGCAGACGACGCCAGCTACGACCGCTACGTCCTGCTCGACGCGCAGGACTGGATGACCGACGCGCAGCTTACCGAACTGTGGACCGAGATCACCCGCACCGCGAAGCCCGGCGCCCGCGTGCTGTTCCGCACCGCCGCCGAACCCTCGCTGCTGCCCGGCCGCGTGCCCGATGCCATCCTCGACCGCTGGAATTACCGCGTCGAGCAGTCTCAGGCGGCGACGCTGGCCGACCGCTCGTCGATCTACGGCGGCGTCCACCTCTACGTGTTCAAGGGCTGAGCCCGCATGGCAACTCTCGCCCCAGACCACGCCGCGTTGATGGACCGCATCTACCGCTGGCAGCACCCGATCTACGACCTGACGCGCAAGTACTACCTGTTCGGCCGCGACCGCCTGATCGACGAACTCGACGCCAAGCCCGGCATGGCGGTGCTGGAAATCGGCTGCGGCACCGGTCGCAATCTCGCGCATGTCGGCAGGACGTGGCGCGGGGTGCAGCTGTTCGGCCTCGACATCTCCAGCGAGATGCTGCGCGCCGCGCGAAAGACTCTGGGCACCAGCGGCACGCTGGCCCTGGGCGACGCCTCCCGCTTCGACGCCCCCGCGCTGCTGGGCCGCGAAGGCTTCGAGCGCGTGATGCTCTCCTACGCCGTCTCGATGATCCCCGACTGGCAGGCTGCGCTTTCTCAGGCCTCCGCGACGCTGGCCCCGCGCGGGCGCCTTCATGTGGTGGACTTCGGCGACTTCTCCGGCCTGCCCAGCCCCTTACGCAAGCTGCTTCTCGGCTGGCTGGCGCGGTTCCACGTTTCGCCCCGGCTGGACCTTGCAGACGTGGCGGGCCGCGTCGCTCGGGAGCAGGGACTGACGCTGGAGGTGCGGCGGGGGCCTTTCGGATATTACCAGATGGTGCGGCTTTCCCGACCGTGAAGACAATAAGGGGAATGCGAGGGCCATTGCCCTCGCATTCCCGGAACTGGCGACGTTGTGCGCGCAGCATCCTCTGCGCTCGCTTCGCCGAGTGTAAGCAAAGAGTCATACCGCAGAAGCGCCACAGACATTAAACTGTCACAATTTAGACATAATGGGCGCACTTCACCTTGGGAGGGAAATGCCGAATGCGCTCGATCATCCATGGCCTATGCACGCTCGGCGTGGTCTTCATCGCCACGCCCGCCTGCGCATCGGAGGATGAGCAGCTCTGGGTCGGCAGCTCCGCCACCGTCAAGCTGAGCGACAAGTGGCGCTTTTCACAGGAAGTGATCGGCCGCTTCAGCAACGATCGCGACGGGCTCTACGAAGTCGAGTCCAACTCCATGATCGGCTACAAGGTGGCCGACAAGGTGACCGTGTGGGTCGGCTATACCCACGACCCGAACTACAACGCCGGTCATTTCGCGGTGATGGAACATCGCGGGCGGCAACAGGTCACCTTCGACAACATCGTGAAGATCGGCCCCGGACAGCTGAGCGCCCGCCTGCGCGTCGAGGAACGCTGGCGTGAAGGCGTCGGCGGCACGGCGTACCGCCTGCGCCCTTACGTCAAGTATGTCCTGCCCTTCCAGAAAGGCAGCAAGACCGCGCTGGTACTCAGCCACGAAAGCTTCATCGACCTCAACGAGACCAACTTCCAGCGCGTGCAGGGCGAGGAGCGCATGCGCAACATGATCGCCATTACGACCCCGCTAGCGAAGACCGTGAACCTCGAGGTCGGCTATCTTCACCAGCACGGCTTCCGCCCCGACGCCGACGACAGCAACGACAACGTCGCCTCGGTTTCGCTGGGGTTCAATTTCTGAAACCGTGGGCGGGACAGGAAGTCTGGTTTGGGTAGAATTGTGAACCGCTAAATTCGTCATTGCGAGCGCAGCGAAGCAATGACGAGATGCGGGAAAGCATCCGATGTAAGTGGACAGGCGCCATCGCTCGCACCCTGCTCATGTTGGGGTTGTCGAAGAATGGAGAGCCACGGCCCCCGGCCTCGGGGGCTTCGACAAACTCAGCCTGAGCGGGATGGGAAGGTCAGCTTTGGGTGGGAAGTGGACGATCAACGCGGATTGATTTTGGGACCTGTTTTAATGTCGGTGATCCGCTGCACGTCGATAGCAAGCGGGTTGTAAAAGCGAGGCGTCTGCTTCGTTCGTGGACGCCACATGATCCGACCGATGAACGTGGCCACCACCGTTCGGTCATAGCCTCCATTTAAGGGAGTTCCCACGGCAACATCGAGGGCGCGTCCGTCAGCGGCAGGCGCGGAGTCCGTTGAGGCTAGCTGAACGCCGCCCCTGCATCCTTTGGCAAATAACTGAATCCCATGATGCCAGTCCGTAAGAACGGCAGCGCGAAACCGCACCACCTTACCGTTGTATGCCATGGGATCGCGACTGATCGAGCAGAGCGATGCTTCAACGGGCTTAGCCGAAACCGTACCTGCGTAGGCAAATCCGGCGATTATGAACGGCAGAAAGATGGCTCGCATTCTGGCAGGTTAGGTCGCGCAGATTATGTCCGCAATGGGGCGTGTTCGGTCAGGCGGTTTTTCTTCGCGCGCGGCGAGCACCGGACAGACGGCTATAGAGCGCAGCGCTCTCCGCCCGGAATGGCGAAAACGGGTGGCAAGTTGCCGTTTCAAAATCAGATCGTCATCCCAGCGAAGGCTGGGACCGCTATCGTCATATCGCGGCGTTTCGGCGAGGCGGGATGAAGCTCCCAGTGCCCAGCCGACAGCACTCATCATGGTCATAGCGGTCCCAGCCTTCGCTGGGATGACGATGGTATATGGACGACGGCCTTGGGGCGCTTACCGAAGGTCTCCTCACCTTCCATACGGCGCTCTCCGAAGCTCATCGCCCGCCACAACGTTACACCGCAAGGTGATCTCGCTAGATCCCTTGAGGCCACACACAAAAAAGCCCCCGTCCAAGGACGGAGGCTTCTTGATCCCACCCGCAAGGGGTCAGGAAATCAGATCCCGGCGATCGCCTGGTCCACCAGCACCCTGTCGGCGGCGGCGGAGTGGTTCGCGGCGATCAGGCCCTTAGCGGCAGCAGCGGCGGCAGCGGCAGCCTGGTTGCGCAGCTGGGTCACGGCAGCGAACTCGGCTGCGGTGATCTTGTCCTGCGCCATCTTCTCGCGGCGGGCGATGGTCTCGGTGGTGTCCGCCTCGGCCTTGGCGACGATCGCCTCGGCTTCGTGACGGGCATGGTCGAGCATCGCGGCGGCGTCCTTCTCGGCGTTCGCGATCTTGTCCGCGTACTCCTTGCGAAGGGCTTCCGCCTCGGCGCGCAGCGACTTGGCTTCGGCGAGCTGGGCCTTGATCTCGGCGATCTTGCCGTCGAGACCCTTGCCGATCATCTTCGGCACGCCCTTCCAGGCCAGGATCGCGAGCAGCACGATCATCGAGCTGCTGACAACCGCGACCGGCGGCGCGAAGCCGAGGAACAGCGGTTCGGCGTGATGCTCCGTCGAAGCGTGCGTTTCCGCGCCGCTCACTTCGGCAGCTTCATGGTCGAGGCCGTGCTCGACGGCGGCGTTGGCGTCAGCCATGGACCAGGTTCTCCTTCACGGCGCCGCGCACGGCGTCGTCGCCCAGCGACAGGCCGGCGATGCGGCTGACGATGTCGCGGGTCGCCTCAGCGGCCACGGTCTCGATGTCGTCGGCAGCGGCACGGCGCGCCTCGGCGATGCGGGTTTCCGCACCGGCCAGAGTGGCGTCGATCGATGCCTGGGCGACGGCGAGGCGCTGCTCGGCAGCGGCTGCGGCCTTGGCACGGGCGTCGGCGATGGTGCCCTGCGCCGAAGCGCGGTTGGCGTTCTCGCGGGTGCGCCAGGAGGCCTCTTCGGCATCGGCCTGGGCACGAGCGGCTTCGGCTGCCTTGAGGTCGGCGGCGATCTGGTTGTCACGGCTGGCGACGGTGTCCATCACCTTCGGCACCATGCCCCGTCCAACGACGAAGAAGGTGATACCGAAGAAGATCAACAGCCAGAAGATCTGGCTGGAGTAGAACTCGCCTAGCTGAGCGATCTGAGGCATGGGTTCAGCCCTGTCTCGAAGGAAGCCGGAAAAAATCTTGCCGGAAATCCCGGCCGCCTCACCAAAGGGTCAGGGCGGCCGGAAATCCGGTCAAACGCGAGCGATCAGGCGAAGATCAGCAGCGCGGCAATGACGAACGAAAGCAGGCCGAGAAGCTCTGCACCGGCGAAGCCGATGAACAGGCGACCCTGCTGGGCGTCAGCGGCGCCCGGGTTGCGCAGCGCGCCTTCGAGGAACTTGGCGAAAACGTTGCCCACGCCGATCGAGGCGAGGCCGGCGCCGATTGCAGCGAAACCGGCTCCGAGCAGCTTTGCAGCTTCTGCGTCCATATCAAAAACTCCCTTTGGTGTGCCCGCAAGTGAGGCGAAAAAAGATGATCAGTGAAGGTTCTCGGCGTCGTTGAGATAGACGCAGGTGAGAAGAGCGAAGACGTAAGCCTGGATGCCGGCGACCAGCAGTTCCAGCGCGCAGATGCCGACCATCAGCACGAAGCTGGGAATGCCGGCGATCGCGAACATGATCGGGCCGTTGTTGCCGCCCGAGATCACGAAGCTGGAGAGCACTTCGAGCAGCACGTGGCCGGCCATCATCGCGACGAACAGTCGCAGACCGAGGCTGAACGGGCGCACCAGGAACGAGATCAGCTCGACCACGAAGATGATCGGGATCATCAGCGCCGGCGTACCGTGCGGCACGAAGAGCGAGAAGAAGTGCAGCTTGTGCTTGGCGAAGCCGACGATCAGCACGATCGAGAACGACAGCACCGCAAGAACGCCCGTGGCCGAGAAGTGGCTGGTGAAGGTGAAGGCGTGAACGCCCAGCACGCCCAGCGGCATCAGGCCGAGGAAGTTCGCGAAAAGGATGAACATGAACAGCGAGAAGATGTACGGAACGTACTTCTTGCCGTTCTTGCCGACGTTGGCGGCGAGCATGCCGTCGATGAAACCGGTGAAGGTTTCCACCGCCATCTGCCAGCGACCGGGCACCAGCTGGCGCTTCATGCCGCCCGCAACGAACACGATCAGCGCGAGGGTGGCGATGGCCATCCACAGCGCACTGTTGGTGAAGGCGATATTGTAACCGGCAATGTTCCAGTCCGCGCCCGCCAGCTTTTCAAGCTGGAACTGGTGCATCGGATCGAGCTTCGCTTCGGCTGCCACGCGCGATTACCCCTGTCGCCTATTGAACCACAGCGCCCCCTTACCCATTTTCGGGTCAGTCGGGACGCTGGTTCGTAATCCGTAATATGTTCCTGAAGGCAATACCAATTCCCACGAACAGCATCACCATCAGACTCAAGGCCATATATCCGCTGAAATGGCCGATGAGCCATCCCAGGAACAGACCGCCCGCGACACCTCCCAGCAATTCCGAAAGCACCCGGTTGCCCATGCGATAGCTCGCATCGGTTTCCGCGCCGGCTTTCGGTCGGTTGCGTTCCTCTTCCCGCTCGCGAAGGGCCTTCAGCCTTTCGTCGAGCGAATCGATGCGCGCATCCTCGCCAACAGGGTCTCGTGCAGGTTGCTCGTCGGTCATGTCACGTCCTCCTCACGATGACAGGAACGTTAGACACAAACGACGGCTGCCCGCCAAGAGCACCGGCCCCTTAGGGTGGGGCTTATCCCGAGTCAACCGGGGCGGCAGCTCCACGGTGCCTGTTGTTGACAGGACACGGGGCCAAGATGCGGCGCAGGTGAAGTAGAACTGCCGCGATCATCCGAATACCGCAATGGCGATGCAGCCGGAATGGACACGAAAAAGGCCGGAAAAGCGTACCCGCTTCCGGCCTTTTCTTGATTCGTCAGTGACGCGGCGAAAGTGTTGAACGGAGCGACCTAGTACTTTTGGCCGCGCGCCGTTTTCACCGCCTTATGGAGATCAATGTCACGGGCAGCGCGGATCGAGTTCCGGCGCACCGGCGCTGCGCGTCTTCCACGAACCGTCGAGGCCCTGGTACTTCTCGCCGGGCTTCGTGTCGCGGATCAGCTTGCAGCCGGTGGTGAAGGCGTATTCCTCGATCGTGCTCTTGCCCTGGGCGGCGGTGGTGTAGACCGAGCGGCGCTTGTTGTTGATATCGCGGACCATGGCGGAGATGTCCCCGCCGCCGCTCACCACGCCGAGGTAGCCGTCGCGCTGCTCGCCGACCTGCCCGGCCGCGCGCGCAGCGACGTATTCCGGCGAGCGCTGCGCATAAGCCGTGGACGCACCGGCGACGGCGAGAACCGTTACGGCTGCGGCGGCAATGAAACGAATGCTCGTCATCAGAAAATGCCCTTGTTCTCGTCCACCGTCTTGGCCGCGTCGGCGGCCAGGCGGTAGACGACTTCCTGCCGGATGTTGATGTTGAGTTCGATCACGATCGGCTTGTCGGGGGCTGCAACCTGAATGCAGCCTCCAAGACCGAAAGCGACCGCCATCACCGTCGCGGCCATCATTGCGGCGCGAACGGCGCGCCTGCCGGACCGTGTGCCCACCTGCTGCTCTGTCGAATACCCGTCGATCATCGCCGGGCTTGTCGCAGCCGGAGGGCTTCCGGTCAATTCCGAGGGCATCATGGCTTTTTCTCGCTGACTGGAGGCTGAATAGCGCCGGATGGAGCCGAAGTCGGTTTGGGGGGCGCCAGATTGAGCGTCGCGTCGGGCGCGGTGGTCGAGCGCGTCCCGTCCGTATTGAGCAGGCCGAGCACCCTCGGGTCCGTCACGTACGTCGGATCGTAGAGCGAACGCATCGAGCCGAACAGGCTGAAGAACGGCGCCTTGATGTTGACGATGAAGCGGAGCGGGAGCTTCGCGATCTGCTTGGTGATGAAGTTCTTGCTCGCCCCCTGCCCCTGGCTGAGCCCGTCGAAGCTGATCTTCGTGACGATATCGCCCGAGAGCGAACCGCCCAGCCCGATCTCCATCTTCCTGTAATTCACCGACTTCAGCGCGTCGAAGGCGTAATTGCCCATCGCCGACAAGTCCTTGTACGTCAGCGCGCCGACATACGAGACATTGCCGCCGGGATCGCGCGAGCGCAGGAAGCCGTTCTCGATCCGGCCGCCATGCTCGTCAAAGATCAGCGGCAGCTCGCCGTCGAATATGCCGCTGGCGTTGATGTTCGTGAGTTCAAGATGCTGCACGAAGTCCGCCGCATCGAGGCCCGTGACGCGCAGCGTGTAGTAGCGCGTCTCCGCCGCGCCGATCTGCATCTTCGCCGGGTCGAGGGTCAACGTGCCCTCCATGAAGGGCCACTTTCCGCCGTGCACGATGAGGTTGTAGCCGGGGCGTATCTCGTAGGAGAGCGTGCCGTCGGTCACCTCGATGCCCGGGTTCATGGAGGCGATGCGTACGTTCTGATTGGGCGCGGTAACCATGCCGAGGAGGTCGGTGAACACCACCTCGCCCGACAGCCCGCGTAGCGGACCGAAAGCGGCTGCGAAGTCGACGCCGTCGGTGGAGAAGCGGCCACGGCTGGTCACGCTCTTCGGGTTCCAGTCGATCCGCCCGGTGCCGCGCACGACGCCCTTGAGGTCGGACACCACACCCAGCACCAGCCGCGAGAGCGCGTCGGGCTGCAGCTTGTCGTCGAAGACGATGCCCTCGACGGCGAGATTCGCGTGACCGTCCGCCTTCGCCAGATCGTGGACGATGTCGGCGCGGACGACCGCCCGGTCGCTGCCCGGCTCGCGGAGCAGGGCCTGTGCGGTGATGCGGTTGTCGGCCAGTTGCAGCGTCGCGTCGCGCGCCACCATCGGCTGGAAGCGTGCCACCTGTTGGCGGTCCACCAGCGTGAACTGCGCGCCCTCGATCGAGGCCACACCGCCGGCATAGCGCCAGCGACCCGCAGCCTGCCGCATGTCCAGCGGCACGGCGGCAAGGCTGATGTCGGCCTGATCGAAGGTGCCCGCGATGTCCTTGCCGATCTGCCCGTCGAGATGGCTGACGAGGAAGTGCGATGCGGTGTCCGCCGGGCCAAGCGCCACGTTGATGGCGCTGGCCTTGATGACACCGGGCCTGCCCCCGCCCATCGCGAAGCCGAGCGGCCCGCTGGCGATGCGGATCGGGGTTTCGCCGAGGTGTCCGGACAAGTCGAGCGCGGTCATGCCTGCCGCGAGCAGCAGATTGTCGGGGCGCCCTTCCACGATCGCGCCGCCTCGCGCCGGGCACAGGGTGAGCTTGCGCTTGTCGATGGTCAGGTTGGAGAAGCTCAGGGCATCGAAGGCGACGTCGGTGCAGCGGCGCCACACGGCGAGCCTGCCGTCCGCGCCCCATCGACCATCGACCGGAAGCTGCAGGTTGCGCGTGTTGCCGCCCGGAAGATCGCCGCTGAGAATGACCTGCCCGTTGAACGAGAGCGCGCCGTCAGGCGCCTGCTCAAGCGACAGCCTCGGCACGCCGACCATCGCCGATCCGGCGCGGTAATCCGTCATCGTCGCGCGCATGGTAAGATGGCCGTCGTCGCCGCTCTCCATCCGCCCCCACGCCTGCGGCAGTCCGCGCCCGCCGGTCGTGAAGTTGCCGTTCACCCGCGGCACGCCGCCCTTGCGGCCGAACATCGCCTGCACGCGCGAGAGCGACAGCACCGACTCGCCGCTGCCGCCCTTGAGCGACCCGCGCGTGACGACGACGCTCAGGCCCTCGCGCGAATTGCGCACGAGGAGTCCCGCGTTGATCGTACTGCCGCGCATCTCGCGGCCGAGCGCCTGGCGCACTTGCGCCGTGATCGGCGCGCCGAGGGTTCCGGCGGCCGCCTGCTGCGCTGAGAGCAGTGCGCGGTCCACGGTATTGCCAAGCGCCAGTTCCCTGCCGGTGAGGTCCGCGTCCACATCGAATCGCGCGATGCCGCCGGTGGAGCGCGCGCGCCCTTCGAGGGTGACTTCGCGCATCCGCGCCTGCGGCGTGTCGAGTCCGCGCCCGGTAACCCGGTACGTCGCGCTCAAGGCGTTGCCGCGATAGGTGAACCGCCCCGAGCCGCTCGCTCCAGCCAGCTTTTGAACCCCGAAGCGCGCGGCTCCGGCGGAAAGGCCGAGCTTGCCCGAAGCCCCGTCGAGCGCTTCGTCGAGCGTCACGTCCAGTTGCACACCGGCCTTGGCCAGTCGCAGATCCTGCGATGGGCACGACAGGCTGTCCAGCCGCACCGGCCCTTCAAAGCGCGGCTTGGCGGCAGACGTCGTCAGCTTTCCGTAAATCGTCGCGCGCCCGGTCGAGCAGCCGCCGCCGGTGAGCGCGGGCGACAAGGCCGCCAGTTCGCCGGAGAACCCGCCGCGCAATTCGCCTTCACCCGCCAGCTTGACGCCGATGCGGCCGTGGTCGCTGTCGATCAGGGCGCGCCCGTCGACAACCGCAAGGTCGAGGTCGGGCATCTCGAACGGCCCGCCCTTGCCGCTGAACAGCGCCTTGTCGAGACTGCCGAAGCTGGCCTTGCCGCCGCGCCACGAACCGTAGAGGCGCGGCTTCACCACGGTGATCCGGCCGATACCGGGAAGTCCCCAGGAAAGGCGCGTCGCCACTCGCAGTTCCTGCACCGTCAGGTCCGGCCGCGCCGGATCGCCGATGACGAGGTTCCGAATCACCTGCTCCGAGGGTCCGATCCGCACGATCTCGTAGCGGGCATCGAGGCCCAGCGAATCGAGTTCGCGCTCGATGAGGTTCGCCGCGATCTCCTCGCGCGATAGCCAGGCAGCACCCAGCGCCGCCGCCAGCAGGCCGCCCACCACAAGCACGGGAGCGCCCCAGCGACGGCCGCTCCGAAAGCGCCCACGCGAAGAAAGGCCCCCGGTAGCGGCCTCGTCGGTGTCCGGGGTCTGGTCGATCTCTTGCGACATCCGATCGTTCACTTGCGCCGGGCGGACGGGAAAGGCAATTGTTTGTACGCAGCATGGACGGACAACCTCCCCTCTTCGATGAACGCCCCCTCCCCCTCAGGGAGGCGCGTGGCGATTTTGCCAATGATTCGAGCGGCCACCGCGCACGGTTGCGCAAGCGGTTGCTCGATGGCGGGGCGGAGGCTCTGGCGGATCATGAGGTCATTGAACTCCTGCTGATGCAGGCCGTTCCGCGCCGCGACATGAAGCCGCTCGCGCGCAGCCTGATCCATCGCTTCGGTTCTCTCGCGGGCGTGCTGCAGGCCGAGCCGCGCTCCCTCGCCGCCCACCCCGGCATGGGCGAGGCCACCGCCGCGGCGCTGCGCGTGGTCACCGTCGCCGCCACCCGCATGGCCCGCCAGAAAGTGCGCGAGGCGCCGGTGCTGTCCTCGTGGCACGCGCTCATCGACTACCTGACGATCGACATGGCGCACCTGACGGTCGAGCGCGTCCGCGTCCTCTACCTCAATGCCCGCAACATGCTGATCCTCGACGATCTCGTCGGCGAAGGCTCGATCGACGAGGCCGCGATCCACCCGCGCGAGGTGATCCGCCGCGCGCTCGACCTCGGCGCCGCGGCGCTGATTCTCGTCCACAATCACCCCTCCGGCTCGCCGCAGCCGAGCCGGGCGGACATCGACATCACCAACCGCATCGCCGAGGCCGGGCGCCTGCTCGGCGTCTCCGTTCACGACCACGTGTTGATCGGACGCGAGGGCCACGTCTCGCTGCGCGCCAAGGGACTGATCTGACACCATGTGCGTCGCCGCCGTCGCCTGGGATGCCCATCCCGACTGGCTCCTCGTCGTGGCGGGCAACCGTGACGAGTTCCATGCCCGTCCCGCCGCGCCGCTCGCGCACAGGCCGGACGGCATCATCGCCGGGACCGACCTCACCGGCGGCGGCACCTGGCTGGGCGTCACCGAAGAAGGCCGCTTCGCCCTCGTCACGAACTACCGCGTGCCGGAAGGCTCGCAGCCCGGCCGTCCCTCGCGCGGGAAGCTGGTAACGGATCTGCTGGAGGGCGCGCTCCCGGACACGCTGACCGACGCGATGGCGCAGATGAATCCGTTCAACCTGATCCTGGCCGATACGGGCGAGGCCTCGTTCCTCACCAATCACCCGCAGGTCGTGCTGCGGCCGCTGTCTCCGGGCATCCACGGATTGTCGAACGGCGGTTTCGACGTGCCCTGGCCCAAGACGCTGCAGGTGGGGGAAGCCATCACGGAATGGCTGGATAGAGGCTCTGCCGAGGTGGAACCGCTGCTCGGCGCCCTGCGGAACGAGACGCCGGCACCCTCGCCCCATCGCCCCGAACTTGGCCCCGAACTTGGCCCTGAGCCGCGCTTCGCGCCCGTGTTCATCCGCGATGCGATTTACGGTACGCGGTGCAGCACGGTGATCACGGTCGACCGCGAGGGCCGAGGCTCGATCGTCGAACGCAGCTTCGATGCCGACGGCACCCGCACCGGCGACGTCCGGATCGACTTCGTCTGGGCTATGTAAATCACGTCGTCATTGCGAGCGCAGCGAAGCAATCCAGGGCGGCGCAGAACTGCCCTGGATTGCTTCGCTGCGCTCGCAATGACGAACGGAAAAATGACTAAGCCGCGATCATCTGGTTGCGGCCACCACGCTTCGCTTCGTAGAGCGCCATGTCCGCGCGGTTGAGCAGGTCGATGCCGCCCTGCCCCGGCGCACGATGAACGAGGCCGCAGCTGATCCTCGCCTCGGTATGCCCGCCCATCGGCAGTTCGACCGGGGCCGCCGACACCGTGTCCACGATGCGGCGGCAGATGTCCTGCGTCATGCCGGGATCCGCAGCGCCGAGCAGCACCACGAACTCATCCCCGCCCAGCCGCGCGACGAGGTCGCCGGCACGCACCGACTGCAGCAGACGGCGGGCGATCTCGGCAAGCACCGCGTCACCCGCGACATGGCCATGCTCGTCATTGAGCGACTTGAAGCGATCGACGTCCACGAGGGCGATGCTCAGCGCCTCGTTGCCCGCAAGCGCCGTCTCGAAGCGGCGCAGGAAGCCTGCACGGTTGGCGAGGCCGGTCAGCTCGTCCGTCTCCGCCCTGCGCGCCAGTTCGCCTTCGCGGGTCTTGCGGGCGGTCACGTCCACCAGCGTCGCGACCGTGCCCGAGACCTGCCCCTGATCGTCGCGCTCGGCGCGGAACTTGGCTTCGATCCACAGGCCGCCGGGGCGCTCGACCTCCATGGTCACGGTCGTATCCGCGTCGAGCGCCCTGAGATGGGCTGCGAAGAGCGCCTCGCCCAGCGGCGGATCGAGTTCGCCGATGTGCGAGCCCAGCAGCCGCTCCGCACCCTCGCCGACCAGCGGAACGGCATCGCCCACCGCGCGGGTGCAGGCTCCGTCCGCACTGAAGCGCAGCAGCACGATGGAAGAGCGGTCGGCAAGGACCTTGAGCGCGCGCTCGCTCTCGCTGAGCCTGTCGATCAGGTCGCGGCGTGCGGCCAGCGCGGCGGCGACGGGCATCATCAGCACCAGCACGGTGGCGAGGTAGAACTGCAGGAAGGTCATCTGCACGCCCATGTCGCGGCCCGACAGGTTGACGGGGCCATGGCCGTAGAACGTGGCGACGCCGCCGGTCACCGCCACCAGCATCACGGCCACGCTCGTCCCCTGCCAGCCGAGCCGGAACGATACCAGCATCAGCGGCACCATCGGCAGGAATAGCAGCGGAAAGCGGTCCTGGCTGAACACCCCGACGCTGACGGCAAGGACCGTGGCGTGGAGCAGCAGGTGCTGTCCCCGCTCGCCCCATGATGCGCCGCGCAGCGCGGGAATCGTGTCGCCGTGGAAAAGGCCGAAGAAGAATGGCGTGAAGATCAGTAGGCCCAGCGCATCGGCGCAGAACTTGGTGGCGAGCGAGGTCCCGATCGGCAGGTCGAACGCGATGTTCGCGATGCCCGCACCGAGCAGGGCGCCGAAGGCCGGGGCGATCATCCCCGCACAGACGACGAAGCGGCCCACCGAGGCATGCTGGTGCAGCAGGCGGCCGTCCGCATCGACCGTGGCGCGCAGCAGCCAGGCCGCCAGCGCGATCTCCAGCGTGTTGGAGACACCGAAGGCCAGCGGACCGGACACCACCCCGCGAATCGCGAACCCGGCGGCGGCGACGGCGATCAGGCCGCTCGCCAGGAACACGGGCCACTCCCGTGGGCGGCGCCCCAGCAGCTGCGCCAGGACCACGGCGTTGGCCGGCCACACCGAGGCAAGGTTGCCCTGAAAACTGAGGTACTTGATGACCGCCGCCGAAAGCGCGAAGCACACCAGTCCCGTCAACAGGGGTGCGACGATGATGCGGGCCTTCGGCATTTCTTGCGGGTCTCTGGACGCTTCGAACGCACGGCGCTGTGCGGACTTCTCGTGCAAACGTTTGCGTCCGAAGTGGTTAAGATTCCTCCTCGGATTACGGGTCTACGCGCAGTTTCCTTGCGCCGTTCCTTCCCCAAGCGCCTTGCCTTTCGCGCCCGCCCCGCCTAGCGGCACCGGCACGAATTGGCCGCTACCCGCGTCAGCTGCAAGGAGTCGAACATGGTCCCCCGCTACGCCCGCCCCGCGATGACCGCGATCTGGGAACCCGAAGCCCGCTACCGCATCTGGTTCGAGATCGAGGCCCATGCCGCCGTCAAGATGGGCGAGATGGGCACCGTCCCCGCCTCCGCCGGCAAGGCGCTGTGGGACTGGTGGGCGACCAGCCCGAAGATCGACGTCGCCGCGATCGACGCGATCGAAGCCGTGACCAAGCACGACGTCATCGCCTTCCTCGACTGGGTGGCCCAGCAGGTCGGCCCCGAGGCGCGCTTCATGCACCAGGGCATGACCAGCTCCGACGTGCTCGACACCACGCTGAACGTGCAACTGGTCAAGGCCGCCGACATCCTTCTGGAAGACCTCGACGCCCTGCTCGCCGCGATCAAGCGCCGCGCCGAGGAGCACAAGTACACACCCACCATCGGCCGCAGCCACGGCATCCACGCCGAGCCCGTCACCTTCGGCCTCAAGCTCGCCGAAGCCTATGCCGAGTTCAGCCGCTGCCGCACGCGCCTCGTCTTCGCGCGTGAGGAAATCGCGACCTGCGCGATCTCGGGCGCGGTCGGCACTTTCGCCAATACCGACCCGGCCGTGGAACAGTACGTCGCCGACCAGCTGGGCCTCGGGATCGAGCCGGTCTCCACGCAGGTCATCCCGCGCGACCGTCACGCGATGTTCTTCGCCGTGCTGGGCGTCATCGCCAGCTCGATCGAGCGCCTTGCCGTCGAGGTCCGCCACCTGCAGCGCACCGAAGTCCTGGAGGCCGAGGAATACTTCTCACCCGGCCAGAAGGGTTCGTCGGCGATGCCGCACAAGCGCAACCCGGTCCTCACCGAGAACCTCACCGGCCTCGCGCGCGTGGTGCGTTCGGCCGTCGTCCCCGCCATGGAGAACGTGGCGCTGTGGCACGAGCGCGACATCTCGCACTCCTCGGTCGAGCGCTTCATCGGCCCCGACGCGACGATCACCCTCGACTTCGCGCTGGCGCGTCTGACCGGTGTGATCGACAAGCTGCTGATCTATCCTGCGCGCATGCAGAAGAACCTCGACCGCATGGGCGGCCTGGTCCACTCGCAGCGCGTGCTGCTGGCGCTGACGCAGGCGGGCCTGACCCGCGACGAGAGCTACCGCCTCGTCCAGCGCAACGCCATGAAGGTGTGGGAATCGGACGGCCAGCTCTCGCTGCTCGAACTGCTCAAGGCCGACCCCGAAGTCGCCGCCGCGCTGCCCGCAGAGGTGATCGAGGACAAGTTCAACCTCGACTACCACTTCAAGCACGTCGACACGATCTTCGCCCGCGTGTTCGGCTGAGCCGATCGTCGTCCCGGACCTGATCCGGGATCGCTGGCTGTCTTTAGATGCGCGCTGTCGATAAGGCGCCTGGCCGAGAGCAAGGTTGTTCTCGGCCAGCGGTCCCGGATCAAGTCCGGGACGACGGCGGAATCCCTTCCCTTGCGGAAAATTCACGCCTAGCATCGCCGGGAAAGCAGGAGGAACAATGCAGGTCATCCGCACCATCGCATGGGTCGTGCTCACCGCCGTGCTCGTCGCATTCATCGCGATGAACTGGACCAAAGTGCCGGTAAACTTCTGGCCTCTGGCAGACGGCAACTACTTCCACTTCGAATGGCCGGTCGGCGTCGTCGCGCTGCTCTTCTTCGGGCTGGGCATGCTGCCGGTGTGGGCTTACCTGCGCGCCGTACGCTGGCGGCTCAACCGCCGCATCGCCAGCCTCGAGAACTCGCTGCGCGCCACCTCGATGCCCTCGCTCGCCGAAGCGCACGAAGCCGCGCCCGTCACCCCAATCGAAACCCCGTCGGAAATCGAGAAGTCATGAACCGCAATCCCGTCTACCTCGCCCTCGATCTCCCTCGCCTCGACGCCGCAGAAGCGCTGACGCGCAAGGTCTCGGGCCATATCGGCGGGATCAAGCTGGGCCTCGAATTCTTCTGCGCCCACGGCCACCACGGCGTCCATGAACTACACAAGGTGGGCCTCCCCATCTTCCTCGACCTGAAGCTGCACGACATTCCCAACACCGTCGCTGGCGCGATGCAGGCGATCCACGTGCTGCAACCCTCGATCGTCACCATTCACGCCGCCGGCGGCCGCGCCATGATGGAAGACGCCAAGGCCGCCGCCGGTGAAAACTGCAAGGTGGTGGCCGTCACCGTGCTCACCAGCCTCGACGGCGACGACCTCTCCGCCATCGGCGTCAACGCCAACCCCTACGACCAGGCCCTGCGCCTCGCCGACCTCGCCCACTCGGCGGGCCTCGACGGCATCGTCTGCTCGGGCCACGAAGTCGGCGCGGTGCACAAGCAGTGGAAGGACGGCTACTTCGTCGTCCCCGGCCTGCGCCCGGCAGACGGCAAAGTCGGCGACCAGAAGCGCACCGTCACCCCGCGCGAAGCCCGCGATGCAGGCGCCAGCGTGCTCGTGATCGGACGGCCGATTAGCCGCGCGGAGGATCCCCTCGCAGCGGCGAAGGCTATCGAGGCTACTCTTTAAGAACGGAAAAAGAGGATTCTGGGGCCATCGCCCCAGACCCCTTTACTGTCGTCGTTGCGCGCGCAGCCGCGTAGATCCCACATTGCGTCGCAGGCTATTTGGTCTCCCGACGAAACGTCATTGCATGGACAGGCTGCGCGCACGACCTCGACGGTATACGGGGTGCAGGGGTGGTAAACCCCTGCTTCCTCCTCTGCTCACCTTAACGTTTGCACACTTCACCGTTCAGCCCTTCGCAACCTCGCTCCGTCCAGATCGTTGTCCACCGAACAACCCCCGGGAGTGCGACCCCATTATGAAGACCCTGAGCCTGCTCGCCGCCACGGCTATGGCAGCATCCGCCCCTACCGCCTTCGCCCAGCAGGCCCCTGCTCCCGCCATCGAGGCCGGGCACACGATGCTCACCGTCACCGCCGAAGGTTCGTCCACGCGCGAGCCCGACATGGCGAACTACAGCGCCGGTGTGACCACGCAGGGCACGACCGCCAGCGAAGCGCTTTCGGCCAATTCCGCGCAGATGACCAAGGTGATCGCCGCGCTCAAGCGGGCCGGGATCGCCGACAAGGATGTCCAGACCAGCAACCTCAACGTCAATCCGGTTTATGCCCAGCCCAAGCGCCTGCCCGATGGCTCTTACGAGGACGACGGCCAGCAGCGTATTGTCGGCTACCGTGCGAGCAATTCGGTCTCGGTCCGCCAGCGCAAGCTGCAGGACATGGGCAAGGTGATCGACGCGCTCGTCACCGCCGGTGCGAACCAGGTCAACGGCCCGAACTTCATGCTCTCGCAGCCAGAGGCGGCGATGGACGAGGCGCGTGTCGAGGCGATGAAGTCCGCCCGTGCCCGCGCCGAACTCTATGCCAAGGCATCGGGCCTGCGGGTCGCGCGCATCGTCTCGATCAGCGAGAGCGGCGGTTATTCGCCGCAGCCGGTGATGTTCGTGCGCAAGGAGGCCCGTGACATGATCGCCGCCGCCGCGCCGCCGCCGGTCGCTGCGGGCGAGTTGGAGATGAACGTCAATGTGACGGTGCAGTTCGAACTGGCGCCGTGATCGACCATCAATTGACCATCATCTCGTTCGATTGAATGTGATAGCCGACGAGCGCGAGCTTGTCGGCTTCACTTTTTCGGAACACGAATTGCTCGGTTCCACTACCGCGTTCGAACACGGTTTCGTTGGTTGTCGTGGTGAAGCTGCCGTTGGTGCTGGCGTTGCGGTTCCAGCCGACCTGCTTGCTCGACTTCACGTTGCCCAGCTTGCGATGGACCGCGTCGAGCAGAGCCACGAACTGCTTCTGCGTGGTGGCCTTGCGCATGTCCGGCCCGGTGGCATCCCAGATCGCCTGCGAGCGGCCTGCGTCCAGCGCCTGGTGGAAACGGACCACTTCTGCGTCGGCTTGCTGGATCGACTCCTTCACGCTGCAGCCGCCGAGCATTGCCGCGGCTGCGATTGCCATTAGATAGCGGCCCAACCGATTCACTTCACGTCCTTCATTTCATGCAGGACCGCAGCTTAGGGCAAGGCGCGCATATGCCAACAGCAGCAATCAAGATTTGCGGTATCAGCACCGCCGCTTCGCTGGAAGCGGCCATCCGCGCCCGCGCCGCGCACATCGGCCTGGTGTTCTTCGCCAAGAGCCCGCGCGCGGTGAGCCCGGTGCAGGCGGCGCAGCTTTCGGAGCGCGCGGCGGACCGGATCGGCCGCGTCGGTCTGTTCGTGGACGCCGACGACGCGCTGCTCGGCGAGGCCGTGGGCGCGGCGAAGCTCGACGCGCTGCAACTCCACGGGTCCGAGACGCCCGAACGCGCCGCGCAGCTCCGTGCCCGCTTCGGCATCCCCGTATGGAAGGCATTGTCCGTCGCCACCGCCGACGACGTTGCCCGCGCGAATGCCTATGCGGGCGCCGCCGATCTTGTCCTCTTCGACGCCAAGACGCCCAGGGGCGCCCTGCCCGGCGGCATGGGCCTCAGCTTCGACTGGGGCCTTGTCGCGAACTGGAAGGGACCGCTGGCATGGGGCCTCGCGGGGGGCCTCGACCCGGCGAACGTCGCCGAGGCCATCCGGCTGACAGGAGCGCCGCTGGTCGATACCTCCTCGGGCGTGGAGAGCGCGCCGGGCGTGAAGGACGAGGCGCGCATCGCCGCCTTCTGCGCGGCGGTTCGATCGGCCTGACCCAACCTTTCGTCATTGCGAGCGTAGCGAAGCAATCCAGGGCGACTCAAGATTGCCCTGGATTGCTTCGCTACGCTCGCAATGACGAAGGCCAGACGAAGAAAGGGGCGGCCCGTCGGACCGCCCCTTTCCTGGCTTACACTGCTTTCGCAGCGATCAGATCCGTGGGATCAGAATTTGACGCCTACGCCCACGAGGCCGCGGTCGGCGTCGGGGGTGTTGTCGCCGACCAGCAGGTGCTGGTATTCGGCCTTCACGTAGTAGCGCGAACCGACATCCTGCTGCACGCCGCCACCGACGCCCACGGCGCTGTTGCCGTAGCGGGTGTTCTTCGACTGCCAGTCGGCCAGCGCGTAGACCTTGGTGCCCGGGATCGGCTGCACGCCGATGCGGCCGCCGGCGCCCCACGAAACGCGGGTGTTGTCGGTCAGGATCTTGTCCGCCGAACCCTGCACACCCACGAAGAGCTTGTCGGTGAGGTCGTAGTCGTAACCAGCGGCCACACCAGCCGTTGCTTCGCTGTCGCTACCGTCCCAGATCACACCGCCGCGCGCTTCGACGCGAGCCTCGTTGGCCAGGGCGGGAGTGGCAGCGGCCACGGCAGCAACCGCGGCGAGCGAAACAAGTGCAATACGCATATTATATAACTCCAAGTATTCCTGCGATCCCGACCCTCATCGGGGTTATCGTCGGGAGCCCCGCCGCTGGACCCCGTCACCTTTCAGTCAGATGAACGGTAAATTCTTGGAATCGTTCAAAACGTCACAAAACTGCAGTTTATGCCGGTTAGGTGCTTTTGCCGATTTTCAGTTGCATTGTTTGCAATTGAATGTCCGCCAGGCGATCACCAAGCCCCTGTAGGCACCCATGGTTTTCCGGCGTTCCCGGGGCAAACATGGCCCCTCTCCTCAAGGCGTCTGGACAAGCGCGGGGGGGTCTGCCAAGCGCCGGATCATGACCGTTCAGAGCCCCAATTCGCTTCGTTCGTATCCCGATGAGTCGGGTCACTTCGGCCAGTTCGGCGGACGCTACGTCGCCGAGACGCTGATGCCGCTGATCCTCGACCTGGAAAAGGAATACCGTGCCGCGAAGCTGGACCCGGCGTTCCAGGCCGAGTTCGACGATCTGCTCAAGAATTTCGTCGGCCGCCCCAGCCCGCTCTATCCGGCGCCGCGCATCACCGAGCATTTCCGAAAGCTCGCGCCCGAGGGCAAAGGCCCGAAGATCTACTTCAAGCGCGAGGATCTGAACCACACCGGCGCGCACAAGATCAACAACTGCATCGGGCAGGTTCTGCTCGCCATGCGCATGGGCAAGACCAAGATCATCGCCGAGACCGGCGCGGGCCAGCACGGCGTCGCCACCGCCACCGTCGCGGCGCGCTTCGGCCTGTCCTGCACGATCTTCATGGGCGCCAAGGACGTCGAGCGCCAGGCGCCCAACGTGTTCCGCATGAAGCTGCTCGGCGCCGAAGTGGTGCCCGTCACCAGCGGCGCGGAAACGCTCAAGGACGCGATGAACGAGGCGCTGCGCCACTGGGTCGCCAACGTCCACGACACCTTCTACATCATCGGCACCGCCGCCGGTCCGCACCCGTACCCGGAACTCGTCCGCGACTTCCAGAGCGTGATCGGCACCGAAACGCGCGAGCAGATTCTCGAAGCCGAAGGCCGCCTGCCCGACATGCTGGTGGCGGCGGTGGGCGGCGGATCGAACGCGATCGGCATGTTCCACCCCTTCCTCGACGACGCGGACGTGACGATGGTCGGCATCGAGGCCGCTGGCCACGGCATCGAGAGCGGCCAGCATGCCGCCTCGCTGATGGGCGGGCGTCCGGGCATCCTCCACGGCAACAAGACCTACCTGCTGCAGGACGAGGACGGCCAGATCACCGAGGCCCATTCGATCAGCGCCGGTCTGGACTACCCCGGCCTCGGCCCCGAGCATTCGTGGCTGCACGAGGCGGGCCGCGTGAAGTACGTGCCGATCACCGATACCGAGGCGCTCGAGGCGTTCCAGCTGTGCTGCGCGCTGGAAGGCATCATCCCGGCGCTCGAAAGCGCCCACGCCCTCGCCGCGCTGCCGCAGCTGACGGCCGCGCTGGACGCGGACAAGCTGCTCGTCGTCAACGTCTCCGGGCGCGGCGACAAGGATATCTTCACCGTCGCCGAGGCGCTGGGGGTCGAGCTTTGAAAAAGGGCGGGTGGCAACGGTCGCTGATCGACGCCGCCGTGCTCTGGATGGCGGTGTTCCCGGCGATCAAGGTTCTTGCCGACCTCGTCCGGGTGCGCTCCTTCGACCTTTCGGGCGCGGGCTACTACTGGGCCTTCGCCTTTCGGGGAAGCTGGAGCGACATCGCCGTCAGCCTCGCCTACCTCGCCGTTTTCGTCGGCCTGACCGCCGCCATTCTCCGCTATTCCGGAAAGACGCTGTTCTCCTGATGACCCGCTTCGAAACCGCTTTCGCCAAAGGCCCCGCGCTCGTCTGCTTCATCACCGGGGGCGACGGCGACACCGCATCGAACCTCGACGCGCTCGTCGCGGGCGGCGCCGACGTGATCGAACTGGGCATGCCTTTCACCGATCCCATGGCCGACGGCCCGGCGATCCAGGAAGCCAACTTGCGCAGCCTCGCCAAGGGCACGCGCACGGCGGACATCTTCCGCATCGCCGCCGAGTTCCGGCAGCGTCACCCCAATGTGCCGCTGGTGCTGATGGGCTACGCCAACCCGATGACCATCCGCGGCCCCGAGTGGTTTGCCGAGGAATGCGCGAAGGCCGGCGTCGACGGCGTGATCTGCGTCGACATCCCCAGCGAGGAAGACGCCGCCCTCGGCCCGGCGCTGCGCGAAAAGGGCGTTTCGCTCATCCGCCTCGCCACCCCGACCACGGACGCCGCGCGTCTTCCCAAGGTGCTGGAGGGCTCCTCGGGCTTCCTCTACTACGTCTCGGTCGCGGGCATCACCGGCATGCAGCAGGCGGCGCAGGGCTCGATCGAGGACGCGGTGGCGAAGCTCAAGGCCGCCACCGACATTCCCGTCGCGGTCGGCTTCGGCGTGCGCACGCCCGAACAGGCCGCCGCCATCGCCAAGGTCGCTGACGGCGTGGTCGTCGGCTCGGCCTTCATCGACATCGTCAAGCAGTATGGCGATGCCGCTCCGGGGCCGCTGCAGGACTATACCGCATCGCTCGCCGAGGCGGTGCATTCCGCTCGATAGAGCCAAGCCCATGGGGCTTCGACAAGCTCAGCCTGAGCGGGGTTGGAGGTTTATGCCACCTCCGCTCACCCTGAGCTTGTCGAAGGGTCGGACACAGCCTCTCGAAGCCCCCACGCGCACGGCGCCGTCGAGGACACCATGAAAGACTTCGCCGTGTCGGACTCCCCCGCCGTTCAGGCCCAGCTCGATCGCCTTGCCGCGCTGTCGCTGCCGCAAGGCCGCATCGGGCTTGAGGCGATCCGCACGCTGCTGGCGCGCCTCGGCGATCCGCACTTGCGCATCGCGCCCGCGTTCCACGTCGCGGGCACCAACGGCAAGGGATCGACCTGCGCCTTCCTGCGCGCGATCCTGGAGGCGCAGGGGTACAAGGTCCACGCGATCACCAGCCCGCATCTGGTGCGCTACAACGAACGCATCCGCATCGCGGGCGAACTGGTCGGCGACGACGAACTCGCCAGTCTGCTGGCCGAAGTGCTGGACGCGGCGCACGATCTCGAAGTCAGCTTCTTCGAGACGACGATCGCCGCCAGCTTCCTCGCCTTCGCGCGCCATCCGGCGGACGTCTGCGTGATCGAGGTCGGCCTCGGCGGCCGGTTCGACGCGACCAACGTGCTGCCCGCACCGCTGGTCTGCGGCATGGCGACGCTGGGCATCGACCACGAACGCTTCCTCCTCGCCCCCGAGGACGGCACGCCCGCCGAGCCGCTCACCCGCATCGCCTTCGAGAAGGCGGGCATCCGCCGTCCGCACGTGCCGCTGGTGACGCAAAGCTATCCGCACGAAGTCGCCGCTTTCCTGCAGTCGCTCACCGCGTCGGAGGACGTGCCGCTGCAATCGCGCGACGCCGAGTGGAAGGCGCAGGCCACCCGCGACGCCATCTGGTTCGAGGACCGCCACGGCTCCTTGACGCTCCCCCTGCCCGAGATGCCCGGCGCGCACCAGGCGGACAACGCCGCCCTCGCCGTCGCCATGCTGCGCGCGCAGGATGTGCTGAAGATCGATCCTCACGCCTTCGCCGAGGGCATCCGCGCCGCGCGCTGGCCCGCGCGGATGCAACTGCTGGGCGACGGGCTGCTGACCGCGCTCGTCCCCGGCACGCCGGTCTGGCTCGACGGCGGGCACAACCGCGACGCGGGGCTGGCGCTGGAAGCATTCCTGCGCGAACGGGGGCAGGCGCCGCATCTGATCCTCGGCATGATCGAAGGCAAGGACCCCGCCGCGCTGCTCGATCCGCTCCACCGGCTGGTCGAGAGCGTGACGCTGGTACCGGTGCCGGGGCATGACTGCCACCCGCCCGAGGCGTTCGCGGGCTGGTCGCTGCCGACTTCCTCCGCGCCGGATGTGGCGACGGCGCTGCGCGATCTGGAAAAGCTGGCCCCACGCGCCGTGCTAATCGCGGGTTCGCTCTATCTTGCGGGCGCGGTGCTGCGGGACAACGGAGAATTGCCGGACTGAAGAGTTGATCAGTTCGTCGTCCCGGACTTGATCCGGGACCGCTGGCCGTGAACCACCCACCTCGCTTCGGGCGCCTTGTCGACGACCTATTCCTAAAGACAGCCAGCGGTCCCGGATCAAGTCCGGGACGACGTTATGCTGCTTTCCCTCTACTCTACCTCGCCCGCAGACCCCAGCGCCTGATCGACGAGCCCCGTCCGGCTCAGCCACCAGAACAACGCGATGCCGGGCAGCGACGCCACCGTGGTGAGCAGGTAGAAGTTCACGTAGCCCATGGCCTCGATCAGCGCGCCCGCCGTCGTGCCAGTGGCGAGCCGCCCGACGACGCTCGCGCCCGCCGAGATCAGCGCATACTGCGCCGCCGTGTAGCGCAAGTCGCACAGCGCCGAGAAATAGGCGATCACCACGACGCCGCCGTAGCCCGACGCGATGTTCTCGAAGCCGATGGCGCCAGCCATGCCCCAGTTGCTGTGCCCGGCCGCTGCCAGCGCCGCGAAGCTGAGGTTCGACACGCCCATCAGCACCAGCGAGAGCATGACCGAACGCTTCAAGCCCATGCGCGCATAAGCGACGCCGCCGATGAACACGCCGATCATGTAGGCCCAGAAGCCGAGCCCGATGTCATAGATGGCGATCTCGTCGTTGCTGAAGCCGAGGTCGTCGAACAGCAGGCGGAAGGTCAGGTTCGCCAGCGTGTCGCCGATCTTGTGGACAAGGATGAACAGCAGCACGAGAAACGCGCCGTTACGGCGGAAGAACTCCCCGAACGGCCCGGCGATCGAGGACCAGACTTCGGCCAGCCCCTTCTTCTCGACCACCACCTTGCGGCGCTCCGGCTCGCCCAGCACCAGCGCGGTGAGCATCGCGGGCAGCGCGAAGACGGCGCATGCCGCATAGCCCACGCCCCAGCCGTAGCGCGCCGAAAGCACCAGCGCGAGCGCGCCCGCCCCCGCCGAGCCGATGCGCCAGCCGTACTGGCTCATGCCCGACCCGGTGCCGAGCTGGTAGGGCTTGAGCGTCTCGATGCGGTAGGCGTCGATAACGATGTCGAAGCTGGCGCCCGCCACGCCCACCAGCACGGCGGCGAGCACAGTCGCGCCGATGTCCGCCGCCGGATCGACCAGCGCGAGGTTCAGAACCGCCGCAATCACGGCAACCCCGCAGACCAGCATCCACGATACGCGCTGCCCCATGCGGTGCAGCACCGGCAGGTGCACGCCGTCGACGATCCAGGCCCAGAACACCTTGAGATTGTAGACCAGGAACGCCAGCGTGAAGGCGGTG
>Ga0308159_1002083_pt1 | contig 24617 bp, 21 predicted proteins | sample PhyCR1_FD_201040 | JGI IMG/M metagenome (GOLD analysis project Ga0308159, IMG submission 201040) | Phyllosphere microbial communities from UC Gill Tract Community Farm, Albany, California, United States - DLSLC.R1 | ecosystem: Host-associated > Plants > Phyllosphere > Unclassified | place: USA...
TATGATCGTCTGATGGAGAGACGGACCCCATCCCCCCGCGCGCGATCCCAAGCCACCGTTTTTGCAAGGGCGGCCGATCAGTTGCTGCCGGAGGCCGTCTATCGCGATCTCGTGGCACCTCTTTTTGCCATGGCAACGCCCATACTGGGATTTGGCATTCTCTACGCGGTCGTTGGAATACTGGTCTTCGTCAGTTGGCACAGCCGAGCAGTCCTCGCGCTGGTTGTGTGCTCCAGCATTGTCACCGCCATCCGCCTTCTGATCATTCGCGGGTATCACAGGGCAGGGGGAATGACCCAGGAGGTGTCTGCGCTTCGACGATGGGAGAAGCGCTACACGTGGGCAACATGTGCCTGTGCCGGCCTGATCGCGAGCCTCAATCTGGTGGCGCTCGGAGCGCCTCATCCACTCGTCCATCTGGCCACCGTCAGCCTGATCTTCACCTTTGGCGCCGGGATCGTATCGCGCAATGCGGGCCGACCCCGGCTCTGTCTGCTTGGCCAGACGATCACAGTTGTTCCAGTCTCGCTGGGAATGCTCGTGCATGCGACGCGGATCGGTGCTTCTACCGTCACCGGGCAGTTCTTCATACTTGAGGCCATTCTGCTTCTCGTCGTGGCCGCGATGAGCATCGAATCCGTCCGACATCTTTATCAATCGGCGCTCGAGCATCTGACGACCAAGCATGACCTTGGAAACCTGGCGCGATACGATCCACTCACCGGCCTCGCCAATCGGTTGCTGGTGCGCGAATGCTTTCTGAGACAGGCGCAATCGTGCCGGGTCGATCGCCAGATCGCCATTCACTATCTCGATCTGGACGGGTTCAAGGCGGTCAATGACCAGTTCGGCCATCCCATCGGAGACAGGCTGCTGGTCCAGGTCGCCGGGCGATTGGCGGCTACGGTAAGAGGTGATGATGTCGTCGGCCGACTGGGCGGCGATGAATTTGTCGTGCTTCAGCCTGACGTTCTTCATGCGGACCAGGCGGAGCTTCTTGCGCGCCGCATTATCCGCCAACTTTCCGAAAGCTACCACATCGAGGGTGCGGACATGGAAATTTCCGTCAGCGTCGGGATTTCCCTGGCTCCCGTTCACGGGCTTGACCTCGATAAGCTTCTGCATTGTGCCGACGCAGCGCTGTACCGCTCCAAGAAGAAGGGCAAAGCGCAGGTCCATTTCTGTGAAGAGCCGGCACCGGGTGACAGGGGCAGGGCAGTCGCATAGGCCGCCGGGTTGAACGGCGAGCGGTCGCGGATTGCAGGAACAATGGACCTCACCAAGAAAGTCATCTGTTTGCGGAATGTAAGCTTTCTGGGCACTTTGTGACTTGCAACGTGTTCAAGCGGGCGTGACAAGCATGCGGTCGCGAATTGTTGACCCTGCTGGGCAGATCTAAGAGTAGCACCTGTAATGGCCGAACTTGAAAATCCCGCCGATGTTACCGCGTTGACGGTGCAATTGTTGAGTGCGTACCTCACCAATAATACAGTGGCCTCGGAAAACCTTGCCGAGCTCATTCGCACGACACGCGCAGCGCTGACACAGGACACCGCCGAGGCGGCGCCGGTCGAAGAGCCGGAGGTGCATACGCCGGCCGTCTCGGCGCGCAAGAGTTTGTCGTCGCCTGAGCATCTCATCAGCCTGATCGACGGCAAGCCTTACAAGACGCTCAAGCGCCACTTGGCTGCAAATGGATTGACCCCGGAGACCTACCGCGAGCGGTACAAACTGCCGGCGAACTATCCCATGGTCGCGCCGGACTTCGCGGCCAAGCGCCGCGCCATTGCGGAGCAGATTGGTCTCGGCAATCGCCCGAAAGCAGCCAGCGCCGTAGGCAATGCGGAGCCCGTCGCAGCGCCCACGGCCGGGGCAAGCACTGAGCCTGCTGCCGAGAGCAAGCCATCGGCTGCGGAGATCCCTGCGGTCAAACCGCCAATCGCCAAGAAGGGGGCCCCGAAATCCGCAGAACCCGCGGGCAAGCCGGAGCGGAAGGTGGCTACCAAGCCAGTCAAAGCTAAAGATAATACGCCAGTTGCTGCCGCCGCGGAGGATGACAAGGTTGCTTCGGTCGAGCCAGTCACACCCAAGGCGAAAGGCAAGCCCAAGGGCAGTCCGACGTCCGCATCGGTAGGCGCGGCAGATCCCCGAAAGAAGCGTGCGGCGAAGAAGGACGCAACGGCTGACGTCGCGCCGGCTCCAATCGCCGAAGCAATTCCGGCGGGAGCGCCGGCACCCGCTCCTACATCGGTTCGCAAGGCGCGTGGCAAGTTGGGGCTATTCGGCAAAGGACAGGCGACGCCGGTTGACGGTGATCCTGCAGCTGAGGGACAAATACCTTCTGAACCCGTGCAGGCCGCTAATCCGACCAAGGCGCCGAGGGGCAAGCGGATGGCTCGCGCGCCGAAAGCGAACACGAAAGACGCTGGCTGAGTTTGCCGCCTGCCCTTTCAATAATGGTCGGGCGAGCAGCGTTCGGACGTGACGGATCTGGCCGTCGGCTTTAATGGCCGCCGCCCATTGAAAGAAGAAGGAACTGCTATGAACAACAATGATCTGGCCGAGGCGATCGCCACCGATGCCGGCCTAACCAGGGCAGATGCGCGCAAGGTCGTCGATGGCGTGTTCGATGCGATCGCCGATGCGGCTGCCAAGGGCGAAGAGATTTCGCTGAACGGCTTCGGCAAGTTCAAGGTCAAGGACACGCCTGAGCGCGAAGGCCGCAATCCGGCCACCGGCGAAGTGATGACGATCAAGGCCGCCCGCAAGCTGAGCTTCACGGCTGCCAAGGGCATCAAAGACAAGCTTAACGGCTAAACGTTGGAGAGGCGGCACCCGTTCGTGCAGGGGATCACAAGCTCACATGAGATTGGCCAGATCGTGGCCGCTGAACTGGTCGCCGCACTCGGCCGCCGATGTGACACCGACGAGGAAGTGAAGGAATTGGACGAGCGATGAAGCTTTTCGCAATCTACATTGGCGGCGAACACCCCTGCGCGAATATCGAGGTGCACGATGTGCGCTTTGTGCTCGCCGACAGCATCGAAGGGGCGTTCCCAATCCTGCGGGAACAATGGTGGGGTGTGCCCAGAAGCCTGCATGTCGATTGCTGGGCCGAGGTCACCGAAGCGGATGGCTTTGCGATCTCACTGAGGCCCGAGCCCTTCGAAGGGGAGGAAAAGCTCTATTTTGTTAATCTGGGCGGCTACCAACCGAAAGAGTTCGCCGAGCGGCATCGCAACGTCTTCGTGGTTGCGCATAGTGGATCAAAGGCGAAATACCGTGCGTTGAAAATGGTGAAGGACTGGATCGACCCGCACAAGGACGATCTCTACGAGGCCGAGCACGCCTATTGCCTGAGCGACGAACCGGTGGGCGAGCGCCTTTTCGTGCACCTCACGCCAATCGACCGCCACGAGCAACCAGAGTTCACCTGTCGCTACATACCGATCAGAAAGGCGAGTTGAGGGAGCCTCCCCCTTAGCGTTGAGATGCGCCGTAGGCGCTTTACCCGTCGCGGCTACTCATCTTCCTCGGGAAAAATCGGATCGCGCTGCGTCCCCGACTGTACGCCCGCTTCTCGCAGAGCGCGGTCGTCCGCTCGACCTTTTTGCGCTTGAGTGGGGTTTGCCCCCATTCCTCCGCTTGCTCGAAGATCCGGGCCGGGATCCCGGCGCTCGGCCTCCAGCGAGCGTATGCCTTCGGCTGTATCGTCCGGGGCTTCGGATGGGGCGACCCGCTCCTTGCGCGGTTCGTGCTGCACGCTTTCCATGACTGTCTCCAGACTTCTTGATCGTGGAAAGCCCGACAGGCGTGCTGCGTTTCCAGGGTCCGAGAGATTGGTGCTGGTTCGTGGCTTACTTGCGATAACGCGCCGCGAAACCGCCTGACGGTTTTGGCTAGACGATGGAACGGCGTGTCTTCAGCGCCTGCGGCTGGGAAAGCGACGAGCGGAGTGAACCATCACAGTCTGTCACGGTTAGGTCAGCAGGCGATCTACGCCAAGGAGCGTTCTGAATGGCTTTCATCGAAGCAAAAGACGGCACCAGCCTTCACGTCAAGGACATGGGTCAAGGTAAGCCGGTGGTCCTCATTCATGGCTGGCCTTTGACCGGCGACATGTTCGAGTACCAGACCTTGGCCCTTCTCGAAGCAGGGTGCCGGGTTATCACCTATGACCGGCGCGGGTTCGGGCAGTCCGGGCATGGTGCCTCCGGCTACGATTACGACACCTTCGCAGACGATCTTGCAGCGGTTCTGGACGAACTCACCCTCGACAATATCACCCTAGTCGGCTTCTCGATGGGCGGCGGCGAGATCGCGCGGTATCTGTCGCGTCATGGCGCAGCCCGGATCGCAAAGGTGGCGCTAGTGAGCAGCGTGGTGCCCTATCTGCTCAAGGGAAGTGATAATCCTGATGGTGTCGACGAGAGCGTCTTCGACACCATGAAAGCGCAGATTCGTGAAGACCGGTTCGCATTCTTGCAGGACTTTGCAAAACAGTTCTACGGAGTCGGTTTCATCTCGAGCCCTGTTAGCCAGGGGATCCTCGACTGGAGCTTCCTGCTGGGCGCAATGGCGAGCCCGAAGGCTACCGTCGATTGCATCGACGCATTCGGAAAGACCGATTTTCGGCCTGACCTTGCCTCCTTCACCGTCCCCACCCTTATCATCCATGGCACCGCTGACAAGACGGTCCCCATCGATCCTTCCGGGAAGGCTGCGGCGGCAGGCATACCGAGCGCCGAGTTCATCGAATACGATGGCGAACCGCACGGTCTGTTCGCAACGGCACCTACGAGGCTGAACGACGACCTTATTCGTTTCATCGGCTGATAGCGAGGGCCGGGTTTCGACTGCGAGATCCGGCTCAACGCGGCGAAAAAGATCCAGATCGGCCAGCAGCGCGAGATTTCGGTCGGCCAATTAGCCCTAACACCATTGGGGTTATGAAGGGTCGGCGCGATAGTCCGAATTCGTTCGGACGGTCCCACCCCTGCAAGGCTTCGTCCCTCCGCCTGCTGGTCACCGGAACGAAGATCGATGCAGACGCTTGGACTGCCATGCCCCAACTCATCCTCGAGCAGCAAAGAGCAGCCCAGGCATGAAACACCTTGCCGAGAGCTTCTGGAATTTTCGCGGCTCCTTCAGGGTCGCGAAGGTTTTCGACGTTGGGACGCACATGTCCCTCGTTCGCAAGGCCGACGGTCAGTTCACTTTGATCGACAGCTATGCGGTGTCGGGTGATGAGCGCGAGGCGCTGATGAGCCTCACGAACAACGGGCGGGCCATCGACAACATCATCAACGTGCACCCGTTTCATACCCTGCATTGTACCGCTGCCCATGAAATCGCTCCGCACGCGCGCCTCTACGGCACGCAGCGACACCGGGAGCAGGCGCCCGAACTGCCTTGGGAGCGGGACGTGATGGAAGACCCGGCAACCCAGGCGCTGTTCGACGATCTGGATTTTTCCGTGCCGGCGGGCCTCGATCTGGTGACGGCTGACGACAGCGTGCATGCCTCCTCGGTTCTCGTGCGCCACCGTCAGAGCGGTATTGTTCATGTCGACGATACCTTGATGGTCCTCGCCGCCCCCGGCATGCTGGGACATATCTTGCCGCAGTCGCACCTGCGCTTTCATCCGATGCTCGCCAAGGCGCTGCAGCAGCGCTCAAGAGCTGCCGACGATTTCGCGGCATGGGCCCAGGCCTTGGCGCGCGAATGGGCTACGACACGCATCGTCTGCGCGGCGCATTCGGCGGCGCGACAACTGGAACCCGGCGGATGGCATGCGGAGCTGACCCATGCCCTTTTAGCAATCCGCAAGACACTCGACCATCACCGTGCGCAGCACGGCTGATGTGAGCACTATCCTTCCCTTACCGAAAGAATCCAAACTATGAGCGACAAGCAAATCCGCACGATCAATCCGCTGACCGAGGACGTCATTGCGACGTATTCCCTCATGTCGGACGAGGAAGCTGCGGCGACCGTCTCGGCGTGCCACGAGGCGTTTCTCGAATGGCGTCTGCGCAGTCTCGAAGACCGGGCCGGCGTGATTGCCGCCATCGGCCAAGAACTGCGCGAGGCCAAGGAGGAATTCGCCGCGCTGATGACCCGCGAGGTCGGCAAGCTGATCGGTGACAGCCGCAGCGAAGTCGATCTTGTCGCTGCCATCTGCGACTATACCGCCAGGCAGGGCCCGAAGGTCCTGGCCGATGAGGAACGCTCCGCCGATGGCGCAACCGCCTATGTCGCTCACGCCCCTATCGGCGTCGTCTACGGCATCCAGCCCTGGAATTTTCCTGCCTATCAGGCGGTGCGCTATTCGATTGCCAGCCTGATGGCTGGTAACGGGGTGCTGCTGAAGCATGCCGAAAGCTGTACTGGCAGCGGCCTTTTCCTGCGCGATCTCTATGAGCGGGCGGGTCTGCCCAAGGGCCTGTTCGGCGTGCTGCTGATCTCTCACGAGCAGTCCGACACGGTGATCGAAAACGATCTCGTGCGCGCTGTCACCCTGACGGGCAGCGATAAGGCAGGGCGAGCGGTAGCCGCCAAGGCCGGCGCACTCGTCAAGAAGACCGTATTGGAGCTGGGATCGAACGACGCCTACCTCGTCCTCGACGATGCAGACATCGATCTCGCGGTTGAGACGTGTGTTGCGGGGCGCATCTACAACAACGGGCAGACCTGTGTGAACGCCAAGCGTTTCATTGTCACTGACAGGAACCATGACGCATTCGTCGCTGCCTATGTCGAGAAATTCCGCGCCATTGCCATGGGCGACCCGGCCGACGGGAAGACCGCGCTGGGTCCCCTCGTCAGCAAGGCGCAGCGCGACAAGCTGCACGAACAGGTCGAGGAAAGTGTTACCCGGGGTGCGCGCGTGCTCGTGGGCGGGGAGGTTCCCGATCGAAGGGGATGGTTCTATCCCGCCACCGTCCTGATCGACGTTGCGCCCGGGCAGCCTGCCTACGACGACGAACTGTTCGGGCCTGCGGCCTCGATCATCCGGGCGAGGGACGATGAGGATGCCATGCGGATCGCCAATGACAGCCGCTACGGCCTTGGCGGGGGTATCTTCAGCAGTAATGTCGAGCGTGCCCGGGAACTGGCTGCAAAGCACTTCGACACCGGCATGATCTTCATCAACACCTTCGACGTCGCCTCTCCCGATCTCCCGTTCGGTGGGGTCAAGACATCAGGCTACGGCCGCGAGCACGGCCCTGAAGGGCTCAAGGAATTCGTGAACGTCAAGTCCATCAAGATCGGCACCAGCGCAAAGTAAGGAATATCATGGCCAGACATTCCAATCTCTTCGAACCATTGCGGCTCGGCGCGTTTGAGTTGCCCAACCGCGTCCTCATGGCCCCGCTGACACGCAGCCGGGCCCATGCGGACGGGACACCCGGGGAGCTTGCCGTCACCTACTATCGCCAGCGTGCGACGGCGGGTCTCATCATTTCCGAGGCGACCCAGATTTCGCCAATGGGTAAGGGATACATAGACACGCCCGGCATCCACAGCGAAGCCCATGTCGAAGGGTGGAAACCCATCATCGAGGCAGTCCATGCCGCTGGCGGGAGGATCTTCTGTCAGTTGTGGCATGTCGGGCGGATCAGCCACACATCCCTTCTGCCGGGCGGCGCGCAGCCGGTTTCCGCAAGCGCGGTTCGCGCAAAGGCGCAGACGTTCACCGCCGATGGTCTCACTGACACCTCCGAGCCGGTCGCGCTCGATGCCGACGGGATCGCTGTTACCCTCGATGATTACGAGACTGCGGCGCGCTATGCCAAGACGGCCGGGTTCGATGGCGTTGAAGTGCACTCGGCCAATGGCTACCTGCTCGATCAGTTCCTGCAGGATGGTAGCAACCAGCGCGAGGACGACTATGGCGGCTCAATCGAGAACCGCCAGCGTCTCCTGCGCGAGGTAATGGAGCGCGTCCTTTCCGTGTTCCCTGCTGATCGCGTCGGAGTGCGCCTTTCCCCGCTTGGACAGGCGAACGACATGAGCGACAGCGACCCTGAAGCCACCTTCTCTTCTGCGTATCGTATGCTGACCGGTAACGGGCTCGCCTATCTGCACGCGATCGAGCAGTTTACCGGGCAGGATACCGACGAGGATCAGCGCGCGCTATTGAAGCGACTGCGAAACCTCTATCACGGGGTCTATATCGGCAATGGCGATTACGATGCCGACCGCGCCAGCGCGGCGATCGCTGCACAAGAGGCTGATGCCATAAGTTTCGGACGACCCTTTCTCGCCAACCCGGACCCGCCTGAGCGTTTGCGCGTCGGTGCCGAACTAAATGCACCTGACAAGGATACGTTCTATGGTGGAGGCGCGAAAGGGTATATCGACTACCCCGCTTTGTCCGACGTTCATTGACCAATAGCCCGACAATGAAGCGGGTTTACAGTGTCGGCCGGTTGGTTCCGACTAGTTCTCCGCCGCCACTATTCGGGGCGGGATAAAGGAGAAAGAGGATGCCGGGAGGTGACAAGAGCAGCTATATTGACAAGCAGAAGCGGCGGGCCGCCCACATCGAAGAAAGCTACGAAAAGCGCGGCACTCCCAAGAAAGAAGCTGAAAGCCGGGCCTGGGCGACCGTCAACAAGGAAAGCGGCGGTGGCAAGAAGTCTGGGTCCGGCGGAGTGTCAACGGCGGAGCAAAAGTCGGCAGTTTAAACGTCTACCAGATTTCGTGCCCGCATCAGAGCTGTGGGATCCGGGCGCCTGCCAAGAAATGCGGTGAACGACTCCATCGGATCGCGGCTATCGCCGACGCTGAGGATTTCCCTGCGGAAGCGCTCGGCCAGCTGCGCATCGAAGATGTTGCCCGAAGCAACGAAGGCCTCGAAGACGTCCGCGTCGAGCGTTTCGGACCAGGCATAGCTGTAATAGGCGCTTGCATACCCACCGTCGAATATATGCGTGAAGTAAGGGAAACGATGCCGCAGACCGACTGCCGGCGGCATGCTGAGCCGCTCGAGCTCGGCCTCGACGAAGGCGCGGGGATCGGCGGGGGCCTGCGTGGAGACATGCATGGCAAGGTCGATCAGCGAGCAGCCGATGAGTTCCACCGTGGCGAAACCTTGCCCGTAGCTTTCGGCGTTCCGGATCGCGGTGATCAGCGCATCAGGCACGCCAAAGCCGGACAGGACTTCTCGGCTGACGATCCAGTTTTCCATCAGCTTGCTCGGAAATTCGACGAAATCACGGGCCACCGCCGTGCCGGATTGGCTGGGATAGGTCGCGCGCGAAAGGAGGCCGTGCAGGGCATGGCCGAACTCGTGGAACAGGGTGCGCGCCTCGTCGATGGACAGGCGCGTGGCGCCGGTATCCGGCGGCGGCGCACCTGCGAAATTGGCGACGAGGTAGACGATCGGAAGTACCGCGCCGTCCATCGCTTCCTGGACGCGCAGGCTGCCCATCCAGGCCCCGCCGTGCTTCTCCGGCCGGGCGAGATAGTCCGTGAACAGCAGCCCGACAGGGCCAGCCGCCTCGTCGCGCACTTCCCACGCCCAGACATCGGGATGATAGCCAGCAATATCCGCACGGCGCATGAAGGTCAGTCCGTAAAGCCTGCCGGCCGTATCGAAGGCGGCCTGCCGGACGGCGTCCAGCCGCAAGTGCTGCGCTACCGCCGCCCCGTCCAGCGCATAGCGCGAACGGCGCACTTGCTCGGCATAGAAGCGCCAGTCCCAAGGAGCCAGGGAGAAATCGCCGGATTCGGCGTCGATCAGCGCCTGCAGTTCGGCCGCCTCCTCGGCAGCGCGGCGCTTGCCGGGCTCCCATAGCTGCTGCAGCAGATCCAGCGCGGCAGCAGGCGCGTGGGCCATGCTGTCCTCCAACGCGTAATGCGCATGGTCAGCGTACCCGAGCAAGACCGCCCGCTCCCGCCTGAGCGCCAGGATTTCGGCGATGATGGGCCAGTTGTCGTGCGCCCCGCCGTCGCAACGCTCGGTGAAGGCGCGCCAGAGTTTCTCGCGCAGGTCCCGGCGCCGCGAGAAACTCAGGAAGCTTTCGTAGTCAGTGCGATCGAGGGTGACGTGGAAACGGCCCGAGGCCCCTGCGGTCGCGGCGCGCGCGGCAGCGGCGTCACACTGCGAGGAGGGCAGCCCGGCTAAGTCGTCCGCGCCCAGGTCCAGCACCCAGTCGGCCGTGGCCGCCAGGACGTTGTGGCCGAACTGGACGAAGAGCGCCGAAAGCCGCGAGTCGATCTCGGCAAAGCGTTCCTTCTGCTCAGGGCTTAAAGCCGCGCCGCTTCGACGTGCGCCGGCGTAGCTGGCCTCGACCAGACGCACCTGCGCCGGCGTCAGCCCGGCGTCATGGCGTGAGGCATGGACGGCGGCGATGCGCGCCGCGAGCGCGGCATCATGGTTGATCGCGATCGAATGCGCGCTGAGCAGCGCTGAGACATTGACCTCAATCGCGCGGATGGCCGCCGTTCCTTGCGCAGAGGACAGCGTCCAGAACAGGCGCCGGACCCGGCCGAGCACTTCGCCCGACCGTTCCAGGGCGGCTATGGTGTTTTCGAACGTCGCCGCTTCCGTCTGTTCGGCGATACCCGCCACTTCCGCGCGGTGCCAAGCGGTGGCGGCCTCGAACGCGGGGAGGAAGTCCTCGGCCCGCACCTGCGCAAAGGGCGGGGCGCCGAGCGGACCGTCCCAGGGACGCAGAAGCGGGTTAGTCAGCGGATCATTCAAGGGACTGGACCTCGTCGGTATAGACGTCGAACCGCACCAGGTTTGCCGGGCCGAACGCGGTCGTCAAGGCAACATCGGTAGCATCGCGCCCTCGCGCCATCAGGATACGGCCGATGCGCGGTTTGTTGTGGCGGGCATCGTGAGTGTACCAGCTGCCATCGATGTACACGTCGAACCATGCGCTGAAGTCCATCGGCGCATCTACCGCCGGCACCCCGATATCGCCCAGGTAACCGGTGCAGTAGCGCGCTGGAAGGTTCATGCAGCGGCACAGCGTGATGGCGAGATGAGCGAAATCGCGGCAGACGCCCTGCCGCTCCTGATAGCCGTTCCATGCCGTCTTGTCGGGCCGGGCGTAGTGGTAACCGAATTCGATATGGCGGTGAACGAAGTCCACGATCGCTTCCACCCGGTCGCGCGCATTGGCGTAGTGGCCAAAGTTGCTCCAAGCCACGTCCATGAGGCGGTCGGTTTCGCAATAGCGGCTGCCCAGCAGGAACGGCATCACGAAATCGGGCAGGTCCTCGACCGCCATCTGCGGACCGTTGGCCGGGCGCATGTCCGGCTCGCCATTGTCCTCGATGACGAACTCGCAAGACAGGGTCACGCCGCCGGACGGTATGCTGAAGCGCGTGGCGACGTTCCCGAAGCCGTCCTCGAACTGATAGAGCGGGATATCGGGCTCGGCCAGCAGGCGCTGGGGCGTGCGCAGGTCCTGGTGCCGCGAGGGGTGGAGGCTGAGCATCGCCATCATCGCGGTCTTCGTTTCGGTTTCAAATCGGATATCATAGCCGCAGCGGATCAGCATGGTTGTCACTTTCCTGAAGTGCCGGAACGGCGGCTGTTTACGGCGCCATGGCCGGTTGAGGGGAACTGGTCGGGGTCGGCTCGGTGGACGTCTACGGTCACGTCCATGCCAAGGAAGCTGGCGGGCAGGCCAAACCAGGTGCCCGATAGCGGCAGCGCCTGGTAAGGATCGCGCGCCACTGCGACGCGGATGAGGCCGCGATTGCCGATGATGCCGTTAGTGGGATCGAACTCGACCCAGCCGGAGCCGGGGAGGAAGATGCGGACCCAGGCATGAGTGTTGCCGCCGCCGACCACGCCCTCGGAGCGGGACGGATTGTAGACATAGCCCGAGACGAACCGCGCCGCGAAGCCGAGCGCGCGAACCGCTTCGATCATCAGCACCGCAAAGTCGCGGCAGGTCCCTTGACGCTTCTTCAATGTCTCGAGCGGCGACTGTGTGCCTTTCTCATGACGCGGAACATAGGTGAAGTCGCGCTTGATGCTGGTCGCCATCTCGGTCAGCAGGGGAATAGTCCCGGTGTTTGCGTTGTCGTTGAGGAACGCGCGCGCCCAGTTGTCGACGATCCGCCCCGGGTCCAGGTGCTGCCGCTCGATCGAACGCAGGAGGTCCGGCATATCCTCCGCAGAATAGGTGAAGGGGAACAGGCGTGCGTAATCCTCGACGTCTACTTGCGTCTGGGCGAGGGGGGCATGCTCCAGTGTCGTCTCGCTGGTGATCGTCAGTCGCGCAGTGCGGCGCTCGAAAGAAGCGACGGCGACCGAATTCCCGAAGACGTCGTGCAGCCATCGCAGTTCGCTAGGCTCGGGGTCGATAACGAGGCGCGCAGAAAGCAAGCGCTGGTCAAACGCCTCGCGCGGTCGCATCATGATACGATGTTCACCAAGCGAAACCGGTTGTTGGTAGCGATACAGCGTTGTGTGATGGATCGTCAGCAGTGGCATGACAGGACTTCCTGGTGACCGGGCGCACGGCAGAAAGCGTGCTGGGTCCGGAAGATCCGGCGCCATTTGCTCTGTTCAACGCGGCAGGAACCTCGCCGTTCCTGCTAATAGGCGACCACGCGGGATCTGCGGTTCCAAGTCACTTGAAACTCCTTGGGCTGCAGCCCGATGACCTGGGACGCCACATAGCAATCGATATCGGGGTGCTTGGCCTCGGCCAGGCTCTGGCCCTTCTGCTGGATGCGCCTTTCGTGCATCAGCCCTACTCGCGCCTCGTCATCGACTGCAATCGCTTGCCCGCACGGCCTGATGCCATCCCGGAGGTTTCCGATGGCACCCCCATTCCCGGAAACCGGCATCTGAGTGACCGGGCCCGCGATGCCCGGGCCGCCGCGATTCACCGGCCGTATCATGCCGCGATCGCGGCGCTCCTTGATACCCGACTTGCTACCGCCCAAGAGACGATCCTACTGTCGTTGCACAGCTTCACGCCCGAAATGGACGGGGTGGCCCGGCCCTGGGACGTCGGGGTCTTGCACGGTTCGGGACGGACCCGGTTCGCGCACGCGCTGCGCGATGCACTCGCCGATCAGGCAGACCTGATCGTTGGCGATAACGAGCCTTACGCCATGGACGAGACCGACTACACGATCCCGTTCCACGCGTTTGCGCGGGATCTCCGCTACGCCGAGATCGAGGTGCGACAAGACCTTGTCGGCAACCCGTCCGGACAAGAAGCATGGGCGACGCGTCTGGCTGTTGCGGCACGACGAGCCGCTGAAATATCGTCGATGCGTGACGGCTCAGGGCAAAAGCCTCTCGTTCCTTGGCATGAACGCAACCGGGGGGGCATGGCTTGACGGGCAACTCCTGAACGAGGCTGCCCTCATCGCATCAATCCTGCACTCCTCAGCGCATCTTCGATAACCTTGCGCACGCCAGCGGTGCGATGCGCATGCAGGTCATGGATAAAGGGACGGCGCGCGAAGATCGGCGGCATTGCATTGCCGACCATGTCATTAGCCGGTTCCTGCTCGCGCGGCGCGGGCGCAGGTTTCGTTACAATCCTGGCAGCCATTCTCTCGCTCGCTGGTGCCAGTCCCCAGAAGCAGCAGATGAGCTGGGTCGAGGATATGTTGGCCTCTAGCATGTAGGCACCGCTGGCTCCGCAACCATCTTCGCTCAGGGTGTCGAGCGGAGTGCCGTGCCCCATGCCGTGGATGGCGTATTCCTCGATCACCTCGCAGCCGGATGCGTCTGTCCAGGCGCGGCGGGTATGGGCGCCGATAGTCTCGACATGATCCGGCGCCGTTCGCGCGCCGTGCAGGGGGCGCCACTGGTCGATGATGGCCTGGGCATTGCCGTGGCTCACGGTCGCATCGGCAGTACCATGCCAGATTGAGAGCGTAGGCCACGGTCCCGCGTGGTCCGAAGCATCGCGAACCCGAGCCGTCAGTTCCACAGCGCTCGGCATGCCGTGTCCACGCATCCGGTCGAATGCCTGCGGAACCGTGGTGGCGCATGCGTAGGGCAGGCCAGCGATGATCGCGCCGCCTGCGAACACTTCCGGATAAGCCGCGAGCATGGCCGCGGTCATCGCTCCGCCTGCCGACAGGCCGGTCACGAACACGCGGGCCGGGTCCAGGCCATGCCGCGCGGTGACGGCGGCGACCATTTGCCGGATCGAATACGCTTCGCCCGAGTCCCGCCGATTGTCGGCTGGTGAGAACCAGTTGAAGCATAGATTAGGATTGTTCTGGCGCTGCTGCTCGGGGAAAAGAAGCGCAAATCCGTGACGATCCGCCATGTCAGACCATCCCGCGCCGATGTCGTAGCCGGCGGCATTCTGCGTGCATCCATGCAAGACAACGACCAAAGCCGCGTTCTTTGCTAGCGTCTGAGGAATGTAGACATATCCGCTCAGAGATCCCGGGTTCAAACCGAGTTCGGTCAACTGCGTAAGCCGACTGGTCGCCACCGGAAAACCATTTGCAGTTCCAGCGCCGCGCAGGGCTGCGAGCCGGGTGATCGTGTCGGAAATCTTTCGCATGCCAATTCCTTTGGGTCAGGGGCCGCTCGCCGGAGCATGCACGAGTTCATGCTGCACTGCACAATAGATGGGGTGTCGACCAATCGGCGCAAGGTGCGCTCAGGCAGAATTGATCTGGGTTAACACGTTCGTACGGCCATTTTGCGAGATTCGACTTTTCGATATTATGCTTCGCCGCCGAGGCATTTCTCACACGCGCGGAGGAAAGTTCGTGCAAATTCGGCGTGTTGCTTGCCGTTATTCACTGGGATCTGAATCGGCGCTTTCACTGGGTCCCCGGCATATTTGCGGCAAGCTATGGAATGTGCAGCGAAGATTCACATAGCGAGGGGGCCCGATCGGCGCTGATCGGGCCCCCCTCAAATCCAACTTAATGCCGGATCCACAGCATGGCCATAACCGGGCTCAGAGCTAATAAACTGTCAATGGCCGGAATGTCCGGAAGGGCCTTTGAGACCAGGTGGCGGAGGTGCAGCGCTGGCATCTGGATCGCGGCCCTGTATGCGGTCCAGTCGCCGCATCATTGGGGTGACCGTCAAGCCATGCAGGAGAATGGACAGTAGCGCCACAATGCCGACTATAGCCCAAAGTCGTTCGGACCCGGCAATCTCGAGATGGTTGAGTCCGTAGGCAAGGTAATAGAACGAGCCAACCCCGCGAATACCGAAAAACGCGAGCGTCAGCTTTTCAGAGCGATCCGCTTGTAGGCCTACGAGCGCGAGGAAGCCGGTCAGCGGGCGTACGACAAGGATGATGGCCACCGCGGCGACGAAGTCGCTTACTTCAAGCGGCTGTAGCAGACCACTGACCAGGGCGCCTCCGAACAGCAGCAATACGATCATCATGGTGATGCGCTCGACCTGTTCAGTGATGGCGTGCATGTCGTGATTAAAGTCATGGTTGTAGTGAGAGCGGCGCAGCGTAAGCGCAGTTACAAAGACCGCCAGGAAGCCATAGCAGTCGAAAATCTCGGTCAGGCCATAGGAAATAAAGGTCGCGGCAATCGCGATGAGCCCATCACCGGTCTTTGCCAGCTTGGTCTTGGCGGGCATATGGAAGGTCAGGAAGCCGAAAGCTTTTCCGACTAGCCACCCGCCGGCGATCCCAACGCCGATTTCCCAGAGTACGTCGTGGAGGATCCACTGTTTCAGCCAAGGCTCGCTGGTGCCGACGGCCAAACCCAAAGTAATGGCGAGATTGACGAAAGGGAAGGCGAGGCCGTCGTTGAACCCGGCCTCCGAAGTCAGGCCGAAGCGGACCTCGTCCTCCTCTCCGCTTCGTGGTGGCCCGACCTGAACGTCAGCCGCCAGAACTGGATCAGTTGGGGCAAGGCTAGCACCAAGGAGCAAGGCAGCAATCCAAGGCAGACTGAGCCACCAGACACCCAGCGCGGTGATTGCGGCGATGCTCAGGGGCATGGTGATGGCCAAGAGACGCCATGTCACGCTCCAACGCCGCCATTTGAAAAGCCGGTCCAGCTTGAGACCCGCACCCATCAGCGCGATTATGACCACAAACTCGGTCAAACGCTCTGCAATTTCGGGATAGGCGAGTGGGAGTGGACGCAGCGATACGCCTGGGAGGGAAAAAACGACCGCACCGATCGCGATGCAGATAATCGGAAGCGACAGGGGTAGGCGTTGCAGTGCCAGTGGAAGCCAGGTGACAAGGGCAATCAGCACGCCCACGCCGGTGAGCCACAATATGTAAGGTTCGGGAGCCGAAAGAAACATTCCCTATGAACGGTGCGCAGCCGCTTTTGTTGTGTCACCGTAAAAATTGAGCGCCGACCGGAGCCGGCACGGCGTGGAGCGGCTTATTACTCAAAAGGGCGCAGCGCGAGCGTCCGTGATGCCTATGCGGTTCAAAACCTCGTTCCTATGCAGCGATAGACCCAGCATTTTGAGGCAAGATGATCGGAGGCAGTGCTTTGAACGCGGGCCTCGCCAACAGAAACCCTTGGATATACCGTACGCCCAGTCGGCGCAGTGCTTCGAACTCACCCGCCGTCTCAACTCCCTCTGCGACGACCGTTATCCCAAGAGCCTGGGCCATTCCGACTACACCGTCTACGATCACTCGGCGCGGCCAATTGCTATCGATGTCTCGAATGAGATTCATATCCAGCTTTAGAAGATCGGCCTGAAACTCGGCAAGTAGCCCGAGTCCCGCATGTCCTGCGCCGAAATCGTCAATGGCAGTTGCGAAACCCATCTTGCGGTAGCATTCAACGATCCCCCTGACATGCTTGGTGTCAAGCATCGGTTCGTTCTCGGTAAACTCAAAAATCAGACGGTTGGTTGGAAAACCCGCGTCTCGCGCAGTTTTCAAAGTTAACCGAATGCAGGCGACTGGAGAATAGACGGCATTCGGCAGAAAATTGATGGAAAGTTTGGCATCTGTTTCGAGGATGCCGGCCTCAACCGCTCCAACTATGGCGGCTATCCGGCACTGTTGATCGAAAGCATAGCGGTTCTCCGGCGTTACCCGGGTGAGTACTTCGGCGGCGCCCCGGCCGTCGCCGCCGCGTACGAGTGCCTCATATGCGAAAGGCAGGCCGCTTTCAGCGTCCACGATCGGTTGAAACGCCATTGCGAGGTCAAAGTCCAAAACTTCGCTTTTACAACCCTGACATCCAGATGGAATACCTGTACTCCGTCGCCCGCGCGTTGAATCTAGCCGGTAAGGTTCTAACGGCATGTTACCTCGTACAAATTTCTCGAAGTTAGCCGGGGTGATCCATCGATGCGGGCAGCGGGCTCGCAAGTGGGTTAGCGATATTAGCCCTTCGCTCGGGATGGCCGCGCGGCAAGCAAGAAAACCGAAGAAGCCCCATAGGCGTGGCCGGCATATCATCCAGGAGATAATACTGCGGGCCGCCGGGGCAAATGGTGGCTCTATTTGGCGATCGCTGCACTGGTATCGGCCATCGTCGCGCGGCGTTGCCCCATGGGTAATTCAGGACCCGTGGTTGTGTCCCGCGCCGTTTGCCTCTCGGTTTCGGCGTTAACGAGACCACCGAGAAGGACGGCATAGGCGGATACATAAAGCCACATCAAAAGGACAACGACAGCGCCCAGCGATCCGTAGGTGGCATCATAATTTCCAAGGGAAGATGCATAAAGCCCGAACCCGATGGTCGCGAGCACCCACAGAAATGTGGCAAGCAGCGATCCTGCCGTGAGCCATTGCCATCTCGCATCGGCCCGGTTGGGCGCAAACCGGTACATTCCGCCAATCGCCGCGCTGCAAAGCGAAGCGGCGACGATCCAAGTTGCGGCCTGGATCAGAGCCGCGCCGGTAGACCCAAGCTCATCAAACAGACTCCCGGCCAATGAGAGCATCGAGGCCGCAAGCAAGCCGATGATGCCGACCACGACAGCAGCGCAGGCAAGCGACGCGGATAGGATAGTTCCACGGATAAATGAGCGCCGATCCTCTTCCTCGTAGATGATGTTCAGTGAGCCAATCATGGCGTTCGAAGCTCTCGAGGCGCCGTATATCGACACGGCCAGAGCAACTGCCAGACCAAGACCTTTTTTGCCTGCTGCCGCCTGGGTGAGACTGCCAAGCTGGTCGTAAATCAGTTGGGCAGCATCGACCGGCACAAGATCAATGATCGTAGCCATGTGCTTGGCGACGGTCGCAGGATCGGCAACCAGGCCGTACGTCATGACGATCGCTCCCAAAAGTGGAACAAACGAAAGAAAGGCAAAAAATGCGACGGCGGCGGCGAGTAAATTAAGCCTGTGGGTACCGCTATTGGTCCATACACGCGAAAGAATAGCCTTCCATGCGCGTCCGCGAAACTGGTTTGGCGCTGTGGCGCCTGCACCCTGATCCGCCGATTTCTTGGTCGAGTTCATTTGTCAATCGCCCTGCATCTAAGCCTTCAATGTCGCAGGGGGGCATATGGTTCGCGTCAACGTCGATATTTCTAAAGTGCCAGGCCGCGTAAAGCTCAGCTCGACACCGGTCCAAAAGCGATCCTGCGGGCAAACTAGGAATTCTAGAGCATGACGAATTGCTGATACGGGCCGTCACTATGCCCGCCCGCAAATGCCGAGGGGTATCCTAAGCGAGTTTACCCCAATTCACCTCGTAAATCCCCACCAGGCGTTCGCGATCGGCACTGCTCGACAGCCCGGCGCGGGCGCGGTTAAGGGCATCATCGGCTTCGCGGCGGCAATCCGTCGCTGACAGGGGCTCGATCGCCCTGAGGGACACCAGCGATTTCTGCAGTCGGATACCGACTTCGACTATGCCTGCGCCATCGCGCGAAATAGGCCGGTAGAGGTCTTCTAAAAGGTCAGGGAACGAAAATGGAGGCATGTCGATGCCGGGGGAGGATGCATGTTCGGATTTCGGCTCGTAGCGCAAGATCGCAGCAAGGACCCGTGTGCCCGCCTCCAGAACCTCGATCGCGGTGCCGGGGTCATTGACCGCAGGCGAAAGCGCGCGCGAGGCGATTTCTGACAAGACCACCAGACCAAAGCGCAGGTCGTGGTCAAAGGCGCGGTGGGTCGATACGGTGAAGGCTCCGACGATCTGATCCCTCTGCTCGTCGCTCAAGGGAACAGGCGTCCAAGCGACCATGCGCGCGGCGTCGACCAGTGTGCCGGGAAGGGCGGCGAGCGTAATGATGACGCCCACGTCTTCCGCCACCTTCGCGAGCTGCTGCAAGTCTATATGCGTGACCCTACCGATTTCGTCATGAAAGATGCGATTAGCATCCGGCGGGACCGGTTTTTGGTGAGATGAACCGAAATGCGGACGCCGGGCCATCGTCTCAACCGCATTTAGGGCGGCGCGCTCGACCCGGCCGATAGTGTCGCCAACGCGCCCGAATCGGGTGATGTGCTGGATCCAGCGCAGAAATGTGATCACTATCAGGACGATGACAAGGATCGTGCCGGCAAACAGAATCACGCGCCCTGTTTCGCCGTACAGCCCTGTCGAGAGGGCGATGATGCCGACGACCGCGAACAGGAAGCTTCCCAAGAAGGTCGCAAGCGCATTCTGGGCGGTTGCATCGTCCACCAGAAGCTGGACGGCGCGCGGCGTGATGTTGCTCGTCGCCCCGGCATAGGCCGAGACCATCGCTGTCAGGGAAAAGGTGGTGACCGCCAGCATGCTCGATGCGAGCACGTTGAGGATGTTGTCCACCGACTTGGCGCCGACCTTGGTCGCGAACTCGTAGGGGATCATGTGTCCGGCGAGTGCGCCTGCGAGTGCCAGAGCTACGGCGAAGACGCAAAACAGGGCCGCCCTGAACCACATGCGCCGGGCGAGCAGGCGTACGGCCCATTGCCATTGTTTCATGAAATCTTTCCCCGAGGTAAGGCGATCCAGCGATCAAGCACGGTACGGTTCCGGCCGATCATTCCGGATGTCCATGGGACTGGTGTTCCGTCAGGCGCCAGCGTCGCAGCAGCGGGGGCATCGTGAGCCCCTGCACGAAGATCGAAAAGGCGACGACGCCGAACGTGATGACCACGATCTCGCCGCGCTCTGCCACGCTGTCGGGGACAGCCAGCGCGAGCGCCAGCCCCACTGCGCCGCGCAGTCCGCTCCAGACGAGCACATGCTGGTATCGCGCGGAAATACCCAGCCGTGAGCACGAAAACAGAAGTGACAGAGCGTATACGGCGCCGCCGCGCCCGAGAAGGGTGAGGATGATCGCCGCTACCAGTGCGGCCGAGAACAGATTTAGCGGCTGATGTGCCTCATGCGCACCGACAAGGATGAACAGGCACGAGTTGACGAGGAACGCCGCGTATTCCCAGAAACCGAGAACATGCGGGCGTCCGGCGTCCGAGATAGATCCCATGAAGCCGAGGTTGCCGACCAGAAGGCCGGCCGCGAGCGCCGCGAAGACGCCAGAGGCACCGAGATGCTCTGCGGCGAGGAAAGAGCCCCATGCAGCGACAGTGGTGAGCGTAATCTCCACGAGGTGATCCTTGGTCCGGCCTGCCACGACGAGAACCGCTCCGGCCAGCGCAGCGCCGACGAGGCCCCCTCCGAACACCGTCCATCCGAATGTGCCCGCCACCTGCAATGGCCGCAGGTCGCCTCCTCCCGCAACCACCACCAGCAAGGCGAAGCCAACGGCGGCGACACCATCGTTAAGAAGGCTCTCGGATTCAACGATCATGCCGAGGCGCTTTTCAACGTTGAGTTCCTTGAACGCGGCGATGACCGAGACAGGATCGGTCGCTGCGATCAGCACGCCGAAGAAGGCGGCGCCCAGCCAGCTCCATCCTGCCAGCCAGTGCATGCCCCCTGCGACGACGCCTGCCGCGATGCCGACGCCGGCGAAGGCGAGGACAAGTGTCAGGGGTAATTCACGGCGAAACCGCTTCCATTCAATCTGCAGCGCGGCCTCGAAGATCAGGGGCGGCAGGAACACGTTGAAGATAAGTTCGCGTGACAGCGGCAGCGATAGGCCAGCGGGCGAAAGCGCAAGCAGCAACCCTGCCGCCATCAGCCCGGCGGTGTAGGGGAGGCCGATGCGGCGGGAAATCATGGCCACCAGCGATGCAATCACCAAGATAAGGCCGAAGTCCTCGAAGCCGAATTCCTGCATCAGTGTTCCGCTCCTGGGCACTGAAGGGCTTGTTCGACATGCCGGTCAAGGCTTTCTGTCCCTACGCCTGAAACGGATTTGCGCCCCATCATGCCTGGTCGGTCTGTTCTGCGCTGCGAGCAACCCGGAGCGGTTCCTTGAAGGTGTTCGTTACGTAAGGGAACGGGATCTCGATACCTGCCTCATCCAGTGCCGCCTTGACCGCGCGTACGACAGCATCGCGCGAGGAATGCATGTCGTAAGGCTTCGATCCTGCCCACCAGCGCACCAGAAAATCGACCGAACTAGAGTTGAACTCACGGGCGAAGATGTCGACCCGCTTCTCATGGTCTATCAGTTCGACGGCGGCGAGCGCCTTGCGCAGGACCTCCCTGGCGACCTCAAGATCTGTATCGTAGGACACGCCCACCACGATTTCATGGCGGCGCTGGTCCTTGTCGGTCAGGATCTCAACAGGATTCTTGAACAGCGTGGAATTGGGAACGATCGTCAGCTCGTTTGAAAGCTTTCGGACGTGCGTCTCCCGCAGCGAGATGTGTTCCACCTTGCCGATGATCCCCTCGCATTCGATCACATCGCCGATGCGCATTTTCTGGCGCACCATGATCAGGATACCGGCCAGGAAATTCTGGAAGAAATCCTGGAAGGCAAAGCCGACCGCAATGGTCCCGACACCAAGACCTGCGACAAGGCTTGCGGGGGTAAGTCCCGGCAGGACGACGGTTGCAGCAATCATCAGACCGACAATCCAAGCGCCGATCGACACAACCGTTTCCACGAGTTGCTTCAGGCTTTCGCGGAGATGCGAATGGCTGGTGACCCGGCCTGCGATGCGTTTCAGAAGGCGCGCCACGAACCAAGTGACCAGAATGATCGCCAAGGCAATGACGATGTTCGGCACCAGCGAAACAAGCCCGATCCACATCGCCCAAAGCTGCTTGATCAGAATGTCCAGACTGTTCATTTCGTGCGCCCTTGAAACGTCTAAATGTCGATACCCCAGGTTTGATAACCCATCTACCGAACGGTCAGCGCAAACGATTGATCCCGCTGGCGTCCAGCGGCCATAACTGATCCTGCTATCATCCATTCGGCTATTTGGGGCACGCTTTTGACCGACTTACCCCTCGCCGACGCGCTATCCGAGGCTCGATCAGTCGAGACGTTGAGGCGGCAAAGAGTCGGCCTTCCGCCGTCCCCCAGACGGGCGCGACCGGGCTATACCCGTACCAGAATTGCAATACCGATTCCGGACATGCACGGGGTACCGGAAATTCTCCCGCTGATAATTCCCCATCATAAATGTCAGGAAGTCAACGAGACTTGCGTGTATAGCGAGTCGCTAGGGTTTAGCTGAAGCGGTCGTAAAATTAGAGCAAAGGCTTCAGGAGAAGATATTTTAATTTGGGGGCACCTTGGAATGACTTTTAGAAGAGCGCGTCCTGTACTCTCTAGCCGTAAGCGCGAGACAGTTAATATCGTTACCCTCGGCTCTTCTGCGAAGGAGGTCGCGATCCGGCTTGCCATTTCGCCTGGCATTGTGGAGAGGCACTTAGACAACGTCCGCCTTAAGACCCGCACGCGTAAACTGGGCGCGCATGGTAGCGTACCTGCTTATCCATAGTCTTGTTGCAGAAAGCGTCGCCACTGGGACCACCGAAAATAGGTACGGTAGGCTTCTTCGGCAGCCCGGCTCGCGATGATTTTTGCTATATCGGCCCGTCGCAGTGCTTGGAATGGCTCCATCTGACCTTGAGACAGTCCGTGGAAGGCATTACTATGACGTCCGCGATCCCTTGTCCTAAGAGAGGAGGTCGGTAGGGGTTTGATCTTCGTTTGCCTGGTATCCGGAGGGAAAATTGCCGGCCTCCTTGATCGCGGCGCGTGGATGCGGGCTAGGCGGCACTTCGGCGTAAAAATCATTCACTCAGCTGCAGCTCATATTTTTATTTGGTCGCTCCCGGCTGCTCCGTCTGGGGCTGCGGGCTCGTCATCGCTCTTGATTTCAGCATTGCCGCCACGGGTTTCATGTTTTTTGGACTTCGTTGGAAGATTTATCGGAACGAGGCGGGAGGAACAATGTGCCGAGCATTAAATGGGATTATCCCGCTCTGATAGCCCGGATGGGAGAGCTCAAAAGCCCGTCAGTCTCTGAGCTAAGGCACCTACTTTGCAGGCTGAGCAAAGAACTTCTGACCGATGGCCTGTCGGCGCGGGCAAAAGCCCGGCTTATCAAGGGCGTCGCTCGTGCGGCGCTTAATCCGTGAAGAGGCTGGCTTGCACAGAATTGCCAGTGCACTGGGCGTTTCAGGCCTGATAAACCCTCCAAGGCGACCAGCCAATGATTTGGGACGAGGAAAAGCTGTTTTGGAGCTTTTGGCAGCTGCATGCGGCGCGCATTGGGAGCGCCTGATCAAGAAAAATGAGGCTGATTCGATACATCGATAGAGCCCGCTACGGGTCTTGCAGTTCTCATTTTCATTACTGTTACCCCGCATCCGAAAATCAAATCCGGTTCTCATCCAAGCGCTGTAGCTCGTGGTCATCTACCGCCGTCTGCCTGACGGTCGAAATCGCCATCGGCTTCAATTTATGGTCAGGCCCCGCTCCTGCAATGCGCTTCTAGGTCCCGGTATCTTCTTAGACCGTGCTCCAACTTGCCGGTTCGACGCGGGCGGCGGCCATTTCGCAGGCTGTCGGCAAACGCACGAGATCCAGAGCGTTCGCCTGCTAGCGCACCAGTCCGAGCCGTCCATCGCACCACGCCGGTCGGTCTTTACGTGGTCACCCGGGCGCCGCGGCATCATCGAAGGGGCGATGACAATGCAGCTCTGACCCAGCCTGGTCAGTAACCGGTGCAGGCCGTAGCCGCACGGGCCCGCCTCGTAGCAGACGTGGAGCTTTGTGCCCGACCCGGTCAGCCGCTTGACCAGCTTCCTGATCGCATCGTCCTCGTTGGGAACCGTGCCGAAATAGCGTATCTCGCCTCCGCGTTCTCCATCAGCCACCGCGACCGCGATAGTTTCCTTGTGCACGTCCAGCCCGATGTACTTCACTGCCTCTATCATGACTCGTCTCCGTTGCTGACCAATCCATCGTCACCATCCCAGATTCGAGCCGCCGAGGCTCATGCAGTCATTGGGTCTAAGCGGCTGACCGGCTGTTTTGCGTGCGCAGTCGGCGATATCCATCCTCGGGCAATTCCATGTCGCTCCACTCGGCTCCCTCTGACGGGTCTCGTGCATGATGAGGGTGGCCAGCCCGGCGATTATCGCGCTCGCCTCGCTTTTCGTTATCGCTTACGCGCTTGAACTGTCGGGTTTGCTGGACCGAGCAATCGCCGCTGCGGTAGCGATGTGCCGCCGTATGGGAACCGTGGGCGGATCTGATTGCCGTTCGGACGCGAGGTCACATCATCCTTTCGTGCAAGTTGAACAGGATCACCAGCGTGCCGCCGACCATGAGTGCTATAATCAGCGCCGAGAAAAGAATGAGCTGAAGGTCGTCTCGCGACG
>Ga0308159_1002084_pt1 | contig 24592 bp, 20 predicted proteins | sample PhyCR1_FD_201040 | JGI IMG/M metagenome (GOLD analysis project Ga0308159, IMG submission 201040) | Phyllosphere microbial communities from UC Gill Tract Community Farm, Albany, California, United States - DLSLC.R1 | ecosystem: Host-associated > Plants > Phyllosphere > Unclassified | place: USA...
CCGAAGAAGGACCCGGCCTCCTGGCTGTCCGACAAGGGGGCGCCGTGGGCCAAGCTGGCCAACGAAAAGCCCAAGGGCGAGACCATCCCCTACGACAAGCTGCTGCAGGCCTGGAAGGATGGCCGCGTACGCTGATGCAGTCTGATCGTGCAATCTGATCCGCATCACGCGTAGGATGACGCCATCCCGGCTTGTGTCGGGATGGCGTCTTCGTGTTTCTGGTGTACCGGTCTTGTCGCCGGTCTGATTCAGTTTTTCCGTTTTCAAGGCTTCATTTTCAACCCGCCGTTTTCAGTATGTCAGCAAGGAACCAGCATGGCCTATCTGCTCGCCCTCGACCAGGGAACCTCCAGCTCGCGCAGCATCATCTTCGACCAGAGCGGGGCCATCGTGGCCACCGCCCAGCAGGAGTTCCCGCAGATCTTCCCCCAGCCGGGCTGGGTCGAACACGACCCCATGGACCTGTGGCAAAGCCAGTTGCAGACCGCGCAGAAGGTGTTGGCGCAAAGTGGCATCCAGGCCAGTGAGCTGACCGCGCTGGGCATCACCAACCAGCGCGAGACCACCGTGGTCTGGGAGCGCGCCACCGGCAAGCCGGTCTACAACGCCGTGGTGTGGCAGGACCGACGCGCCGAGGTGGTGTGCGCGGCGCTGCGCGAACGCGGCCTGGGCGAGGCCATCCAGAAGAAGACCGGGCTGGTGCTCGACCCCTATTTCTCCGGCACCAAGTTGCGCTGGATTCTCGATAACGTGGCCGGCCTGCGCGAGCGTGCCGAGCGCGGCGAACTGCTGTTCGGCACGGTCGACTCCTGGCTGGTATGGAAGCTCACTGGCGGCCGTCTGCATGTGAGCGATGTTTCCAACGCCTCGCGCACCATGCTGTGGAATATCCACACCGGTGCCTGGGACGAGGAACTGCTGCAGTGGCTGGGCATTCCGGCATCGATGCTGCCGCAGGTGCATGCCTCGGCCCATCTCTATGGCGAGATCGACGCGCAGCACCTGGGCGCAGCGGTCAAGATCGGCGGTATCGCCGGCGACCAGCAGTCGGCGCTGTTCGGCCAGGCCTGCGTGCGCCCTGGCATGGCCAAGAATACCTATGGCACCGGTTGTTTCATGCTGCTGCATACCGGCGACCAGTGCGCGACCTCGCACAACGGCCTGATCAGCACCGCCGCCTGCCAGGTCGATGAACGCAAGCAATATGCCCTGGAAGGCAGCGTCTTCATCGGAGGCGCAGTGGTGCAATGGCTGCGTGATGGCTTGAAAGCCATCAAGACCTCTACCGACGTCGAAGGTCTGGCCTGCACGGTGGAGGATTCGGGCGGGGTGGTGTTCGTGCCGTCCTTCACCGGACTGGGTGCGCCCTACTGGAACCCGTCGGCCAAGGGCGCCATCGTGGGCCTGAGCCGGGGCAGTACGGTGGCGCACATCGCCCGCGCGGCGCTGGAATCGATCGCCTTCCAGAGCACGGCCCTGCTCAATGCCATGGTGCGGGACGCGGTCTCGCCCATCACCGAATTGCGGGTCGATGGCGGAGCGGCCGCCAACAACCTGCTGCTGCAGTTCCAGGCCGACCTGCTGGGCATTCCCGTGATCCGCCCGCAGGTCACCGAGACTACCGCACTGGGCGCGGCCTACCTGGCCGGCGTGGCCACCGGGGTCTATCGGGATCTGTCGGAATTGTCCGCGCAGTGGCGCATGGAACGCACCTTCGAACCACTCTTCACGCGGGAACAGGCACAGGAAAGAATCCACGCCTGGGAAGCAGCGATCCGCCAGGTCAGCGCGGCCTGACTGGTGGTCAGGCGGTGGGTGGTGCAATGTTTCAACTGAAATCCAGCCCGCACCGCCTGACATCGGATTGACACGGCGCGACCGCATGATGTTCTCAAGCCCGCAGCAATCAGGCGGCGGGCCTTTCAAGGAGAACGATCATGGAAAGCTTCCTGCTGGATTGCATGCAACTCGCCACGGGTTTCTTCGACGCCGCTTCCACCTTCGTGATGGCCTGCGACATCGGTGTACCCGATGCCTCCCACGAGGCCCATGGCCGCCACTTCATGACGGCACTGGGCATGGCCTGAGCGGATCGGGACAGGCTTAGCCCGGTGTGCCGGTGCTGAGCAATTGCATGGAATCCAGATGGCTCAGGCGCGCCCATTCCTCGCCGCCGCGGGCGACGATGGTATCGGCTTCGGGCGTGGCCATCAGGTCGAGGATTTCGGTATCGCTCATTTCCATGCTGTCGTTGTAGCGGAACACCTTCAAGACCGGACGGGTCAGGTCCTGGGCGTTCTGCCGGATCACGAAGCCGGAACGGCCCGATTCCAGCTTGACGATGGAACCCACCGGGTAGATGCCCAGGGTCTTGACGAAGGCCAGGAACATGGCGCGGTCGAAGTGGCCGGTCCAGGTGGCCATGGTGGAGATCGCTTCGGCCGGGTCCCAGGCGCGCTTGTAGGGGCGGTCCGAGGTGAGGGCGTCGTAGACGTCGCAGATCGCCGCCATACGCGAATACAGGCTGATGGAACCGCTGCGCAGGGCTTCCGGGTAACCGTTGCCGTCCATCTTTTCGTGGTGGTGCAGGCAGACGTCACGCGCGTAGTCGGGAACGTTGGGGTCCTGGCTCAGGTATTTGTAGCCCAGTTCGGGATGCTTCTTGATCTGGGTGAATTCTTCGTCGGTGAGCTTGCCGGGCTTGTTGAGCAGTTCATGCGGGATGAAGGCCTTGCCCACGTCGTGCAGGAAGCCACCCAGGCCCGCTTCGCGACAGGCTGCCTCGTCCAGGCCCAGGGTGCGACCCAGCGCTACCATCAGGGCGCATACCGCAACCGAGTGCAGGTAGGTATATTCATCGGCCAGCTTCAGGCGCAAGACGCTGAGCATGCCGCTGGGGCTCTTGACGACCGAACTGGCGATTTCTTCCACCACCGAGACGCAACGCTCCATGTCCAGCACCTTGCCCATGCGGGCTTCGCTGAACATGGCCTTGGTGGCTTTCTTGGCCGTCTCGCGCAGGGCCATGGCATCCATCAGCGTGGTGTCGATGGCCGGGACCGGGGCTGGTTCGAGGGCGGGCGGGGCGGGTTCGGCTTGTTCTGCGTCCACCTCGGAGGCGTCCGTGGGCGCCTGTTCGGCCACGTCCAGGCCGCGTGAAATATCGATCCAGCAATAGGCGATGCCACTGGCACGGGCCTGCTTGAGCTCGTTCTCGTTCTTGAGCAGGAACTTGTTCTTCCAGAACGGATGGTCCAGCCATGCGGCCTCGAAGCCGCAGAAGTACATGCCGAGGACCAGATCCTCCGTTTTGATTTTCTTTAACATTTCTCGTACTTCTCTCCGGCGCGCCGGGGGAACAGGTTAGCTTGGCCCGCCCTGACCCGGGCTGGCGGCAGGTTGCCATTGAGTCCTGGTCAGGATTGCCAGTCGTTAATGATCTCATACGAAAGACCATAAGTGAACGGTTGAGCTGCCTGCAAATCCCTTGCAGCCGGCAATCCGACAAAGACGCCACACCCTGAAGCACGGGTAACGGGCGAAAAAAAGGCCCGTCCGGGGGATGGACGGGCCTGAAAGATCCGCTGGATGTCGTCGCAGCGGACAAGGGGAAAGAGGAGATCCCGATGTGCCCACTGTAGGCGTTGAAAATTAAGCGAGACTTAAATCGCCGAAAAATTGAGAGCAGGAAGAAATGCCATCGCCGCGCAGGTCGGTGAGTGGCTCCACCGGTGCCGATGATGCCGACATTCCCGGCCTGTGAGTGGCTGCAGGCAAAAAGCTGCAGCGAGGCAATCATTTGTGGCAAGTAGCAAACAAGATTGTAAATTTAGCTAAACTTTTTGTTGTCTTTTGATTAAAATCCTTTCCGGATTAATGTCGAATTGACAACAAAGAGAAGCCCATGAAAACCCTGATTGCAGCCATCCTTATGGTAGCCAGTTCAATCGCCAGCTCGGGCGCCAGCGCCGCCCCGAGCGCCCCCAGCGTGGCCAATGCCAGCCGCGACGATGTGACCCTGAGTGCTCACAAGGCCGACAACTTTACCTTTGCCGCAGGCAATGCGCAGGCAGGCCCCTCCGGAACGAGCTCGCTCTTCAGCAGCGCCTTCGGCGGCGGGACCTGGAACCTGCTCAACAAGATCGACTCGACCGGCGCGCTCGTCGGCAGCCCGGGCTCGGTGCTGGGTTCCAACATCAGCGTCAGCTTCACCCTGGGCAGCGACAGCAAGAGCGGGACCTGGACCATCACCTCCAGCAAGAGCCTGCAGATGGACCTGGTACTGGGTATCCACGCGGGCAATGCCACCGGTTCCTTCCTGTTCGACAACCTGGTGCTGACCGCTGGCCAGACCCAGAGTGGCAGCTTCGCCATCAACTGGACCAACAATGGCGGCAAGGTGCCGGGATACTCCAACCTGACCATGTTCTATTCCAACGCTGCCCTGCGCACTGTGGCCCCGGTACCGGAACCGTCGACCTACGCCATGCTGCTGGTAGGCTTGGCGTTGGTAGGTGGAATGGCCTGGCGCCGTCGTCGCCGGGGCGATGCACGTGCTGTCTCCGCCGCTTCCCTGAGCGCGGCTTGATCTGGCGGCACTGACTGAAGCGTCACGACCGTCCGACCGCAGCGGTCCAAAAAAAGCGCGCTGGCCTGAAAGCCAGCGCGCTTTTGTTTTGGGTCAGGGTTTTTCACCGCCGTCAGTGCTCCCGCACGTCCGGCAGCAACACCGTCAGCAGCCCGGCCAGCGGCAGGAAGGCGCACAGACCGTAGACCCAGGCGATGCCGTAGAGATCGGCCAGGTGGCCCAGCAGCGCCGCACCGATGCCACCGAAGCCGAACATGAGGCCGAAGAACACCCCGGCGATCATGCCCACCTTGCCCGGCACCAGCTCCTGGGCGTACACCACGATGGCCGAGAAGGCCGAGGAAATGATCAGGCCGATCACCACCGACAGCACTGCCGTCCAGAAGAGGTTGGCATGCGGCAGCATCAGGGCGAACGGCGCCGCGCCAAGGATGGAGATCCAGATCACCAGCTTGCGTCCGATGCGGTCGCCGATGGGGCCGCCCACGAAGGTGCCCACGGCCACCGCACCCAGGAACAGGAACAGGTAGAGCTGCGAGGACGCCACCGACATCTGGAAGCGGTCGATCAGGTAGAACGTGAAATAGCTGGTGAAGCTGGCCATGTAGAAATACTTGGAGAACACCAGCAGGGCCAGGACTACCAGAGCGCGGCGCACGGTCGAGGCCGGCAGCTGATGACGGGCCAGCACCTTGCCCTTGCCCTTGCCGGCGGCCAGGTGGCTGCGGTACCAGGACGACACCCGCGACAGCACCAGGATGGCCAGCGCCGAGAGCACCAGGAACCAGGCCACATGGGTTTGCCCGTAAGGCACCACGATGGCGGCGGCCAGCAGGGGGCCGAAGGCCGAGCCGGCATTGCCGCCGACCTGGAAGGTCGATTGCGCGAGGCCGAAGCGGCCACCCGAGGCCATGCGGGCGATGCGTGAGGCTTCCGGGTGGAAGGTGGAGGAGCCGATGCCGATCAGCGCTGCCGCTACCAGGAAGGCGCTGAAGCTGCCGGCCAGCGCCAGCAGCACGATGCCGACCAGGGTGGCGACGGCACCGGTGGGCAGCAGCCAGGGCTGCGGGTGGCGGTCGGTGTACATGCCGATCCAGGGCTGCAGCAGCGAAGCGGTGACCTGGAAGGTCAGGGTGATCAGCCCGACCTGGGTGAAGCTGAGCCCATAGCCCGTCTTGAGCATGGGGTAGATCGAAGGCAGCAGGGCCTGGATCATGTCGTTGATCAGGTGGGCGCCGCCGCAGGCCAGGATGATGCTCATCACCAGCGGCGGGGCGACGCTGACGGCAGGCTGGGTGGCTGCGGCGGAGGCTGCAGATGTATTGGGGTCGGTGGCACTAGTCATGACATGAGCAGTTCGAGTGAACAAAAAGGGAGGAGCGAAGCGTATCATTGGCATCTATTGATGATGATGCCAATTGTTAGCGATTAAATGCCATGGTTGCCCAGCTCAAGCCTGTCTGTCCCAGTGCCGAGGTCAATGCCTTCCAGCAGGCACGCAGTGTGGTGGTGGCCTTTGCCCGGGAACTGGCCTATCGCGACCTGCTGACGGCGCACTCGCATGCGCGTGGCCAGTTGCTCTACGCAGTGGAAGGCGTGATGCAGGTGCGCACGCCGCAAGGGGTGTGGCTGGTGCCGCCGCAACGCGCCCTGTGGGTGCCACCCATGGTGGAGCACGAAATCCGCATGCTGAGCAAGGTCAGCATGCGCACCCTCTACATCGCTCAGGCCGAGGGGCGCGCGATCGGTGAACAGTGCCGCTTGCTGGAAGTCTCGGTCTTGCTGCGCGAACTGATTCTGGCCTCGCTGGCCGAGCCCAGGGAATATGAACCGGAGAGCCGCGCCGGTCATGTGGCGGCCCTGATCATGTCGGAGCTGGCGCGGGCACCGTCCATTCCGGTGGCCATCCCCTGGCCGCAGGACCGCCGCCTGCAGGCCATCTGCGAAGCCATCCTGGCCGAGCCCGGGCGGCAGTTTGCGCTGGCCGACTGGGCCGGGGTGGGTGGGGCCAGCGTGCGTACGGTGATTCGCCTGTTTCCGCGTGAAACCGGCCTGCAGTTCCGGCACTGGGTGCAGCAGGTGCATCTGAGCGAAGCGCTGGTGCGCCTGGCGCGTGGCGATGCGGTGGGCGTGGTAGCGCAGGCCCTCGGGTATCGCAGCCAGAGCGCCTTTTCCAACATGTTCCGCAAGGCCCTGCGCAGTTCACCCAATCATTACCAGTCACGCCAGGAAAGGCGGCGCGTCACCCTGCCGGAGCAGGATCGCAGTGCGCTTCAGTAGGGAATGACCACCACCCGTGGGCCGCGTCGGACCGGCGCTGTTGTGCTTGCCACCGGCAGGCCGGCCGATGCGCTGGCTTGCCGTTGTGGCTGGTCGGGGTCACGTTCCAGGTAGTAGGGATCATCTTGCGGCGCCAGTGCGCTGACCGCGCCGGTGACCTGCTGGGCCCGCTCTTTGGCTGCGCCCCCGCCCACCGAGCAGACCTGGAAGAAGTCGGCGCTGCCCTCGGAGAAATCGATGCGACATTTCTCCGCCACCACCACCGAGATATCGAGTGCGGCGACGTTGGCCGCTGCTGCTGTTTCGCTGCGCTGGGCTTGCAGCACCAGCATGAGCGTCATCATGGCGATGACGGGGTAGGCTTTGTTCATGGCGTTCTCCTGTGCCTTCACTGTAGCGCTTGGCCCGTCATCCGCGCATCGGAGAAATCCTGAACTGCCACGTCCTGCAGAGACCGTGATCGCCCGAGACGCCGCGTCCCGCCTGGATGATGCCGCTTTGCAAGTGTAAAGATTGTCGATTTTCTACCGTAACCAAGTCATGAGAACTCCGACCCAGGAGAGCGGACATGGCGATGGAAACCGATCTGGCCATCATGGCGCGCGAAGCCGTCGCGCAACTGACCACGCAGCAACACCCCCGGGGCGATACGCCACCGGCGAGCACGGCCGCCAGTGCCACGGCGCTGCCAGTGCCGCCCGATGAGGGCGTGACGCTGACACTGTCGGCGCAGGGCAAGCTCATGGCGGCCCTGGCCACGGCGGTCGACCATGTCACCACGGCGGCGGTGGATTCCACCGAAGCGGCGCAGGGTGCCACTGCCAGTGCACCGGCGGCGGTGAAGGCGATGCTGGACGCCACGCTGCCGATCACCCGCAATACGCTCTTCGCCATCGAGGCAAGACTGGTCGCGGCACGACGCGGGGCCGACGCGATTGCGGCGGCCGATGCCGAGGTGCCGCCCTCGTCCGATCCGCGTCGCCTGAGCCAGGCACGCCAGGCCACCGAGGCACTGTATGGTCGCGCGCCCAATCCGTTTGCCGGCTGGTCGCGGGCCGAGCTGTCGGCCATCGTCTATGACGAGAGCGGCGCCTACACCATCAATGAACGCTACGCCGCCGCCAACCAGCGTACCGAGCTGGACCAGAAATTCTGGGCGCCGGTGTTCCAGCGCGCCCTCGACAGCGGCGACTGGAAGCCGGTCATCACCGCAGCGCTGGTGTTCTACGCCAGCCTGTCGGCCCTGGAGCAGACCGCCTATCCCGACAACTACGCCCAGTTGCTGCAGCAATATCTGGATCTCTACCAGTTGCAGCCGCAGGCGCCGTTGCCGCCGCAACAGCAGATCGATCTGGCGCGCATGCTGGAAACGCTGGTGCTGCCAATGGGACCGCTGGCGCTGGCCGGCGGTGTCATCCGGGGTCTGATGCTGCCCCGCCTGGGGCCGTCATTGGCCGAACTGATCGCCGCCGCTCCGCGCCTGGCCGACCTGATCCAGGTCAACAATGCCGCCCACAGCGTGCAGGACAGCGCCTATCTGGTCCTGCTGCAACGGGTCTTCGGGGTGCTGCGGCGCGAGGATGAACCTACGCCGGTGCGACGTACCACGGCCGGTGTGGCCAGCCGCGATTTCCTGGCCTATGGCGACCGGCGCCTGCTGGCCGAAGCCTATGCCTATGCCCAGGCCAACGGGATGGCGCTGGACGAGGTGGATGCATTGGCGCGGGATCTGGCCACCTATCGGCAGGCACGCGCCGGCGGCCCGGCTTCCTATGGCGGCGCTTCCAGCGGGCAGGCGGGTGCGGTATCGCTGGCGCAGGCAGGCCGCATGAGCAGTGAAGAGGCCGCCATCGCGCAGCGCCTGCTGACCAGCCGCGCGGCCAGCATGACCCGGCTGGACCATGGCTTCCTGGCGTGGCTGCTCGACCCTGCCGGCGGCGGCTGGCGTGACGGCGACCTGAGCGGTCATGTGAGCAGCTTCAGTGCCCTGGAAAAACTGCTGGCCGGCCTGGCCGGAGTACCGCTGGGCGAGAGTGCGGGAGAGAGCAGCGAACTGGAAGCCGCTTATCGGATGGTGCTGGAACGCATCGCGCTGCAGGATGCGCCCTCCATGAGGCAGCCACTGCCAGCGGCGGCGGCCGAGGGTGCGCGCAACCTGACCCTGGCGGCGCAGATGGCGGCGCTGGCGCGCAGTGACGCGGCCGACAACGCCTTCATGAACAATGCCCTGATGCTGCTGCGCATGTACCGCATGTCGCTGACGATGAGTGCGGCCGAGCAGCGTACCCTGTCCGAGCTGGTCTATTCGGCCATGAAGCAGCGCCGCCTGCGCACGCGCCGTGGCAAGCTCTTCGTGGCCTGGGGCGAACGCAGCCCCCTGATGCCATCGCTGCCATCCCTGCCGGGCTGAACGAGGTTGAACCGGGTGGGGGGCCGGGATCAGCCCGGCCAGGCGCGCTGCAGGATGGCTTGCTGGGCCGGCAGACTGTGGCCTGCCAGCGTGCCGTAGACCCGGCCGCCATCGCCTTCGCCACGGCTGGCAAGGAAGGCATCGGCCGAGCCGGCAGGGGCGTGGCGCAGCATCAGCATGCCCTGCAGGGCCAGCACCAGTTGCTGTACCAGCCGCCGGGCGCAGGCCTCGCGTTCTTCCTCGGGTGCCTGCAGCATCTGCTTGAGGGCGCTCACGCGTTGCGCCAGCGAATTATGGGCGTCGGCCGCGTCCTCCAGTTCCTGCAGCAGCAGCTGGAAACCTTGCGTTTCACGGCCAATGGCGCGCAGCACATCCAGGCACATCACATTGCCCGAACCCTCCCAGATCGAATTGACCGGGGCCTCCCGGTACAGGCGCGCCATCGGCCCGGTTTCCACGTAGCCGTTGCCGCCCCAGACTTCCATGCATTCGCCGGTGAATTCCAGGGCACGCTTGCAGATCCAGAACTTGGCGGCGGGCGTAACGATGCGTTTCCAGGCGCGCTGCAGCGGGTCGTCCGGGGCATCGAAGGCATGCGCCAGGCGCAGCATGAGCATGGTGGCGGCTTCGCTTTCCAGGGCCAGGTCACAAAGGACGTTGCGCATGAGCGGCTGTTCGGCCAGCAGGCGGCCGAAGGCGCTGCGATGGCGGGCGTGGTGGATTGCCTGCACCAGGGCCTGGCGCATCAGCGCGGCGCTGCCGATGACGCAATCCAGGCGGGTATGGTTGGCCATCTCGATGATGGTGGTGATGCCGCGCCCGTCGGCACCGACCATGATGCCCATGGCTTCCTCGAATTCGACCTCGCTGCTGCTGTTGGAGCGATTGCCGAGCTTGTCCTTGAGCCGCTGGAGGAGGATGGGGTTGCGCGTGCCATCGGGCAGCCAGCGCGGCACGAAGAAACAGGACAGGCCGTTCTCGGTGCGCGCCAGCATCAGGTGAGCATCGCACATCGGCGCCGAGAAGAACCACTTGTGCCCCGACAGCAGATAGGCCGTGCCGCGGCCGTCGTTGAGCGGATCGGCCGGCATGGCGATGGCGGTATTGCTGCGCACGTCGGAGCCGCCCTGTTTCTCGGTCATGCCCATGCCGATCAGGATGGAGCGCTTGTGCGTGATCGGCAGGTCGCGGGCGTCGTGTTCGCGCGAGAACAGGCGCGTGCGCAACTGTTCGAACAGGGCCGGTTCCTGCTGCAGCACCGGGATCGCGGCGAAGGTCATGGTGGTCGGGCAGAGCGAACCGGCCTCGATCTGCGCGTGCAGGAAGTAGCCGGCAGCGCGGGCGGCGTGGGCGCCGTCGCCCGGCTGCATCCAGGGCAGGGCGTGCAGGCCGGCGCGGCGCAGCTGTTCCAGCAGGGTGTGCCAGGCCGGGTGGAACTCGACCACGTCGATGCGATGGCCGGTGCGGTCGTGGGTCTGCAGTACGGGGGTGTGCCGATTGGCCAGTTCGGCCAGCTGCATCATCTCGGCGCTGCCGAGCGCTTCGCCCTGGCTGGCCAGGGTGCAGTCGTGCCAGTGGGCGCCTTCGCGCCGGACGGCCTCGACCAGGGCGGCGTCGCTGCGGTAGAGGTTGTAGTCGTGCAGGTCCGGGACCTGGTTGCTGATCTCGTGGGTGTGCATGGCGTCTCCGAAAACGCGCACAGCTGTTTTGATGGGGCGGCTTCGCCCGCTTTTTTGTGCACTTTGATAGGTGGCAGTGTGCGCGTATTTGCAGGACTTGGGAACCGTTGCGAGTGCTTTCGCTTGCTTGCGACGGCTGGCCCGCCCGGACGGTGCTGGGTCGTCCCTACGATGTTTTGGCTATATCCATATAAGCATCTTGTTAGGTGGCGTCGCCGGCACATGCGTTGCAGTCATATTAGAATGCTTGTTTCGACCAAAGATCGCCCCCGTGCGTGTGCACGGCTGCGCAAGGAAGCCCAGCAGATGTCTTATCCGACCATCGAATCCACCATCGGCAATACCCCGCTGATCCAGTTGCCGCGCATCGGCGGCGATGAAGCCCGGCGCCGCAACAACATCATCCTCGGCAAGCTCGAAGGCAACAACCCGGCCGGTTCGGTCAAGGACCGTGCCGCCTATTCCATGATCACCCGCGCCGAGGCGCGTGGCCAGATCAAGCCCGGCGACACCCTGATCGAAGCCACCAGCGGCAATACCGGTATCGCCCTGGCGATGGTGGCGGCCATGCGTGGCTACAAGATGGTGCTGCTGATGCCGGAGAACCTCTCCGAGGAGCGCCGCCAGAGCATGGCGGCGTATGGCGCGCGTATCGTGCTCACGCCCAAGAGCGGCGGCATGGAATACGCCCGCGACCTGGCTGAGCAGATGCAGAAGAACGGCGAAGGCCTGATCCTGGACCAGTTCGCCAACCCCGACAATCCTCTGGCCCACTACGAGACCACCGGTCCCGAAATCTGGCGCGATACCAAGGGCAGCATCACCCACTTCGTCAGTGCCATGGGCACGACCGGAACCATCATGGGTGTGTCGCAATATCTGAAGGAAAAGAACCCGCAGGTGCAGATCGTCGGTGCCCAGCCGGAAGAGGGCTCGTCCATTCCGGGCATCCGCAAGTGGCCCGAGGCCTACCTGCCCAGGATTTTCGACCGTTCCCGCGTGGACCAGACCGAATCGGTCAGTCAGGCCGATGCCGAGAACATGGCCCGCAAGCTGGCCGTGACCGAGGGGCTGTTCTGCGGCATCTCGGCCGCTGGTGCCTGTGAGGTGGCAGTGCGGCTGTCGCACCAGCTGGAGAACGCGACCATCGTCTTCGTCGTCTGCGATCGCGGCGACCGCTATCTCTCTACCGGGGTGTTCCCGGCCTGACGCCGGCCGACGCATGACGCGCAATGCAAAACGGAGCCAATGGCTCCGTTTTGTTTTTGTCGCACAGTCGGGACCAGGTCCCGGGCAGTTGCCTACTCCGGCGAACCGGCGGTCGGCGCCGCGCCAGGAGCAGCACCTGGCTTCGGCTTGAACTGCTTGTCGCTGATGCGGAATTTCTCACGGCGATCACCCATCAGTTCGCGCAGCTCGCGAATGGACAGCTCGCTGACTTCATGCATGCGGATCAAGAGCGATGCACCCACCGGCAGGCGGCGGTGACGAATCTTGCTGATCACCGGCGGTGCCACTTCCAGCGCGCGTGACAGGGCTGCGTCATTCTTCAGGTGCAGCTTCTCGATCAACGCATCCAGCAGATGGTTCGGATCGTAGTTGACATGATCGGAAATGGAGTTGGTTTCAGCAGTATCGTTGGTAGTCATGATCGGGACGTTCCATTATGCAGATGTTTGTGGAAGGCTTTGCGCCTATGCATTAATTGTTTGTAAAACTGCAAAACGCGACTGACGGTATCTGAGAGCCAAGGCGATGCCTTTTTCTGCAGGATAACGAAAGCCCTATCAAAGAACGACTTCAAAACAACGCTTATCAAGTTCTCTGTTCTCTGACCAAGTGCGCTTGAGGCAGCACAACAATAATTCTATGTCTATATAGAAATAATTGCACATTTTTCATGCAGTCAGAAAATTCTATTCCACAATAGTTGCAGAAACTCATGCCCGAATTTGTAACAGATATTAACAGCATTCCTCGAAAAATTGCTAGCGTTGCCGTTTTGATACGACAAATGGCAGCATGTTCCAGCCAGTTAGCCCCAATTTCCTCAAGGTAACCATGTTTTTATCGAAGATGGCGGAGGCATCGGGGTAGGCTTCCACGGCCCTGTCGATGCTGTTTTCTCGCAACAGATGGAGGATGGGAAAAGGCGAGCGATTGCTGTAGTTCTCGATATCGTCGGGTTGCGCGTCAGCAAACTGGTAGTCCGGGTGGAAGCTGGCGATCTGCAGCACGCCGTCGAGCTCGAGTCGTTCCAGGATGCGATCGGCCCAATCCAGGAAGTCGTTGTATTCGTGGAAGTCGGCTAATGCGAGCGGAATGATGAAGAGGGTGGTGTCCACCTGTTCCGGGTCGGTCTTTGCCAGAAAGGCCAATTGCTGTTCCAGATCGGCCGCCAGGCTGTCCCAGTCTTGGCCGTGGCTGACGTGGTAGCGGACCTGGTCCTTCACATGGACCGACTTGGCAAAGGGACAAAGATTCAGACCGATGACGGCCTGTTCCAGCCAGGCGCGGGTGAGGGCGATGACGTCGTCGTCGCTGAAGGGGGGCTCGGCGGCAGGGGAGGCGGAGGTGGCGTTCATGGGGCGGCATTGTCGCATGGGCAGGCGGACACGGGCAGCCGCCGGCCAGCCCAAGCCGCCACAAATGCCCACGCACCGGCCAGATCGGCTATGCTTGCCAACCTTTGGCGGCGGCCCCGTACCGGCGGCCCCGCATTTCCTTAGCAAGTACAAGTACACATTCCATGGCGCTCAAATCCACCATCTTCAAGGCTGACCTGCAGATCTCCGACATGGATCGGCATTACTACCAGCAACACGCACTGACCATTGCCCGCCATCCGTCCGAGACCGACGAGCGCATGATGATCCGGGTGCTGGCCTTCGCCCTCAACGCCAGCGAGTCACTGGCCTTCGGCAAGGGACTCTCCGATACCGACGAGCCCGACCTGTGGCAGAAGGACCTGACCGGCGCCATCGAACTCTGGGTCGAAGTCGGCCAGCCCGATGACCGCGCCATCCTCAAGGCCTGTGGCCGCGCCGACCGGGTGCTGGTGTATAGCTACAGCAGCGTCTCCAATATCTGGTGGAACCAGACCGGCAGCCGCGTGGAGCGCGCCAAGAACCTGAAGGTGGTCAATATCCCGGCCGAGGCCAGCCAGGCACTGGCGGCCCTGGCGCAGCGCACCATGCAGTTGCAATGCACGATCCAGGATGGTCAGGTCTGGCTCGGCGCCAATGAAGAGATGGTGTTGATCGAACCGGAAACGATCAAGGATTTTGCCTGATTCTCCACCAGGTTTGCGCGACGTGGCGCCTGTGCCTCAGCGGGCGGCCTGATTGACCGCTGCAGAAGCGCTATCCGGCTTGTGCTCCAGCGCATCGGCCCGATGCTGCAGATGCGTCAGCAGGCGCTGTCCTTCGCTGGTGTGGAACCACGCAGCGTGGCCCAGGAAATAGGTGTCATAGGCCAGCGAGGCATTCTGCGGCGACTGCGTCACGCCGTGGAAGTAATCCAGCTCGGCCAGCGCGAACTCGGCATGCACCAGCGGCAGTAGCGCCGCCAATGCGCGTGTCTGGCGCGCGTTCAGTGGTAGCACCGAGGCATATCCGTCCAGCATCGCATCCAGCAGATCCAGGTGCACCAGTTGCACCTGGCGTTGCGGGATGGCCAGCCATTCGACGATGTTGCGCTCGATGGCGGTCGCCAGGTCGTGCAGCGCGCAGGTGCGGTCGCACAGGCCGAAGTCCAGTACCGTCTGCACCTGCGCCTGTTCGGTGGCATCGCTCCACAGCAGGTTGGAGGCATGCCAGTCGTTGTGGGTCCACAGCGGCGAAAATTCATCCAGATAGGGTTTCAATCCGGCGTGCCAGGGCAGCAGGTGCTGTGCCACCTCGCCCCGCCAGGGGCGGTTTTCCAGGTAATCGGCGATGGCCGGACGCTGTTCGATGTAAGCCTGCAGGGGCCGCACCGGGTCTTCCAGCGAGAAGATGGTGAAGCTCGACACCAGCGGACGCGCCGGCCGCGCCGGCGCGTCGTAGCCGGCCGATGCCTGGTGCAGTCGTGCCAGCATGTGGCCTGCGGAATGCGCATGCTGGCCGCTGCTGAAGGGCGTCCACGACATCGCCTCACGGTACAGGTCGACCCCCGGCGCCAGCGGAAATACTTCATAGGTCCAGTATTCGTCGGCCAGCGCGGTGGCGCCCTCGGCGGTGGCCAGCGCCGGGCTGACCGGCAATCCGTTCGCCTGCAGGTGCGCCACGAAGCGATGTTCCTCGGCCAGTGCGACGACATCGCGTACCCGGGCATGATGGCGCTTGACGATGACGGGCCCGCTGGCGGTCTGCATCACGCAGGCCGCCGAGAACGGGCGTGGGCTATGCCACTCCAGCCGCAGCGGCTGGCCGACCTCGGGATAGTGATGCAGCACCCGGGCCACCTCGGCGGAGGTCAGCGCCGGCCAGTCGGAGATGACCGGCTCGGCGCCCATGCCATGGCTGATGACGCGGGTGAGATGGTGCGACGCGGCTTGCATGATCGCGGTAACCGGTCAGAAATCGTACTGCAGCGACAGGCGCGCCGTGCGCGGCGCACCCAGGTGCACATAGCCGTCGCCCAGGTACTGGCCGGCATCCTTCCAGTAGCGCTTGTCGAAGAGGTTGTCGATGTTGGCGCGCAGGGTGGCGGTATGGCCGCCCATGCGCATGCGGTAGCGCAGGCCGCCATTGAAGACATGTACCGCCGGCAGGTTGACGCTGCCATCGCGGGCGGCCGGCTTGCTGCTGCTGTAGAGCCAGTTGCCCATCAGGTTCAGGCCTTCCACGCCGGGCAGCGCGTAATCGGCATAGACGCTGCTGCGCAGGCGCGGCACGTTGACCACCTGCTGGCCATCGTAGGCGGCGGTGCCGGTATCGCTGGCGCGTGCGCGGGTGGCGGCCACGCTGGCACCAACGGCCAGGCGCGGGCTGAGCTTGCCGCTGGCGCCCAGCTCGATGCCGGTGTTGGTCTGGCGGCCTTGCTGGACGTAGGTAAAGCCGCTGGCGCTGGAGTCCGGCTGCTGGTATTCGTAGGCCTTGCGGATGCGGAACAGGGCGGCCGTCAGTGCCAGGTCAGGCGAGACATCCCATTTCACGCCGGTTTCCAGCTGGCGTGCCACCGAGGGCGGCAAGGTGGTCGGGAAGTTGCTGACCCAGAACGGCGCGGAGGTCCCGAGGGTCAGTGTCTCTGCGTAGCTGCCATAGACCGAGAGGTTCTGCAGCGGCTTGAAGATCAGCGCCAGTTGCGGCAGGAACAGGTTGCGCGAGGTGGTGCGCGTGGCGCTGCCATCGGCACCGAAGGCCTGCTCGTTCAACCACACCTGACGGCCGCCGGCGATGGCTTGCCAGCGCTCGGAGAATTGCAGGCGGTCGCTGAAGAAGAGCGCCTTCTGGCGGCTGTCCAGGTTGCGATAGGCCGGGCCGGGAACATCGGTGGCCGGTGCCAGTTCCGGTGTGCCAGTATAGATATTGCCCTCGCCCACCAACACGCTGATGCCATCGGGCTTGTCCACGGTCCGGCGCGACATCGCCAGGCCGAGCGTCAACTCGTGCTGCAGCCAGCCGGTGGCGAACTTGCCGATCATGACCGCCTGCGCTTCGTCATTGCGACGTTCGTCATTGGGGACGCGATAGTCATAGACATCGAAGTCGCCATTGGCACCGAAGGTGGTGGAAGCGAAGCTGCCGCTGCCATACGGGAAAGCCAGGTAATCATCGATCACCGCCCGGCTGCGACCGGCCTGCACGTAGCCGCGCCAGTCGGCATTGAATTCGGTATCCACGCGCAGGCGGTAGTTCAGCGCACTGTCGCGCACCGGTTGCGCCCACGATTGTGGCGTCAGCATGGTCTTGGGCGAGACGCCCGAGGGCAGGGTGGTGCCGCCCAGCAGCTGGTAGCCGGCTACCGACTGCTGCGCCTTCTGCTGGTATTCGGCATCGAACTGCACCAGCGTCTTGGAGGACAGCGCCCAGGTCGCCGACAGCGAGGCAAAGTCGCGCCAGCCATCGCCATGGTCGACGTAGGAGTGGATGTCTTCATGCGCGGCGTTGATGCGCAGGCCGAACTGTTTCTGTTCGCCGAAGAGTACGCCCAGGTCGGTGGCCAGGTAGCGCGAGCCGTAGGAATCGGTACCCAGGGTGATCGAGCGTACATCGGCCGGGCGCTTGGTCACGTAATTGACGATGCCGCCGGCGCTGCTGACACCGGCCTGCAGGCCGGCCACGCCCTTGAGGAATTCGACGCGTTCCTTGTTTTCCAGCGCGATGTTCTGTTCGCCGGTCACCGTCAGGCCATCGATGCGATAGGCGCTGGCCGGGTCGAGCGTCACGCCACGGATGCTGAAGTTCTCGTAATAGCCCACCGGAGCGTAATTCTCGTTGATGGCGGCATCGTTCTTGACCACGTCCGAGAGCAGGCGCGATTGCTGGTCGCGCATCTGCGCGGCCGTGACCACAGCCACCGAGGCCGGGGTGTCCAGCAGCGGCGCATCGTCGAAACCGGCCACGGCGGCTGATCGAGGGCGCGCGCCATCCCTGGTCGTCCCGCTGGCGGTGACGTTGACCGTGGGCAGCGCTTCGCCCTTGTCGTCGCCGACATCGGCGGCGCGGGCAGTGGCCGACAGGCCGAGCGAGGTGCCGGCCAGCGTCAGCATCAGCGTGGAGGCCAGGGGTGCAATGCGTTTCATGGTGGTTCTGATCGTGGAGGGTAGGAGAGCCGGAGCGCCGGGCGCTCCGTCGTATCGGCCAGCGTGGTCGCCGGCTCAGCGATTGCGGGCGACGGCCACGGCGCGGCCGAGGTCGGCCACCGACATCGCATAGAAGTAGCTGCGATTGTACTGTGTGATGGCGTAGAAGTTATTGGTGGCGATCCAGTACTCGGTCGGGCCGGTGCCGTTCTGCAGGTCGACCAGGCCGAAGCGCTGACCGGCCGGCAGCGGCGGGGTGGAGATGCCGGCCGCGTGCAACTGGTCTTCGCTGTACTTGGCTTCCAGCCCCTGGTTGAGCATGGCTTGCCATTGCAGGTTGTCGGCCGAGACGGTGACCGGGAAGGCCACCGGTTCGCCGCGCTGCCAGCCATGCACGGACAGATAGTGGGCCACGCTGCCGATGGCATCCACCGGCGAATTGCGCAGGTCGATCTTGCCGTCGCCATCGAAGTCGACCGCGTATTCGCGGATGCTGCCGGGCATGAATTGCGGCCAGCCGATGGCGCCGGCATAGGAGCCGCGCAGCGACAGCGGATCGATACCGGCCTCGCGAGCCAGCAGCAGGGTGTTTTCCAGCTCGCCGCGGAAGAAGGCCATGCGGGCCTCGCGATTGGGCGTGTTGGGATAATCGAAGGCCAGCGTGGTGAGCGCATCCATGACGCGGAAGTTGCCGGTGTTGCGGCCGTAGACAGTTTCCACGCCGATGATGCCGACGATGATTTCCATCGGCACCCCGTATTGCGCTTCGGCCCGCGCCAGGGCCACGCCATAGGTGTTCCAGAACTCGACGCCGGCATTGATGCGCACCGGTTCCACGAAGCGGGCGCGATAGGCGCTCCAGTTCTTGGGCTTGGTGCTGGGGGCCGGCTTGATCAGCTGGATGGCGCTGTCCACATAACGGGTCTTGGCGAAGAGATCGTTGAGGTCGCCCCGCTGGAACTGGTTGCGCTCGACCATCTCGTCGATGAAGCGGCCGACGTCCTTCCAGTCATTGAAGTTGACGAACTCGCCCTGATCGTCTGCCACGACTTTCTTCTTCGTTGCCGACTTTGCTGGCGGCTTGGCCTTGGGCTTGGTTTTGTCGCTGCCGGCTTTTTTATCTGCCGGCTTCTTCTGGGTTTTCTTTTCCACAGGCTTGCCGTCCTGCGCATGCGCTGCCGGCGCCAGGGCGCACAGGCCGGCGAGCAACAGGGTGGAGAGGGACGAAGTCAGGCGAGGCAGGGAGATGGGCATGAGCGGCAAGCGGTGAAGCGATCTGGTCAGCGGAGCAGGGGGCGGAACAAGCCTGCAAGTATACCGCATCGGCCCCCTTGCCCCGTGCTGGTGCATGCTGGGTGCTGCGTCCCGTACACGATACGCGACAGCGGATGTACACTGGGGCCTGTTCACATTCAATCTGCGAGATGCGTTGGTGCCAGCGCGCCTTCTGGCGCCAACCCTTCGGGAGAGGCCGCCAAGCGTCGCCTGCCGTTGTTGCAGCTCCTTGCCGTAGCACCACTACGGCGCGTCGCTGCGCCTAGGCAGTCAACGCTTGGCGACCTCTCGCACTCGTAGATTGAATGTGAACAGGCCCTAGCCCGATGAGACAACCCGGCCGGCCACGGCTTGCCTGTTAGTAACAAGAGCAATAATGACCACCGCCATCTATACGCACGCCGACTGCCAGCGCCACGAAATGGGCGACTGGCACCCCGAGGCCCCCGCCCGTCTGGAGGCCATCGAAGATCAGTTGATCCTGAGCCGGATCGATCAATTCCTCGACCGCCGGGAAGCGCCGCTGGCCGATCCGGCCGAGCTGGAGCGGGTGCACACGGCTGCGGCCGTGGATTACGTGCGCGAGCACAGTCATGCGCTGAGCCTGTCGGGCGAGCGCTATTACTCCATCGACGGCGAGACCCTGATCAACCGGCACAGCTGGAATGCCGCTTTGCGCGCGGCCGGCGCGGCCGTGGCGGCGACCGATGCGGTGCTGGCCGGCGAGCTGGACAACGCCTTCTGCGCCGTGCGTCCGCCCGGGCATCACGCCACGCACGACAAGGCCATGGGATTTTGCCTGTTCAACAACGTGGCGGTGGCGGCCCGGCATGCCATCGACGTGCACGGGCTGCAGCGGGTGGCGGTGATCGATTTCGACGTGCATCACGGCAATGGCACCGAAGACATCTTTGCCCACGATCCACGGGTGCTGATGGTGAGTTTCTTCCAGCATCCTTTCTATCCCTTTTCCGGCGATGGCCCGACCGAGTCGCACATCATCAACGTACCGGTGCCGGCCTACTCCGATGGGAGTGCGGTGCGTCAGGTGGTCACCGAGAAATGGCTGCCGGCGCTGCATGCGCATCAGCCGCAGATGATCTTCATCTCGGCCGGTTTCGATGCCCATCGTGAAGACGACATGGGCCAGATGGGGCTGGTCGAGGCCGATTACGCCTGGATCACGCGGCAGATCATGAAGATCGCCGACCAGTACGCTCAGGGCCGCATCGTCAGCTGCCTGGAGGGAGGTTATAGCCCCTCGGCGCTGGGGCGCAGCGTGGTGGCCCACCTGAAGGTGTTGGCCGACCTGGAGTGAGCCACGCGCGCGCTGCGAGGATTCGCTGGCGCGCTAGGCCGGGTGGGGCTCGTAGGCCTCATAGGCCGCGATGATCGCATCGGCCACCGCCCGCACCCGGGCGGTACGGTTCAGGTCGCTGTGCAGGACCAACCACATGTCGTAGGGCGTGGCCCGCTCCGGCCAGATGCGCACCAGCCCGCTGGCAGCGTCGCCCACATGGATGGGCAGTTCGCCGATCCCGAATCCCGCCTGCAGGCAGTCGTACATCACCAGCCCGGTACTGACTTCCATGGCCACGTTGGCATGGACGATGGATTCGCCACAGATCTGTTCGGACTTGTTCGGCGAGATGCTGTACGGGTAGATCACGACGTCATGCCCCTTCAAACCGCTGCCGGATTCTGGCCGCCCCCGCTTTTTCACATAGGCTTTGGACGCATACATGCCTTTGTGCAGCCGCTTGAGATGGCGCGTGATCAGGTCCGGCGCGTCCGGGCGCACCGTGCGCACGGCGATGTCGGCTTCGCGCTTGGTCAGGTTGCTCAACTGGGTGGAGGTGGTGAGCACCACCTTGATGGTGGGATGGGATTCCCGCAGTCGCTTCAGGGCTGGCAACAGGAAATGGCGCGCCGTGATGTCGGTGGCGGCCAGCCGCACCACGCCGCAGAGGCGCTCGTCGATTCCCTGCATCTGCCGCTGCAGTTGCTCGGCGCCTTGCTCCATCTGGCTGGCGGCGGTGGCGGCCAGTTCGCCGGCCGGCGTGGGGACGTAGCCACCCGGGGTGCGCAGGAACAGGCGCGCGCCCAGCGATTTTTCCAGCGCGGCCAGGCGCCGGCCGACCGTGGCCTGGTCGATCTCCAGGTGCTCGGCTGCACCGCGCAGGGTACCTACGCGGTAGATGGCGAGAAAGATGCGGGCGTTGTCCCAATCCATGATGCATTTTCCAGGTCGGTTTTGTGATGCAGATTTGCATCGGGCTGCCGATTTTATACCTCTTTATTGCATCGCGGTCGCGGCCTAGAATTCTCCCATCGTCACCCGCCCCGGCGTTTCCGGCAGCGGGTCCGCCGCTCTCACTCGCGTCCTTCATGCAGAAAGAACCTTCATCATGTCTTCCGCCCCCTGCCCACAGTTGACGGCATCGGCCGTCCCACCAGCTTGCGCGACCGCACATCGCACCGGCATGCTGCCGCTGGTGGCGCTGGCCATCGGTTTCGTCATGGCCATGCTGGACGTGACGGTGGTCAACGTCGGTCTCTCCAATATCGCCACTAGCCTCGATGCACCGCTGTCCACCCTGGTCTGGATCGTGGATGGCTATACCCTGACCTTTGCCGCCATGCTGCTGGTGGGCGGTGCGCTGGCCGACCGCTTCGGCGCGCGCAAGCTGTACCTGACCGGCCTTTTCCTGTTCGTGCTGGCCTCGTTGCTGTGCGGGGCGGCGCCCAATGGTCCTTTCCTGGTGGCGGCGCGCCTGCTGCAGGGGCTGGGTGCGGCTTTCTTCATGCCCAGTTCGCTGAGCCTGCTCAGTCACGTCTACGAGGATGACCGCGTGCGCGCCCGCATGCTGGGCGTGTGGTCGGCCACGGTCGGCCTGGCCGCCGCCATCGGCCCGCTGGTGGGGGGCGTGCTGATCCACTGGCTGGGCTGGCGCAGTATCTTCCTCATCAACGTGCCGGTCGGGCTGGTGGGCCTGTTGATGGCCAGGAAGCTCATCCCGCAGGTGGCCGGGCAGGCCCGTGCCCTGCATCTGTATAGCCACCTGGCCGGGGTGGTGATGCTGGCCGGGCTGTCCTTTGTGCTGATCCAGGGGCCGGTCTATGGCTGGACCTCGCCGCGCATCCTGGCCGGCCTGGCGGTGGCAGTGCTGGCCGCCGTGGCCCTGGTGCGACACGAACTGCGTGGCGTGGCGCCGCTGCTGCCCAAGGCCCTGTTCGCCACGCCGCAGTTTGCGGCCGCCAATGGCATCGGCTTCATGATCAACTTCGGGATCTACGGCAACCTGTTCTACCTGGCGCTGTTCCTGCAGCAGGGGCGCGGTGCCGATGCCCTGCATACCGGCCTGCAACTGGTGCCGATGATGGCCGTGGTGTTCTTCGGCAACCTGATGTCGGGCCGCATGGCCGCGCACTGGGGGCCGCGCGTGCCGCTGTTGCTGGGTTTGTCGGTGGGTACGGTGTTTACCGCCGTGGCCATGAGCTTTCGCCCGGACACGCCCTACTGGGTGCTGGCCGTGGTCTGCGCCGCAGCCAACCTGGGCATCAGCACGGCCATCCCGGCCATGACCACGGTGGTGATGCAGGTGGCCGGCAAGGCCCACGCCAACAGCGCGGCGGCGGCCCTGAACGCCAATCGCCAGATCGGTGCCCTGGTCGGCGTGGCCCTGATGGGCGCCATCCTGCACAGCGTGGACGGCTGGGGGCTGCGCAATGGCCTGGCCTTTGGCGTCATGGCCGCCGCTTACGGGCTGGCGCTGTGGCTGGTGTGGCGTTTCGTCGGTGTTGTCAAGGAGCAATGGGTGACCCGGCGCGCCTGAGCGCGGTGTTGTTCCCCGTCCAACAGCCTGCCCCGACTTGTGCGCGGCAGGCTGTTTTATTGGGGATTTGTTAGGGATTGGCGGGGCAGGGCCGTAAAATAGCGCCTTCAACGAAATACGCACCAGAAAGAAATCCCGCATGTCCATCCAATGGTTCCCCGGTCACATGAACTCGGCCCGCCGCAAGGCCGCCGAGAGCATGGAAAAAGTCGATATGGTCATCGAAGTGGTCGATGCCCGCCTGCCGCAGGCCAGCTGCAATCCGATGATCGAGCAGTTGCGCAATGCGCGTCAGCGTCCCTGCCTGAAGATCCTCAACAAGACCGACATGGCCGACCCGGTGGCCACGCAAGCCTGGATCGACTACTACAACAGCCAGAAGGGCGTGACCGCCGTGGCGCTGTCGTGCAAGAAGCCCTCCGATGTGGCGCGCGTGCCCAAGCTGGCCATGCAGGTGGCCCCGCATCGCGGCACGGCCCTGAAGCCCTTGCGCATGATGATCATGGGCATCCCCAACGTGGGCAAGTCCACACTGATGAATGCCTTGCTTAAAAAGCGCGTGGCGGCAGTCGGCGACGAGCCGGCCGTGACCAAGACCCAGCAGCGGCTCTACCTGGGCAACAACATGGTCCTCACCGATACCCCGGGCATGCTGTGGCCCAAGATCGAGCACCCCAGCGATGGCCTGATGCTGGCCGCCAGTCATGCGGTGGGCAGCAATGCGCTGATCGAGGAAGAGGTGGCCACCTTCCTGGCCGACCTGCTGCTGCAGCGTTATCCGCAATTGCTCAAGGCGCGCTACGGCTTCGATCCCGAGGGCATGGATGGCGTGGCCGTGGTGGAGGGCGTGGCGGCCAAGCGGGGCTTCCGTCTCAAGGGGGGCGACTACGATTTCGAAAAGGCCGCGCATACCTTCCTGCAGGATTACCGCAGTGGTGCGCTGGGGCGCATCTCGCTGGAGACCCCGGCGTCGCGTGCCGAGCTGCTGGCGACCTACCGTTCCACCGACAACCCCGATGCCCTGCCGGCCGAGGATGAGGAAGACGAGGAAGAGGACTACGACTGGCGCAATGCGCCGGATCACCGGGAGCGCAAGGACTGAGTGCGCCTGTGCCGCTCGGTCGGCTTTCCTTCTGGCGTGCTCAAATCATATAAATGATTTGCCGTTCCGGAAAAGCAAAAAGGCCAGCGCGAAGCTGGCCTTTTCGTTTGCTGCAAGGAGGCTGCAGGGGAGGTGGATTACCAGGAGGTGATCACGGAACCCTTGTACTTTTCCAGCACGAACTTCTTCACTTCCGGGCTGTGGTAGGCCTTGACCAGCTTGGCGACCCAGGGCTTGTCCTTGTCGGCAGCGCGGATGGCCAGCACGTTGGCGTAGGGGCCGGTCGACGCTTCCACGGCGATGGCGTCCTTGGTCGGCGACAGGCCGGCCGATTCGGCGTAGTTGCCGTTGATGACGGCAGCGTCGAAGTCATCCAGCGAACGCGGCAGCTGGGCGGCATCCAGTTCGATGATCTTGACCTTCTTGGGGTTCTCGACGATGTCCAGCGGGGTGGCCTTCAGACCGGCATCGGCCTTGAGCTTGATCACGCCCTTGGCCTGCAGCACCAGCAGTGCGCGACCGCCGTTGGTGGGGTCGTTGGGCACGCCGACACGGGCGCCTTGCTTGAGGTCGTTGAGCGACTTGACCTTCTTGGAGTACACGCCCATCGGGAAGGTGATGGTGGTGCCGACGCTGATGAACTTGTAGCCGCGATCCTTGATCTGCGCATCCAGGTAGGGCTGGTGCTGGTAGGA